>ERZ761602.849-NODE-849-length-60976-cov-4.980811_pt1 | contig 60976 bp, 43 predicted proteins | sample MGYA00512165_ERZ761602 | MGnify/ENA primary metagenome ERZ761602 (study PRJEB28899, sample SAMN02445085) | bioreactor sludge metagenome | biome: EBPR sludge; isolation source: Thorneside wastewater treatment plant | place: Australia: Brisbane, Thorneside Wastewater... | reverse complement strand
CGCGGGACCCGAGCCCGGACCGAGCCGACCGGCGACCGCGCCCTTCGTGCAATGGGTCGATCCGCTCATCGGTACCGGCGGCCTCGGCTTCGGAGTCGGCAGCGTCTCCCCGGCGCCGCAGACGCCGTTCGGTTTCGCGCGCCCCGCGCCCGACACCACCGAGCCCGACGGCGCACCCGGTTTCAATCATTGCGCCGGCTACTACTACGAGGACTCGCTCATCGACGGCTTCAGCCAAGTGCGCGCGCACGGCATGGGCATCGCGGAGTACGGCTTCATCGCGCTGATGCCGACCGACGGAATGAGCGCCGCGAAGACGAACGACGCCGGCTACCGGCGGGCCTTCTCGCACGACGACGAGACCTCCGAGGTCGGCTACTACGCCGTCACCCTCGACGACGACGTCCGAGTCGAGCTCACCGCGAGCGACCACGTCGCGTTCCACCGCTACACCTTCCCGAGCGAGACCGACCCCACCGTGATCGTCGACCTCGGCCACCACCTCGGCGACGTGGAGATCCTCGAAGCCGACGTGCACGTCGATCCGGAGGCGCGCGAGGTCTGGGGCTCGGTGCTCGGCGGCGGCGGCTACGCGCGACGTCGTGGAGGCGTGCGCGTGTACTTCGTCGCGCGCTTCGATCGCGACTTCGCCGCGCACGGTGTCTTCGTCGACGGAACGCTCGCGGAGGGCGAGACCACGCGCGAGGGAAACACGGCGGGCGCGTGGGCGCGCTTCGACCCGAGCGACACCACCGTCGAGGTCGCGGTCGGCCTCTCCTTCACCGATCTCGCGGGAGCGCGCGCCAACCTCGACGCGCAGCTCGCCCCCTTCGACGACGTCCGCGCCGCGACGGTGGCGCGTTGGGAAGCGCATCTCTCGCGCGTGCGTGTTTCGGCGCGCAGCGACGAGGAGCTGCGGATCTTCTACTCGTCGCTCTACCGCTCGTTGCTCATGCCGACGCTCGCCATGGACGTCGACGGTCGTTACCGCGGCCTCGATCACGACGTGCACCAAGTCCCGCTGACGGAAGAGGACGTGCCGTCGTTCCGCTACTCGACCGATCACTCGCTCTGGGACACGTACCGCACTCAGATCCCGCTTCTCTCGTGGCTCTATCCGGATCTGCAGCGCGACATGGTCCTGTCGTTGATGCAGATGACGATCGACGGCGGCTACCTCCCGCGCTGGCCGCTCGGGACGAACTACACGGGCGGCATGGTGGGAGACGGCGCGGCGCTGCAGCTCGCGGACGCGGCGGTGAAGGGCGTCGAAGGCATCGACTGGGACGAGGCGCTCCGCCTCGCGCGCATCACCGCGGACGCCCCGACGCCCGAGGGAGCTCCGTTCGGCGGTCGCGCAGGGATCGCGTCCTTCATCGAGCGAGGCTGGGTGGGCATCGAAGAAGCGGGCAGCAGCGCGAGCTGGACCCTCGAGCTCGCGTATGCCGACTTCGCGATGGCGCGGCTCGCCGAGCACGTGGGCGACGAGACGTTGGCCGCGACCTACGACGCGCGCGCCGATCATTGGCGAAACCTCTGGGATCCCGAGAGCGAGTTCCTTGTCGGACGCTACGTCGACGGTCGCTTCGCTTCCACACGAGAGAACCAATGGGAGGACTACTACGCGGAGGGCAACTCCTGGCAGTACCTCTTCTTCGTGCCGCACGACCTCGACGGCCTCGCCGAGGTGATGGGTGGACAGGAGATCTACCTCGAGCGTCTCGAGCGCTTCTTCTCGGAATCCACTCGCGACACCTCCGTGCTCTTTCCCAACCGCTGGTACTGGCACGGCAACGAGCCCGACATCCACGCGCCCTTCGCGTTCGCCGCGGTCGGCGCTCCGGAAGGCACGTGGCGCTGGTCGCGGTGGGTCGCGCGCACCTACTACGACGAGACGCCGGCGGGCCTCCCGGGCAACGACGACGCGGGCACGCTGAGTGCGTGGTACGTCTTCGCGGCGCTCGGCGTGTACCCGATCACCGCCAAGGACGAGTACGTGGTCGCCGCCCCGCTCGTCACGCGCGCGGAGGTCGATCTCCCGAGCGGCGGCACCCTCGTGATCGACGCCCCACAGAGCAGCGACCGCGCGTGGCGCGTGAGCGAGGTGCGCTGGAACGACGCGCCCTTCGACGCCCATTGGATCGGGCACGAAGCGCTCGCGGAGGGCGGCACGCTCACGTTCGACATGACGGAGTGACGCTCTGCGAAAGCGCGGTGTCGTTCGACCGCACGCGGGCTCGACCCCGACGGCTCAACCCAACAGAGTCACCCGGCTCCATACCCCCTTGGTCTGGAGCTCCATCATCGTCTTGCGCAGGTTCTGCTCGTATCCGGCCAGCGTGGCTTCGTCGTCGCCTTGCGTGCGGCGGTACCAGAGGTGACCACGAATGTACGCGTCACCGTAGTCCTGCCAGGTCGCGAAGTTGCGCTGAGCGGTCGCGAGGGTGCGTTGGCAGAGCGACCAGCTCTCCTCCGGGGAGAGCAGCCCCGCACCGGCCGCCGCTCGCGCGAGGAACGTCGCGCGGAACACGTCGTAGCCCTCGGCGCTCGCGGCGAACATCTCGATCTTCTGCAGCACGGCCGCGCGGTCCGCGCACCCGTACCACTCACGTACGGCTTGGTTCGCGAAGTCTGGGCGATGGCCCGGATCGGCGGGCTCGCTGATGAGCAGGAGACCGTGGACACGAGCGTGAAGCGGATCCTTCGCGTCTTCTTTCATCCGATCTTCCGCGATGTCGATCTCGTCTTTTCCGCCGATGAGCTTGAGCAACCAGTCGAGCAAGGGCCACCTCCGCGGGCGTTTCTACCACGGGATCACGGTCTCGCTCCGGTGCGTGGCGGTCACTTTCCGCCCGGTCCTCCGCGCGGGATCGACGCCGCGTCCCTCACCCCGCGGGGCAGTTGAGCTGCACGCTCACGGTGTCGAGGCGCGGGGAGCGCGATTCGTCCTCGCTGATCAGCGTGGCTTCGACCTCGAGGAAGCGCCGCGGCGGGATCGGGCCGGGCGCCATCGTCAGGTCGGCGGGGGAACGCGTGAACGGGCCGAGCCACGCCGCGTCCGCGAGGCCGAGGCGGGTGTCGGCGCTGCGCAGACGAATCTCGACCCGCGTCGCCGCGGGGACCGTCGCGTCGAAGCTCAGCTCCTCCCACTCCGTCGGCCCGCTCGCGCAGCCTTCGATCACCGTGCGCACGAACCCGTTCGGCACCGTGAAGGTGCGGAGCGCGAAGCCCGTGAAGTCGCTGTAGGTGTACGGGCTGTCGCCGACAGGGAACTCGCGCGCCTCGCCCGTCTCGGGGTTCACGCGCGTCGCGGTGCTGCTGACCTGGTTGATCATCCAGACGTTCCGCTGCGAGTCGAGGCCGACTCCCACCGACCCGAGGCCGGGCAAGGGCGCAGCTTCCGTCCCGTAGATCCGGATGTCGCCGCCGTCGTCCGCGCGGAAACGCGTGAGCCGCGCGATCGCGGGGCCCGCGTCGAGTCCGGTGACGCGCAGACGGATGTACGTGTTCGACGCGCCGACGTAGATGAAGCCGCGATCGTCGGCCGCGATGCCGCGGGTCGCGCCGCTGTCGGGCAGCTCGACCTCGAACCACTCGTTGGTGGCGTGATCGAAGCGGAACACGCTCGTGCAATTGATGCCCGCGATCCAAACGCGATTGCGCGGGTCGACCGCGATGCCGTAGCTGCCGTTGCAGCCGGTCGCGGAGCTGACGACGCGCGTGTCGCGTACCGCGGCGCCCGTCACGGTGTCGATGCCGAAGATTCGACCACTGAAGGCCTCGGTCATCCAGAGGATTCCGTCGCTTCCGATCGCGGCGCCGTAGGGACGGAACTCCTCGCGGAACGTGGAGAGATTCCGTGTGACGCGACCGTCGCTCGCGCGGAGTCGCACGATGCGCTGCTCGCCGAAGAGTCCGACCCAGACGTCGCCCCGCGCGTCGATCGCGATCGCGCGCGGGATGCCTTCGATGCTCCCGACGTCGACCGTCCAGAGGATGCACTCGTCGTCTTGGCCGACGTACTCGCCGCCCGAACGATCGATGATCCCGTTCGCGTTCAGATCGCGGCTCGTGTCGATGCGCCCGTTGCGGTTGCGGTCGACGCAGTCTTCTTCGCGACCCGCGATCTTCGTGACGGTGCCCTGACCGCCGAACGCGCGGTTCGCGACGTAGACCGCGCCGCGCAGATCGACGGCGGTGCGCGAGGGGCAGTTCCCGGCCGTGCCGTCGTCGTTGCATTCCTCGTTCGCGGGCGGCGCGTTGTTGGTGCCGTCGTTGCGGACGCTGTCGTACTCGCCCGTCTGTCGACCGGTGCGCAGATCGAGCTTCGTGATCGTCCCGTAGCGCGTGTTCGCGATCCAACCGAAGGTCGTCTCCGTGCTCTCCGCGCCGAGCTGCAGCGTTCCGTCGGGGTTCACGATTACGCCCGCGCGCTCCTCCGCGACGTCGTCCCAGCTCATCCCGACCTCGTCGGGGAGCGTCACGATCTGACACGGGCGACAGTCACCGCACTCGCTGAGCACACCCTCGTCGCTGCTGCCGTCGCAGTCCTGATCGAGGCCGTCGCAGACTTCCATCGCGCCGGGGAACACGGAGGGGTTCGCGTCGTCGCAGTCGCCCCGACACGTCGTCACTCCGTCGCCGTCGCGGTCGACGTCGACCATCACGTGCTCGCAGCGTGCGCCGCGCTCGACGCAGCGGTCTTCGGTGCACGGATCGCCGTCGTCGCAGACCACACCCGTCGAGACGCAGCCTTCGAGCGTGCAGATCTCGGGGCCGTTGCAGAACACGCCGTCGTCGCAGTCGCCACCGCAGATCGCGGCGTCGACTTCCATCACGTCGCGGCGAGGTCCGGCGTCGACGGGGCGAGGGGGGCCAGCGTCGAAGGGATCGAGCGGTCGAGGGGTCGGCTCGGTGCGGGGACCACACGCGAACGCGAAGAACGAAACGAGAAAGAGAAGACGCACCACCCGAGCAACGTGACCGATCCAACCCGCGCCTCCAAGCGGTCGACCTCACGGCTCACGGCGGTCCTCCCGTCGCGATGCGCCGCTTTCTTGGGACATCGGATCCGCCCGAGTACGTTCGTGTCCTACATCGACCCACCCGAGTCGGGCACCCGAGTCGTGTGGCGAGCCAGCGGATAGGAGTCTCGAAATGCGTCGTTACCTCACCCGTCGCCGTGTCCTTCGTCGTGCGCTCCGTGGTCGCTGCGAGGCGGTCGCGCTCGACGGGTTTCGCCGCCTCGGAGAGCGGGTGCTCGACGTCTCGCCGCACGGGATGATGCTGGCCGCGAACGACGCGGCGCAGGTCGGCGACGCCGTGATCGTGACGTTCCAGCTCGGCGACGACCTCGACACCTGGTTCGATGCGGAGGCCGAGGTCGCGCGGGTGATCGAAGGCTGGCGCGAGGGCGATCCAGGTTACGCGCTCGGGCTTCGCTTCACGAACATCGATCTCGGCACGCGCCTCGTGCTCGCCGAGAAGCTCGTCGGCACGCCACCGCCGGTGCCGCAGCGCGCGGTTCGTTATCTGCCGCCCGCGCGCGCTTGACCCCACCGCGCGCGCGCGTCACGCCGAGCCGCCGATGTTCCACCCCGCCGCTCTCGTCGCGTTCGCGCTCGGCTGTGTCGCCGTCGTGCAGGCGAGCCTGAACCGGCGCATCGCGGGTCAGATCGGGCTCGCGCCTGCGGTGCTGCTGAACGGCGCGATCGTCGCGGTCTGCGCGGGCGCGTTCTACTTCGCTGCGCGCCGCGGTTGGGTGCCGGGCATGGTGTCGAGCGACGCGAAGCTCGCGTGGTGGTGGCTCGTGCCGGGCGTGCTCGGCTTCGCGCTGATCACGGGGCTCCCGTGGGCGATCGCGCGGGTCGGAGCGCTGCAGGTCTTCGTGGTCGCGGTGGCCGCGCAGATGGTCGCGAGCCTCGCGTGGGACGCGCTCGTCGAGGGCATCCCCGTCAACGCGCTGCGCGCGACGGGCGCGGTGGTGTGCGTGGCGGGCGTCGCGCTCGCGCTCTACGGCTCGAACCGCTGAGCTTCGTCGCGGCTGATCGCGTGGGCTCGCGCGTTCACGAGCCGCGCGCGTTCACGGAGCGCGCGTGCCCACGTTCACCCACTCGCGCGTTCACGAGCCACGAGCTCGCGCGTTCACGCGCCCGTTCGGGGTCGCGACGACGACGGGTCGCCGCGTGACGCGGTGCGAGCGCGGCGCCGACGCTTCGCTGCTGGCGCGTCGACGCGATTGCCTCTACGGAGCGCGCGTGACCGCGATCGATCGCCTCCGCCACGACGAGAACCTCCGGCGCGAAGGGGTCGCGATCGTCGTCGACGCGCTGCTCGCGCGACGCGTGCGCGACGTGGTCGACGTCACGGGGCTGCTCGCGTTGCTCGAGGTCGCGGTGGTTCGTCCGCCGCTCGCGCGCGGCGTGGACGAGCACGTGCTGCCCGCGTTCGACCGGTTCCGCGACGAGACGACGCGGCGCGAGACCCGCGTGGGCGAGCTGCTCCCCGACGATGCGCGCCTCGAGCTCGAGCGGCTCCTCCTCGCGACGCGTTTTCCGCGCTTCGAGTGGGCCCGAGACGCGATCGATCCGAAGCTGCTCGAGCGGCTCTTCTCGCCGGTGCTTCAGGAGATCCTGATGCAGTTCGTCGGCAAGCTGCCCGGCGTGGGGGCGCTCGGCGCGCTCGCGCGCGTCGGCGGCAAGGCGGCGGGCGGCGCGCTCTCGGGCGCGAAGGCGATCGCGGCGGAGTTCAGCAAGTCGGCGTTCGCGACCCTGCGCGACGCGGTCGCGGCGCGGCTCGCTTCGGACGAGGGCCGCGCGCTGGTGGAGGAGCTGCGGCGACACGCGTTCCGGCACGTCGCCGAGGTCCCGCTCGCGCAGATCCTCGCGGACTTCGACGCGCTGCCGTGGCGCGAGGTCGCGAAGCTCGCACCCGCGATCGTGGAGCACGACCTCCGCTCCGCGCTCGGTCACGCGATCGTGCGCGCGGAGCTGGCCGCGTTCCTCGAGGTCGAAGGCGAGCGGACGGTCGCGGAGCTGCTCGACGAGGCCGGCGCGCTGCCGGACGTGCGCGCGTACCTGCGGGTCCAAGGCGAAGGTGTGCTCACCGCGCTCGTCGACGCGCCCGACTTCGCGGTTTGGCTGTCGAAGCTCACGAGCTGACGTCGCCGTTCCTCGGGACCCCGCACCTACTTCGCAGACCGCGGAGCTCCTCGAGAACCGCTCACGAGCGCGACGGGCCGAGCCAACGTCGGGGCACGCCAGTGCGTGACAGGCGCGTCCAACCGTCGCGGGGGCCGCGAGCGAAGGTTCTGCTGGAACCCCGCTGCGTGCGGAGGATCCTGCTGCTCGCGAAGGCTCCACCCTGCCGCACGCGAAGGATCTGCTGCACGTGAAGGATCCACTGCACGCGAAGGATCCACCATTTTTGCCGGACTCGTCGAAACCGCTTGCGCGAGTGGACGAACGGAGTAACTCTTCTGTGAGTTACTAACGATCGTCGCACAAACCGACGACACGACACGACTCTGCGGGCCCGTCGGGGGACGGGCTCGCCGGGGGCTCGGAGCTCGCTCCGGGTCGCTCGAGGGCCGAGACCACGAGGCTCGTGGCTCGCACCCGACCAGCACCCAAACACCCAAGCACAACACCCAAAGCACCCCGAGAAGCCCGAGGCCACGCGAGTGACCTCGGGCTTCGCCTATGGGGCTCCCTCACCACCTCGGAGCGGTCCACGCAACCGCTGGGCCCACACCGACGACGCGCCGTCCGCGCGATCAGTCCGCGCCGCCGGCTCGGCGACGGCGTCGACGGCGACGACGACGCGGGCGCTCGTCGTCCTCGACCGGCGCTTCCGCGGGCGCGACGCTGGGCTCGGCCCAGGTCGGGAGGCGACCGCCGCGCGCTTCTTCACCGAGGGCGAAGAGGGTGGCGGCGTCGTGGAAGAAGTCGCGCCGCGCGAGTGTGCCGACCTTGCCGGCGCGCAGGCGTCGTTGGCTGCCGACCAGCAGTCGAATGCGGTCCTTGATCCGGCGCGGCACCGCGAGGCGCAGCGAGAGCTCTTCCATGAACTCGTCGAAGGCCAGGTTCGGATCGCGCGCCCCGTCGACCGCTTCTTCGATCGGACCGAGCAGCAGCGCCGCGAGCAGCACCGCGTCGTCTGGCAGCTCGCCTGCCGCTTTGCGCCGATCGATCGCTTCGAGCCGACCCCAGAGCTCGCGCGCGCCGGGGGCGTCGTCGTCGAGGAAGCTCGTGACCTCGGGCAGCAGCTCCGCGAGCACACCGAGATCCCACGCGAGGTACATCGAGCGATGCGCCGCGCCGCCGCGGAGCAGACGAAGCAGCTCTTCGAGCAAGCGCGGCCGCGCCGCCCGCGCGAGCTCGCCGCGGAAGTCCACCAACGCGTCGTAGAGGTCGGGCGCGATCCCGAGGTCGCAGCGCGCGCTGAACTTGATCGCGCGCAGGATGCGCACCGGGTCTTCGCGCAGGCGCACGTCGGGCTCGCCGATCGTCCGCACGGTGCGGGCCGCGATGTCCTCCATGCCGCCCACGAAGTCGATCACCTCGCCGCGCCGCACGTCGTAGAAGAGCCCGTTGATCGTGAAGTCGCGGCGCACCGCGTCTTCGTGAGGATCGCCGAAGACGTTGTCGTTGCGGATCAAGAGGTCCGCGTCGTCGTCGGTGGCGGCGAAGATCGGCGTGAGCTTCACCGGCTCGGGCAGATCGGCGCGGGCTCGCGCGGGGCGCTCCGCATACGAGCTCGTGCGGAAGGTCTGACCCGGATCGCGGCGGAAGGTCGCGACCTCGATGATCTTGCCGCCCGAAAAGAGGATGTGCGCGAGCCGGAATCGCCTGCCGATCACGCGGCAGTTGCGGAAGAGCCGGCGCACCTCGCTCGGACGCGCGCTCGTCGCGACGTCGAAGTCCTTCGGGTGCTGATCCAGCAGCAGGTCGCGTACGCAGCCGCCCACGAGGTAGGCCTGGTGGCCGTAGTGGGTGAGCCGCCGGATGACCTTCACCGCGTCGGGGTCGACATCCTCTTCCCGGAAGGTGATCGGATAGATGGCGGGCGTCGGTCCGGCGAGGAGCGTCGGCGACAGGTCCGCCTCGGCGTCGAGATCGTCGTCGTCGTCGAGGGGTTCGGGGGGTAGCTCGGCGTGGAGGTCCACGGTCGACCGAAGATAGCCCGCCGAGGGTGGGGCGCGCAGGTCGGAATGTGGGGCGACCCACCGGACCCCGCCGGGCACCGAGGCTTGCATCCGGCTGATTTGTAGTAATCTCCGGCGGTTGGCCGCGATCGCGGTTCGTGACCGCCCGATCGGCTCGGGCGCCGGATCGTCGCTCGGACGGGCCCCCGGGAGCCAAGGGATGAATTTCGAGAGCCTCGCCGGGCGAGTTCTGGTGGTCGGATACCCCTCCACCGAGCCGCCGCGGATCGTTCGCGACGCCCTCCGAGAGGGGTCGCTCGCGGGGGTGATCCTCTTCAAACGGAACCTCGTGGAGGGTCCCGAGGCGGTCGCGGCGTCGATCGCGAGCCTGGAGAGCCCGGAGCCGCTGCTGGTGTCGGTCGACCAAGAGGGCGGGCGGGTCGCGCGTTTCGGAGCGCCGGTGCTGAAGCTGCCGCCGATGCGGGCCCTCGGGGAGCGGGGCGACGTCGGGCTCACGCGCCGTTGTGCTCGCGTGCTCGGCCGTCAGCTCCGCGCGCTCGGCTTCACGATGGACTTCGCACCCGTGCTCGACGTCGACACCAATCCCGACAACCCCGTCATCGGCGATCGGAGCTTCGGGCGCGATCCCGCGACGGTGATCGCGCACGGGCTCGCGTTCGCGGACGGGCTCGCGGACGCGGGGCTGCTCGCGTGTGGAAAACACTTCCCGGGCCACGGCGACACCGACACCGACAGCCACCTCGCGTTGCCGGTGCTGCGGCACACGCTCGAGCGGCTCGAGTCCGTCGAGCTCGCGCCCTTCGCAGCGGCTTCGCGGGTGCCCGCGTTGATGACCGCGCACGTGCTCTTCGAGGCGCTCGACGCGGAGGTGCCCGCGACGCTCTCGTGGCGCGTGGTCACGGATCTCTTGCGGCGACGTCTCGGGTACCCTGGCGTGGTGATCAGCGACGACCTCGAGATGAAGGCGGTGGCCGACCGCTGGGGTGTGGCGCAGAGCGCGGTGCGGGCGATCGAGGCGGGCTGTGATCTCCTGCTCGTGTGCAAGGACGTCGACGCGTGCTTCGAGGCGCGCGACGCGTTGGCGCGACGTGCGAGCGAGGACGCCGCGTTCGCGGAGCGGCTGCGGGACGCGGGCGATCGTGCGCTCGCGATGCGCGCGAAGGTGGCGCCGACGCCGCTCGTGGGCCAAGCGCTGCGAGAGGCGCTCTCCGATCCGGAGGTGGCCGAGCTGGAGTCGTTGCTCGCGGAGCGACGTGAGGAGGTCCGCGCGTGACCGACACCGAGATGCGTCGAAGCACGATGCCGCCCGCGTTGCCCGAGCCTCCGAGCGCGGCGCGCGTGAACGGCGAGTGGCAGTGGGGTCGCTACCGGCTGCCCATTCCGTCGCCCGATCTCGGCACCGGCGTGGTGCGGCGAATGCGCCTGAAGGAGTGGCACTACTTCTCGGTCGCGAGCGAGCGGCTCTTCCTCGCGTTCGGGCTCGTGCAGCTCGGCTACGTGGCCAACGCGTTCTTGTACCTCGTCGATCGCAAGCAGCCGACGGTGGCGCGCGAGTACGAGGCGCTCTCCGTGCTCGGTCGGCACCTGCGCTTCGCGGAGAGCTCGACGAAGGGTGAGACGATCTGGCGGCACCGCGACGCCGACATCCGCGTGGCGGCGCGAGCGGGCGGCTGGGATGCACGCGTGGACGTGGTGCTCGGTGAGCTGCCGGTGGCGGGCGGCTTCCACGTGGAGTCGGCGGAGTCGCTCGCGCTGCTCGTCGATCTCGGCGGCGGTCGGCCCGCGTACACCCACAAGTCCGCGGGGCTTCGTGTCACGGGCTCGCTGCGGCTCGGCGACGAGTCGGTCGATCTCGGCGGCGGGCTCGCGACCATCGACTGGACACGTTCGCTGGCCTCGCGCGAGACGCGCTGGAAGTGGGCGAGCTTCGCGGGGCGCGCGGGCGGTCGCAACGTCGGGCTGAACCTCTCCGCCGAGGTCTACGACGATGCCAACGGCGACTCGCTCGAGAACGCGTTCTGGCTCGACGGTCGCGTGCGTCCGCTGGGTGGCGTGAGCTTCGAGGTGCCGCGCGAGCCGGGGGTCGGTGATTGGCGCATCGTCAGCCGCGTGGGTGACGAGGTCGATCTCACCTTCACGCCGCTCGGCGCGCGCGCGCAGCACCTCGACATGAAGCTCGTGAAGAGCGACTTCGTGCAGCCCTACGGGCTCTTCCGCGGGAAGGTCGCCGGGATCGAGATCGATCAGGTGATGGGGGTGTGCGAGGACCACGCGAGCGTGTGGTGAGCAAGCGTCGGTCGTCGGAGTCGATCGTGTCTTCGACGTCGGGCTCGACTTCGCCTGCTTCGCGATCTTCTCGACCGAGTCGGCGGGGTCAACCGCCGACTTCTTCGCGCGCTCTCGCGCGCTCGTCGCGTCGATCGATCGTTCGCGCGATGCTGTTCGCGTACGTCGCGTTCGGGCTCCACACGCACGCCCACGCGCACGCGGGACGGTTTCCGGAGACGCAGCAGCTCCTCTTCGACGGCTCCGAGCTCGTGGCGGTCGCGAGCACGGTCGGGCTGCTCGTGCCGAGCGACGACGGCTGGCGCTGGACCTGCCGCGCGGGCATCGGCCTGCGTCTGCAAGAAGATCCGATCTGGGCTTTCGCGCATGAGCGTTTCGTGGTGGCGAGCTTCGACGGAATCGTGGTCGGTGAGCCCTGCGCGATGCAGGCGGTCGAAGCGCTGCGGCGCCAAGTCGTGCTCGACGTGCACGCAGGTCGCGACGGCGTGCTCTGGGCGGTGACCTCGAACGGCTCCGCGAGCAACGCGCTCTGGCGGAGCGCCGACGGGCTCGTGTGGGAAGCACACGCGCCGCTGCCGCGACCACCGCTCTACGAACGCGTGCGCACGGCGCCTTCGGATCCGCGCACGGTCTACGTCGCGGGCTTCGTGCCTCGGGAGACGACCGGCGAGCGTCGTGACGCGTCGGTGCTCGCGAGCGTGGACGGCGGCGAGAGCTTCGTGGAGCACCGCGTGCCGCTCGACGAAGGCGAGCTGACGCTGCTCCTGCTGGAAGTCGACGCGGACGATCCCACGCGCCTCTTCGCGCGCACGCTGCGGGATCCGTCGATTCGTTCGATCCCCGAGCGTGTGCTCGAGAGCCGCGACGGCGGCGCGACGTGGACGACGCGCTTCGAGGTGCCACTCTTCGGCGGTTTCGCGCGGGTGGGAGAGACGCTCTTCGTCGGGGGTCGCGATCCCGGCGATCCGCCGATCGGCGTGCCAGGGGCGCCGCCGCGGGAGGTCGGGCTCTGGCGCGGTGAGGCAGACGCGCCGCTCGCGCACGTGTTCTCGGACGCGCAGGTGAAGTGTCTCGAAGCGCGCGACGACGGGCTCTACGCGTGCTTCGGGACGCCCAGCCCGTTCGTGGTGGGACGCTCGAACGACGAGGGCGCGAGCTTCGCGTCGGTGCTCGCGTTCGACGAGGTCGTGGGTCCGGTCGCGTGCGCGAACGACGCGCCGACCCTCACGCGCTGTGCGGTCGAAGAAGACGCGCACAACCGCGAGCACTTCGGGCTGCTCGACGCCGGCGTCGCGACGGACGCAGGAACGGACGGCGCGAGCGGGGGAGGGTGTGCGGTGAGCGCGAGCACTCCGCAGAGCGCGGCGTGGCTCGTCGCGCTCGTCGCGTGGCTCGTCTCGCGGCGAAGCACGCGAGCCTCACGTGGCCGCGCGCTCGAGGGGTGAGCTGCGCCGTCCGCATCCGCGAGCAGCACTTCGTGCATCCGAGTGGCCCGCGACCCGCGCGGCCGTCGGCGCGCTGCGCTTCGTGCCTCCGAGCCGTCAGGAGCGACCCGTCCGTCAGTCCGCGAGCTGCTTCTCGTGCATCCACGCCGCGTGGCGCGGCGCCTTCTTCGTCCGCGACCACTCTTCGAGCATCTCCCACTTCACCGCGTCGAGGCGGCGCAGCTTCGCCTCTTCTTCCGGATCGGGGCACGCGAGCTCGATGCGGTGTCCGTTCGGATCGAAGAAGTAGATCGAGTGGAAGAGCGAATGATCCGTGACGCCGAGCACCTCGATGCCGGCCGCTTCGAGCGACGCACGAAACGCCAGGAGCGTCTCGCGATCGGGCACCTCGAACGCGATGTGCTGCACCCACTCCGGGGTGTTCGGATCCTTGCCCATCTTCGGCTTCGTCGGCAGCTCGAAGAACGCGAGCACGTTGCCGTTCCCCGCGTCGAGGAAGACGTGCATGTAGGGATCGGGCTCCTTCGTGGAGGGCACGCGGTCCTCGGCGATCGCGAGGACGAAGTCCATCTTCAGGTGCTTGCCGTACCACTCGACGGTCTCTTTGGCGTCGTTGCAGCGGTAGGCCACGTGGTGGATCTTGGAGATCTTCATCGCCCCCGGAGCATCACGCCTCGGGTGAGGCGACTCAATCGTGGAGCGTGAGCGGCGTCATCGTCGGCGCGGCGAGTCGTCGTCCGATGCCACGAGCTCGCCTCACGAAGACCCACGCTTGGCGCGCATGATCTCGCGCAGGGACTTCGGCGCGTCGTCACCCGCCTTCGATGCGTCCTCGCGCGCGGCCTCGGCGGCGGGTCCCGGCGTCGGAGGCGCCGTGGGTCGGGGCGCTCCACACGACGGACACGACGCGAGCTCCGCCGCGCTCACGACGCCACACGAGGCACACGTGACCCGCCCGAGCGGGCGATCGACGAGGCGAACCATCTCCGGGTAGACGACCTCGAGCTCGGCGCTGGAGAGCCGATCGCGATCGCTCGCCGGCGACCACGTCACCTCGAGCGCGACGAGTCGGTCGATCGGGATGTCCGCGAGCCGCTGGAGCAGGCGATCGATCCGTTCGAGGGTGACGGAACGCGCGTCCTCGATCGTGTCGCGCGCCGCGACCACGAGGGAGACCACGACGAGCCCGTCGCCTTCCTCCGCGCGTGGCGTGGGCTCCGGCGCCGAGCGTTCGGTCGCGCGAGCGTCGGTGCCGCGGAGGAGCTCGTGTCGGTAGCGCGCGCGGAGCTCTGCCGCGTGGCGTTCGAGATCGCGACGCGCGTGACCGGCCGCGCGCGGGAGGTGGTCGACGATGCGCCCGTAGACCCACGCGTCTTTCGCTTCGCGCAGGGCTTGGACCACGTCGCGCAGCGCGTCGTGGCGAGCGCGTGCGCTGCCGAGGCCACGCGCCACGCGGGGTAGTCGTCGTTGGAGCTGCTCTCGCGCGGGGCCACCCAACGCGATCGAGACGAGCGCGACGTCGATGAGGCCGGGGTCGATGCGGTTGGGATCCGCCTCTCGAATCTCGCGTTCTGCGCTCCACCAAGCCCATCCGAGGCCGATGAGAAACCCGGCCAGGAGGAGACTTCCGACGATTGGGGAGAGTGGACCGCCGCCCGAGCTGCCTCCGCTCGAGTCTCCGAAACTACCGCTCGAGAAGTCGGCGGCTGACCCCGCCGACCCGGCCGAGAAGTCTCCGCCGCCGCTCGAGAAGTCTCCGCCGCTCGAGGTCGAGCCCCAGTCGCTGCTGCCGAAGCTCGACCCCGTGCTCTGGGCGGACGCGGGGAGCGCGAACGAGAGAGTGAACGAGAGGGCCAGGAGGAGGCGCACGCTCCGAGCGTCGCACGACTGGGCGGGCGTCCGCGAGACGCCCGGTCGTAGGCGGACATCTCTAAGTGCTCATGACCCGGACTTGATGAACTGCTCCCGACAGACGCCCGGTCGCGCGTCGAAGGCAGCACCGATCGCCTTGCCGCTCGTGCGTCGCGCGCCGCCCACGTTTGACGGACGTTCACGCGCGTTCGTATCCTGCTCGCTCGCGACGGGCGCGTCGCGCTAGCTAGGTGGTCGAGCTGGCTCGGGTCGGCTCGTGGTCGCTCCCGAGCGGCCGGAGGTGCGGATGTTTCGGGTTCTTCTCTTGGCTTTCGCGAGCGTCGTGCTCGTGCTGCCCTCTCTCGCGCGACCGTCGATCGTCTCGGCCCAGACCGAAGCGGAGCGGGCGCAGGCGCGGGCGGCCTTCCAACGCGGCGTCGAAGCGTACGCGGCGGAGCGCTTCCAAGAGGCGCTCGCGTCCTTTCAGGAGGCCTACCGGATCGCGCCGCATCCGAGCGTGCGCGTGAACATGGCCAACTGCTACGAGCGGCTCGAGCGGCCGCTCGAAGCGCTCGATCACTTCGAGCGTTTCCTCGCGGAGGCCGAGAACGCGAGCCCGGAGCAGCAGCGCGAGGTGCGCGCGGCGGTGCGGCGGCTGCGGCAGCAGGTCGGAGAGGTGTTCGTGCGTGTCCAGCCCGACGGCGCGACGGTGCGGGTCGGCAACGTCATGCGGACCGCGCCGGTTCTGGAGCCAATCGAGCTCGCGCGCGGCACGCACCGCGTGGAGGTCTCGTTCGCGGGCCACCGCACCGAGACGCGCGACGTCGAGGTGCGAGGCGGCGATCGGGTGGAGCTGACGGTGACGCTCGTGCCGGCGCCGGAGGTGGTGACGCCGCCCCCCGAGGTGCTCGACGCCGACGTTTCGAACGAGGGCACGGACGGCACGGCCGACGACACGGCCGACGACACCGAGGATGCGTTCGAGGACGACGCGGGCGGAGGACGCCGGCTCCACTTCGACGCGCCGACGATCGCGGCCGGAGCGGCCACGGTGGTGCTCCTCGGCACCACCATCGGGCTCGGCGTGGCGGCGCTCGGCGCGAAGTCGGACTTCGACGACGCGGTCGAACGCAGCATGAGCGCGCCCACCGCGGCGGAGCGCAACGAGGCGCGCGCGGACGGACGCGACGCGGATCGACGTGCCTCCCGCCTCTCCATCGCGACCGACGTCCTCGCCGTCACCACGGTGCTCGCGGCCGGCGCGACGGTGTTCTTCCTTCTCTGGGATCGCGGCGACGAAGACGTTGCGCGGACCCAGGTGGCCCCCATCGCCGGCCCGAACGCGGGCGGTGTCCTCGTGCGGAGGAGCTTCTGATGTCCATCCTCGTACGCGCTTCGAATCCCTTCGTTCTCTCGTGCGCGATCGCGCTCGGCTTCGGCTGCAGCGCGCTCGTCGACACCGACCCCGGACGCCTCGGCGACGACGAGCTCGTCGACGCGGGCCCCGTCAGTGACGGGGGCGGCGACGGCGGCGGAGGCTGTGGCGCGGGCTGCGACGACGGCGTCGCGTGCACCGACGACACGTGCGTGGGCGACGCGTGCCGCTTCGTCCCGAACGACGCGCTCTGTGGGCTCGGCGAGCGCTGCAATCCCACGCGCGGTTGCATCTCGGAGCGCTGCGCGACGAACGCCGACTGCGACGATGGGAACGCATGCAACGGCGAAGAGGTCTGCGGTGGCGCCGCACCCGACGCGCGCACGGGCTGCTCCACGGGTGCGCCCCCGAGCTGCGATGACGGAGTGCCCTGCACGTCCGACCGCTGTGAGCCCGGCGTCGGCTGCGTCAACATGCCCGTCGACGCCGCGTGCGACGACGGCGTGAGCTGCACGGTGGACACCTGCGATCCGGCGCGTGGGTGCTCGCGAACGCCGAACGACGCGCTCTGCGACGACGGCGTCTGCTTCGAAGGTGGGCGCTGCGATCCGGCGCGCGGCTGTCTCGGCGCGATGGCGATCAACTGCGCCGACGGCAACGCGTGCACGGAAGACTTCTGCGAGCCCGGCGTCGGCTGCCAGAACCCGCCGCGCGACGACGACGACGACGGCTTCGCGGTCGGCGGTCGGTGCGGTGGCGACGACTGCGACGACACGGATCCGAACGTCTACCCGGGCGCGCCGGAGCTCTGCAACGGCGAGGACGACGACTGCGACGGCGACGTCGACGAGAGCGACGAGTGCGCGACGGATCTCCCGGACGATTGCGAGAGCGCGACGCCGGTGGTGCTCGCCGCGAACACCGGGTCGATCACGGGCACCTTCGTCGGGCTCACGGACGACTACGACACGCTCTGCCAGACCAGCAGCGCCATGCGGAGCGCGATCGGCGGCGCGGCGCGGACGTCGTCGCCGGATGCGATCCACTACGTCGACATCCCCTCGGGCAACTGGGACGTGCGCATCGACACTCAGGGCGCGACGGTCGACACCGTGCTCGCAGTCGCGCGCACCTGTGGCGAGTTCGATCTCGGCGGCCTCGGCTGCAACGACGACTCGAACCTCGGCTCGACCACGTGGAGCCGCATCTGGCTGCACCGCATCGGCTCGAGCTTCTCGACCACGCGCGTGTTCCTGCTCGTGGAGCCGTACGGGTCGAGCGCGAGCGGCGACTACACGATCAACGTGCAGATCACGACCGCGGCCGAGGATCGCTGCGGCGCCGCGCTCGACATCCGCGGGGGTGGCACGGTGATCGGGTTCGGCGGCGTCGCGGTCGGCGCGGCGGGGCAGAGCGGCTCGTGCCAGGGCAGCGGCTCGTTCCTCGAGGGCGAACATCTGTTCTTCTACGGCCCAGCCTCGGGCGAGCGTCCTGCCGTCTTCGAGCTCTACTCCGACACCCACACGCCCGACGTCTACAACCGCTTCACCTGCAACGACGACGACACCGAAGGCGCGTGCGCGACGGGCACCAGCATCGGCGGCGGGATCCAGCGCGCGCGGATCCAGATCAACGCGGGCAACTTCGTGTTCGCGGACGGGATGACCGGCACCAACCCGGTCTACTCGCTCTTCTACGATCCGTGAACGACGCGAAGAGCTCGAGCGCTCATGCGCGTTCGAGCTCTTCTACGATCCGTGAACGACGCGAGAGCTCGAGCGCTCATGCGCGTTCGAGCTCTTCTACGATCCGTGAACGACGCGAGAGCTCGAGCGCTCACTTCCGCGCTTCGAGCTCTTCCCAGCGCGCCATCAGCCGCTCGACCTCCGCGTGCGCTGCGTCGCGATCGGCCGTGAGCTTCGGGACCTCCGCCGAGCGCATCGCGTAGGTCGTCGGATCCGCGAGCACCGCGTCGAGCTCCGCCATGCGGGTCTCCGCCGCTTCGATCGCGTCCATCAGCCCTTCGAGCTCACGCTTCTCCTTCGACGAGAGGCCGGCCTTCGGCTTCGGCGGCGTGCTCGCCTTCGCCTCCGCGGCGGTCTTCTCCTTGGAGGCTTCGCGCATCGCCTTCTCGCGTCCGGCCTGCTCCACCTCGCGCGCCTGCTTCAGCCGACGGTAGGTGTCGTAGCTGCCTTCCCAGCGGATCGGTGTGCCGTCGCCCTTCGGATCGATCTCCAGAATCGCGGTGCACACCCGATCGAGGAAGTAACGATCGTGGCTGACCACCAGCGCGGTCGCGTCGCTCTCGAGCAACATCTCTTCGAGCGCGCCGAGCGTCGCGACGTCGAGATCGTTCGTCGGCTCGTCGAGCAGGAGCACGTTCGCCGGCTCCAGCAGGAGCTGCGCGAGCCGCACGCGCGCGCGCTCGCCGCCGCTCAGGTTGCCGACCTTCTCGCGGATGCGATCGGGCGCGAAGAGGAAACGCGAGAGGTAGGTGCGCACGTCCATCGTGCGATCGCCGATCGTCAGCTTCTCTTTCTTGTCGGCGACGTTCTCGAGGATGGAGAGCTCGTCGACGAGCCCGCTGCGCGTCTGATCGAAGTACGCGAAGCGTGTGCTCGGGCCCACCACGACCTGCCCCGACGAGGGCGCGAGCTCGCCCGTCACCGCGCGCAGCAGGGTCGTCTTGCCGGCGCCGTTCGGGCCCACGATCCCGACGCGGTCGCCCTTCTGCAGTACGAAGTCGAGCTGCCGCACGAGGGTGCGTCCGCCGATCGTCAGGTCGACCTTCTTCAGCTCGAGGATCGTCTTGCCGAGGCGCGTCTGCTGGAGCGAGAGCGACGCGGTACGCTCGCGACGCGGGCCTTCTTCGGCGAGCGCCTCGTGCGCGCGACCGATGCGCGCTTTCTGCTTGGTGCTGCGCGCGGACGGAGAGCGCCGGAGCCAATCGAGCTCTTTGCGCAGGAAGTTCTGGCGGTTCGACTCCTGGCGCTCGGCGAGGAGCATGCGCTCGGCCTTCGCTTCGAGGTACGCGCTCCAGCCGCCGTCGTAGACGTGCACCTTGCCGGCGTCGAGCTCCCAGGTCTCGTCGGTCACGCGGTCGAGCAAGTAGCGATCGTGGGTGACGAGGAGCACCGCGCCTCGAAAGCGCGTGAGCAACCAGTTCTCGAGCTGCTCGATCGCGTCGGTGTCGAGGTGGTTGGTGGGCTCGTCGAGGATCGCGAGATCGGGCGCCTGCACGAGCAGCCGCGCGAGCGCGACGCGGCGCCGCTCACCGCCGCTCATGCCGTCGACCACCCGCTCCGGCTCGGGCGCTCCGAGCGCGCGCAGGGCCGCGGGCACCACGTGGTCGGCGTCCCACCCACCGAGGTGCTCGACCTCCGCTGCGGCTTCGGCCTGCATCGCGAGCGCGGCCTCGAGATCGCCACGTCCCTCCGTCAGCGCATGCGTCGCCTCGTCGTGGCGACGACGCGCGGCCTCCCACGCCGCGAGCCCTTCGCGCACCACCTCGCCCGCGGTGCGTCCGGGGGCGAAGCGCGGCTCTTGCGCGAGGTACGCAACCACTGCGCCGTTGCGCAGGATGACCTCACCGGAGTCGGCGTCCTCGTCGCGTCGGCGCAGCTCCGTGCTCGCGTCGGTGCCGGAGCTAGCGCCCGTCGCGAGGATTCGCGCGAGGGTCGACTTCCCGCTGCCGTTCACGCCGACGAGCCCGACGCGGCGGCCTTCTTCGAGCGAGAGGTCGACCCCGTCGAGGAGGACGCGCGGTCCGAACGATTTCTGTAGTCCGCGGGCGACGAGCAAGGGCACGGTTGTTGTTACTCCGAGGCGGTCGGCGAACGACGCCGACGGCGGGGTGTGCAGCAGGTGCGCCCAGACGGCAAACGCAGCCCGCGATCGGCGGGGCGCAGCGACGTGATGCGACGTGCGGTCGCGAGCGACGTGACGCGCGATTCGACGCGCGCCGTGGTGAGCGCCGTGCTGAGCGAAGGAGGATGGGGATGGAGCCGCGACACTCGATTCTGCCGGTCGATCACTGGACCACCGGGCTCTCCGAAGAAGAGCTCCGAGGGCTGGTCGAGCGTCATTCCGTGAGCTTCGAGGTGCATCCGCATCAGATCGGGATCGACGGATCGGTGCGCCGCGACGGGTGGACGATCGATCTGTACGGGATGCGCTCGGAGGCGGACGAAGAGCTGCACCTGCGCGACGCGGCGGAGCACCTCGACGACGTGCTCCGCTCGATCGCGCGCGCGGTGGTGCCGGAGGACACCGCGGCGCTGCACGTCGAGCTCTCGCCCTTCACCGGCGCGGTGCGCATGGATCCGAAGCGTGGCTTCGCCGAGCAGGTGCGGCTCCGGGTGTCGATCGAGCCCATGACGACCGCGCGGCAGAGCATCGTCGCGGGCGTGGAGACCGACTGGGTCAGCGACGTGAGCGCGCGGCTCGAAGCGCTCGGGTGCAAGCGGCGGTGAGCGCGGTACCGCGCGTCGGCACCCGTCTTCGACTTCGTCGGCGGTCGCTGAAGCGCGGAGCTTCTCGATGAGGATCGCATCTCGAAGCACCCCTCGATGATCCCTCGAAGACCCCCTCGATGAGCACCGACCCCGTCGACACACCCATCGCCTCCGCGAGCGCCCGCCCGTCCGCGCTCACGATGATCCGAGGCGGCCTGATGGTGCGGCCGGGTGAGGGCGTGCGCGTCACGTTGCTCTTCACGCACCTGCTGCTCGCGTCCGCGATCTTCGTGATGGGGCGGACGGTGCGCGACACGCTCTTCCTGAGCCGCTTCTCGATCGACGCGCTCCCGTGGATGTTCGTCGCGTACGGCGTGGCCTCCGCGCTCACCGTCGTGGTGTACGCGCGCTTCGCCGATCGCCTGCCGCGCGACCGCATGATCGCGATCTGGTCCGCGCTCGGCGTGGTGACCTACGTCGGTACTTGGTTCACGGTGCGGGCGGAACAACGGTGGATCTACCCCGTCTTCTACGTCTGGTCCGAGGTCTTCGCGAATCTGCTCATTTCGCAATTCTGGACCCTCGCCAACGACGTCTTCGATCCACGATCCGCCAAACGCCTCTTCGGGACGGTCGGCGCGGCGCGCGTGCTCGGCATCATCCTGGTCGGGCTCGCGACCGGTGTCGTCGTGCGCGCGATCGGCACCGAGCAGCTCCTCTTCGTGCTCTCCGGCTTGCTCACTCTCGTGGCGGGGCTCGCGCTGCGTCTCGGTCGCGAGGTCCGCGCGACCCCACGACCGAAGACCGCGCGTCGCAACGCCCGCCCCGCGCCGAGCGTGGTCTCCGATCGTTACGTGCGTGTGCTCGGCGGCATGCTCCTGCTCGCGTTCGCGAGCCTCACGGTGGGCGACTACCAGTTCAAGGCCGTCGCGCGGGAAACCTATCGGGAGGACGAGCTCGCCGCGTTCTTCGCGTACTTCTACGCGGGCGCCGGCTTGCTCGCGTTCCTCTTTCAGCTCGTCGGCACGCCGCGGATCCTCCGCCGCTTCGGGGTCGGCGTCGGCATGTCCGTGATGCCCGGCGTCTTCGGAGTGGCGAGCGCGCTCCTGCTCTTCTGGCCGAGCCTCGCGTTCGCCTCGGTCATGAAGTTCGCCGACAACGGCTTTCAATACACGATCCACGAGACGACACTGCAGTCGCTCTACGTGCCGTTTCCTGCGGCGGCCAAGGCGCGCACGCGCGCGTTCCTCGACGCGGTGGCCAAGCCGCTCGCGTACGCGCTCGGCGGCGTGCTCTTGCTCCTCTTCGCCAAGCCGCTCGGCACGATCGGCCTCTCCTGGGTCGCGCTCGGCGCGACGGTCGGCTGGCTCGCGATCGTGCCGGTGGTGCGTCGCCGCTACGTCGCGCGCCTCGAAGCCACGCTCCGCGTGCACGGCCTGGAGGACGACGCGGAGGGCCTCGTGGACGCGCACGCACGGGCGGCGCTCTCGGCCGCGCTCTCGAGCGAAGACCCGCGGCGCGTGGTCGCGGCGCTCGACGCGCTCGGAGAGTCGGCCTCGTCCGACGAAGCGGCGGTCGCGCTCGTGCGCCTCGCGGGCCACGACGAGCCGGCGATTCGCTCCGTCGCGCTGCGCAGGCTCGCGTCGCTCCCGCCGAGCGCGATCGTGCGGGCGGGCTTCGTGCCGGTCGGGATCGACGACGCGCACGCGGGCGTTCGCGCGGCCGCGTGTGGAACGGTGGCCGCGCTCGACGGCGACGAGGCGGTCGACGTGTTGCGGGCGCGACTCGACGATCCCGAGCGTGAGGTGCGGACCGCGGCGCTCGCTGCGTTGCTCGGTCGCGCCGGCTTCGAGGGCGCGATGGTCGGTGGGCCGCGGCTCGCGGAGCTGCTCGCGTCCGACGACGCCGAAGACCGCCACGACGCCGCGGTCGCGATCGGTGCGCTCGGGGCGGGGGGGCACCGTCGCCTCGCGCCCCTGCTGCGTGACCCCTCGCGCGTGGTGCGCAGCGCGGCCGCGCGCGCGGCGATCCGGGTCGCACACCCGAGCCTGCTGCCGCTGCTCGTCGAGCGCCTCCAGGAGCGCGCGACCGCGGGCGACGCCGGCACCGCGCTCTCCGCGCTCGGTGTCGGTGCGCTCGATCCGCTCCTCGCGGTGCTCGACGATCCGAGGTCCCCGCGCGAGGTGCGTCTCGCGCTGCCGCGCGTGCTGCGCGAGATCGTCGATGCACGCACCTACGACGCGGTGCTCGCGCGTCTCGACACGCCGGACTCGCACCTGCGGCTTCGTCTCCTCGCCGCAGCGTCGAAGCTCCGCAGCGCCCTGCGTCGCGCGCCGGAGCCGCGCGATCGGGTGCTCGGCTGGGTTCGGCGCGAGCGCGTGGCGACGGAGGGCTTGGTGCGTTCGTACGCGGCGGCGCGCGACGTGATCGGGACGGAGCTTCTCGACGAGGCGATCGCCTTCCGCGCCACCCGCGGGTTGCGACGGATCTTGCGCACGCTCGAGCTGCGTCATCCGCCGGAGTCCTTGCGCCTCGTGCGCGATCGACTCGGCGCCCTCGTGCTCTTCGAGGAGACCTCGCCCGAGCGCGCGGCGAAGCGGGCGAACGCGCTCGAGGTGCTCGACGGAATGCTCGAGCCCGCGACGCGCGCGCTCGTGATGCCCTTCGTCGACGACGGTCCGCTCGCGGGCGTGCCGATCGCGGGCGCGGAGCCTCAGCCGTTCGACGCCTGGGTTCGTGCTCAAGTCGCGCACCCGAACCCCTTCGCGACCTTCGTGGTGCTCGAAGCGCTGATCGCACGCGCGCACCCGGACGTCGCGACGTACGGCGCGCTCGCGACGACTCACCCCGACGCGGTGGTGCGCGAGTCGGCGGCGCGGGCGCTCGCCGCGGGTGGCGATCGCGAGCGGCTCGCGGCGATGCGTGACGATCCGGCGCCGCGGGTGGCGCGCGCCGCGCAGGTGGCGCTGGGAGAGGAGGGCGACGTGGAGACGACGTTGGAGAAGCTGCTGACCCTGCGCACGGCGCCGCTCTTCGCGACGCTGCGCGCGGAGGATCTGATGCCGATCGCGCGCGTCGCGACGGTGGAGCGTTACGAGCCTGGTGAGCCGCTCTTCGACGAAGGCGCGCCGGGCGACACGCTCTACGTGATCGCGTCGGGCACGGTGGCGATCGCACACGGCGGCGTGAAGCTCGCGACGCTCGCGGCGGGCGAAGCGCTCGGCGAGATGTCCGTGCTCGACGGGTCCCCGCGGAGCGCGTCGGCGGTGGCGGGCCCGGACGGCGCGCGCGTGCTCTGCGTGGATCAAGAGGCGTTCTACGAGGTGATGCGCGAGCAAGCCGAGCTCGCGGAGGGAATCGTGCGGATCTTGTCTCGCCGTCTGCGTGAGGCGAACGAGCAGCTCGAAGAGGCGAAGAAGGCCCGCACGAGCGTGCTCTGAGCGCGGAAACGAGCGGGCGGTGATCGGGCACGGAAGAACGACGAAGCGTCGGTGATCGCGCGAGGGAATCGGGGTCGCGAAGAAGGAGGAGGCCATGTTCGAAGCGGCGGAGCTCGGTCGGAAGGTCGACAAGAAGACGTACGCGGACGAGGTGCCCGCGCTGCGCGAGTCGCTCCTCGACGCGCAGCTCGATCTGCTGGAGAAGCGCGACTTCTCGCTCGTGATCCTCGTCAACGGCGTCGATGGCGCGGGCAAGGGCGAGACGGTGAACTTGCTGAGCTCGTGGCTCGATCCACGGCACGTGCAGAGCCACGCGTCGCGCGAGTACACCGACGAAGAGCGCGCGCGCCCGCCGCTGTGGCGCTATTGGCGCGACCTGCCGCCCAAGGGGAAGATCGGAATCTTCTTCGGCTCCTGGTACACGATGCCCATCCTCCAGCGCGCGTGGGGGCAGACCAGCGAGGCCGATCTCGATCAGGCGATGGACGAGCTCGTGCGCTTCGAGCGCATGCTCGCGCGTGAGAACGTCGCGCTGCTCAAGCTCTGGTTCCACCTCTCGAAGAAGCAGCAGAAGAAACGTTTCGAGGAGCTCGCGTCGGACCGCGCCACGAGCTGGCGCGTGACCAAGCAGGATTGGGAGAACCACCGCGGCTACGACACCTTCCGCCCGATCTGCGAGCGCGCGCTGCGCCGCACGAGCATCGCAGAGGCGCCGTGGCACGTGATCGAGGGCTACGACACGCGCTACCGCTCGCTCGCGGCCGGGCGCCTCGTGCTCCAGACGCTGCGCTCCCACCTCGACGCGCCGGCGCGCACGGAGCCCTTCGTGCCCGAGAAGGTCGAGGCCAAACGCGAGACGGGCGAGCGAACGCTGCTGGAGAGCCTCGATCTGAGCGGAAAGGTCGACGAAGAGGATTACGAGAAGCGTCTCGAAGAGCTGAGCGGCCGTCTCGCGCGGCTGACCCGCAAGAAAGCGTTTCGTGAGCGCTCGATCACTGCGGTCTTCGAGGGCGTCGACGCAGCGGGGAAGGGGGGCTCGATCCGGCGCGTCACCGGCGCGCTCGACGCTCGCTTCTACCGAGTGGTCCCGATCGCGGCGCCCACCGACGAGGAGCGCGCGCAGCCCTATCTCTGGCGCTTCTGGCGCCACGTGCCGCACCACGGACAGGTCACGATCTTCGATCGCAGTTGGTACGGCCGCGTGCTCGTCGAGCGTGTGGAAGGCTTCGCGCGTCCGAGCGATTGGCAACGCGCGTACCGCGAGATCAACGACTTCGAGGAGCAGCTCGTCCGCCACGGATCGATCGTGATCAAGCTCTGGCTCCACATCGATCCGGGCGAACAGAAACGGCGCTTCGACGAGCGAGCGGCAACCGGGTTCAAACGCTTCAAGATCACCGAAGAGGACTGGCGCAATCGCGCGAAGTGGCCCGCGTACGAGCTGGCGACGCACGAGATGTTCGAGCGCACGAGCACCGAGGTCGCGCCGTGGACGCTCGTGCCCGCGAACGACAAACGCAGCGCGCGTTTGAAGGTGCTGGAGACGTTCTGCGATCGCATCGAAGCGGCGCTCTGAGCGATGCGGCCTCGTGGCTCCTCGGCGCGGCGGGGTTGCGGCGTGCTGGAGGTCGCTCGACGACGCGGTGTGCAACGGGGAACGTCCGCGCCGACGCGGCTCGCGGCTCGCGGCTCGTGGGCGACGCGGGTCGTTGGCGATGTTGTGAGCCTGGTTCACAATGTCGGCGATGCACGCCGCGGCTTCGATTCCCGAAGTGCTCCCGTCCCCGCCCCCTCCGGTCGTGACCGAGGCTGACCGCCAGCAAGCGCGCCGCCTCCCGCTCTCCACACGCTTCGTGCTCGGTGAAGCCGTCACCCCCGTGCAACGCGCCTTCCTCGACGAGCACGGCTTCCTCGTCTTCGGCGCGGTGCTGATCCCGAACGAGGTCGCGGAGGTCCTGGCGGAGATCGACGCACTCCAGACGCGATGGATCGCCGAGGACCGCCGCGAGGTCCACGGCATCCCACTCTTCGTCGGCCGCGATCCCGACGGCAAGCCCTACATCCAGCGCTTCGCCTTCACGTCGCTCTTCTCGCCGTACCTGCACGCGCTCGTCCGCGATTCGCGGTTCGCCCCCATCCGCAGCCTCGTGGGTCGCGACGTGAGGGTCGGCGATCGCGAGAAAGACGGGCTCGTCTTCAACCGCAACCTCAACGTCCCCGGCAGCGCGTACCCGCGCCTCGGCTGGCACACCGACGGCCTTCGCGATCTCTTCCTCAACCGCGCGGTTCCGGGTCCCATGCTCAACGTCGGCCTGCACTTCGATCGCGTGACGAAGGCCGACGGCGGCCTGCGCATCCTGCCGGGCAGTCATCGGCAGGGGTTCCTCTCGATGCTCGCGCGCAAGCCCTACTTCGTCGATCACCGCCCCGATCGCGACGAGATCGCCGTCGAGACCGAGCCCGGCGATCTCACGGTCCACGACGGCCGCACGTGGCATCGCGTCGAACGATCTCCGCACGTCGGTTGGCGCAGCCTCCGGCGCACCATGTACGTGCCTTACGTCGTCGACGCGTACGCGCCCAAGCACGAAGGCTCCAAGACGCCGTTCTACCACCGGCTCGGGCGCATCCCACGCGAGCTGCGCGTGAGGCTCGGGCGCTGAACGCGGAAGTCGACGTCGGCCACGTCACCACTTCGCTCCGGGGAGGCGGACCGATTTTCGGCTGACCTCGGGGGCTTTTCTGCTATCCCGCCGCCGCCGGGGTGGCGCCGGACGTAGCGGGATCTACCTTCCGCCGTCCAAACCCCACCCCCGAGCGCGCGCGCTCGACGGCACGCACGAACAGAGGAGCACAGCTTGGCGACGAAACGACGAGGAGGCGGAGGCGGCGGAGGCCGTGGACGCCGCGGAAGGCAAGAGTTCGAGGATCCGGAAGACGACAGCCGGGACGATCACATCAAGCTCGACGGCACCATCACGAACGTGTTCGCGGGTGGCCAGTTCGAGATCGAGACCGACGCGGGGACGAAGGTTCGCGCGCAGCTCTGCGGTCGGATGCGCAAGTTCCGCATCCGCGTGATCCTCGGGGACCGCGTCACGGTGGCGCTCTCTCCCTACGACCTCACGCACGGCATGATCATCTACCGCGCGAAGTGAGCGCGGCGCTCCGTACTGGAGCGCGAGATTCGGTTTCCGACTCCTCGCCCGACCCACGAACGTGGGCCGGGCGCTCGTGCTCCGTCGGCACGAACAGCCGGGCGCTCGTGCTCCGTCGGCACGCCCTTCGGAAGTGCCGATCGTCGAAGCTCACGTCGATGAGAACGTCGACGAGAACGTCGACGAGAACGTCGACGAGAACGTCGACGAGAACGGCGACGAGAACGGCGACGAGAACGGCGACGAGAACGGCGACTGCGACGTGAACGACGAAGCCGAGCTCCTCGCACACGCCTCACCGTTCAAGTCGCCGACCACGAGAACGACGACCACGACCACGATCGTGAACGTTGCCGACGATCACGACGACTCGCCCACGAGGGTCAGCGAAGCCACGTCCTCGTTCCGGGCGCGACCGAACCATCTGCTACCCTGCGCCGCGATGTCGTTTCGACTGCGCTCGTCGTTCGTGTTGTTGCTCGCGTGTGGGGGAGAGCCCTCGTCGCCCGAGCCCGAGCCGCGCGCGGATCCCGAGCCGCCCCCGACCGCCATGACCGAGAGCCCGCCGCCGACCCCCGAGCGCGCGCCCCCCGCCGACAGCGAGTACGGCCGCATCTACCAGCTCCGCGACGATCACGAGCTGCGCGTGGAGCTGCAACGCGCGCTCGCCGCCGCGCGTGAGAGAGATGGCAAGCTGCTGGTGGTCTTCGGCGCCGAGTGGTGCCCGGATTGTCGGCAGGTCGCGAAGCTCCTCACCGAATCGCCTGCGCGCGACGTGGTGAGCGAAGGCTACGAGGTCGTGCACGTGAACATCGGGCGCCGCGATCGGCACCGCGATCTGCTCGATCGTTACCGCGTCGATCGCATCAGCACCCTCGTCGTGCTCGACGGAATGGCGCGGCGCGTGGCGCAGACGACGCTCGAACCGATCTCGAACCGCACCGGGCTCACCTCTGAAGCCCTCGCGACCTGGCTCCGCGATCCGCGCGATCCGTGGCGTCGCCCCGATCGACCCGATCCGCTCGGGTCGTCGCCTGGTCCGGTCGAATCGCCGCCCGACGACTCGCCGCTCTTCCCGCCCGAGATCCTCGGCGGCGGATGATCGCGCGATGATCCCGCGATCGCCGGCCGAGCGCGCGGGCGAGGCGCTCGAGCGCCTGCGCACGCTCTGGGCACGTGAGCGTCAGGCCCACCGCGCGCGTTTCGCGGAGGAGCGCACGCGCCGAACCTTCGCGGAGCGCGTCGCGCGAGGCACGGCGCTCGATGGGCTCGAGGTCGAGGACACCGAAGCCGCGCCCGGCGATCGCACGCGCCTGATCGTGAGCTATCCGAAGGGGGTCGACCCGGACGACCTCGCGCTCCGGCCCGGCGCGCCGGTGTTGTTGTGGTGGGACGAGCCCAAGCCGGACTCGAGCGTTCGCGCGGTGATCGCGCGGCGGCCCGGTGCGCAGCTCACGCTCGTGGTCGACGCCGACGTGCCCGATCGACTCTTCGAGGGGAGCTTTCGCCTCGATCTCGAGGCGCCGGAGGCGACCTTCGACGTCGGCGACCGCGCGCTGCGGCGCTGGAAGGACGTCGACGCCAAGAGCGAGCTGTCCGAGCTGCGCGACGTGTTGCTCGCGGGCGAGACGGCGCGCGTGAGCCGGGCGCGCGTGCACCGGATCGAGACCTGGTTCGACGAAGGGTTGAACGCCCCGCAGCGCGAAGCGGTCGAGCTCGCGTTCGGCGGGCGCGTGGTGTCGCTCGTGCACGGTCCGCCCGGCACCGGCAAGACGCGCACGCTCGCCGAGATCGTGCGGCAGGCGGTCGCGCGTGGCGAGCGTGTGCTCGTGTGCGCGGCGAGCCACACCGCGGTCGACAACCTCGCCGAGCGCCTCGTCGCGGCGTCGGTGCCGCTCGTGCGCATGGGCCATCCCGCGCGTGTCGCGGAGGCGCTCGAGTCGGTGACCCTCGACGCGCAGGTCGACGCGAGCGAAGAGCATACGCTCGCGCGGCAATGGAGCCGCGAGGCCGCGCAGCTTCGACGAAAGGCCGCGCGACGGAGCGCGCTCGATCGCGACGAGCGCCGCGCGATGCAGAACGAAGCGTGGCGGCTCCTCAAGGACGCGCGCGGTCACCTCCGCGGCGCCGAGAAACGAGTGTTCGAGCGCGCGCGGGTGGTCTGCGCGACCCTCGCGGGCGCGGCCGAGCATCGGCTCGACTCCGAGCGTTTCGATCGTGTGGTGCTCGACGAGGCCACCCAGGCCCTCGATCCGCTCGCGCTCGCGGCCCTGCGCCGCGCGCCGATCGCGGTGCTCGCCGGCGATCCGCGTCAGCTCCCGCCGACCGTGATCGAGCCGAGCGTCGCGCGCGAAGGGCTCGGCACCACGTTCTTCGAGCGCTTGCTCGACGGAGACTCGACCGACGGAGCCGACGAGTCGCCGGGGTCAGCCGACGACTCCGGCCGCGGCGCGCTCGGCCGAATGCTGCTCGTGCAGCACCGCATGCACGAGGCGATCATGCGCTTCCCGTCGGAGCGCTTCTACGAAGGTCGATTGGTCGCCGCACCCGAGGTCGCCACGCATCGCCTCGAAGACCTCGGTGTGCGTCCCGACCCCACGCGCGATGCGCCGTGGCTCTTCGTCGACGCGGCGGGCCGTGGCTGGGAAGAGGAGCGCAGCGACGACGACCCGAGCACGCGCAACCCCGGCCAAGCGGAGCGCGTCGCGGCGGAGGTGAAGCGCCTCGTGCGGCGCGGCGTGATGCCGAGAGACATCGCGGTGATCACACCCTACGAAGCGCAAGCGCGCGTGCTGCGCGGTTTGCTCGTCGAGCTTCGGCGCGAAGGCCTCGAAGTCGGCACGGTCGACGGCTTCCAAGGTCGCGAGAAGGAAGCGGTCGTGGTCGACCTCGTGCGCAGCAACGATCGCGGCGAGGTCGGCTTCCTCGCGGACGTACGCCGCATGAACGTCGCGATCACGCGCGCGCGCCGCTTCCTCCTCGTGGTCGGCGACGGAGCCACCCTCGCGAGCCACGCGTTCTACGCGGCGTTCCTCGAGCATGCCGAGAACGACGGCGCGCACCTCTCGGCGTGGGTCGACGACCCGGACGACGACCTGCCCGACGATCTGCCCGACGAGCTGAGCTCGTGAGCGGGCGCGTCGGAGGCGATGCCACGAACGGATTCCGAATCGGTCACCGATGATTCCGACGGGGGCGGCTCGTCGAACCCTCGGAGCACGCCCGACGTCGTGCGGCGTGCTCCAGACGTCGACGGCGAGCGGCTCGACGACCACACCCACGCCTCGACCCTCGCTCGCCGCGCGCGACCCCTCGGAGACGATCATGACCGCGAAACCGCACCCCACCTCGACGAGCCGCATCAGCACCTGTCTCTGGTTCGAGTCCGGGGGAGAAGACGCCGCACGCTTCTACGTCGAGCTCGTGCCGAACAGCGGCATCACGTCCGCGTTTCGTCCGAGTCCGGAGGCGCCTGCGCTCGTGATCGAGCTCCACCTCGACGGCGTGCCGTATCAGATCCTCAACGGCGGGCCGCACTACGTGTTGTCACCCGCCGCGTCGATCGTGATGCGGACCGACTCGCAAGCGGAGACCGATCGCTACTGGGACGCGCTGACCGCGAACGGCGGCAAGGAGAGCCGCTGCGGGTGGCTCGTGGATCGCTTCGGCGTGTCGTGGCAGGTCGTGCCGCGGAGGTTGATGGAGCTGCTCTCGGATCCCGACCCCGCCGCCGCCACGCGGGTGCGCGACGCGATGCTGCAAATGGCGAAGATCGACGTCGCCGTGCTCGAAGCCGCCCGCGGCTGAGCTCGCGCCACCCTCCGTCCACGGACTCGCGCTCGAGCGCGCGACTTCCCTTCGGCGGATCGCGCCAATCCTGATAGCGTCCAGCCGTGGCCGCTGGAGTGCCGCTCGGCCCTTACGTGCTCGTTCGTCGCCTCGCCAAGGGCGGCATGGCCGAGATCTTCCTCGCGCGTAAGGAAGGACCCGAAGGATTCGCGCGCGATCTCGTGGTCAAGCGCATCCTCCCGCATCTCTCCGAAGATCCGGAGCTGATGGCGATGTTCCGCGAGGAGGCGCGCATCGTCGCGCGCCTCGGTCACCCGAACGTCGTGCACGTGTACGACTTCGGCGAGGTCGGGGGCACCGCGTACCTCGTGATGGAGCTCGTGCGAGGGGTCGATCTGCGCGCGCTGATCGTGCGCGCGCGCGAGCAGGCGATGGCGGCGCGACGGCCCGGCGCGGTGCCGATGCATCACGCGGCGAAGATCCTCTCGCACGTCTGCGAGGGGCTCGCGCACGCGCACGATCTTTCGGACGCGCGCGGGCGACCGCTCGGGCTCGTGCACCGCGACGTCACGCCGTCGAACGTGCTCCTCGGCTTCGAGGGCGCGGTGAAGGTGGCGGACTTCGGCGTCGCGAAGCTGCAGCGAGGCCGCAAGGAGATCACGCGGGTCGGCATGGTGCGCGGCAAGTCCGCGTACCTCTCGCCGGAACAAGCGCGCGGCGAGTCGCTCGATCGACGAAGCGATCTCTTCAACGTCGGCATCCTGCTCTTCGAGGTGCTCACCGGAGACACGCTCTTCCCGCACGAGGACCCGTTGCACGCGCGCACGCTCGCCGCCGCGGGGAAGATCCCCGAGCCGGAGCGGCTGCAGATGTTGCCGCCGGGGCTGCGCGAGATCGCGACACGCGCGCTCGCGGCGCGGCGTGAGGACCGCTACCCGGACGCGCTCGCGTTGCGCGCGGACCTCGAACGGTTCCTGCGCGCAGTACCGGAGCCCTCGGACACGCTCGAGCTCGGGCGCTACGTGCGGCGGCTCTTCCCCGACGTCGTCGAAGAAGATCGTCGCGGTCCGCGCGCAGCCGGCACCGTGCCGCTCACGGGCGTGGTCACGCCGAACGGGCCGCCCGGCACCGCGCCGATCGCCCCACCGTCGGTCGGCACCGCGTTGCTCGACGGAACACCGCCGCGCGGCGAGGCGAGCTTCTCGGACACGCCAGTGGATCCGACGTTCGCGGCGGGATTTCGCGATCTGCGCGAGTCGAGCGCGCTCTCGCCGGTGTCGCGGAGCGGGCTCACGCCGTCGTCGAGCGCGTCGTCGAGCGCGTCGTCGAGCGCGTCGTCGAGCGCGTCGTCGAGCGCATCACCACCGTGGTCCACGAACGTACCGGTCGCGGTCACGCAGAAGGTGCCCTCGGTCGCGCCGCCGCCGCGCTCGCGTCGCGCGTGGCGGTGGGCTCCATTCCTCCTCGTTCCAATCGCGGGGGTGCTCTCCTGGCTCGTCTTCCGCACCCCCGACGACACAACGCCTCCACCACTCGAGCTCCCGACGGAACCGGACCGACCCGTCGTCGAGCGGCTCCCGACACGACCAGCGCATCTGCGCATCACCACCGAGCCAGCCGGGCTCGCGCTGCGCATCGACGACATCGAGCACGGCCCGGCGCCGCTGCGGCTCGCGGTGGAGCCGGGGCCGCACGTGGTGGAGGCGCTCGACGAAGGGCGCGTCGTCGCGTCGCGCACGCTCGAGGTCGCGGCTGCGACGGAGGTCGACGTGCTGCTTCAAGCGCGCACGAGGGATGCGCGGCTGCGCGTGGTGAGCGAGCCGAGCGGCGCGGTGGTGCTCGTCGGCGAAGAGCGCGTCGGTCGCACGCCGCTCGACGTCGGGGTCGCGCCGGGCGAGCACGTGGTCACGCTGCGGCTCGACGGATACCAAGAGCACGAAGCGCCCGTGCTCGCGCTCGAAGGTGGGGTCGCCACGTTCTCCGCCGTGCTTCGACGCGAGGCGCGTCCGCGCAATCCCGTCGTCACGCCGCGCGGCACCGGCACCCTCGCGATGGCCACCACGCCCTGGTGCGACGTCTTTCTCGGCCGCCGCAAGCTCGGCACCACGCCCTTCACGAACGTCTCGCTCCCCGCGGGCCGACACACGCTCACGCTGCGCGCACCCGGCAAGCCCGAGCGTCGGCACGTCGTCACGATCCGCGCGGGCGAAGAGAGCCGCGTGCGTCTGGCGCTCTGAGCGGCGTCGCGTGCCTGCTCGAGAGAGCATCCTCGCGTGGGCCGCGGATCACGACGCCAGAGCCGTGAAACGAGGCCCTACAAAAGGCGAACGCCGACCGGATCGCTCCGATCGGCGCTCGCACGCCAACGCACTCGCTCGTCTGCCCACGAGCGTTTCGATCACGAGAGAAGCGCCGAACGCCTCATCCCTTCACGCACACCACCTGGCGCAGCACGTACACCACGTCGACCAGGTCGGCCTGCGCGGCCATGACGGCGTCGATGTCCTTGTAGGCCATCGGCGTCTCGTCGATCACGTCCTCGTCCTTGCGGCACTCGATCCCCGCGGTCGCCTTCGCGTGGTCCTCGAGGGTGAAGCGCCGCTTCGCCTCCCCGCGGCTCATCGCGCGACCCGCGCCGTGCGAGCAGGAGCAGAAGCTCTCGGCGTTTCCCTTCCCGCGGACGATGTAGGAACGCGTTCCCATCGACCCCGGGATGATGCCGAGCTCACCCGCGCCCGCGCGCACCGCGCCCTTGCGGGTCACCCACACGTCGGCGCCGTAGTGGTGCTCCTTCGCGACGTAGTTGTGGTGGCAGTTCACCGCCACGTCCGCCGTCGTGAAGTCGGCGGCTGACCCCGCCGACCGGGTCGAGCCGTCGCCGAGCACCTTGCGGAGCGCGGCGAGCGTCGCGCGCATCATCACCTCGCGGTTCTCACGCGCGAAGCGCTGCGCCCAATCCACCGCCTCGACGTAGTCGTCGAAGTGCGACGTACCCTCGGGCAAGTACGCGAGGTCCTCGTCCGGAAGGTTCACGTGCCACGTGCGCATGTCCTCCTTCGCGAGCTCGATGAAGTAGGAGCCGATGCGGTTCCCGACCCCACGCGAGCCGGAGTGCAACATCACCCACACATCGCCCGCCTCGTCGAGGCAGAGCTCGATGAAGTGGTTCCCCGTCCCGAGGGTTCCGAGGTGCGTCACGTGGTTGCTCTGCGCGAGCTTCGGGTGCTTGTCGCAGAGCACCGCGAACTCGGCCGCGAGCTTGCGCGCCCACACGTCCGCCACGACGTCCGGCGGCTCACCCCACGCGCCGCGATCGCGCTTCGTCGATCGCGAGAGCGTGCGGCCGTGCGGCACCGCGGCCTCGATCGCCGAGCGCACGCCCTTCAGATCGTCGGGCAGGTGCTCGGCGCGCAGCGAGGTCTTCACTGCCATCATCCCGCAGCCGAGATCCACACCGACCGCGGCCGGCACGATCGCCTGCTTCGTCGGGATCACGGAGCCGACCGTCGCGCCCATGCCCCAGTGCACGTCAGGCATCACCGCGACCCACTTGTGGATGAAGGGCAACGACGCGACGTTCGCGAGCTGCGCGCGCGCCGCGTCCTCCACCACCACCCCACGGGTCCACATCTTCACGAGGCCGCCGTCCGGGGTCGTCATCACGTCGTAGTCGCGCGTGTCCATGGCTCTGTCTCCAGTGTCGAGGCCGACGTCGTCAGCCGTTGAAGGACCGTAGAGCGAGAGGCGTGCCGAGCGCGTTCGAGCCGGATGAAGCCGCGAATTTGCCGACAAAAGCGAGGCTCGGAGCGCTCGGGCGCATCGGCAGAGCGATATCCTGATATCGGATGTTATCCGTTCATATCGCAAGGACTACCGTTTCGACTGCGCCCTTTCCGAGTCCGCGACCCATGCCGAAATGGGTTTCGGTTGGAATCCTTCAAGCTGGTGGAACTTTGTGTGATAGAAATCACGTTTTTGCTAGGCGAACGCCCATAGAAACGGTGGATGGCTCGAAGGCTCGACCGGCCCGGAATCCTCGGTTCCCTCTTGGCTTCGACGCTCCTCGCGGGCGTCCTCGGCCTGGGTTGCGGGGGCGACGACGACGAGGTGTTGCCTGGCACCCGCGAGCCTGAGCCGGTCGCGTTCGAATCGGTCGCGCCACCTCCACACGGCCTGACCCCGATCGTGCGTGCGGTCTGGACTCGCGGAGACACCGTGGTGATCAACCGCTACGTGAGCTTCGACCGACGCGCGACGTGGCGCGCGATCGAGCTCGTACCCGAGGGGCGCCTGCCCGCCGACTTCGTGTTCCTGAGCGACACCACCGGCGTGGTGCGGACGGGGCTGAACGCCTTCACCCTCGCCGACCTCGAGGCCGGCACCTTCCGCAACCTCTCCGGCGAGCGCGACGACCTCAGCGGCTGGGCCGTCCACGACGGTTTCCTCTACCACTTCGTCGAGGAGATCACTGAGGGCGGCAGCATCTCGGACGAACGCTCGGTGGGTTACTTCTTCCGGCTCGACCTCTCCGATCCAGACGCCGAGTGGGAGACGTTGCCGACGCTCGCGACGACGTACGAGCCGCTGCGCTTCCGAGCCTCTCTGCACTCGACCGACGCGGGTCTCGTCGTGGTGACGCGCTTCGGTTTCCACACGAGCGTCGACGGCGGTCAGACTTGGTCCGAGGGTCCGGCGGTGCCGATGGGGCTCGGTGGCGCTCTCGGGGATCTCAACCCCGTGTGGATCACGCGTGCGGGGAACGTGTTGATCGTCCAGGGCCCGAACACCGTCGCCTCCTACGACGGCGGTGCGACCTACGAGACCATCGGCCCGAACCCCGGCCCCGACGTCGACTGGATGGACTTCGAGATCCTCCCCGACGGAACGCTCACCTTCCCGAAGAGCCGTCTCCGCTCCGACGACGACGGCCGCACCTGGCGTTCGTTCCTCGACGCGGAGATCCCACGCACCCGCGCGTATCTCCGCGGCGACGAGGTCTACCTCTCCGACGAGACCCGCGGTCCGACCCTCGTGGTGCGCGAGGACGGAGAGGTCGAGATGTTGCTCGCGCGCGTCTCGAACGAGGCCGGTGGTGGCCTCCTTCGAGCGGTCCCGCTCGCGAGCGGCGAGCTCGTGGCCGTGGTGGGCAACGACCAGCTTCGTTTCCGCCCCGGCCAGCGCGCGTGGACGTGGGAGCGTGAGCTCCCAGGAGCGGTCGATCTCTTCGACGTCGGCGCGGGACGCCTCGCGTATGCGACCACGGTCGCCGGAGACCGCACACCTTCGCTCGTCTTCTCGGAGGACGGCGGCGCGACGTGGGGAGAGCCCGTTCTCCTTTCGGGCGACGCGAGCGTCGAGCGGCTCGTGGCGCTGCCGGATCGGCTGCTCGCGTACATGCGCGAAGGGTGCACCGGCACGCTCCTCGAGAGCGTGGACGACGGTGCGACGTGGAGCCGTTTGCCTCCCGGGGGTGCGCTGGTCGACTCCGAAGGCGCAGTCGTGGTCGACGGCTTCCTCGATCACGTCCCCGTTGCCGCCACGAGCGACGGCGTGATCTTCGGCCACAGCACGAGCTACTTCCCGATCGGATCGGACTGCAACACCATCGACACCTACCCGAGCCGCTCGGACGACGCGGGCCGCACGTGGGTCCAGATCGGCGGCGGAACGACCGCCGAGGTCGCGTACCTGCCCATCGCCACGACGTCGCGCGACGATCTCGTGGCCGCCGGCTTCGTCGCATCGGACCTCCCGTCGGGCATGACGCGCACCGTCCTCGACGTCTGGCTCTTCCGCCGCGCCGCGGAGCGCTGGGCCGCGATCGGCGTGCCGACGGCCGACGACGAGCCCGTGCCCGCCGCGCCGGTGTTCGACGTTCGCGCGCACGTCGATCCGACCGATCGACTCATGCTGACGGTCTTCGGGCTCGGGATCGTGCGGAGCGCGGAGCCCTTGCGCTGAGCACCACGCCTGCGGGCAGCGCAAGGGTCCACCACGACGCCGCACTTCGGAGCTCGAGAGGCTTCCGGCGATCGCGCGCTTCGCTCACCATCTCGGGCGTCGAGCTGCCGCACGACTTGCAGCACGACCTGCTGGAAGGGGAAGAACGAATGCGACGCGACGAACTGGGGGAAGCGCGTGGACACCACGCCAAGGACCGACGCCGTACGTCGCAGGCTCGCCACGTCGCGTGCGTCGTCTGGATCCCGATGGCGTGCGGCGGGGAGCCTGCGAGCGAGCCGTCCGCGACGTCGAACGATTGGCGAGCGTGACGAACGATCCTCGACCCGTGGTGGTGATCGGCTTCTACGGCACCACCCTCGACTCCCCGAAGGGTGCGCAGCGTTGGAAGCGTTGGCGCCCCTCGCTCGGGCTGCTCCAACAAGACGATCTGCTGATCTCTCGCTTCGAGCTCCTCTGTCGACCAAACGAGGATCTGCGAGTGTTTCTCGAAGACGCAGCGCGTCTTTCGCCGGAGACCGACTTTCGTCGGCGCGACTTCGACGTGAAGGACCCGTGGGACTTCGAAGAGGTCTACGAGGCGCTCCACGCCTTCGCGCGCGACTACCCCTTCGATCCCGAGCGCGAGCGCTACCTCGTGCACCTCACGACGGGCACGCACGTCGCGCAGATCTGCCTGTTTCTCCTCACCGAGAACGGCTTCTTCCCCGGCGCGTTGCTTCAGACCTCCCCGCCGCCTCGCACGGGTCCGGACCGCTCCGCGCGCGAAGCGGACGAGCCGCGCTCGACTTGCTCGATCATCGACCTCGACCTCGCGCGCTACGAGCGCATCGCGCGACGCTTCGAGGCCGAGCGCGAGGTGCGTACCGGCTTTCTCAAAGCCGGGATCACGACGCGCGATCCTGGATTCAATACGCTCATCGATCGCATCGAGCGCGTCGCCGAGAGCTCGCGCGCGCCCATCCTGCTCTCGGGACCCACCGGCGTCGGCAAGACCCAGCTCGCCCGCCGCATCCACGCCCTCAAGTCCGAGCGCGGGCAGAGCAGCAAGACCTTCGTCGAGGTGAACTGCGCGACGCTGCGTGGCGACCACGCGATGTCGACCCTCTTCGGGCACGAGCGCGGCGCCTTCACCGGCGCGCACGCCAAGCGTCGCGGCGTGCTGCAGAGCGCGGACGGCGGCGTGGTCTTCCTCGACGAGATCGGCGAGCTCGGGCTCGACGAGCAGGCGATGTTGCTGACGGCGATCGAAGACAAACGCTTCGTGCCGCTCGGCGCGGATCGCCCGGTGCAGAGCGACTTCCAGCTCATCGCGGGCACCAACCGCGATCTCTTCGCGCAGGTGCGGGAAGGGCGCTTTCGCGAAGACCTCCTCGCGCGCATCTGCCTCTGGCACTTCCGGCTGCCGACCCTGCGCGAGCGGCTCGCCGACCTCGAGCCGAACCTCGACTTCGAGCTCGAGCGCTTCGCGCGACAGACCGACCGCCGCGTGACCTTCACGACCGACGCGCGCCTCGCGTTCCTGCGCTTCGCCACCAGCGGGGATGCGAAGTGGACCCACAACTTTCGCGACCTCGGCGCCGCGGTCGCGCGCATGGCGACCCTCGCGCCGAGCGGCCGCATCCGGAAGGTCGAGGTCGACGACGAGATCGCGCGGCTGCGCGCGACGTGGGGTGAGGGCGAGGCGAGCGGGACCTCGCGGGTGGACGCGATGCTCGGCGAAGCGGCTCACGCGCTCGATCTCTTCGACCGCGTGCAGCTCGAGAAGGTGCTCGAGGTCTGTGCGCAGAGCGCGACGCTCTCGGACGCGGGGCGAGCGCTCTTCGACAAGAGCCTCGCGCGCCGCACCAGCAAGAACGACGCGGACCGACTGCGGAAGTACCTCGCGCGCTTCGGCCTCGACTGGGCGTCGGTCCGCGTTGGATGACACGGGTCGGTGGTTCGAGCGTCGGTGGTAACGTCAGTGCAGCTCGGGGCCCGCGGAGGAGGCTGGCCATTCGAGGCCGTTCGCCCTATCACACGCCCGATGCGGACGTACTTGGCGCTCATTCTCTTCGTTTCGGTCGGTTGCACCGGGACCACCTCCGGTAGCGGAGGGCGCGATTCGGGAGTCGGAGGAGGCGAGGATTCGGGCACCGTGGGGGCGCTCGACGGCGCCAACCCCGCCGTCGACGGCGGTCCCGTGGTGATCCCGGGCGAACCACGCGGTGACGCCCGAGTCTTCTTCTCCGGTCACAGCCTCATCAACGTCAACACGCCGACGTTCTTCGAGCAGCTCGCGACCCGCAACGGTCGGGACGTCGACTACCAGCTCCAGATGGGCCTCGGGTCCACGCTGTCGATTCGTCTGGCGTGCCCGCTGAACGGTCAGCAGGCCGACGGGAGCGCGCTGACGTTCCGAGTGGCCGACGAGCTTCGAAGCGGCCGCTACGACACCCTGATGTTCACGGAGCGCCACGACATCGTCCAGACGATCGCATACGAGCGAACGACCTCGATGGCCCGTCGCCTCCGGGACGCCTTCTACGAAGGCAGCCCGGGTGGTCGCGTGTTCTTCTTCGAGAGTTGGCTGACCATCGACGTGGCGCGACCCTCGGGCTTCGTCGAACGGACTCGCCGGGACGCGATCGGTTGGGAGTGCGTCGCGTCACGGTTGAACGAGAGCCGTGGGAGCCACCCGCCCCTGCTCGTCGTGCCTGCCGCGCGCGCCCTCGCCGAGCTCGTGGAGGACGTGACGGCGGGGCGAGCCGCCGGCCTGACCAACCTGCGCCAGATCTTCACGGACGACGTTCATCTCACCAACGAGGGCAACTACTTCATCTCGCTCTTGCACTACGGCGTGGTGTTGCAGGAGTCGCCCATCGGCCTCTCGGCGTCTGGTCTGCGCCCGATCGCCGATCCCCCGCCTTCGCTCGACGACGCGAGCGCGTCGTACCTGCAGGGGCTGGCCGCGCGCTGGGTCGAGCGGACCTTTGCCGAAGCGGCGGCCTCTCAGCGGGCACGCTCCGAGTGCGGTGCGGCCGTGCGGTCCCTCTGCGTCGACACCCTCGGCGCGGGCGATTGGGCGTGCTCGCAGATCGAGAGCGCGTGGGCAGACGACTCGGCGGCGGTGCCGACGATCAACGAGCCGTGGTGTCGTCGTTGAAGCGGGCGACGGCCTCTCGAGGAAGCTGAGCACGCCCCGCGTCGCGGGACCCCCGACGAAGAAGAGCCGACCCCTCGAGGCCGGCTCTTCTTCGTCACGGGAGCGCGCGCTCAGCGCTCGGTCGCGATGTTCACCACGATGCGGCGACCGTCGAACTCGGCGCCGTTGAGCTCGTCGATGACCTTCTGCGCGAGCTTCCGGTCCGCCATCGTCACGAAGCCGAAGCCGCGGGAGCGGCCCGTCGCGCGATCCGTCATCACGACGCAGTCCACGACCTCACCGACCTCCTCGAAGATCTGGCGCAGGTCACCGCTGCCGATGTTCCAGCTCAAGCCGCCCACGAAGAGTCGGCACGGGATCGTGGCCGCGCTTCGACCCGAGCCGCCGCCGCTGGCGCCCCGCTCGATCTGTTGGAGGGCCTCGGAGATCGTCGGAAGATCGCCGGTGAGCTCCGCCGCGGAGACGATCTCGATCTCGGCGGGGCCGCGGTCGCGTCGATCGGCGCGTCGCTCGGCCTTCTCCCGCTTCTTGCGCGCCTTCTCCGCTTCGCGGGCGCGCTTGTCCATCGTGTAGTCGCCGCGACTCACGACACACCTCGCGCGGTCACGCCTCGCACAGGGCGGGTTCCACTCTCAGTTCGGCAGCAGATGTTCACTTCGTGCAACGAGTCCTCGATTCCTCTCAGGTACGAAGCCCGATTTGTAGCAGGGCGCGCGCGTGAGTGCAGCAGGGCCCGGTCGCACCTCGCGTGAGGCCCTCACGACCACCTCACGACCACCCCAACGACCACCGACCACCCTGCGACCAGCGCGCGACAGCCTCCCAGCGCGCGCCTGCATCGCCGCCGTCAGGGCGCGCGACCGACGTAGAGGAAGTGTTGCCCGCCCTTCCGGATGCGCGCCTTCACCGGCACGACCTCCTCCTCGAAGCCCGCGCGTCGAAGTCGTTTCTCGAACGCGTCGCTCCGAAAGCCCGACCACACCACCAGCGTCCCGCGCGGGCGCAGCGCTTCGCGCAGGGTGCGCAGCCCGTCGATCGAGTAGAGCCGCTCGTTGCTCGGCTGCGTGAACGGCTCGGGCCCGTTGTCGACGTCGAGCAACATCACGTCGTACGCACGCCGCACCGCGCGCACGTGGTCGACGAGGTCCGCGATCACGAGCTCGGTCCGCGGGTCGTCGAGCGGATGTCCCGCGAGCGGTCCGAGCGGCCCGCGGTTCCACTCGACGAGACACGGGAGGAGCTCGCAGACGACCACGCGCGCGTCGGCGCCGAGGTGATCGAGCGCGGCCCGCAGCGTGAAGCCCATGCCGAGCCCGCCGACCAACACCCGCACGCCCTTGCGATCGCGGAGCGGCGCACACGCGAGCTCGCTCATGTGCTCCTCGGAGCCGTGGACGTCGGAGGCCATCAGGCTCTGTCCGGCCACCGCGACCACGAAGGCGCCCGCTTCGCGCGTGAGCGTCACGGGCGTCCCGTCCGGCGTAGAGTCCTCCGCGAGCAGCTCTCGCTTTCGCACCATCGCGCAGACATCGCACGTCGCGCCGGCGAGGCCACTCGACGTCCGCGAGTCGGGAGCCCTCCGCGCCGCCTCCCCGCGGTTTGCGGAATCCCCCTCCGATGCCCTACTGTTCTGCTCGTTCCGGGGTCCCGCCCCCGTCGAGCGATTGCGCCGTAGGCTTCGCTTTCTCGCATCCGCACTGAAATCACGTCTGCGAACGACCGACGGGAGTGAGCCCGACGGCACGTGAGCCCCGCCGACCGACTCGCCGACTTGGCGACGACTCGCCGATTGGCGACCGACCCTTCGAACCGAGCCCATGCCCACGCGCCCACCCCGTCGGGAACGCAAAGCGAGCCGCCCGCCCGATCCGTCCAGCATGCCGCTCACGGCACCGCGCGGCGTGCTCGTCGTCGAGCCGGATCCGGATCTGCAACACAAGTTCGCGCGCTGGCTCACCGTCGCGGGCAACCGCGTGGTCGGCACGAGCTCGGGCGACGGCGCGCTCGCGCTCGCGCAGCATTGGCCGGTCGACCTCGCGTTCGTGGCGGAGGATCTCCCCGGCATGGATGGCCTCGAGGTCGTGCGACGTCTGCTCGCGATCCGCGCCAGCACACGCGTGGTGCTCCTGTCGACCGAGGACGGGAACGAGATCCAACAAGCCGCGCGCCTCGCCGGCGCACGCGCGTGTGCCCGCAAGCCGCGGCGCGGCGATCGACTCATCGAGCTGATCGTGCGCCTCGACGACGAAGAGCCGGTCGCCGCCGCGGAGTGATCGACGCGAGGCGCGGTCAGGCCGTCGTCGGCTCGATGCGTACGTGACAATCCGTCGTTCGCGCGAACGTCTTCGCAACGCCTTCTCTCGACCGGGCGTCGTTCCGCGGCTCGGCACGCTCGCTGCGATGCACGTCGTCATGCACCCGCACGCCGAGCCTCATCCGCAGTCCTCTCTCGCGTCGACGCGAGCTCCGACGTCTCGTCGACGACGACGGAACCGCGAGCTCGGCATGACCCTGATCGAGATCCTCGTCGTGATCACGATCATGGCCCTCGTCGCCGGCGCGGTCGGAGCATCCGTCTTCGGGGCACTGCGCGACGCGAAGGCCAAACAAGCGCGCACCGACGCGTCCTCGCTCTCCGCCGCCGCGCTGCGCTTCCGGCTCGATCACACGCGTTGTCCGACGAGCACCGAAGAGCTCGTCGAAGCGGGCTATCTGCAGCGTCACGGCCGAACCACCGACCCCTGGGAAAGTGACTTCGCCTACGAGTGCGAAGCCGACGACGTGATCGCGGTGAGCGCGGGACCCGACGGCACCTTCGGCAACGAAGACGACGTACGACCGTGATCTGCGGCGTCTGGGTCGTCGGTGAATGACATCGTGTTCGCGTCGAGGCCGAGAGCCGTGCGTCTCAGGTCACTCCCGAGGTTCGTTCGCGCCCACCGTCGAAACACCGCCGAAACAACGGCTCCCGAAACGTCGCTCGCCATTGTCGCGGAGGCCCCGCTCGGTGTAGGCCACGCAAGCACGGGAGCGCCGTCCGCTCGCCGTGCGAGGAGCGCATGAAGGTCCGCATTCAGCACCGCACCACGTACCACTACGACGAGCCCGCGCTCCTCGGGCCGCACGTGATCCGGCTGCGTCCCGCACCGCACGCGCGCACGCCTCTGCTCTCGTACGCGCTGCACATCGACTCCGAGCTCGACGGCTTCGGCCGTCACGCCGCAGGCAGCAAGCACGGGCCGCAGGTGCGCTGGCAATACAACCCGTGGGGAAGCCGCGAAGCGCGCGTGACCTTCCCGGCGGAGCGCGGCTTGCGCGAGCTCGACGTGCTCGTCGACTGCACCTTCGACATCCACTCGATCAACCCCTTCGACTTCTTCGTCGACGACGACGCGCGCGAGCTGCCCTTCGAGTACCCCGGCGCGCTCGAGAAGGAGCTCGCGCCCTTTCGTGCACCACCGTCGGACGACGCGCGTTTGAAGGAGCTCGTCGCGAGCGTCCCCTACGAAGGCATCACCGTCTCCTACCTCGTCGCGATGAACCAACGCATCGCGAGCACCATCCAGTACGTCATCCGCATGGAGCCCGGCGTGTGGTCGCCCGAGCAGACCCTCGCCGAGGGGCGCGGCTCGTGTCGCGACAGCGCGCAGCTCCTCGTCGCGGCCTTCCGCTCGCGCGGTCTCGCGGCGCGCTTCGTCAGCGGCTACCTCGTCCAGCTCGCCGACGAAGGCAACATCCCGGATCTCGCCAAGGGCGTCTCGAACGACGTCGTCGATCTGCACGCGTGGTGCGAGGTCTACCTGCCCGGCGCGGGCTGGATCGGTCTCGACGGCACCAGCGGCCTGCTCTGCGGCGAAGGCCACATCCCCCTCGCGGTCGCGAGCGATCCGGAGCTCGCCGCGGCCATCACCGGCACCTCCAGCGAGCCCGCGACCGACTTCGCGTTCTCGATGACGGTCGAGCGCCTCGGCCACGAGCCGCGCCCGCGCAAGCCCTACGAGGACGCGCAGTGGCAGAGCGTCCAGACCGCGGGCGACGAGGTCGACGCGACGCTCTCCAAGCTCGGCGTGAAGCTCACGTGCGGCGGCGAGCCGACCTTCACCTCGCGCGAGCACCCGACCGAGCCCGAGTGGGCGACCGAAGCGCTCGGAAAGACCAAGCTCGAACAAGGGCTCCGCCTCGCCGAAGAGCTGCGAAAGAGATTCGGTACCGGCACCGCGGTGCTGCACCGGATGGGCAAACACTATCCGGGAGAGAGCTTGCCCCGCTGGGCGATCGACATCCTCTGGCGCGCGGACGGCGCCCCGATCTGGAAGGACCCCAAGAAGCTCGCGCTCACGCCGCCGCGCAGCGTCGGCGCGGCCCAGAAGGAGCCCACCCTCGAAGACGCCTACGAGCTCGGACTCGCGGTCGCGCGCCTCCTCGGCGTCCCGCCCAACCAACACGCGGCCTATGAGGATCCCTGGCATTTCGTGAAGGAAGAGGCGCTCCTCCCCCACGACGTCGATCCGCACGACCACGATCTGGACGCCCACGAAGACCGCCGTCGACTCGCGAGCGTGCTCGGGCGCGGCCTCGAGGTCCCCGTCGGATGGGTGCTCCCGCTCGGTAAGCCCGAAGGCGTTTGGGTCGGTGATCAATGGACCTTTCGCCGCGAACGACTCTATCTGCTTCCGGGTGACAGTCCGGTCGGACTTCGGCTCCCGCTCAACCAGCTCTCCAGTGGATCCTTCGTGCCTTGGGAGCCCGATCTCACCCAGATCGACGAGGACGCCGACATCCCCTTCGACCCCGCGGCCTGGCTCGCGACCCGGCGTCACCAGCCGCCCGGCGCCCAGGCCTACGCGCTCCAGGGCATCCGTACCGCGCTCTGCGTCGAGCCGCGCGACGGAGTGCTCAACGTCTTCCTCCCGCCCACGAGCAACACCGAAGACTGGCTCGAGCTCGTCACCGCCATCGAAGCGGTCACCGAGCAGCTCGGCATCGCCGTGCGCCTCGAAGGGTACCGACCGAACGATCCACGGATGCGCTCCTGCACCGTCACGCCCGATCCCGGCGTGATCGAGGTGAACGTCCCCGTCGCGTCGAGCTTCGCGGAGTACCGCGACTTCCTCCACACCGTCACCGACGCCGCGAACCACGCGGGTCTCCGCCTTGAGAAGTACCAGCTCGACGGCCGCGAGGTCGGCAGCGGCGGCGGCAACCACCTCACGCTCGGAGGAGCATCCGCGATCGAGTCGCCCTTCCTCACGCGGCCGTGGCTCTTCGCGGGTCTGCTCCGCTACGTTCAGAACCACCCGTCGCTCAGCTACCTGTTCACCGGGCTCTTCATCGGCCCGACCTCGCAGGCGCCGCGCATCGACGAAGCCCGCCAAGACGCGCTCTTCGAGCTCGAGCTCGCGCTGAAACAAGTGCCCACGCGAGAGCAAGGCGGCTGGATCCCGCCCGGGCTCACCGATCGTCTCTTCCGCAACCTCCTCGCGGACGTCAGCGGCAACACCCACCGCACCGAGATCTCGATCGACAAGCTCTACGACCCGCACAACCTCGGCGGTCGCCAGGGCCTCGTCGAGTTCCGCGCGTTCGAGATGCCGCCGCACGAGCAGATGGCGTGCGTCCAGATGCTCCTCGTCCGCGCGATCACCGCGCGCCTCGTCGCGGAGCCCTACGAGCGCCCGCTCATCCCGTGGGGAACGGATCTGCACGACCGCTGGATGCTCCCGCACTTCCTCTGGAAGGACGCCTGCGACGTCGCCGCCGATCTGCGCGCGCACGGCGTGCACTTCGACGCGGCATGGCTCTCGCCCTTCCTCGAGCTCCGCTTCCCGATCGCGGGCACCTACGTCGCGGACGACGTGGAGATCGAGATCCGCCAGGCTGGCGAGCCCTGGTACACGCTCGGCGAACAACCCGCGGGCAGCGTGGTCGCGCGTTACGTCGACTCCTCGGTCGAGCGCCTGCAGGTGAAGGTCCGCGGCCTCGCGCCCGGCGACGACGGACGGCACGTGGTCTGCGTCAACGGCGTGCGCCTCCCGCTGCGCGAGACCGGCACCGTCGGTGAGAAGGTGATCGGCGTGCGCTTCCGCGCGTGGCAGCCACCGTTCTGCCTCCAGCCGACGATCCCGATCCAGCACCCGCTGCGCTTCGATCTCGTCGACGTCTGGGGACGCCGCGCGCTCGGCGCGTGCACCTACCACGTGTGGCACCCGGAGGGCCGCGGTTACGACGAGCCACCGCTCACGGCCTACGAAGCCAAGGCGCGTCGTGCACAGCGCTTCACGACCGACGGTCACTCCGCGTGGCCGATCACACCGCGCGATCCGGTGCTGCGACCGGAGGCGCCGTACACGCTCGATCTGCGATGGCAGTGACCGACGGCACGAACGCCTTGGACGTGGAGCTCCGCCGCGCGATCGCCGCGCACGACGCGCGTGTGCGCGAGGCTGGCCTCGAGCTCTGGCTCGGCGCGGAGCCGACCTTCACGGATCCGACCTCCAGCGATCCGGAGTGGATCGGCGCTGCGGTCGGAGGCACCAAGGAAGCACGCGCGATCGCGCTCTGGGTCGTGCTGCACGAGCGAACCGCACCCTCGGCGCGTCGTGCGACCGAACGCCCTCGCGCGCCGGACGCACGCTCGAGCGGCGACGCGAGCGCCGACGCGAGCTCCGGCGCACGCGCGAGCGAGCTACCGCCGCCCAACGGTCGCCGCCAGCTCGCGCTCCGCACCCTCGGTCGCCAATACCCGGGCGAAGACGCGCCTCGCTTCTCGCTCGGTCTCTACGCGCTGCGCGACGGCACACCGCTCTGTCCCGCGACCTTCGAAGATCCCGCGTTCGCCGCGGGATCCGCGCTCCATCCGCCGCGTGCTCGCGAGCTCCGCGACGCGCTCGCGCTCGCGCTCGGCGGCACCGCCTTCGACACCGACGGAGCGCTCCCGCACCGCCTCGTGGTCGGCACCGATCCCCGCGACGCACGGTGCCTGCGCGCACCCCTCGAAGGTCGCGCGATCCCGGAGAGCGGTCTCGTCGACGAGCTCGCGACGGAAGGCTTCACGCTCGTGTGCATCGGCGTCGAGGACACGCCGCGTGGTCCGTGCACCGTCCTCGAGCTGCCAGGCTTCGCTTCGACGCGCGGCTCGGCCTCCAAGCCCACGAACGCGACGACGACGACGACGCACGTGACGACGACAGCCGACGTCGACGCCTTCCTCCGTTTCCTCGGCGTCCTCGCCGAAGCCTGCCGCACCAGCGCCACCCGCGCGTTGATTCTCCGCGGCTTCCCACCCCCCGTCGACGCCCGCGTCCGTTTCGCGACGCTCACGCCCGATCCCGGCGTGGTCGAAGTGAACATGGCGCCGTGCACGGAGCTCTCCGACTTCGCCGCGCAGGTGCACGCGATCCACGAAGCCGCCCACGACGTCGGCCTCGCGGCGGAGCGACGCCACTTCAACGGCGAGCTCTCCGACAGCGGCGGCGGCGGACACCTCACCTTCGGTGGTCCTTCGACCGAAGCGAGCCCGTTCTTCCGCTTCCCGACCTTGCTCCCGAAGCTCGTCGCGTACCTCAACCAACATCCCTCGCTCAGCTACTACTTCGGCGGCCACGCCGCGGGCAGCGCGAGCCAGTCCCCGCGCGCCGACGAGAGCGCACGCGAGCTCTTCGGAGAGCTCCAGCTCGCGCTCGCGCGACTCGTGCGTGCTGCCACCACACCGATCGCGCCCGCCGCGCCGAGACTGGCGCCGACCACTCCGAGCGCGGTGCCCACGACGCCGAGTCCGATCCCCACCGCGTCGAGCACCACCGCGAGCGCCGCGAGCGTCGATCCCACGCTCCTCTGGTCGAGCCTCGCGCCCTTCCTCGCCGATCGTTTCGGCAACTCCCACCGCAGCGAGGTCAACGTCGAGAAGCTCTTCAACCCCTGGCTCCCCGGCCGCGGCAAGCTCGGGGTCATCGAGCTGCGCGCCTTCCGGCAAGCGCCCACGAGCTCGCACGCCATCGCGCGCGCCGCGCTCTTCCGCGCGATCCTCGCGCGTCTCGCCACGAACGACTTCCCCGTCGCGCTCCGCGACTTCGGCGCCGAGCTCCACGATCGCTACGCGCTCCCCTTCTTCCTCGAGAACGATCTCCGCGAAGTCCTCGGTGACCTCGAGCGCGCCGGCTTCGCGCTCCCCTCCGTTCTCGCGCACGAGCTCTTCCGCGATCCACACCGTGTGCTCGGCGAGGTCGAGCTCGGCGATCCGAAAGCCCCCGTCACCCTCACCGTGCGCCGCGCGATCGAGCATTGGCCGCTCGTCGGAGACCTCAGCGAACAAGCCGGCACCACGCGCCTCGTCGATCCTTCCACGACCCGTCTCGAGGTCCGCGTCACCGGCCCGAGCGAGCGTGTCGGTCGCGTGATCGTCGGAGTGCGCGAGGGAGACTCCGCCGTCCGCGCGCCCACCACCTTCGTGGACGACGGAGCCCGCAGCACCGTCGTGGTCGGCGTCCGCTTCCGTGCCTTCGTGCCCACGCTGGGCCTGCACCCGAGCCTGCCCGCGCGCGATCCCCTCGAGCTCGTGGTCAGCGTCGGCGAGCGCAGCTACGCCCTCGCGCTGCACGCGTGGATCCCGGGCGGCGGCGTCTACCCCGGCCTCCCCGAGACCGACGAAGAAGCCACCCAGCGCCGCGTGCAGCGCTTCGTGGTCGAAGAGCGCAAAGCGCCGACGTGGACGAGAGCGCCGAGCGGAGCGACGACGCGACACACCATCGACGCGCGTTGGGTGTGAGCGCGACGTCCGCGCGAGCCCACCGCTGCGCGCGCGTCCGCTCGCTCGGCCTGCCGAAAGATACGAGCGCCGCGCCGGTGGCTCTCACCACCGGCGCGGCCTCGACCACACACACTCACCAGCACGGCCAGCCCACCACGGCCGACCTTGCCTACACACGTCAGCGCACGTTCGAGTCGTCGGGAGGATTGGGATGGAGGGCCGACTCGCCGCTCGAGGCGACGCGGTAAATCTGTCCGGAGGGGGTCTCGAAGAAGGCCGCGTCCTCCACGTCCGGTACGAGGAGGCTGGCGAAGCCGGGCAGGCTCGTGTCGACGCGGCGCGCGCCCACCCAGCCGAGGTCGCGACCGAAGCGATCGCGCGCCTTCATCATCGTGAGCTCACCGTCGCTCGCGTCGGTGACGCGCTCTTCGACGAGGCCGGTCCAGCTCGGCGCGCTGAAGGGCGCCACGCGGAAGACGTGGTGTGGCGCGAGACGCCAGGAGAGCGTGCTGCCGCCCGCGACCGAGACCACGCGCTGGTGGAGCCGCAGGTACGCGAAGTCGCTCACCCACTGCGGCTCGCAGTAACCCATGAAGTCCTTCGTGGACGGGTCGTAGAGGCGGTCGTTGCGGAAGTCGTAGCCCCAGACGCCGGTCGCGCCGCCCGCGTGCGGGTAGCCGGGCTCGGAGCCGCTGACGCCACCGCAGGGCGCGTGCGGACGACCGTGCGCGTGGCCGAGCTCGTGGATCGCGCTGAAGCGGTTGTTCTCGTCGCCGTAGCCGAGCGCGAGCCCGTAGCGCTGGCTCTGGGAGTTGCCCTGATTGAGCGGCGCGATGCCCGCGATGCAGCCGCGTCCGCAGAACTCGCGGAACGACGCTGCGGGCGAGAAGAGCCCGAGGTAGTACTCGCTGCCGGGCGCGCGATCGCTCTGGCGGAGGTTGCCCACGCCGTCGAGCAGCGAGCCCCACGCCTGACCGCTCGTCGGCGCGACGGTGGTGCTGGTCGAGACCGACTCGCGCACGCGCAGGCGCACGTCGCTCACCGGCCACATCGCGAGGAGCTGATCGCGCAGCGCGTTCATCGCGCTTTCGCTCGTGTCGGGCATGCGACCGCTGCCGTCCGCGTCGTAGCGGATCGGCACCACCACCACGTCGATGCCGCCGTTCTGCATCGCGTCGAGCGCGAGCTCTCCGCCGTCGCGCGGGAAACGTGCGAGGTCGCTGCCCGCGCCGCTCATCTCGAGGAGCGAGACGGAGATCGACGCCGAGGGCGTGAGCGCGTCGCGCGGGATCTCGAGGTTCAGCGTCGAGGAGGGCGTGTTGATCGACGAGGTGCCGGAGATCGTCGCGCTCTCCATCAACGTGCGGACCTCACTGCCCGTGTCGATGCGGACGAACGCCATCACCGAGCGCGCGCTCCAGCTCCCGGTGGGTCGGACGTACACGCGAAGCAGCGAGGGCTTGTTGGCGACGAGCGGGATCGTGCGCGGGACGACCGCGCCGTTCTCGACGATGGGCACACGGATCGTCTGGTAGATCTCGAAGCCGGTCAGCTCGAGGCCGTTCACGGGGCCGAAGCCGGGCGGCGCGTCGGTGGGCGGCGGAGGAGGCGGAGGCGGCGGCGGGCCCGCGTCGACTCCGGGAGGCGTGGGGGTTCCCGCGTCGACCCCGACTCCCGCGTCGGTGCCCGGAGGCGGAGGTGGAGGCGTCGCAGCGTCGGTGCCCGGGACCGGTGGCGGGAGCGGCACGCTGGCGTCGCCCGCCGGCACATCCGTTCGCGACAGACGCCCCGGCTCGCACGCGAGGGCGAGGGCGATCGGCACCAGGAGGAGCAAACGACGCATGCCTCGTACACTGTGCAGGATGCGTGCACAGCAAAGAATGCAATGATTACGGGCAAGTGGGGCGTCGGGATTGTATCTCCCCAGGTGACACGGGGCCGGGCGACCGACCACCTGCGTGAGCGCATCGAGCACACCTCGCACCCTTCGGCTCGGTGAGGACGGGTTCTGGCGGATCACGGAGACCGAACCGCGAGGCCGTGCGCGCAGGCCTACGCGGCAGGAAACGCTTGCGTCGTTTCGCGGGGAGACGTAATCGAAGCCGCGATGACCGAGCCGATGGCGCAGCCGAAGACCGAGGGCGAGCTGAAGGATGCGATCGACGCCGTGCTGCGATCGATCCGACACGAGCGCGATCGTTGGGACGAGGGTCTCGCGACGTTGCGGAGCTGGCTCGAAGGGCCGCTTCGCCACGCGACGCTGGAGCTGCTCGCGGCGGCCGCGCGACGCGAGCGTCTCGAGTTCCAGTGGAAGCTCGAGGAGCTCGTCGAGGCGTACGCGCCGCCGCCGCCGCCCAAGCCTGCGGCGCCTGCCGCGCCCGCCGCGCCCGCCGCAGCGCCCGAGTTCCCGGCGAAGGCGAACGACCAAGGCTGGCCGTCCGAGCCGAAGGAGCCCGAGTTCCCGGCGAAGGCGAACGACGAGGCGTGGCCGACGAAGGCCGACGAGCCCGCGCCCGCGGCGGCCGGGGCGATTCGCCCCGAGGATCTCTCGCTCATCGCGGAGGACCCGCGCGGGTTCGCGCTCGCGGAGCATCGCCCGACCGGCGACTGGTACCTGATCACCGGTCAGGACCCGCGCTCGGGTCAGCTCCAGATGCGCAAGCTCTCGGTGGACGAGAAGCGCGCGCTCCAAGCGCAGCTCGGCGTGCTCTGATCGCATCGTGGAGCCTCAGCGCATCTGAGGGATCCACGGCTGAATCCCACGGATCCCTCGCTGGTCCTGAAGGATCCGCCGCTGATCGTGAAGGGTCCACCGGTCTTGCGACCGAATATCCACCTCTGATCCTGAAGGATTCACCATTCTTGCTGCATTGGAACGATGCAGCGGGGAGCCGACTGACGCGGGGTCACTCGTCCGATTCCGCGAGCACTTCGGCGCGGACGTCGTTCCACACCGCGTCGAAGTCCTCTCGGGTGGTGAGGCAGTCGCGATCGGGATCGGTCAGGCCGCCGACGCCGAAGGCGTAGAGCACGCGCTCGAGGACCAGGCTGCCGAGGATGTCCGGTTCGGCCTGCGCGCGTGCGGCCTCGCCATCGGTCACGCCCACGAGGTGCACGAGCACGCAGTGGCCGGCGGGCAAGAGCAGGTCGAGCTCGTACTCCGGCGACAACGTCGCGAGCACGTGACGGAGCGCGCCGCGGCCTCCGATGGGGCTGTGGCAGGCGCGCAGGCGACCCGGTTCGAGTAGCGTCGCTGCGTCGTCGAGCAGCACCTGCCGCACGAGCCCGAGCAGGAGCTCGAGCGGCCACGCGGCGTCTTCCGCGCTCGCGAGGACGTACTCGAGGCCGAGGCCCGAGAGGGCGTCCGGGTCGTCCCTCAGCGCCTGGACGTCACGTTCCTCGAAGGGCTGCGAGAGCCCATGCGTGACGTAGAGCCAGCTCGTGCGCTCGCCGCGCGGTGCGTAGCGATGAAAGCCGCCACCCGGCCACGCGCGCGCGACCTCTTCGTCCTCGGGCGCCAGGACGGTGTCGGGTGGCTCGGTGGCGCCGAACACTGCCTCGAGGGCGAGCTCGCGCGCCTTGACGTGCGCCGCGTACCAACGCTCCTCGGGGCCGAGCTCGGGGTGCTCGTCGGAGATGTCGGGGAGCGAGGAGAAGTCGACCGTCATGGCGCGCGAGGGTGGTCGATCGCGGCCGTCACGTCGACGCGGATCGTGAGCACGTGGCGGAGACGTTCGGAGACGTTCGGCAGAGACGTTCGGCAGAGACGTTCGGCAGAGACGTTCGCGTCACAAGAGCGGCTGCGCGAGGAACACCGCGGCGTTCCGGTAGCGAGCCAGCACACGCGTCTCCCGACGATGCCGACGCGCGGTGGCGAGCCTCGCGTCGGCGACCGCGAGGAGCTCTTCGACGAGCGCACGGTCGTAGATCTCGACGAGCACCTCGAAGTTCAAGCGCAGGCTCCGCGGATCCCAGTTCGCGCTGCCGACGAGCGCCCACGCGTCGTCGATCAGCAGGAGCTTGCTGTGGTCGAACGGGCGCGCCGTACGCCAGACGTTCACGCCTTCGAGATCCCCGCTGCGATCGAGCAGATGTTGCATTGCCCAGTCGACGAAGCGCAGGTTGCTGTGCTCCGGAATCACGACGTCGACGCGTACGCCGCGCCGCGCGGCCATCTCGAGCGCCGCGGTGAGCGGCGGCTCCGGAAGAAAGTACGGTGTGAGCACGACGATGCGCTCTTTCGCCTGCGTGATGCCGGCGAACATCGCGAGCCACGCCTTGTCGATGTCGTCGTCGGGGCCGTCGGTGATCACGCGGCACGACGCGTCGCCGTGGGTGCGTTCGTCCGTGCTCCACGCCTCGCCTTCGAGCACTTCTCGGGTCGAGAAGCGCCAGTCGTCCGCGAAGGCGTCGAAGAGCTGCTTCACGATCGGGCCGCGCAACCGAAAGTGGTAGTCGCGCGTGGGGTTCTTCGGCGCATCCGTGAGCACGTGATCGGGTCGTACGTTGAGCCCGCCGACGAACGCGACGGATCCGTCGACGACCAGGATCTTCCGATGGTTTCGCAGGTTGACGTAAGGCCAGCGCCACGGAGGAAACGCGGGCAAGAAGCGCCGCACGGGGACCTTTCGACGTTTGAGCAGGCGTGTGATGCGCGGGGCGCCGTAGCGCTCGCCGGCGGCGTCGACGAGCACGCGCACCTGCACGCCGCGCGCGACCGCGTCTGCGAGGGCGTCGACGAAGCGCTCTCCGGGACCTGCGGCCTCGAAGATGTAGCTCTGCATCACGACGCTGCGCTTCGCGTCGCGGATCGCGGCGAGCATCGCGGGGTAGGTCGCATCACCGTTCGCGAGCGCGGTGACTTCGTTGCCGGCGACGAGCGGGCGAGGGCTCACGGTGCCCACCGCGCGTGCGAGCGGCGCGAGCGAGCCGAGCGCTTCGGGGGCGAGGCCGCCCGCGTGCGGCGAGGCGTGAAGGACGCGCAACCGGAGCGCGCGTCGTCGGATGCGGTTGATGCCGAGCACCAGGTAGAGGAGCGCGCCGACGAGCGGAGAGAGCCAAGCGAGCGCGATCCAGCCGAGCGACGAGCGTGGGTCGCGCCACGAGCCGAGCGCGTGAAGGCTCACGAGCAGCGCCGCGAGCAGCGCCGCGCCCGCGAAGCCCCACTGCACGAGCGTGGTGGTCTCGTCGTCCACGACGATCAGCGTAGAGCCGAACGATCCTCGGCGTCGTGGTTCGCGTGCGCGGAGCGCTCACGCATGCGATCGCGTCGCGATCACTCGCGGCAATACGCCCCGCAGAACGACCACGACGCGCGGTCGAGCCTCTTCGGGCCGTACGCGGTGAGAAACGCGACGATCGCGGCGGGGTCGTCGCTCGCGACCACGCGGTCTTCCCACGTGCCGCGCGAGAGCTGCGCGAGCACCGGCAACACCGGCAGCTTCTCGGTCCAATAGCGGACCCCGAAGAGCGCCATCGGAGAGACGAGCCCACGCACGGTGCCGTAGTGGTTCTGACACGCGTCTTGGAAGATCTCCTGCACGGTGCCCGCGCTGCCCGGCGCGAAGACGATGCCGTGGGTCGCGAGGCTCACGAGGCCTTCTTCGCGCACGGAGTTCGCAAAGTACTTCGCGTGCCACGTCGCGAACGCGTTCGGTGGCTCGTGACCGTAGAAGAACGTCGGAACCCCGAGGGTGGGTGTGGGCGAGGCGCGCAGGATCGACGCGAAGGTCGACCGCACGCGGTAGGCCGCGACGAGCCACTCGCGATCCTTGTAGAGCGGCGCCTCCGCGAGCATGCGCACCGCGCTCACCAGCTCGGCGTCGTCGGCGTTCGCGAAGCGCGCGCCGAGGTTCGCCGCCTCCATCGCGCCCGGGCCGCCGCCCGTCGCGACGAGCACGCCGTCGCCCGCGAAGGTCGCGGCCATGCGCGCCACCGCGAGGTACGCCGGGTCGTCGCGCCGCATCGCGTGCCCACCCATGAACGCGACCACGCGCTCGTGCCGCGCGAGCAGCGTCTCGAGCGCCTCCGAGATGCCGTGATCGTGGAGCCGTCGCGCGAAGGCCTCCAGCATCGACGCTTCGTCCGCGCCGCCGGTCGCGCGGAAGTGTGTGTACACGCGCGCGTCGAGGGTGTCGCAGTAGGTGCAGGGATCGTCGGCGGAGAAGCCCGCGAAGAGCTCTTCCGGCGTGTAGAGCGCGGTGCGCCAGGGCTCGTAGGGCAGGCCGTCGAGGCGCGGGAAGACGAGCGCGCCGCGGGTGACGACGTCGGCGAGATCGTTCGGCTCGAGCAGACAGCCGAGGAGCACGCCGTCGCGCACGTCGAGCGCGCGAAGCTTCGCGGCGTGAGGTCGCAGATCGAGGTTCTGAACGACGACGTTCGCGAGGCTCGTGGCGGAGCCGAGGAAGCTCGTGAGGGTGGCCTCGTCGTGGATCTCGCGCATGCGGCGGATGCTCGGGCCCGAGCGTGATCGACGCAAGCCCGCGGCGCGTGACCCGGCCTCATCGCCACGGATCGCTCGCTCGGTCTCGAGGTGCTTCCTCGGCTCAACCGCGCGGGAGCACGTCGTCCCAGCCGAGGTCACCTCGACGCAGCGGAGGCAGCGCACGCCCGGCCGCGCGCGCCACGACCGCGAGCAGCTCGTGCAGCGCGTGCGCGGTGCCTCCGTACACACGTTTGTTCTCGAGCTCGAACACCGGCGAGAGGTGCTCGCGCCCTTCGTGGGTCCAGGGGATCCCTTGGAGGTGCGGACGCGCGAGCGCGTCGCGCACCGAGAACGCGAGCACACGCGCGACCTCGTCGGGGCTCGGCACCAGCGGCGCGTCGTGCGCGATCACCGCCACGAAAGGCTCCAACCGAAAGTCGCTCGTGTAGAGCGGGATGCTCGAGAGCCTGCCGATGACGCGCGCTTCGTGCAGTCCGATCTCCTCGCGCGCCTCGCGCAGCGCGGTGTGCTCGAGGTCGGGATCGCTCGGGTCGGGTTTGCCGCCCGGAAAGGAGACCTCGCCGCCGTGGTAGCGCAGCGTCGCCGCGCGTTCGGTGAGCACGACCTCGAGATCGTCGTCCACGAAGCGCACGGGCACGAGCACGCCGGCCTGCAGGTGGTTGCGCCGTCCGGGGAGCGCGGGGACGTCGAGCCGCCGGTGCGCCTCGAGGGTGGCGATCAAACGCGGAAGGTCGGGGAGCGAGCTCACGAGGAAGACGTCGCGTGCGGTGCGCGGACGTCCGAGGGTAGCAGATGGGTCAGGCTCAGCCCCGTCGATGCCGCCAGGCTTCGTCGCTCGGAGGTTCGACCGCGACGAACGACACGCTCGCCGAGCGGACGTCGTTGCCTCGGGCGGCGGCGTCGAGCTCCGCGATGCGTCGGTCGAGCAGTCCGTACACCTCTTCCACGAGCGTGCCGAGAGCTTCGGCGTCCGCCGAGAAGGACCACACGCGCGCGAACGCGAGCTGGTCGGGCTTCGGCCGCACGAACCGCGCGTACACGACGTGGGCGACCGACTCCAGGAACTGTCGAAGCGACGCGAGCCGCGCTTCGAGGCCCGGGCCGACCAAGTCGAGGAGCTCCGCGGCGAGCTCGGGTGCGTCGGGCGGGCCGGATACGATGCCCGCCAGCCGCAGCGCCTCCAGCTCCTCGGCGACGGCGGGTGACCCCACGCGCCGCGCGAGACCTTCGACGGTCACCTCCCCCTCCGCCAGGGCGCGCACGATCCGTCGTCGTACGTCGAGTCGTGCGCTCGGCGCGCGGAGCGGTTCGTGGTCAGCCGAGCGACGCGCGAGCTCGGCGATGGTGCGACGGCTCTTTCCGAGGCGACGCGCGATCTGGGTCCAGCTCGCGCCGCGTCGTCGCAAGAGCTCGAAGTACTCGGTCGCGACGAGATCACGAAGGTCGTCGAGCTGCAGCGCCGAGGTCCGCGCGAGCTCGAGCATCGGCTCGGCGAGGAGCGCGAGGACGCGCAGCCGCATCTCCAGGGGCGAGGTCACCTCGGAGCGATGCGGGCTCGGCGCGCCCTCCGCAAGTCGGCGGCGGACCCCGCCGACCCGGCCAAGAAGTCGGCGGCTGACCCCGCCGACGCGGTCGAGAAAAGTCGGCGGCTGACCCCGCCGACGCGGTCGAGAAGTCGGCGGCGGACCCAAGTCGGCGGCTGATCCCGCCGACGCGGTCGAGAAGTCGGGCCCCGCCGACTCCGCCCAGAAGCCCACTCACTCGCAGATCAGCTCGAGCTCACGCTCCCAAACCTGGAGCGCGCCGGAGATCCCCAAGAACGACACACGAACGACCGTCGGCCCGAGCCCGGGGACTCCGAACGTGAAGACGTAGCGCGACCCCCCCGGCCCGGCATCACTGCGCGAGGTCAGCGCCGAGCCGATGATGGTCTGGACCTCCGAGCCATCCGAGCCGATGGCCGCGATCTCGATGAAGCTGCACACGAAGCCCGCCCCTTCCGTGCGCATCGCCACGCTCGCACCGAGCGAGCCATCGGGCTGCGTACCGACCACCAGTCGATCGCCGTCCTCGAGCGCGAGCTCCGTGTCGACGTCGAGCAGATCGCGAGTCCACTCCCCCGGGGGAAACGCAGGATCGGGAAAGCCAGGCGAACAGCTGAGGTACTCGGTCTCGCGCGTTGGCCCGGCGCACGCGCGACTCGCGGTGCCACAGCGTGGATCGTCGAGTCCCTCGCAGGCCGTGGGAGGCAGACGCTCGGGCGTCGGCTCGCGCAAGTCGGTACACACCATCCCGGTTCCGACCGGAACCGCGTTGGCGAGGGCGGGCGGGCACGTGAACCCTCCGCGGACCACGATGTAGCTGCAGTACCGCCCAACGTCGTCCTCGCTGTATGAGCCCCCATCGCCACAGTCGACGACGGTGGTCGAGGTCGGGCAACCGAGGACGCAGAGAAGCCCCAAGCAGTAGAGGAGATACGAAGTGCGCATGGGTGGAGCATGATCGCTCCGGCGGCGGCGGGCTTCTGCGTGTGCTGAGGTTTCGGTGCAGATTCGTGCACCGGTCGTGGCTCCGACGACATGACCCCGGAGGTCGGCTTTCCCCCGAAGTGAACACGGCCCTATCCTCTCCCGTCGGAGACGACCTCGGGTCTTCGGACTTCGGAGCGGGGGATGGGATCCCCATCCGCGGAGTGCCTGGGCACGGGCGTTGCTGAACGAGCGCGCCATCGGGAAAGGATGGAACCTCTCATGAAGCATCTCGGTTTGGCTTTGGGTCTCTTCTTCGCGCTCGGCTCGTCGGGCTGCATCGTGGTCGACGACGGCGCGGATCTCTACGAATCCTGCGCGTTCGACAGCGATTGCGACGACGTCGGCGCCTCCTGCTCCTCGATCACCACCGACTGGCCCGACGGGCTGCGTTCCACGAACAGCATCTGCACGTGGGGCTGCTTCGACAGCTCGGATTGTCCGTTCAGCAACGGCGACCCCGGCCTCTGCGTCGACTTCGGCCGCGGGTTCCAGTGCTACGAGGACTGCGACACCGACTTCGACTGCGACCCCGGCTTCGCGTGCGGCGAAATCGGCGGCGGCTTCACCATCTGTCTGCCTCGCTGAGGCGTAGGAACGGAGGCACACGATGCGACGAATCCTAGCGATGCTCCCGCTCTTCGCGCTCTTCGGCAGCGGCTGCATCATCATCGACGACGACGATCCCCCCGCCACGGGTTGCTTCTCCGACCTCGATTGCCCCGGCGGCTACTACTGCGCCGCCGGCGGCTCGTGTCTGCCGGAGGTCGCGGCCGTGCCGGTCTACGATCCCTGCGTCGTCGTCGACGAGTGCGAGGCGCTCGCCACGCGTTGCCAGGAGATCGTCGCGGAGTGGCCCGACCGCACCTCGCGCAACAACATCTGCACCTACGAGTGCAGCCGCTCCTCCGACTGCGTGGCGTCGCCGAACGGGTTGGAGGGCTTGTGCGTGCAGTTCGGGGGGACCCCCTTCATCTGCTACGAGCAATGTGTCGACGGCGGCGATTGTGGGGTCGGCTTCGACTGCGCGACCATCGACGGCGGCTTCCAGATCTGCGTCCCGCGCTGAGCGCGATCGCGACCTCCTGTCGCAGAGCGGCGGTTCCATTGCGAACCGCCGTTCGCGTTTTCGGCGATCGGGATCGTGTCGGGATCGCGTGGAGGCGCGCGCAGGTGCTCGGAACTGTTTGGCTTCCGCTTACGCACGCTTCACGAAACCTCACGCTCGAACACCGCTCGAAGCTGTTCACGACGCGCGTGAGATCGCCGGCTCCGTCAGCGAAGCGCCGCGAGCGCGGGATCGATCGGTGGACCGGGCAAACGCGAGACGTAGAAACGCGCGAGCCACTCGTGGCCGCTCTCGAGCTGCACGCGTGCGGCGTGCTCGAGGCGCTCGGGGGCGATCGGATCGAGATCGAGCGCGCGTGAGAGCGGCACGAGCGCGGCGTCGTGGTAGCCGACCTCCAGCATCTCGCTCGCGAGCTCTTTGAGGGCCTCGGCGTTCGCCTGCGCGCGACCGAAGCGCGTGGCGAAGTCGGCCGCGCGCGAGGGCTCGATCGCGTGCACGAGCTCGTCGCGATGGGCCATCGCGCGCAGGCGCGCGACGTGTGGCACCACGAGCGTCGGCGCGAGTCGGATCGCGCGATCGTACGCGTGGATCGAACGATCGAAGGTGAGGCGGGCGTCGTCGCGCTCGGTGCCAGCGGCGAGCGCTTCGTCGCGGAGGGTCTCGCCGAGCTTGAGCCACGCGTAGTCGGCTTCGGGCTGTGCGCGCGTGGCGTGGCGCCAGAGGGTTCCGTCGTTCGCCCACGCGGTGGAGTAGCGGTACGTGAGGATCGCGAGGAGCGCGACGTAGACGAACGCGAGCGTGACGCGCGCGGAGGGAAGGAGTCGACGCATGCGTGCCGCCGCGCTCACAGACGCGGCTGCCTTCGAGGAGCTCGAGGGGCTCGGGTGCTTCGCATCGACGAGCGCGCCGAGCCCGAACGCGAGCGGCAAGAGCGGCAGCGCGAGGTAGCGATCCTGAACCTCGAAGTAGAGGGGCACGAGGTTCGACACCGGGAGGAGCAGCGCGAGGAACGCGAGGATCGAGAAGCGCGCGCGCGGCGAAGGCACGAGCAGCGCGAGCGCGAGCACGAGCGGGCCGAGGTAGTCGAGCACGCCGAACGCCGAGGCGTCGCGGTGGATCGGGTACACGGGGCTCGAGCCGAAGGGCGCGAGCGCGTGGCCGAGATGGTGCGTGATCGTGGCGGCGACGAGCGAGACCGGACCGAAACCTTCGAGGGGCGGGCGCACCATCTCGCTCGACTGCCAGATCGAGAGCACGAACATGCCGAGCGCGAGCCCGATCGCGAGGGTGGGGAGCTGCGCGAAGAACGCGCGACCCACGCGCGACGAGAACGATGTGGCGTCTTGGTCGCCCGACGTCGGGCGGAGGAAGACGTCGATCGACACGAGCACGAGCGGCAGCGGCAGCACGGTGGTCTTCGCGAGGGCGGCGAGCACGTAGAGCACGCGGCTGCCCCAGGCGGCGCCGGAGAAGGGTGAGGTGCTGCGCAGGTGCAGCAGGATCGCGCCGCTCGCGAAGAGGAGCGCGACGATCTCCTTGCGGCCGGTGGCCCACGCGACGGCTTCGACCTGCACCGGGTGTAGGCCGTACGCGAGCGTCGCGACGAGCGCGGCGCTCCGACCGAGGCCGAGCGCGCGGAACACACGCCGCACGAGCAGGAGCGCGCCCGCGAAGAGCGTGAGGCTCGTGGCGTGGAGCGTGGGCCCGTGCGCGCCCGCGAAGGGGACGTCGAGCCAGTACGAGAGCAGGTGCAGCGGGTGGTAGGCCTCGAAATGGGGCGCGCGGAAGATCGCGACGAGGTTCTCCCAGGAGACCGACTGCACGGGCGCGAAGTCGACGAGGAAGCGTCCATCGTCCCAGCCGCGCACGAGGTCGTTCGGCACGCTGCGCGCGAACGTGAGCACCGCGGCGATCAGGACGAGCACGTCGTCGACCCACCCGCGGGTGATCGAGGCGTGGTGAGTCGCGTGCTCGATCTTCGGCTCGGGTTTCGACGTCGTGCCTGCGCGCTCGCTCGAGGGCTCGGAACCTTCGCGCGCGCCGCGCTCGGAACCTTCGTGCGCGCCGCGCTCGGAGCCTTCGCGCGCGCCGCGCTCGGAACCTTCGCGCGCGCCGCGC
>ERZ761602.848-NODE-848-length-61005-cov-13.860788_pt1 | contig 61005 bp, 43 predicted proteins | sample MGYA00512165_ERZ761602 | MGnify/ENA primary metagenome ERZ761602 (study PRJEB28899, sample SAMN02445085) | bioreactor sludge metagenome | biome: EBPR sludge; isolation source: Thorneside wastewater treatment plant | place: Australia: Brisbane, Thorneside... | reverse complement strand
ACTATACATTATATTTATACGGTTCCGGCGATTGGGGCTTATTGGCTATTATGCAGAAAGTATCGTTAATCTCTTCAATTTTATTAATTTTAGGACTTGAGTATTTCACCCAAAAAGAGGACTTTAAACAAGGTGACCAAAATCGACAAAATGCCCGGCCCTTGCAGCAATAAAAAGCAAAAAACAAACCTTTGTTTCTTTCCCTTTACAATGGTCGGGCATCGTATAAAAACCTTCAATAAAAAACTGTAAACCAGTTCGTTACACCCCAAAAAAGACGATATAAAATATCAGTAGCCGACAATTATGGTTTGCCCGGCAGCCTGGCGCTCGCTTACCTTTGGCCACTCATCCTGAGACAAACAACAGCAAGATCATGGCCATACCCGTTCACATTTTCGACACTACCCTCCGCGACGGAGAGCAGGTGCCCGGTTGTAAACTCAACACCGCGCAAAAAATTGAAATCGCGCACGCCCTCGAAGCCCTCGGCGTGGACATCATCGAGGCAGGTTTTCCCATTTCCAGCCCCGGCGATTTTGAGTCGGTGCAGCAAGTGGCCCGCACCGTAAAACACGCCACCGTTTGCGGCCTCAGCCGGGCCGTTGAAAAAGACATCAAAGTAGCCGCCGAGTCGCTCGTCGGAGCCAAACGCCCCCGCATCCACACCGGCATAGGCGTGTCGGAAATGCACATCCGCTACAAACTCCGCACCACGCCCGAAGACATCATTCATCGCGCCGCCGCCGCCGTGAAGTACGCCAAATCCTTTGTGGAGGACGTGGAATTTTACGCCGAAGACGCTGGTCGTGCCGACAATGAATTCCTCGCCCGCGTATTGGAAGCTGCCATTCAGGCCGGCGCCACCGTGCTCAATATTCCCGACACCACCGGCTACTGCCTGCCCGAACAATACGGCGAAAAAATCCGATATCTCGCTGAAAATGTGCGCGGTATAGAAAAAGCCATCCTCAGCACCCACTGCCACAACGACCTGGGGCTGGCCACCGCCAATTCCATCTACGGCGTCATCAACGGGGCCAGACAAATAGAATGTACCATCAACGGCACCGGCGAACGCGCAGGAAATACCTCGCTCGAAGAAGTGGTGATGATACTGCGCCAGCACGCCGAACTCGGCTTCAGCACCGGCATCAATACCCGTCTGCTCAATCCCGTGAGCCACCTCGTTTCCGACCGCATGGGCGTGCCCGTGCAACCCAACAAAGCCATCGTGGGCGCCAATGCCTTTGCACACTCCTCCGGCATCCACCAGGACGGCGTCATCAAAAAGCGCGAAACCTACGAAATCATTGACCCGCTGGAAGTCGGCGTGGACCATTCCTCCATCATCCTCACGGCGCGCAGCGGCCGGGCAGCCCTCGCATACCGCTACAAATGCCTCGGCTTCGATCTCACTAAAGACGAATTGGACGAAATTTACGCCTCCTTCCTCGAAGTGGCCGACCGCAAAAAGGAAGTACAGGACGACGACCTCCAGTTCATCGTTTCCGAACTCAGAAATTCCCAACACTCAGATAAAATCGCAGCAGCATAATGGCCGGACTCACGCTTTTTGACAAAATCTGGAACGCACATGTCGTCAAGTCCGTCGAGGGCGGACAGGATGTGCTCTACATAGATCGCCACCTCATCCACGAAGTCACCAGCCCGCAGGCCTTCGACGGGCTGAGAAAACGCGGTATCCCGGTGTTCCGACCCGCGCAAACCATCGCCACCGCCGATCACAACGTGCCCACCCTGAACCAACACCTGCCCATCAGCGAGCCTTTGTCGCGCTTCCAGGTGGACAAACTCACCGAAAATTGCGAGGCTTTCGGCGTCGAACTCTACGGCCTCGGCCATCAGCGGCAGGGCATCGTACACGTCATCGGCCCCGAACTCGGCATCACCCAGCCCGGCATGACCCTCGTGTGCGGCGACAGCCACACTTCTACCCACGGAGCATTCGGCAGCATTGCGTTCGGCATCGGCACCAGCCAGGTAGAGCAAGTGCTGGCCACCCAGTGTTTGCTGCAAAAACGGCCCAAACGCATGCGCATCACCGTGGACGGAACGCTCTCGGAAGGCGTCACATCCAAAGACATCATCCTGCACATCATCGCCCGCCTGAGCGCCGCCGGAGCCACCGGTTTTTTTGTAGAATACGCCGGCAGTGCCATCCGCAGCCTGAGCATGGAGGGCCGCATGACCATCTGCAACATGAGCATCGAAATGGGCGCGCGCGGCGGCCTCATCGCCCCCGATGAAACGACCTTCGAATATGTGCGCGGCAGGGAGTTTGCGCCACAGGGCGAGGCATGGGAAAAATCGCTGAAGTATTGGCAAACACTTTTCACCGACGCCGATGCCGCCTTCGACGAAGAGCACCACTTCAACGCCGCCGACATAGCCCCCATACTCACTTTCGGCACCAATCCCGGCATGGGCATCCCCGTGGACGGCAGTATCCCACAGGCTCCTTCCGAAAGCAGCGCTTCTTTCGATAAGTCGCTGGAATACATGGGCTTCCAAGCAGGCGAATCCCTTTTAGGCAAACCCATTGACTACGTTTTTATCGGTTCCTGCACCAATTCCCGCATCGAAGACCTCCGGCTGGCGGCCCGCATCGTACAGGGCAAAAAAGTGCCCGCCCACGTCACGGCCTGGGTAGTGCCGGGTTCCAAACAAGTGGAGCAACAGGCCAAAGCAGAGGGCTTGGATCGCATTTTTACAGCGGCGGGTTTCGAGTTCCGCGAGCCGGGCTGCTCCGCCTGCCTCGGCATGAACGAAGACAAGATACCCGCCGGCAAGTATTGCATCAGCACTTCCAACCGCAATTTTGAAGGGCGGCAAGGCCCCGGCGCCCGTACCATTCTGGCCGGCCCGGCTATGGCGGCGGCAGCGGCAGTGGAAGGAAAAATTATTGACGTAAGATCGCTTTCAACATAAATCATTTTCGGGGCGCACCCCGCCTCAAACCGCCTCCCCACAGTCGCTCTGCAAAGGCAGGCGGGCGGGGCCGGGCTATCCGCTCTTACCGGCGGCACACCTCTATGCCAACCGCCGCCGGTACCGCTCCTATCCCTTGCGCACAAGCGAGTACTTTCCAAAAATCAATTGTTTTTCCATGCAAAAATTCACCCGCCTCACCTCCTCCGCCGTCCCGCTTCCCATCGAAGACGTGGACACCGACCAGATCATCCCCGCCCGATTCCTCAAGGCCACCACGCGGGAAGGATTCGGCGAAAACCTCTTCCGCGATTGGCGCTTCCACCCCGACGGCAGCCCCAAACCAGATTTCGTACTCAATAATTCCATTTACCAGGGCGCCATCCTCGTGGCAGGGCGCAATTTCGGTTGCGGCAGCAGCCGAGAACACGCCGCCTGGGCCTTGTACGACTACGGTTTCAGGGTGGTCGTGTCCAGTTTCTTCGCCGATATTTTCCGGGGCAATGCCCTCAACAACGGACTGCTGCCCCTGCAAGTCTCGCCGGAGTTTTTACACCTCATTTTCAGCGCCATAGAGGCCGATCCCCAAACCGGGTTCTCCGTTGATCTCGAACAGCAAACCATTCGCATCGGCGCCGACGGCCCGCAGGCACATTTCGATATTGACCCCTTCCGCAAAGTCTGTATGCTCAACGGCTACGACGACATTGATTACCTCCTCAGCATCAAAAACGACATCGAACAATTTGAACAACAACTCGTAGCTCGCGGCTCGTAGCTCGCAGCTTTTGAAATTAAATAAATGATTGCAAAACCAATGAACAAACACATCGCCCTCCTGCCCGGCGACGGCATCGGCCCGGAAGTCACTCAACAAGCCGTCAAAGTACTGGATACCATAGCTTTGCGTTTCGGCCACCAATTCACCTACACCTCCGCCGATGTGGGCGCCATTGCCATCGAACGACACGGCGACCCGCTGCCGGACGCAACCCTTGAAACCTGCCTCGCCGCCGACGCCATCCTTTTCGGCGCCATCGGCCACCCGCGCTACGACAACGACCCAACGGCCAAAATCCGCCCCGAACAAGGGCTGCTCCGCCTTCGCAAAAGCCTCGGTTTGTTTGCCAATATCCGCCCGGTCTCGGTCTATCCCACGCTGGCCCACCTCTCGCCGCTCAAAACCGAAAAAGTGACCGGCGTGGACTTCGTCATTTTCCGAGAACTCACCGGCGGCATCTATTTCGGCGAGCGCCAACGCACCGCCTCCGACGCCTTCGACGTGTGCTCCTATTCCGCCCCCGAAATCGAACGCATTGCCCGGCAGGCATTTCACTATGCACGCAATCGCCGTGGCAAACTCACCCTCGTGGACAAAGCCAATGTATTGGATACCAGCCGTCTGTGGCGTTCCGTCGTCACCGAAATGGCCGCCTCCGAATTTCCCGATGTCCGGTTCGATTGGATGTATGTGGACAATGCCGCCATGCAAATCATTCAGTTTCCCGCCGATTTCGACGTCATCCTCACCGAAAATATGTTTGGCGACATCCTCTCCGACGAGGCCAGCGTGTTGCCCGGTTCGCTCGGACTGCTGCCCTCCGCGTCCACTGGCGAACATACCGCACTTTTCGAGCCGATACATGGTTCTTACCCGCAGGCCGCCGGTCAGGACATTGCCAACCCGGTAGCCGCCATACTCTCAGCCGCCATGCTGCTCGATCATTTCAGCTTCCATACCGAAGCCGATACCGTGCGCCAAGCCGTCCGCTCCGTCCTCGAAGCCGGCATCGGCACCCCCGATCTAAAAGCAGAAAAAACAGTGGGCTGCAAGGAAATGGGACAGAAAGTAGCGGATTTATTGGCACCAGGCAATGCTTTAACATGAATTTGCAAGACACCGCACACGCCATCCACGAAGCCGCCCGACGCCTCCAGCAGGTAGTGCGCCGCACCCCGCTCATGCGCCACGAGGGCCTCTCACAGCGCTACAACTGCTCAGTTTGGCTCAAGCGCGAAGACCTTCAGGTGGTGCGCTCTTACAAACTTCGGGGCGCTTACAACCTCATGAGTACCCTCAGCCCCGAGCAAATACAGCGCGGCGTGGTATGCGCCAGCGCGGGCAATCACGCGCAAGGCTTTGCATGGTCTTGCCGCAAACTCGGCCTGCACGGCATCGTGTTCATGCCCGTCATCACACCCCGGCAGAAAGTGTCTCAAACCCAGATGTTCGGGCAGGACAACATCGAAGTGCGACTCGTGGGCGACACCTTCGACAGTTGCGCCGCCGCCGCTCAAGAGTTTGCGGCCACGCAAAACAAAACATTCATCCCTCCTTTCGACCACCAACGCATCATCGAAGGGCAAGGCACCGTGGCTTTGGAAATCCTGGACGACCTCCCGCAAATAGATTACCTCTTCGTGCCGGTGGGTGGCGGAGGACTCAGCGCGGGTATGGGTTCCTATTTTAAAACCTTTTCTCCCGCCACACAAATCATTGGAGTAGAGCCACTTGGCGCACCGGCCATGTACGAAGCCTTACGCGCCGGCCAACCCATCACGCTCGAAACAATTGACCGGTTTGTGGACGGCGCCGCCGTCAAACGCGCCGGCGATCTCACCTTCGAGCATTGCCAGCAGGTGTTGGACGACCTGATTTTGGCGCACGAAGGATTGGTGTGCAGCACCATCCTCAAGCTCTACGCAGAAGATGCCATCGTGGTAGAACCTGCCGGCGCGCTCAGTATTGCTGCGTTGGAGCAATATGAAGATCAATTGGCCGGAAAAAATGTTGTTTGCGTTGTCTCCGGCGGCAACAACGACATAGACCGCATGCCCGAAATCAAAGAGCGCGCACTGCAATACGAGGGCCTCAAGCACTACTTCATCATCAGATTCCCTCAGCGCCCCGGCGCTCTGCGCGAATTCGTGGTGGAGGTACTTGGCCCCGACGACGACATCGTACACTTCGAGTACATGCGCAAAAACTACCGCGAAGCCGGGCCTGCATTGGTGGGCATAGAATTTAAACAAACCGGCCAGCTCGACCGCTTACAGGAAAGCATGAGAAGCCATCATTTCAGCTTCGATTATCTCAATGGAAACAGTGATTTGTTGAGGTTTTTGTTGTAAGTATTCACCGAAGCAAGGCCATCACCTGCCGAACGTCTTTTTTCTCGAACAATCGAATCAACTTCAACAACCAGCCTATCCACTTGCCGGGATGCGAGATAAGTCTTCCCAAAGCAGCTACAAGAGCATCCAAATCCTGAATCGCAGAAGCTTGCTGTCCGGCGTCCCCTTTCGCCAGATTCAAAGCCGATTGCCATGCCTGATTTCTGGCTTGTATCAAACTGAACTCCGCAAATTGCTCATCTTTTCGCTGCCCAGCCCAATCCAGCAGGAACAACAAGGGCGAAACCCTGCTCAGACGGTCTTGCACCTCATCAATTTTCTCCGATAATACCCGGTTGATAGACATAAAATCGCGTTCCAATTCCGAGATTCGGTTCGGTTCCACCGACTCAGCCGCAGCAATTCCCAAGTCTAAATTGATATGCGCATTCATTCCCAGCAGTAAATGCTGGAGTATCAGAAAGTCCTGATTCTGAGCAGCTTCAAATGCAATTTCCCACGACCGGGTGCAGGGTTCCGAATTTCTATACAAGGCCAGCGCATCAAGGTATCTGTTGGCAAATATGACATCCAAGCGCGCCATGCGGGCGCCATCCTCAAATTTTCCAGAGTCAATACCCGATTTCACATCGCGCGTAACTCCCAGATACACCACTGCGAAAATTCCCAGCGGATCCCCCGCAGCAGATGCCTCTTCCACGATGGATTCCAACTGCCGTATGACCTCGTCAATCGTAACGGCCGGCATCAGAGCAACTCCATGCGCGCCTCCACAGCATACGCCGGGTTGCACGGCGACGGATTGCGGTCTTCTACCTGATGTCCCAGCATATCCTCCGGTTCATCGTCGTAGTAGCCATCCTCCTCATCGTCGTCTCCAAAAGAATCAAAATCCATGTCCTCCTCATCTTCTTCGAGGTCATAATCCTCCTCATCTATATCAAACTCCTCTTCTTCCCAACCATCCTCATCATCCGCATCCTCCTCCTCTACATCAAAGTCCATATCATCGTCATCTTCCAATTCCTCTTCATCATCATCCCATTGATTCACAGGCACTAAGGCAGGCCGTGCCAAATGTTCCTTTACGGGCTGAAGCACATCTCCGAAATGCAGCGTCAGAGCTTCGCCGCTCAAAATGGATAAGGTGAGTTGATTGTTCAGGTTCATAATCAGTTGATCTGGTAAAACAAAAATGTGAATGGGCAACGCGACCTTTCAATCGCAGGGCTAAAGTAAACATTATGCCTAAATTGCTCGTATGCCCCTCACCGAATTTTTTTTACTTTTTTTCAGGGCGTGCCGCCCCCCTGTAGTTTCTAACGATACCGACAAGTGCATCCGGGGTTCAGTTCCATACTATAGCCCCCCGAACAAAGGGTACTCAACTGGGCGGCGTCACTCATACCGACAGACTTGGTGAGGTCACCACTTGGGAAATTCTTCTGGGTTTTAATTTTCGACAGAGATACAACCACATAGTCACGATAGGGTGCATGGACTCCAATATGGGGCCATCCATCTGTGACTATGTGGTTGAAAAATTGACTTTAAAAATCATCAGCGCCCGGCTCGGCGTCATCGGCAGCGACGATCCCTTTGAGCGGACTCGTGGCAGCAGCTCCGGAGTTCAACTTCTCCTTGATTTTTTTCTCAATGTCAATTGCCACCTCCGGGTTGTCGGCCATGAACTGTTTGGCGCCTTCGCGGCCCTGGGCAATTTTAGCTCCGTTGTAGCTATACCAGGCACCGCTTTTCTGGATAATCTCCTGATCTACTCCCATGTCCACAATTTCGCCGGTTTTGGAGATACCCTCACCGAACATGATATCGAACATGGCAATGCGGAAAGGCGGCGCAAGCTTATTTTTTACTATACGCACTTTGACGTTGTTGCCGACGATGTTGCCGTCTTTATCTTTGATACCTGCGCCGGTTTTGCGAATGTCCACGCGGATAGAGGCATAAAACTTGAGGGCATTACCGCCGGTGGTGGTTTCGGGATTGCCGAACATGACCCCGATTTTTTCGCGCAACTGGTTGATGAAGATGCAGCAGCAGCCCGTGCGGCCAATGGAACCCGTGAGTTTGCGCATGGCCTGCGACATGAGACGCGCCTGAAGGCCCACTTTGGAGTCGCCCATTTCGCCTTCAATTTCACTGCGGGGCACGAGGGCGGCCACAGAGTCTATAACAATGATGTCAATGGCGCCGGAACGGATGAGGTTTTCGGCGATTTCGAGTGCCTGCTCGCCGTTGTCGGGCTGGGAGATGAGCAGGTTGTCGGTATCCACGCCAAGGTTGGCGGCGTAGTGCCTGTCGAAGGCGTGCTCTGCGTCAATGAACGCAGCGATGCCGCCCTGTTTTTGGCATTCGGCAATGGCATGAATGGCGAGCGTGGTTTTACCGGAGGATTCCGGGCCGTAGATTTCTACGACGCGACCTTTGGGGAAACCATTGATACCCAAGGCAATGTCCACACCGAGTGAGCCGGAGGGAATGACTTCCACATCCATGACTTTGGAGTCGCCCATACGCATGACGGTACCTTTGCCATAAGTTTTTTCGAGGCGGTCTACCGCCATTTGGAGGGACTTGAGTTTAGCCTCCCGATCCTTGCTGTTGATTGGCTCCATGAGCTTGATTAACTTTTTTGTTTTTTGATGATGCAAAAATAAATGTTTTGTTTATTTATGCAAACTTTTTTTGAAAAAAATTTCGGGAGGCGGGCGACTAACTGTGATCGTGATAAAGCGAAGGTAGCACGTTCAGGAACGCTTCGGCCTTGATAATAATCGAGAAATGCCTTAAAGATAGGAAAGAACGGGGACTGAGCAGGAAGTGCAACTAACAATACATTGGTGTCTAATACAATTCTCATTGATTGGGGTCATTCAGCCAATTATACATAGTTTCCTCAGACCACTTTTGCTCATCCCAAACCCGGGTAGCATTTTCAGTCAGGCGTTCAGCAAAATATTTACCAATAAGGTCGTGGATATTGCGAAGGTCGTCTTCGCTTACTTCCTTATCGTACAACTCAAGCAGTGTAAGTTGGAGATTGGAAAACTGCCGTTTCTTAATATCAACCATCTTAATGAAGAGTATTTTCAGACAAAACTACTTTATTCTTTGAAAAGTTGAGTGTTTTGTACATTATAACACAAACCCTGTCGGTGCAGAGATGCCGGCTTTGGTTTGAAGAGCTGTTAGCTTTAACCGGCTGTTGCTATGAAAGCTAACAGCTCTCGCCCGACACGCGTGAGGGGGCTGAGGGTAGTGACCTTGGTAGTGGGCAAAAGGTTCATTTTTCAGGGTAAAAATGAACCTTTATTTTTGCATCGCCTATTGGGAGCGACCGAAGCACCCGACGGCCCAACCAGTTTATCTGTTTTCAGGAGATAAGCAGCGGGGCCGGCACGCCCAAAACCAAACTCACGAAAAACTACCTTCTCATTCCTCCAGCTCCACGCGCAGGCAAAGCTCGTCCAATTGCTCGTCGGCGACGGGCGAGGGCGCGTCTATCATCATGTCGCGGCCCTGGTTGTTTTTGGGGAATGCGATGAAGTCGCGGATGGAGCTTTGGCCGTTCATGACGGCGCAGAGGCGGTCGAAGCCGAAGGCAATGCCGCCGTGCGGAGGCGCGCCGAACTCGAAAGCGCCGAGGAGGAAGCCGAACTGCGCCTCGGCCTGTTCGGGCGTGAAGCCGAGCAGTTTGAAGTTTTTGGACTGTAGTTCGCGGTCGTGGATACGGATGGAACCGCCGCCGATTTCGGAGCCGTTGAGGACGAGGTCGTAAGCATCGGCGCGGAGGCTTTTGAGCGTTTCGAAGTCGTCGGTCATCATGCGGGCGAGGTCTTCGGTTTTGGGCGAGGTGAAGGGGTGGTGCATGGCGAAGAAGCGCTGGGAATCTTCGTCCCATTCGAGAAGAGGGAAATCGAGTACCCAGAGCGGTTTGAAATCGCCGGGTTTCATGAGGCCGAGGCGACGGCCCAGTTCGAGGCGGAGTTCGCCTAGTTGTTTGCGTGTCTTTTCCTTTTCACCGCTGAGAATGAAGAGAATATCACCGGTTTGGGCGCCCATTTTTTGGCCCCACTCGCGGATTTGGTCGTCGCTGAAGAACTTGCCCACCGTGGTTTTGATGCTGCCGTCGGTGTTGAATTTGGCATACACCAAGCCCTTGGCGCCGATTTGGGGGCGTTTTACCCAGTCGGTGAGGTCATTGAGGTCTTTGTTGGTGTAGCTTTCGGCGATGCCTTTGGCGCAGATGCCGACCACGAGTTCGGCGTCATCGAAAACGGAGAAGCCTTTGCCTTGAGCGAGGTCGTTGAGTTCACAAAACTGCATATCGAAGCGGAGGTCGGGCTTGTCGGAGCCGTAGAGGCGCAGGGCGTCGTCGTAAGACATGCGGGGGAAATTGCTTAGTTCGAGGCCCAACATGCTGCGGAAGAGGTGTTTGGTGAGGCCCTCGAAGGTGTTGAGCACGTCTTCGCGGGTAACGAAGGCCATCTCGCAGTCTATTTGCGTGAATTCCGGCTGTCGGTCGGCGCGGAGGTCTTCGTCGCGGAAGCAGCGCACAATCTGAAAATAGCGGTCGTAGCCGGCCACCATGAGGATTTGTTTGAACGTCTGCGGCGACTGCGGCAGGGCGTAAAACTGGCCCGGATTCATGCGGGAAGGCACGACGAAATCGCGGGCGCCTTCGGGCGTACTTTTGATGAGGAAGGGCGTTTCGATTTCGAGGAAGTTCTTGTCGGAGAGGAACTTGCGCGTTTCCAGCGCCAGACGGCTGCGGAAGATGATGTTGTGCTGTACGGGGCTGCGGCGGAGGTCGAGGTAGCGATATCTCATGCGGAGGTCGTCGCCGCCGTCGCTGTTGTCTTCGATGGTGAAGGGAGGCGTTTTGGCCGGATTGAGGATGTCAAGTGATTTGGCTTCGATCTCAATGTCGCCGGTAGCGCGATTGGGGTTTTTGCTCGTGCGTTCGCGCACAAGCCCCTCGACGGAGACGACGAATTCGCGTCCGAGTTTGCGGGCCTGCTCGCAGAGGGCCGCATCGTCTTCCATATTGAAAACCAACTGAGTAATGCCGTAGCGGTCGCGGAGGTCAATAAAAGTGAGGCCGCCGAAATCGCGCCCGATTTGAACCCAACCGCTGAGTTTTACTGTTTTTCCTGCATCGCTGAGGCGCAGTTCGCCGCAATTGTGAGAACGGTATGACATGGTGTGTTACTTTTGCAAAAGTGATTTTTTGAATAGCGGCGCAAAGGTAAGGAATGAGGGGGTTTTTGTTTTATATATTTTAGGTTTTGTCAATAGCTGCAAGCCGTGAGCTACAGGCTGCAAGCTGCAGGTGGGAACGGCGATTGCGCCATTGCTCAGTAAATTGAAATCTTCGAAATGGCAAGGCATGCCTTTGAATCCCTAAAAGTGATTTTCAATTGAGCAGTTTTTATGGAATTCAATGGTAAAATGCACTTGTATCCAATCGTTGTGCCTGTTGCTACCGTTTGCCATTGATTATTAAGCCAAGCCTCAACCGAAAATGATTTCACACGCTGGCCAAGTTTTATGTATTCCTGCAACTCGATGTATTGGAGGGTCCTTTCAGATTTCAGGGTAATTTCAACATTTGCAGTGGTTTCGTTATCCTCAGTGGCCCAATAGGAATCAAAGTCGTCGTCCAGCAGGTTTTTCGGCGCAAATAATGGATGATTTCCCCGATGGCTGCTTGCCCGCACTGATGCCTTTTGGGCAAGATTGATTTTAAATGTGCGGTCTAAAATCCTGCGGAAGCCCTTTAGCGATTGAATATCATTTTCGTGAATCAAGCCCCGGCGGTCGGGAGGAACATTAAGTAAAAGAACCGCCCCTCTTCCCACCGACGAAAGGTAGATTTCAAACAATTTTTCCGGCGTTTTCACCTGCGAATCTTCTTCTTGATGATAAAACCACCCCGGTCGAATAGATACATCCACCTCAGCAGGCACCCAACTTGTACCATCTTCTGATCCCGTGTTGAGCAGTTGTTCAATATTGGGTTTTCCGGCATACAGCGTATCCACAGAAATGGTGTTCCAGTTTGTTTCACCGGCAACCCCTTTTTCGTTGCCAACCCAACGACAGCCCGGGCCGGCATCGCTGAAAAATATCACATTGGGGTTTATTTTATTAACCATATTGATGGTTCCCGGCCAATCGTAATAAGTTCGCCCATCAATTTTTCTTGTGTCCTTTGCACCTCCATAATACCCGTCTCCGCCATTTGCGCCGTCAAACCATATTTCAAAGAAAGGGCCATAATCAGCAATCAGTTCTTTCAGTTGATTTCTGTAATAATCCACATACTCCGGAGTTCCATACCGGGCGTGATTTCTGTCCCAGGGCGATAAATATACTCCCATTTTCAGACCATATCTTTTACATCCTTCTGCTACCTCCATTACAATATCTCCTTTACCGCCTTTGTATGGACTGTTGACGACAGAATGATGTGTGTATGTAGAAGGCCACAAGCAAAAACCGTCGTGATGCTTTGCAGTGAGAATAACGCCCCTGAAACCGGCTTTTTGAAAGATGTTGATCCATTGTTGCACATTGGCTTGGGCAGGATTGAAAATACCAGGGTTTTCATCGCCAAAGCCCCATTCTTTTCCGGTAAAGGTATTGGTTGTAAAATGCACAAAGGCATTCATTTCCATTTGATGCCAGGCCATTTGCGCCGCCGATGGAATCGGAAACACTGGTGCGGGCGGTTTGACCTCGTTCTGGGAATATAACACGACAGCACAGCCGAGCATGAATACAAGAATAGCTGATTTCATATATTTCTTTTTTTGCCTCACTACAAAGATAGTGAAAGTCAAACAGCATCAGTTATAATTGCCGGGGCATATTCAGCATAAGATCAGAAGGTGCAGTAAATGATTATCAATAAATCAGTCAACTATGCCTGACTTTCGGGTGTTGGGCTGAGGCAATGTACTGAAAAACAAAGATGCGCGATTTTCAAAAAACACGATAAAACGTTCAAAATGCAAACAAACACCGCAGCCAAACTCGCCGAAAGATTCAGAGAAGTATTCCTGAGCGGCGCCTGGGTGACCGGCACGAATTACAAAGCGCAACTGTCGGAACTCAGTTGGGAACAGGCTACCCGCAAAGTGGGCAACCTCAATACCATTGCACAGCTAACTTTTCACATTCACTACTACATTGCCGGGGTGTTGCAGGTGTTTCGGGGCGGGCCCCTGGAAATACGCGACAAATACAGCTTTGACATGAAGCCGGTGGAATCGGAAGAGGATTGGCTGGCGCTGCGCGATCTGTTTCTGACGGATGCGGAGGCGTTTGCGCAAGCCATTGAGCAGATGTCTGATTCGAGATTGGCGGAGGGTTTTGTAAAGCCTGAATACGGTGATTTCCAAAGGAATATAGACGTGATGATAGAGCACGGCTATTACCATCTGGGGCAGGTGGTGCTGATAAAGAAGATGATGGCCGTTTAAAACAACTTCAACTGCGGGTTTTTCAACTGCCTGAACAGTTCAAAATCATAAGGCGGGATGCTTTTATCGCTGAAATACAGGCGTTTGGCCAAGCGGTACTGCTGTGCAATGATGTCGGCAATCTGACCTTCGCCGCGCATACGGGTACCGAAGCGGTTGTCGTTTAACTGGCCGCCGTGACAATCCTGAATGCGATGGAGGATGCGCTCGGCCCTGTCGGGCATGGCTTTGCGTACCCAGTCTTCAAAAATAGCAGCCACATCTCCATTGAGGCGCACTACCTGATAACCGATGGAAGATGCGCCGCGCAGGGCGACCTGTTCGGCCATGGCGAGCAATTCGTGATCGGTCAGTCCGGGCACAATGGGCGCCAGCATGACGTTGACGGGAATTCCGGCAGCGGCTAAGGTTTCGATGGTGTGCAGGCGGCTTTTCACAGATGCAGTGCGGGGTTCGAGCAGGCGGCGGGTGTCTTCGCTGAGGGTGGTGAGCGAAACGGAAACTTTGACCAATCGAAGCTCGGCCATTTGTTTCAACAGGTCCAAATCTCTCAGAATCAGGCTGTTTTTGGTAATCAATCCCACGGGATGGCGGTGTTTCCACAGCACTTCCAAAATCTGCCGGGTAATGCCGAACTGCCTTTCAGCCGGTTGGTAACAATCCGTATTGCCGGCCAGCATGATGGGCAGCGGCTGGTAGGAAGGCTTGCGCAATTCGGCATCCAGCACTTGCGGGGCAGCTTTTTTGACCAAAATTTTTTGTTCAAAATCCACGCCGGCGCTGTAGCCCCAGTAGGTGTGCGTGTTGCGGGCGTAACAATAAACGCAGCCGTGTTCGCAGCCCTGATAGGGATTCATGGAATAGCAGACGCCGATGTCGGGGCTGTCCACTTTGTTGAGCATGGTTTTGGGGTGTACTTCGATGAACTCAGTGCGCAGTTCATACAAATCTTCCCAATCCTCCTGAGAATCAGGCGATTCGTCGGCATGATGGCGGTGGTAAGGGTTGGGCGTGTTGATTTGCGCCCCCCTACCCTTTCTGTATGGCTGTTCGGGAAATTCCATGAGGCATAGAACACCGGATAAGGCAGTATGGATTTAACCGGGGTGAGAATATGGAAGGCGGTGACTTGCACAGTGCGTGTACAATGCAAGCCACCCCTTCATTGGGTATTAAACAATTCCTTTTTCTACCAGATAGCGCTCGGCATCCAAGGCAGCCATGCAGCCGGTGCCTGCCGCCGTAACGGCCTGGCGATAGACGTGATCCTGTGCGTCGCCGGAGGCAAAAACGCCGGGGATATTGGTGCGGGTGCTGCCGGGCTGCGTGATGAGGTAGCCGCTGTCTTCCATGTCGAGCCAGCCCATGAAGATGTCGGTATTGGGCTTGTGGCCGATGGCGACGAAAAAGCCCTCGACGGGAATGACGCTTTCCTGCCGAGTGACTTTGTTCCATACACGAACGCCCGTCACATGATCTCCGCCGAGGATTTCGCGGGGTTCGGTATTCCAGTGAACTTCAATGTTGGGCGTGTTGCTGACGCGTTCCTGCATGATTTTGGAAGCGCGCATCTCGTCGCGGCGCACCAGCAGGTGTACTTTGGGGCAGAGTTTGGACAGGTAGGTAGCTTCTTCGGCAGCCGTATCGCCGCCGCCCACTACGGCCACTTCTTTGCCCCGGAAGAAAAAGCCGTCGCATACAGCGCAGGCCGAAACACCTTTGTTCATCAGCGTTTGTTCGGATTCGAGGCCGATCCATTTGGCGCTGGCGCCGGTGGCGATGATGATGGAATCGGCCTGAATTTCGTGGCCGCTTTCGGTCCAGGCTTTGTGAACCGGGCCGGTAAAGTCCACTTTTTCAATCAATTCGTAACGCACCTCAGTACCGAAGCGCTCGGCCTGCTTGCGGAAGTCTTCCATCATTTCAGGCCCCATGATGCCGTCGGGGTAGCCGGGAAAATTTTCCACGTCGGTAGTAATCATGAGTTGGCCGCCGGGTTCTTTTCCTGTGTAGAGCACGGGAGAGAGGTTGGCGCGGGCTGCATAAACGGCTGCGGTATAACCGGCGGGGCCGGCGCCTATGATGAGGCATTTTACATGTTCGGGCGTTGTTGCCATGTCGTGTTATTGTTTTTTTGGTTGCGGGCGCAAAGGTACGAAATTTCGTTTTGCGGAAGCGGTGATGTTGGTCACAGTGCAGGGCAAACGCGAGGTAAACGCCTCAATGTCCCTCATGCCCACAGCCGATGGGCGCGCCGTCGGGCAGGACGGGAGCGGGCGGCAACTTGAAGATGGAAGGGTTTTCGCGGAAGCGGCGCAACTGATGCAAGAGCCAAGTGTAGTGTGCGCCCTGATCCACGTCGTCGGCATAACCGGCCTGCTGTTCGAGGCGTTTCTCCATTTCATTGAGTTTGAACAGCGCGATGGCCGATACTTGCGGCGCTGTGCCTGTGTCTCCGGCCAATTGCATGAGCCGATTGAAAACGAGTTTTTCGTTGGCGCGGGCTATTTCCTGCTCAAAGGGCGTTTGCGCTTTTTGCACTTTCACCGCCGAGAGAATTTGGTCCATCATATCATTGACCGACAAGCGTTTAGGGTCGCGGGCGCGGTGTTCGATCATGCGGGCGAGGCGTTCGGGGTGTAGCAGCAGTTCGATGCTGAACGAGGCCGAACTTTGCGCGGCAGCAATGGGATCGAAAACGAGGCCGGTTTGGGTTTTGAACAGTTCGCGGTCGCGGGGATAGAGCGGCGGCTGCGGAGGCAGATTGCGAAGGATGCTTTCGGGCAGGGCTAAGTTTTTGGGATCGAGGGTGAGGAGCAGGGCTGCCAGAGCATCGCGCTGGAGCTTGTCGTCCACAGGCAGGGCGGGCGTTTGGCCGTCGCCGCGCATGGCGTAGCTGTACTGTACGCCACCCACGACTTTGGCAGCAGCCTCCACCTGATAGCGATGTGCCAGATAGAGCGGCACGAGTACGCGCTCCAGATCGGCCATGGGCGTGCCGGTGGGAATGTTGAGTTCTCCGAAGCGGCCGAGAGCAGTTTTCCTGACTTCCAGTAAGCGGCGCAATTCAGCAGCTGCGGATGCGCCGTTGTCCCAGAGGTGGGCCTGCGGATGCGCGCTGCCTTGTGGGCGGGCATCCTGATCGGTGAGGTAAGGCAGGTTCATTTTTTCGGTTTCGCGGAGGATGTCCTGAAGTGCTTTGGTCTCGTCGGTACCTGCCGGAAAGTGCTGATAACCATAGATAACGGCACGTTTGTCCCAAGCGCCGATACCGGTGGCGTAGGCTTTGCTGAAGTCGAGGTTGCCCAGCGCATCGAGGGTGATGTAGGGGTGCGGGTAGTCCATGACCGAAGCGCGGTCGTTGACGCTGGAGATGTAGTTGTGCATGAGGCCGATGGTGTGGCCTACCTCGTGCGCCGAGAGCTGACGGAGGCGGGCCAGCGCCATTTGCAACATGCGCGGATCGGGCTGCGTACCTTTTTCATACGCTTCGATGAGGCCCTGCGCGATGAGAAAATCCTGGCGCACCCGCAGAGAACCGAGCAAAACATGGCCTTTGATGATTTCGCCGGTGCGGGGGTCGGAAACGGTGCTGCCGTAAGACCAGCCGCGCGTGGAGCGGTGTACCCAGTTGATGACATTGTAGCGCACGTCGAGGGGGTCGGCGTCGGCGGGCAGTTCTTTCACCTGAAAGGCATTTTTATACCCTGCCGCCTCAAAAGCCTGATTCCACCAGGCGGCGCCTTCCATGAGGGCCGATTTGATGGGTTCGGGCGCGCCGCGGTCCAAATAATATACGATGGGTTCTACTGCCTCGCTGATTTTGGCGTTCGGGTCTTTCTTTTCTAAACGGTGGCGGGCGATGAAACGCTTGACCAAAGGCTGGTCTATGGGCGTTGCATAATCTTGATACTGAATGGCATAGTAACCAGAGCGCGGGTCGTAAGCGCGGGGTTTGTAGCCGGCATCGGGCAGTTCGATGAGCGAGTGGTGCATGCGCACAGTGATGGATTCGGGCGTGGGCGCTACTGAGCGGAGCCAGGCGCCGGCTCCTTCGCCGGTGAAGGTGACGGCAGCTTCAAATTCGCTGTTTTTCGGGAAGTTTTTGGTGCGTTCCATGTAAATGGCCGAGCGACTGTCTTCGACGCGGTAAGTGCCCTGATTGGAGGACTTGAGCCGGGCAACCACGCCGTGCGCATCCCGCAGCAGAAAGGGGGTGAAGTCCACCAGCACGCGGCCGTTTTCTTCTGCTTCGACCTTGAAACCCCAGATGGCAGACTGTGCAAAGGCATCGGCTACAGAGCGGCGCTCGTCGGCGTTGTTGCTGACGGCACGGAAATCGTAGTTGGGTTGTACGAGCAGGATTTTGGGGCCAACCCTGTGAAACTTGACAATGCGGGTATCGCCCAGTTGATTGCGGTCCAAGCCGATGTCATTGGAACCCACACCGGCAGCTAAGGAATTGACGTACAAAATCTCTTCATCCCAACGATTGATTTCCAGCCAGATACGGCCCTCTTTTTCATCCCAATAAAACCGAAAATAACCGTCGAAGGCTTTCATACCGGCAGTTTTGGAAGAAATGGAGGTCTGCGCGGCGAGGTTGGCGCTGAAGGCAACAGCCAGCGAAAGAAGCAGAAAGAAACGCATGGTATGTAGATTTTGAGCGCCGAAATTAGAAAATTCCCAAGCTTCTTCCGCAACATACCGACTGCTTTCTTGTTTGGTTTGTCATTTTGTATCAAAAACAAAAAGGCCATGCAGTCTCCTTCCAACCACATTTTCACCTCTGCCTCAGTGGGTATAGACGATCTCAGCGTTTATATTCCAAAGCTCTACCTGCCCATCGCCGATCTGGCGAAAGCCAGAAATATTGACCCCGACAAGCTCCGTCACGGGCTGGGACTCATAGATATGGCGGTGGCCGATGCCCACGAAGATGCTGCCACCCTGGCGGCCAATGCTGTGAAACAACTCATAGACCAGAACGAATTGGACCCGCGCAGGATAGGACGCATTTACCTCGGCACCGAAAGCGCACTCGACGGCGCCAAGCCCACTGCCACTTATATTTTGGAAATGCTGCGCCGCCACTACCGCGCACAGTACGGCCCCGATTGCTTCCTGCACTGCGATGTGGTGGACCTCACCTTCGCCTGTGTGGGCGCGGTGGATGCCCTGCACAATACGGTGGACTGGGTGCGCGGCGACCAAAATCGCATCGGCATTGTGGTAGCGAGCGATGTGGCCAAGTACGAACTTGCCTCTTCGGGCGAATACACGCAGGGCGCCGGAGCTATGGCCTTACTGGTGAAACATGCTCCCCGCCTGATGGTCATTGGCTCCACTTGGGGCGTGGGAACCCGCAGCGTGCATGATTTTTTCAAACCTAAAAAGTCTGTTTCCAAACTGCAATTGGTGCAGGAAGTGCTCCAGTTGGCTGGTTTAAAAGAAATGGATGCAGAAAAAATCCTGGCCAAACTCCCCGAAACATTAGAGGTACATGGCCTTCTGGACGAAAACGACGAGGCGTTCAGCGTGCGCAAAGACACGCCCACTTTTGACGGTCCATACTCCAACTGGTGCTACCAAAATCGCATCCGGGAGGCGTTCCAGCACTTCCGCCAACAGGAAGAAGCCCGCGGAGGCATGACTGAAAGCGCTCAAATCTTAGACCGCTGGAGCCGCCTGATCTTCCACCTGCCGTATGCTTTTCACGGCAAGCGCATGTTTTCAGAATTGTTCATGTTGGAAAAGCAACGCGACGGCTCCTGGGCCGGCTGGGCTGAGATCAACGGCTTGCAGGAACCCGACCCTGCCGACTTTGACGACAAAAATGCATACAACAAAGCTTACGAAGAATTCTTGCGGCTTATTACCAAAACAAAAGATTATCAGGCTCTTATCAAAGAACGGGTAGATCCGTCTCAGTGGGCTTCGAGCCATGTGGGCAATGTGTATTCCTGCTCCATTTTCTTGGCGCTGGCTTCTGCATTGGAGCGCGCGGCAGGGCAGCCCGAAGACATGACCGGCAGCATGTTCGGCTTTTTCGGCTACGGCAGCGGCTCCAAAAGCAAGGTATTTGAAGGAGTACTCCAGCCGGAATGGCGCAGCATTGCAGCCGGCATCGGCATACAACAGCAACTCGACTGCCGCACAGTCATTGATTACAAAACGTACGAAAACCTGCACCGGGGTCGCACCAAAACCAGCGTGATGGCGCCCGAAGCTGAGTTTGCCCTGCATCATATCTCACAGCAAGGCAACAAAACCGGCGCGCGGTATTATCACTTTGTGCCGGCGGAGGTGGAAGTTGCGGAGGCGGTTGTGATGGAAGAAATTGCAGCCAAGTAATGCTTTGAAATAGTATAGTGAAGGGGTGACTACGAAATTGTATCCGGCGGATTCACCCCTTCACTCTGCATAAAAACTACGCGCCACCTTTCCCCTCAACGCACTATCTTGCGCCCTAAAAACATCATGCGCGCAGTCATCCAGCGAGTATCCGAAGCGTCCGTCACCATAGACGGGGAGGTATTTTCAGCCATCGGGCCGGGATTGCTCATTTTATTGGGAATAGAAGACGCAGACAATCAGGAAGATACGGATTGGCTCTGCCGAAAAATTGCCGCGCTCCGCATTTTCAACGATGCCGGGGGCGTGATGAACCTGCCGGTGACCGAGGTGGGTGGCGAGTTGCTGGTAGTGAGCCAGTTTACCTTGCACGCAAGCACCAAAAAAGGCAACCGTCCTTCTTATATCCGGGCCTCCAAACCCGATGTTGCCGTTCCTCTTTACGAGGCGTTTGTCAAACACCTGCACGCTGTTTCCGGCCTGCCGGTACGAACGGGCGTTTTCGGGGCAGATATGAAGGTGCGGCTGCTCAACGACGGCCCCGTCACGATCATGATGGATACCAAAAACAAAGAGTGATGAGCATTGAGGAAGCACAACAACGCGTGGACGAGTGGATTCGCACGGTGGGCATTCGCTATTACAACGAACTGACCAACACGGCCATTTTGATGGAAGAAGTGGGCGAGGTGGCCCGGCTGATGGCGCGCATCTATGGTGAACAGTCGTTCAAAACCAAAGAAGCCGAAGCAACGGCACAGGAAGACCTCGCCGGCGAAATGGCGGATGTGCTGTTTGTCCTGATATGTCTGGCCAATCAGACCGGCGTGAACCTGAGCGATGCGTTGGAAGCCAGTTTGGAAAAGAAAACCCGCCGAGATGCGCAACGACATGCGGAGAATAGGAAATTGAGGTAGGAGACTTTGGGATATTTTTTGATATTCCCCCAAGCCATGAGCTACAAGCTTCAAGCCGCAAGCTCGTTTTTGAATAAGAAATTAGATTTTCCGCTTGGGGAAATTTCAAAATGTGCTTTTGAAAATGAGTTCTATATTTCACTTTTGGAAAACCAACTAGGCGGGTTTTGTCAAGGCAAACGGCTTATCAGTCTTTTGCGGCGCTCAATAAATACAAATATTCATTGCACTTATTGCACTTATTGCATTTATTGCGTACATTGCAGCCAAAAAGAACCATGACTTCAAGCATTGCAGCCAATAGCAAAGAGGAGCAAAAACTTGCAGCTCAGTCTGTTGCCACACTAGAGCGGCTCGTTCTGCATAGCAAAAGCCCTGACCAACAAGCGGTGGACATCACGTTGATGGAGGCGCCGGATACTCCTATTGCCATCCCTGCCAAAGTGTTTGACGCTTTACAGAAAATGCTGCATCTGATGGCAGGCGGGCAAAGTTTCGCTCTTTTGTCGGATGATACGGAACTGACAACCGTACAAGCTGCTGAAATACTGCACGTTTCCAGGCCGCACCTGATAAAATTATTGGAAGAAGGCCAGATTGCTCATCGCAGGGTGGGCAGACACAGACGGGTATTGCTTGGCGATTTATTATTGTTTCAAAGTCGCCAAAAAGCGTTGAGAGAGAATGCGTTAAATGCACTCGTTCAACAAGCTCAGGAGTTAAATTTAGGCTATTGAATAATGGAACCCCAAGCTATAGTCGCCATCCTGGATGCCAATGTGTTGTATCCTGCCCCACTCAGAGATTTTTTGTTGAGTTTGGCTTTTCGGGGAGTATTTGCTCCTAAATGGTCATCCGATATTCAAGAGGAATGGACGCGCAACCTCATCAAAAATCGCCCTGATCTAACACAAGAACAACTCAACTACACGGTTAAATTGATGAATACAGCATTTCCCGATGCCTCAGTTACTGATTTTCATTCTTCTACAAACTCTTTTGTATTACCGGATGAAGGAGACCGGCATGTTCTGGCTGCGGCGGTTCACACAAAAGCAAATTTCATAGTCACATTCAATCTCAAAGACTTTCCCGAACAGCCTTTAGAAACACTGTTTATTAAAGCAATTCATCCCGATGACTTTATTCATAACATACTGATAAACAATGAATCAATTTGTATAACCGCCTTTAAAGATATGGTAGGACGCCTCAAAAATCCGCCATTACAAATTGAAGATGTTTTGGAATCACTAGCAAAGAGTCAATTGATCAAAACGGTAGCATCTATCGGGATAATAATGAAACAGAATTGAATACAAATTTACTTTGGGCGTAACTTTCTGCACCGCTTTGCATTATGCAACCATTCACTCCACCCAAATCCAGTACGGCCATGATGTATCGAATCGCTTTCCTCCTTTTATGGTTGCCCGTTTTTGCCCCGGCTCAAAACAAAAACCTCGTGCTCAATCCCGGCTTTGAAGAACTCAAAGGGCCGCACCAGAGCGTCACGCCCTGCCGTTTTATGAAGTATGGCAAGGATTTCAACAACGTGGCCAAAAACTGGACCTCTGTCAGCGACCGTACACCCGACCTCATTCATTACGACACCACCGCCGGCCCCTGCATCTATCCGCCGCCACATTCCGGCAATCGCTATGTGGGTCTCATCACGTTTTTGCCCCGCCAGGATTGCGGCTATACCGATGACTATCACGAGTTTATAGAGGGAAAACTGGCTCAGCCGCTCGTGCCGGGCATGCGCTACAAGGTTTCTTTTTGGATCAATCAGAGCGACTCGGTATCCAAGGCGCATCTGCGTTCTGTGTATGGCGACAAAGTGGTGGTCTATCCGGTGGCGGCCAACAACATCGGCATTGCGCTACAAAGCGCGCCGCTCAATGTCTCTGCGGGTTTTTCGGAACAAAAGGAATGGATCAATATGGAGCCGGCTTTTGAAACCAAAACCGTTTTGAGGGCCAACAACGAACAGTGGCGACAGGTGCAGGGCTGGTTTACCGCCACCGAGGCGTCGAAATATTTCATCATCGGCAATTTCCGAAACGACGTACAAACCAGCATCGAAAGCCGCTATGACCTCTCCAAACTGCCGCCCTTGTCTGCCGAAGCGAAAAAAAATGTTTTCCAGCGGATGATGCGCATCGCCTACTATTGCATTGACGATGTGAGCATTGTGGAAGACCCCAACGGCAGCGCGGTGCAGGAGGCGATGGAACGCGAGGGCAAATACACTTTTCAGGGCGTGCTTTTTGCCACGGGCAGCCATCAGTTGGCCGAGGCTTCTTTGGAGGAACTCGGCGCACTCGCGGCCTGGCTGACCGAACACCCCGAAAAGCAGGCCGAAATAGCCGGTCATACCGACAATGTGGGCAGCGACGAATCGAACCGCCTGCTCTCCGAACGCCGCGCCCGCTCAGTATTTGAATATCTGATACAGCAGGGCATTGATGCTGAACGACTTAGTTATAAAGGCTACGGCAAAACCCGCCCGGTGGCTACCAATGCCTCCGAGGAAGGACGCCGTCAAAATCGAAGGGTGGAATGTGTGCTGAAGTGAAGAAAACCCTCCACTGGCTCCAACGCAGCATCGCCGTACATGCCGGGCGCGGTTCAGCAGGGTATTACCACTTGTGGCGCGGCTGGTCGGCAGCCTATCCTGAAACCACCGGCTACCTCATCGAAACCCTGTGGGATTACTACCGTCTGACCAGTGACGAAAGCCTGCGCCGCGATGCGTTGTCCTGTACTGATTGGCTCTGCGACATCCAACAGGCCGACGGGGCCTGGCCGGGCGGCATCGGAGGCAACCTCGCTCCCCTGCTGTTCGATACGGGCATGATTTTGTTTGGAATGACCCGCAGCGCCTTAGAAACCGGCGACCCGCGATATGCCGAATCTGCGCGTCGGGCAGTGGCCTGGCTGATTCAGGAGTTTGCAAAAGCGCCCGCGCTACGCAACTCCGACTACGTCTCCGGCTACGATCCGGCGTACAATGCCCGCGCGCTGTGGGCTATGTTGTACGCTGAAAAGTACCTGCCCAATCTGACAGAAGTACGAACCATCGTTTCCGGCGCATTAAACCGCTACACAGGCGGCATCCGCCCCGAACTGAGCGTGGCCGACTGGTCGTTTCGGCCCGGCGAGCCTGCGTTTACACATACCATCGCTTACATCTGGCGGGGTTTTCTGGAAGCGGCCTGCTTGTTGGATGACAAAAATTTGCAAGAAAAAGCGCTGCTGTTCGGACATAAAATAGCCGATATGCGCCTCCAAAACGGCCCCTTAGCCGGCACTTACGACGAAGCCTGGCGCGGCGATTTTTCCTTTCAATGCGTGACGGGCAATGCGCAATTGTGCATCCTTTTGCGCCGGTTGGAGCAGGTTTTCGGAGCGGATGAAAAGCTGCATAGCGCTGCTGCTTTGTTGTACGAGGATGCCCGCTCGGCAGTGTGGCCGGGCGGCGGCGTGCCGGGTTCCAAGCCTTTTTGGGGCAAGTATCAAGGATTCAGATTTCCTAATTGGGCGGCGAAGTTTTTGTTGGATGCGGGGGGATAGGGGGGCAAAAACAAATATAATCTATTCAAGTCTTTTCAAAATACAGTTCGGGAAGAACAATTTTCACTTCTTGTTTTTTGTCTTCCCCTTTCCAAAAAACAACGAAATTCACTTTTGCTTCTTTCGGTCCAAAACCATGTTGCCTTATTTCTGCAAGTTTGACAAGGAATTTTTGGGAGAATTTTAAAACCAATTCACCAGCTTCGTTTGTGCAACCTTCCTCCGTTATTTTCAGTACATCGCCGCTGCTCAAATCATGAACGCGCCTTTGTATAAAATGAAAAAAAAGCAGGTTCAAATCCCTGTGCGACAAATGCAGCACCAAAGAATCCGGCGGCTGAAATACAGCGTTATTTTCTACTCTTTCTAAGTCCTCTGTCTGAAATGCGTCGAGATAATGGCCGTTCAGGTGAACAACAAGTCTTTGTCTGGCTCTTGTCATAGCTACATACAACTGCCTTTTTTTCTCCTGATTACTCGCGTCAAAGTTTTCAAGCAAAAGAAATACATTATCAAATTCTTTTCCCTTTGCCTTATGAATAGTTGAAACGAAAATACTCTCCCCATTTTCACTCGCAAAATCCTCTAATTTAGACTCCCGAACAAATACCTCAAAGTCTGATTTATATTTTCGCTTGGTGTGAGTGGCTTCAAAGTCTTTAATTAATTGATTGCAGATTTCAAATTTGGAACTGCCTTTATATCTGTCAATAAACTTTCGTTTGGCATTTCCCCACACATCGTCGCTGATAGTAAATACATTTTCACCCATATTCAGTTCATTGATAAAAAATCGTAACTCGACGAGATTGAATAAATTAAAGCTGTCATTCGACTGAATCAATTTCGCAGGCATCCCGTTTTTGAGCAAAAATCCCGCCACCTGAAAGGCTTCTTCGTTTTTGTGAGTCAGTACGCAGGTGGTTCCCGAAAGACCTGCTGCAAGAATATCGTCCACCAAAGGCGCAATAAGGTGGCCGCTGCGGTAGCGTACAATTTTAATTTTGCCATTATCGGTTTGGTGCGCTTCAATCGGAGTTTGTTTAAGACGCCCGTCAATGCTGGTTATGAACTGATTGCAAAAATCTATCAGGTTGTTTTTGCTTCTATAATTTTTTATCAATTCATACTTGGTTGCATTTTTTTCGGTAATAAAACTCAACAGGTATTTGGATTCGGCGCCGCGCCATTGATAGATGTTCTGATCGTCGTCTCCCACCGCAATAACCCGCATATCTTCATTTTTATCCATCAGCGTCTGAATCAACGCAAATTCATCTTCATCCATGTCCTGCGCTTCGTCTATCACTAATACCGTTTTTGTAATTCTGCTGATTTCCACCTCATGGTTTTTGATTTTTTCAACGGTTGTCTGAATAATTTCACCTGCTTTTTCCAACGTTCCTATCTTGCCCAATAAATCGAAACAATAAGAGTGGAAAGTTTTGACATCAATAAAATTGGCGGCATTGCCAATCAACTCTGTCAGACGTTTTTTAAACTCCGTTGCTGCCGCCCTTGAGAAAGTAAGCATCAGCAATTGCTCGTGTTTTACGTCTTCCATGAGCAGCAGGGAGGCAAGTTTGTGAACCAACACCTTTGTTTTGCCACTTCCCGGCCCTGCTGCAACAACGATATATTTCGACTGCCTGTCGTCAATGATTTCGCGCTGAATTTCAGACAAAGTACCGAAAAGCTGCCTGTATTTATTAGGGGTAATATTTCTTCTTATTTCGGTTTCTCTGGCGCCGGGAAAATACCTTTTCAGGAAAGAGAAAAAATTTAATTGAAAATAGTCGTCAACAAAGGTCAGTGCCCCGGCATAATCATCCAGCATTTTTTTGGCATACTCTCCAACAATGTGAATCTGCTGAACTTTATGATCGTAGTATTGGCTGAGTTTTTGATAGTCCGTTTCTTTATACTGCACGCGCGGGTTTTGTTCAAGGCGGTCAATGGTGAGCTTGTTGTACACAACGAGGAAGCCGCCTTCTATTTTAAGAGCTTCTATTCTCGATAAATAAAACAAGGCATCCTCAACATCTTCAATATCGGGCCGAAATTGAAACAATTGCATTTGACGACTAAATGCTTCCTGTAATTCGAGAACAGAAAATTCAACCAGTATTTCTTCTTTCGGTCCGGAGCTTTCTTCTGTAAGCGTCAAACTCTTATCATATAAATGATTCACAATAAATTCGGCTATGATATGCCTTTTGTCAATTTTTTCTTTCAACAACTCCGCAGGCAGACAACTGATGGCCACTATGTGATTTTTTGAGTAGTCTTTATTATGCCTCCTAATCCAATTTTTAATGGCCCAAAAATTGAAAATATTTTTTATCTTATTTGGGGAGGTGTCTGTGCAGGCTTGTTTTTCAGCCTGTTCATTCAATTCTTTGATATGAAATGATTTTTCGACTTCTTCCAACAAGGGAGCCAAAAAAATTTCAATCTTTCCATAGCAGCGGGCAATTTCGATGGAGCCTTTTTTAGAGTCGCCTCTTTTGATAAATGCCTGCAAATCTTTGGCATCGGCCAGGATTTTCTCGTCGCGCAGGAGTTGAATAATCGAAATTACGTTTTTTATTTCAATGCCCAACGTTTCGGCTATGTAATCCACCCTTGACTCTGCGGTATCTTCCAGCGAGTTTTTTCTGCTCTTGCTCGAAAACAAGGATTTGATAATTCTCACAGCGGCCATTTTTTGGGGCTCGCTGAATTTATGCGACCCCATGATTTTGTCAATGGCTTCCTGTGCATTTTTCGACATTATGCTGTTGGCAAAAACCCTCGGCACATTTTGGTTGCGCTTCAGATAGCCCGCCTGCTCAAGCGCCGCTATCGCCGTTGTCACTCTGGTTTCTATTTCTCTCAAACCCTCATCCCAGCCAGCCTGGCGCGCTATTTCCAGTGCCGATTTTTGAACGCTTGAGTTGAATTTGGTAATCCATTTTATGGCCCTCCAGATTTGCTGAATTTCATTGATGTTGAGCTTTGTCTGGTTGAGTAAAATGAAATGCTTGCCCAAATCCTCTTCATTAAAAAGAATATAGCAATCTGCCGTGATATTTTCATCCCGCCCGGCCCGTCCGGCTTCCTGCACATAATTTTCGAGCGAATCGGAAATTTCATAATGAATCACCATACCCACATCTTTCTTGTCAACGCCCATGCCAAAAGCAGAGGTGGCCACCATGATCTGGACTTCGCCCGCAATAAAAGCATTTTGATTTTCGGTTTTCTCCCGGCTTTCCAACTGTCCGTGAAATGCCCTGGCTGTATAACCATCTTTGCGCAGTCTGGAGGCAATATCCTCAGCGCGCCTGGTTCTTGAAACATAAATAATCACAGGGCAGTCTTTGTCCTCTATTAAATCGCGTACTGCGTTATATTTTTCTTCGTCGTTTCCTTTTTCAAAAACCTGATAATGCAGATTGGTTCTCGTCGCTTTAGAGGAAAATATCTCCAATTTAAGCCCCAACTTATCTTTAAAATAAAGGCAAATATCTTCAATGACTTTTTGTTTTGCCGTTGCCGTAAAACAAGAAACAGGAATGGGATCTTCGAGGTTTTTATTTTTATGAAGCGAATCAATAAAGTCGCCGATGTATAAATAATCAACCCTGAAGTCTTGCCCCCAGGCAGAAAAACAATGCGCCTCATCAATCACAAAGCGCACTACTTTTCTGCTCAGAAGCAATTGTTCGATGGTCTTTGAACGCAGCGACTCCGGCGATATATAAAGTATTGATGCGGAGCCGTCTCGAACCCTGTCAATGGATTTTGCCCTTTCAATCGGGTCGAGCAGGCCATTGATCGTTACGGCGGCTGTAATTCCATTTTTTTCGAGGTTGTCCACCTGATCTTTCATCAAAGATTGCAAGGGAGAAATCACCACGGTCAGTCCTTTTGAATTTTCGCCACTCATCAAAGCGGGCACCTGAAAAGTAATGGACTTGCCTCCGCCTGTCGGAAATACCGCCAGAATGGATTTGTTGTCCACCGCTGCCTGCACGGCTTTTTCCTGTAGCGGCTCATCGGCATAAGTTCTATACGCATCAAAACCAAAATGAGTTTTCAGCGCCTTGTGTATATCCAAAGCCTGCCTGCAATATGTGCAGCCGGTCAGGCAGGGCTTGTTCCTGAGCAACAACATAATTCTTTCCACTTTGGGGTAATTTTTCAGCACCCAGGGCGGCGTAATGGAGTAGCGATTATTAGCGTTGATTAGGGCCAGGCAATAAGCCAGTTCGAGTGGATATTCCGAAATAATTTTTTTCAAACCGGCATTTTCGCAAATGGCGTTTTCAAATTTTTCTCTGATGGCTGTTTCCAAGTCAGTTGCTCCATCTGCATACTCCATAAAGCGAAAAAAAGCGTGGAATTCTTTTTTGTCATTCAGCAGAGTATAAAAAATGCGTTTCAGGGCATCATCCGTTTTTTGAAAAGCCGAAACTTCATCCCCAAAAAGGTCTTTGGCTTTTACCGCATCATTGAGCGGGTTGTTAGCTTCCTCGGTTTGTAGCTTGTCGTCTTTGAGCAAGGCATGGTAGGGTTTCGACGGAAATAAAAGTGGCGAAAGAAACAAAGTGTCTATGATGTGGGCAGATGAAATACCAGCTTGTGAGAGGCTGTTTTCGATATATTGTAAATCGTGGCGAATGATGTTGTGTCCGCAAACAAAGGCTGTTCCGCGAAGAAATCGGGTAAAATCTACAAGCGAATGCCCATGAAAATATTCGCCGTTATCCTTGATACTTCCCATATCAAGAATCACCCGGCGTTTGGGTTCTACCTCAGTATCAATGAAGGCTATTGAGTTCATTTTTGATAAGTTCACAGCGGCCACAGCATCAATATCAGCGGTATGCCGATGAGCACAATGAGTATTTCCAAGGGCAGGCCAAGGCGCCAGTAATCGGTAAATTTATACCCGCCCGGCCCCATGACCAAAGTGTTCGACTGGTGCCCGATGGGTGTAAGGAACGCGCTGGACCCGCCAATGGCCACCGCGATGAGAAAAGGATCAACCGACAAGCCCAGCCCTTTGGCCACTCCTATCGTAATGGGCGCCATGATGACCACCGTAGCCGCATTGTTGATGACGTCCGACAGGCACATGGTGAGTACCAGCACGATGGTGAGTATGCCCCAGGACGGGATATGGTTTGCCATTTGTAGCACGGCATCTGCAATGCGCTGCGCGCCGCCGGTCGTCTCTAATGCCGTACCCACCGGAATCATGGCCCCCAGCAGCACTACAACCGGCCAGTCAATACTGGTATAAACCTCTTTGATTGGCAAAATTCCGGCCAGCACCATCGTCATGGCAGCCAAAGTAAAGGCCACCTCTACGGGCAGCAGGCCGGCCACTACTGCGGCAATAGCGGCTCCGAATATGCCCAGAGCCGCCGGTATTTTGGCCCGATAACCGAGGCGCAATCCCCGTTTGGCCAAGTGCAGGCAGCCCAGGGAGGCAATGGTCTCATGGAGGCCGTCTTCCCGCCCTTGCAGCAGCAGCACGTCGCCCGTTTGAAAAATGATGCGGTCTAAGCGGCGGTGAATTTTTTGCTCCCTCCGGGCTACCGCCAAGAGGTTGAGGCCATGCTGCCGCCTTAGCCCGATGTCGGACACAGAGCGCCCCAAAAGGGATGAACCGGCCATGACCACGGCCTCTACCACGGCGATATTGCCGGCGCCCTGAGAAAGATCAGGTACTTTTTTATCGCCGATGAGCGCTACGCCTGTGTTGTCCATCACGGCTTTGAGTTCGTCTGCATCGGTTTCCAGAATGAGAATATCGCCTTCCAGAAGCGTCTCCTCCGGGTCGGGGGCATGAATGCGGCGATTGGCCCGAATGAGGCCCAAAATCTGCACTTTGGTCTGCGAGATTTTGCCCCAATCGGAGACGCCTTTACCTATGAGCTTTGAATTGGGTACCACTACGACCTCTGTGATGTAGTCGTTGATGTCGAACAAATCGGCGCCGCTTTTTTGAGACTTGCGGTGGGGCAGCAGCTTGAAAGCGGCTAAGGAAATGAACACAACGCCGGCAAAGGCAATCACAACGCCCACCGGCGCGTAGTCGAACATGGCGAAAGTGCGTCCGGTAGCTTCCTCCCGGAAAGCGGACACAATGATGTTCGGCGGGGTGCCTATGAGCGTGGTCATACCGCCCAGCAAGGAGGCAAACGCAATGGGCATAAGTATGAAAGAAGGCGAGTAGCCGGTTTTGCGGGCCAGGTGCAAAGCGATAGGCATCATAATGGCCAAGGCGCCTACATTGTTCATAAATGCCGAGGCCCCGGCCGTCAGCGCAGAAAGCACAAATACCTGTAAATAAGGATTATTGCCGATGCGCATCACCCCTTTGCCTAACCACTCCGTGAGGCCGGAAAATTCGAGCGCTTTGCCGATGACCAGCACCGAGGCTACTGTGATGACCGCCGCATGGCCAAAGCCGATAAATGCCTCTCCGGCCTTCACGATGCCGGTCAGTACCAGTATCATAAGGGATATGAGCGCCACCAGATCGTGACGGATACGGCCCCAGGCGAACAAACCCAACGCCAGCAACAGCACTGCGAAAACAATGAGTTGGTCCATAACGAGGGTAAATATAATACAATGCTCACAAATTGCACGCGCTTGCGCTATTTCGTTTGGTCTGCATTGTTGGTGGTTTTTGTTGTTTTGTCGCCGTGTCTTTCACATAAAGCTGCGGTTCCGGTAAGAGCGGGTTATTTTTTGACAACTTTTCCCCTGTTGTCAATATAAAACCACTCCTTACTTTGCATGCGGGTATGTTCATGCTCTGGAATCAGGTCACAACGAAGAGCCACCTTAGCCAATCCATTTTCAAATTGTGAAGCACATTCAAATTGAGGCTCAATTTGAATAAAACCATTCTTATCGGCGTACCCTATTTTACCGTTTCTCATAATTCGGAACAGGCCTTCCTCTAACCAATCCGGCCCGTTGTCATAATAGTGAATTTCGTACAGCAGCCGTTCTTGTTGATCTATTCCTATAAATTTAGATTGAGTCGGCCCGCTGCCTGTCACGATGCCAAAGCTCCGGATTGTATCGGACCAGCAAATACTGTATTTCCCAATGGGAATGACCGTATCTCCTTTATTGCTGACATAACCGCAGGGTATTCCCGGTTCATACCATTCGCCATCAAAAACCCGAAGTAAATAAGAGGAGTCCGTTACAGGCAGTGGATCATGGTACTGCCGCATCTCTGGGGAGACTTGCTTTTCTATCCTCGAACAGGATAAAACCAACGCCAATAACAGGAAAATGATGCTTTTCATTATTCAGCCAATATTCTGTTTAGCAATTTTTTCATGCGCTCTATTCCCATTTGGCTTAAACCGCCATATCTCATATTCGGTGAAAAAGGAATTGATTTTGTCATTCCGCAAGCAGCGTTGGCATAATGCTAATTTCTACTAATGAACTAACGCCTGATAAATCCTCTGAGCCACCTCTGCATCGCTAAGATAACCTGAAATCCCATGTTTGTTATCAGTTGAATTATTGACATTGTTTTTATTTTCGATGGTCATATTAATATTAAAATGAGTTCTGTCTAATGGATTCAGGGCAACAAAGTCTCTTTCGTCATAAGCATTGTACCAATTACCCAATAAACATGTTGGTTTTATCAATGGTTGAATATATTTTTTTACGGCTTCAGTTCCAAGTGGCGAACCAAGTGTAATAAACTCTTTAACTTGTAACTCCGGACTGTTTTTCAGGATCAAATAACTGATAATTGACCCCAAAGAATGCCCAACGATTACACAAGGCTCTTTAGGAATAGCCGATTTAACCAACTTATTGATTTCTTTATGTATAAAACTGACATTCAGATACATAAACACGTCTTCGGTTATCGTTTTGAGAACAAAATTGTTCAAAATCTTTTTCTTATCCAAATACACCATGAGCTTTTGAACGAACTCCCAATTTAAAGGGCCTCTTTTTTGTCCTTGCGGCGCATTTAGCTCTGCCCTGTCAGCAATGTTTATATCCGTTTTGTAAGCAATTTCACTCAAAGCACTTTCGTAATAAGCTATTTGCTCTGCTTCGTTAACGAATGAATGGGCTCCGCTCCTCACCGGATTCAATTCATCAGATTTAGATGCCTCTGCTTTTCCTATATACTCATCTAATTGTTTGCCATAAAAGGGAAAAGCAACAATTTCTTCTAAATTGAGATGATAGCCTGATTTATCTAATCCGGCATTCAAACTATCAATCCATTCTCGCCTGACATCCTCCTCGATTCTATCCCCTTGTGCACGTCCGTGAATGAGTACTAATTTCATGATCTAATTATTTTTGGGTTATTAAAAGCCAACAGACATTTTCTTGCCATCTTTAAATAAAGCAAAATAAGACTCATCAGCTCCATCCATACCGGCGCGGGTAATGCCGGCATTAAAGGCTTGCTCGATAGTGCCGTTTTCAGCCAATTTGTAATAGAAACCCGTACTAAAACCAATAGCAGCAGTATCGCCGATATTCAAGGTTGTTCCAATGACATAAGGCACATGCGCACATATAGCCTGAGCTTGCTCTTCTGAGTAACAAGCGTTTAAAAGGGCAACCCTGATAGCGACATTCTCGCTTTTAAAAAAACGAAACAAAAGGTTCAATCCTTTTGGGGGCAGTATATCTTCTCTGCCATCTGTATCCTGTAAAATTAAGCCTCCTACACCATATTCTGCGCTTTCGCCATGTCCTGAAAAGTGCAATACGTCAGGCTTTTCCTGAACGGTTAATTCTTGAAACTCTGATTTACTGACACCTTTTTTTATCACAAAATCAAATCGCTCTTGCTTACCCTGTAATTTTTGAAGAATATTGGAATGTTCTGAATCCAACCTCAATCGCGCCAGATTTGTTGGATTAGCCGTCAACATCAGGATTTTTAATTTACTGGCTTTTATTGGTTCCGGCTGGCTTGATACATCATCATTAGATATTTTTTCTTCAAGGGTGCTTAGTAAATCCAGTAGTCGAACATTTACTTTTGCCTGTTCTCTCATAAATTCTTCAAAAGATACAGTACCCATTATTTGTTGCTTATTCAGGGCTGACAACTGGCCTTTTAAGAGATTTATGTCTCTTTTTAATTGCGCCTGATTGTTTTCATGTGCCCATTCGGCCACTACATCCATCGCTTCCTGTGTTCTTGCTTGGCTGATGTAGTTATTGGCCTCATTTCTCAAGGCTTGAAGCGTTTTTGCTATCATATTTTCTGTTCTATTTTTATGTAAGTCAAGGCATTATCGCATTTCTACATCCGTTAAGTCGGCAGCAATGTCTATGACAAAGGTAGGAAGTATAGAATAAACGAGCAAATCATTTGTGTGTTTGGATACTTAAAAGTATCATAAGATTGCAATTTGATTTATACTCGATAGCCAGTGGTTTGCGAATTTTAGTTTTTGCAAACCACTGGCTATCAGTTATCCCGATGAAAAATGGTTTATATTTTTTCGCAAACTATTTTTCATCGGGTATAACCCGTGATTGTCTATTTAAAAAAGTGCTAAAACATTGGTTTTCAATATAGTGCATCGAAGCTAAAAATCAAGTAAAATTGTCTCAAAACCTCAGCCCATATCTGGCATGAGGAATAGGAACGGGCAATGCAGACACGGACAACAGACCGAAATCAACGCGATGCCGGGCACTGAACCAGGAAAACGATAAGGAGGGCAAAATGAGGGCATCGCCGCGAATGGGCGAATAAGCAATATCGGCCATGAGCCGCCAATTGCGATGAAAGCGATATGCGCCGCCGCCGCTGAAAATGGGCGCCCAATCGCCGCCGAATCCTCCTACTGCCCCTACTGTGAAGTTGATGAATTTGTCGGGCGCGCCTTTGCTGAAGGCTCCGTAAACATGCGCGGCGGCTCCTAAGTCAAAAAAAGCGGTGTATGCCGAGCCGCCGACGGCAAGGCGTGTGCTTGGCGACAAATTCGCGCTGGCCTTCACCTGAACGCCCGCAATAATGGGCAACAACAAGGTGGCGCCCAACGAAAAATGATCGCTCAGGCCCACATCTACTTGATTGAGAGACAGCAGCGTATTTCGGAATTCCCCCTGCCCTTTTTTGAAATTGAAAGCCGTGGGGCTGAACAGGAGGTATTCGGGCGCCGGCTCAGGCTCGGCGGCGGTTTTGCGGGGCCTCACCGGGGCCGCTTGTTCGGCGAAAGCCAACCGGACGCTTTCCACTTCTTCGGCAGCAAATTGAATTTCCAGATTGGACCGCAATTTGAAAAAAATACTGTCGGCAGTCTGTCCCAGCAGCGTGCCGAAAAATACATCGCCGCGACGGGTACGCAGTTCGTGCAGTTGTGCCGCGTCTCCTTCCACGATGCGGGCGTCTATGGTTTGGGCAAGGACTTGGGCGCAAAGCAGCCAAAAGAAAACAAGAAAGCCGGTAATCCTGTACATGGTTCGAAGTTTGGTAAGAATCGGAGGCGAAATTGCGATGTTTTTCAACAAGCGGGCAGGTTTTGGTATTGTATTGTCTAATTTTAAAAAATCTGCAACCGATGTCCTCTTCACCACATTCCACCACCCCCGATAACGCCGGCGCGGGCCGGGGCGCTGCCGACGTGCTCTCTTTGCGCTCCGGCAGGCTGTTTATTTTTCTGGGAGGTTTTTTTGTTGCCAATGCAATGGTAGCAGAATTTATTGGGGTAAAAATCTTCGCTCTGGAGCCGACGCTGGGCCTCAAACCATTCAATTTCAACCTGTTCGGGCAGCAGGGCGCGCTTCAGTTTTCGGCGGGCGTACTGTTGTGGCCCATCGTTTTTGTAATGACCGACCTCATCAACGAATATTATGGCAAGCGCGGCATCCGGCTCTTGTCGTTCCTCACGGTGGGTCTCATCGGGTATGCGTTCATTATGATATTTTTTGCCATTCAACTGGCGCCTGCCGACTGGTGGGTAGCACAAAATCAGGCGCAGGGCGTGCCCGATATGCAGGCGGCTTTCAGTGTGACGCTGGGGCAGGGTATGCTCATTATTGCAGGTTCGATTTCGGCCTTTCTGATGGCGCAATTGGTGGACGTCACGGCCTTTCACCGCATCAAAGCCCTGACCGGCGAAGGGCGTATCTGGCTGCGGGCCACGGGTTCTACGCTCATTTCACAGTTTATTGACAGTTTTGTGGTGCTGTACATCGCCTTCAAGGCCGGCCCCGACCTGTTCGGCACAGTGACGCCCTGGACCTGGAGCCAATTGCTCTCGGTAGCGGTCATTCAATACACCTATAAATCGGTGATGGCCGTTGTACTCACGCCGGTGTTGTATGTAGCACATGGGTACATCGAACGGTATTTGGGGCATGATGCGGCGGCAGAGATGAAGCGCCGGGCGATGGAGCAGTAAAAAAGAAGCGGCCTCCCGGGGTTTTGGGGGAGACCGCTTAGGAAAAAAAATATTCGCTTTTACCAGCGCCGGGAACCAAAGGAGCTTAGTTCCCTCGTCGAGGTACTGCATACGGTAGTTTTATCTTCCGTTGCCTCGTCCCGAAAAAATTGGGTTTCAGGGCTATAATGGATAGAAAGGAAATGCTTATGTAGTGGGGCAAAAATAAATGCTCATTTTCTTTAGGCCAAAGGATTAGATAAGACACTTAAAATGAAACGTTTACTTATCTAATCCTTTGGCGAAAATGATCACTTTATTTTTTTATCGCCCCTATTCATCTTTGAGTAAATTTTCAAGGTTTTTCAATTCTGTATGATGCATGATCGTAGTAGCAATTACTTGTCCTGTGGATGCGAGCACCATCTGTACTTTCAGGTAGCCGCCGTTTCTACTTGTATCAGGATTTCGCGACGTATCTTCCTGAATCTGAATAATTTGAACGGTGTCGTCAACGACAATAACCTGCGGCGCCAATTCCAGCGCATCCATGTCAATGAGTATCATAGCTGAAGTTTTTGATGACTGATGATGTTGATACAAAATTACGGGCTATGACAAAATCCGTCAAACCGCGTTTTTTAAAAAATAAGAATCCCATAAGCCGGAACAAGTAGAAATAGTTCCTATTTTTGTAGATATTTCATCAAATAACATTACAATCACATGGCTCGGCAAGACCCGCTTCATCAGTTGATACGAGGTTTGGAAAAAGGAGAAATCCGGCATTTTCGGCTATTGGCCCGTATGCACTATTCCAAAGATAAAAGATCAGATTACGAAGAGCTGTTCGACCTCATGGCCGCACAAGAGCAGTATGATGAAGCAGCAACTGCGCGATCTCTGAGCAACCAGCTATTTGCCCGCAATTTGTCGGTCGGCAAAAACTACCTCTACAAAATGATTATGAAATCATTGAGGCACTATTACGCGGAAGAAAACTTATATTTTCAAGTGCGGGAGATGTGGATGGACGCTTTTTTATTGATGCGTAAAGGGCTTCACAAACAGGCCCTTAAAGTGCTTGAAAAGGCTATGAAATTGTGTTCGGAAAAAGGGCTGTACGCACATTTTTTTGATTTTTCGCACATGAAAGGCAGGCATGACTTGTCGTACGCCAACCTCACCAGCCCCGATGAATTGAATAAGTTGAATGACGCCGACAACGTGCAGTATATTCGTCTGGGCAATCAGATCACAACCAACTATGTCATCACCATCACCGATGCCGCCTCAAGGGGCGGTTTTTTGTCTGATTCGGAATGGGAGCAAATGAAGGAGTTCTACGGCCCTTTATTGAAGAAGATGGAAGAAGACGGACAAGCCAAACACGACGTTTTGTCGTATTACCTGCCGATGGTCAAATACTACAACTTCAAGAAAGAATATGATAAATCTTACGAAATTCAGGAAGAAATACTCCGTCATTTGGTCTATAAAGACAATACGATGGTGAAAGCCGCGCCAAGAAGATATTTCGCTTTTTGCGTCAATTTTTTCAACGTATGTAGTTTCCTTCTATCTCAAGAGGAAACAGCCGGCAGGCCGGATAAGTATTCCCGTATGGAAGAACTGATCGGACAGATGAAACAGGTACGGCCCGAAAGCAAGGAGGAAGGACTGTTTTTTAAGTCCGATATTTTGTACTCGGAAGTATTGTATTACGCTCTTTCTGAAAAATACGAGGGTATTCTCAATATGAAAAATGAGCCTGTGGAAATACTCAAGGAAGTAGGCCCCCTCATGCCTTTGAGCAAACAATGGGCCACTTGTATCAATATAGCCTCAGCTTATATGTACGTTGGTCGTTTCTCTGAAGCCTTGGACTGGCTCAACATCATCTTTCAAAATCAGGACAACGACACGCTCCCCTCTCACCAGATTATCAACCGCATCTACATGATGGTATGCCACTTCGAGTTGGGCAATGCCGGCTTTTTGGAGCACTTGGAGCGAAATATTGTGCTGTTTATCAGGCGCCAAAACCCGGATTTCAAAAAAAGGGTGACCCCGACTTTCAACGCCATGAGAAAGGTTATATATGTGCAATCGCAAAAAAACGATTTCAAACAAGCCCTTTTACAAATAGAGGAGCTTACCCGAAAGGAAGTGTCCTTCATCTCCGTTCACCGCTGGGCAGTTCAAAAACTGACTGTTTTGTAAGCCCCACACACTTTTTCCCTCGCGCTTTGCGCATTTGTGCTACTTTTGCCGCCGCATCATTCTTGGTTTAACACAACTCAATCTTTCAGGGCGGTGACCAACAAATATTTCGATCTCATTGATCAGACCTTCTACTTCCCGCAGGAAGGTTTCGACCTCGAAGACGGGTACCTCACTTTCAACGGCGTTCCGCTGATTTACCTCATCCGAAAATACGGTACGCCCCTCAAAATCACTTATTTACCCAAAATCGGGCTGCAAATCAAAAAGGCGCGCAACCTCTTCACCCGCGCCATGCGCTCGATGGGCTACAGCGGCGATTACTACTATTGCTACTGCACCAAAAGCAGCCATTTCAGCTATGTACTCAATGAGGTACTGCGCCACGACGTGCATCTGGAAACCTCCTCTGCTTTCGACATCGAACTCATCCGCAGGCTGCACGCCAAAGAAAAAATCGAAAAAGATACCATCATCATCTGCAATGGTTTCAAGCCCGAAAACTACATGGGCCAGATCACTAATCTCATCAACGACGGGTTTTCCAATGTCATTCCGGTCATTGACAATATGCACGAGGTGGATTTCTACGAAAAACATGTAGAGGGCATCTGCAATGTAGGCATTCGGGTAGCAACGGAGGAAGAACCCAATTTTGAGTTTTATACCTCCCGTCTGGGGATCCGCCACGCCGAGGTGATGAAGTTTTACAAAGAACGCTTAGCCGACAATCCGAAGTTCAAACTTAAAATCCTGCACTTCTTCGTGGACACCGGCATCCGAGATACGCTCTACTATTGGGGCGAACTCAAAAAAGCCATCCGCCTGTACTGCGAACTGAAGCACATCTGCAAAGACCTGCACGGCATCAACATCGGCGGCGGTATGCCCATTCGCAACTCGCTGGGCTTCGAGTTCGATTACAAATACATGATTAAAGAAATCGTGCGCCTCATCTCTGAAGAGTGCGAAGAAGCCGGCGTGCCCGAACCCGATATTTTCACCGAATTCGGCAAATACACCGTAGGCGAAAGCGGCGCCGTCATTTTCTCCGTGCTGGCTCAGAAGCAACAAAACGACGCCGAGGTCTGGTACATGATTGACAACTCGCTGATGACTACCCTGCCCGACGCCTGGGGCATCGGCGAGCGCTTCGTGCTGCTACCCGTCAACAAATGGGACAGCGATTACCGGCGCGTCAACATCGGCGGACTGAGCTGCGACAACTCCGATTATTACAACTCTGAGGTGCATCAGAGCCAGGTTTATCTGCCTTCTTTCCAACCCAACGAAGAGGAGCCGCTTTTCCTCGGCTTTTTCCACACCGGCGCCTATCAGGATTCCATCAGCGGCTACGGCGGCATCAAGCATTGTCTCATCCCGTCGCCCAAACACATCTTGCTCTACCGCGACAGCCAGGGCAATCTGGTGGACGAGCTGTATCAGCCCGAACAAAGCGCCGATGAAATGCTGAAGATTTTGGGGTATTGAGGGGTTCGGGTTTCGGGGTTTCGGGTTTGGAACCGCCTACCGCCTACTCGATTTCCTACGTCATTGGGACTTCGCTTCGCTCGGCTGCATACCGCCCACCGAACACTCTACGCTTAGCACCGCCCACCGAAAAACCCTTCACTGCGCCAAATCCCACACCCACTTGCCTTGTTGGTCGAAGTAGCCGATTTTATCGCCCTGCTCTACGCGGAACAAACCCTCGCCGGCATAGGTAATATACTCGTAATCAGGCTGTACGATGAGTTCGCCATGCAGATTGGTCAGCCCGCTGAAACCCAGGATGCGCACTTTGGCATAACCATTTTCAAAGGATTCAATCTTGTCGTATTTGGGCGGAATGATGGCAATGCCGCGCTGGTCAATAATGCCCCATTTGCCGTTGTTTTCCACCACCGCCACGCCGTGCCTGAAGGGAGTAGCCGTCTGGTAGGCATCGGTATAAGCCCCGGTTTGTTCGGCAATGTAATAGAACGAATAACTCTCCGTGCGCATCAACCCGCGCCCTTCCGAAAACCGCAGCAAGCGGTCGGCGCCTTCGGCCACTTTGTTGGCAATCCCCTCCATATCAATCAGATGCGCTTCCCGCACCCCTTTATAGGCAATGGCTTTATCTTGCTCAAAATCCAGACATTTGGAGTACTCTATCGGCGTCACGGCACGTCCCGCAGCGTCAATATAGCCGCAACGCCCCAGAGAATATACCGCCGCCCGGCCATTGACAAAATCGGCCACTTTGGAATAGGAAGCCGTCACCGCGATCTTGCCGGTGGTGTCAATAAAGCCGTAATTGTTTTTGTACCGCACGGCTGCCAGGCCTTCCCGGAAAGGGCGTATTTCCTGAAAAGCCTGTTGGGTAATCAATCGCCCGCTGCGGTCGGCCATGCCGTATTTGGGCCATTTGCCGCCAAAGCGCACCAATGCCAGCCCATGTTGATTAAAAGGCTGCATGTCTGCAAATTTGGGGCGCAGCGCGTAGCGGCCAGTGTTGTCTATCAGGCCGGTTTTTCCGTCTGCCGTCACGCGGGCCACGCCGTTCTGAAAGTCGAAACTGCGTTCAAATTTAGCCGGTATGGCCAGGTTGCCGGAGGAGTCAATATAGCCAAAGGCATTGTTGTCGTAAACCCAGGCCAAACCTTCGTGAAAACTGCCGGCTCTGGCCCATTTGAACCCAATGCCGATGTCGCCCAATTTGTCAATATAGCCCCAAAAGCGACCTAATTTGACGGCAGCCAGCCCTCCGCTGAACGACTGCGCATCTCTGAAACGGCAAGGAATCACCTCCAGGCCGTCCCGATCCACATAGCCCCAAAGTCCGTTGCGCTTTACAGCGAGGCGCCCTTCGGTAAACGAGCCGATCTCATCGTAAATAGCGCTCACGGTGAGGCGTCCCAAGGTGTCAATGAGACCGTACTTGGGCTGCTGAATATATACTCTGATGATCTGATTATCTGTATTTTCCAAAAACTGCACCCCATCGTAGCGGCAAGGCAGTATGGCCTCTGCTTTGCGATTGACCATGCCCCATTTGCTGCCGTCGCAGGATACAATGCCGACGCCGTTGACAAAATCGCGGGCAAAATGATACTGTGCCTGCACCACGATGCGCCCCAGAGTATCTATGTAGCCCCACTGGCAATCGCGGCAAATCAGCAGCGCATTTTTCTGGAAAAGTTGGTCGTACTCGGTATAATCGGTCATGGATACCGGTGACTTCAACTGAGCGAGGTAATCGCTGAGTTTGTTGAGGTGGTTGGAATCTGGCTTGAGGCTGCCCGACAATTCGCCGCCCAAGGCAAAGCGCGCCAGCCCTTCCTGAAACTCGCCGATGAAAGCCACGTCTTTGCGCAGCACCCGCCCCATGCGATCTACCAATCCGTGCCTGCCGTCGGAAAGCACACAACGTGCAGCGGGCAAACCCTGCTGAAAATCGCTCATGCGAACATCTAAGAAAACCGGCTCCGTCACCAATCTGCCCAATTGGTTGTTGACCAATCCGAAAACAGACTCAAACCGGAAAGAAGTGCGCTCAAACTCGCCTCGGGTGTTTTGCTGTAAAGCCGCCAGCGTGAAGCCAAATTCTGGATATACCTGAATAGAATGGAACTTTGGTTCGATCTGTACCATGCCGTCCGAGCGACGCCTCAAGCCCCAGCGAGCTTTCGAGGCCGCATAGAACCACTCAAAATCGTCGAGCAAAAAGTTGTTGTCGTTGAAAACAGCGCGGCGTTCGGAAGAATCCGGCAGACCGCCGATGCGGATTCTGAAATGGCGGTTGAAACTGTTGTTGTCGGAAATTTCGCCGCTGTCGTTCCATTCAAAAAGCGCAAGTGTTTCATTGCCGTCAGGGCCTTTTTTATACGCTTTGGCTTCGTTGCCGCTCAATTCGATGCGCACATAATCAGGAGCGACCATCTCCTTGCCTTTGGTATTGAGCAGCCCGAAACGCCCGTTGAGCCTGATCAAACAAACCGCGCCCACCGCCGGAGCAATGTAGTCGTATCGGAGCGGGGTGAGTTCGATGCCCTGAGCGGCGTGCAGCCCCCATTTGCCCTCGCGTTGCACCCGGAACACCTGACCGTCCACCGGCTGAATCTCATCATAAGCCACCTCCAGCGTTTTGGCGCCGCACCAGTCTAAAACGCCCAATTGCCGGCCCTTCAACGCGAGAATGTACTTTCTGGAAAAGGGGAAAAAGTTGTCGAATTCCGTGCCGGTAATGATGCCGGAGCAGGGAATGGAGTACAGCATGGTTTTGCCCGCTCCGAAAAGTTTGATGAAATGTTCCGAAAGTTTCTGGAAGCCCTCAAAGCGAGGTTGTATCACCGTGCGCCCGGCGGCATCTGCGGCGCCCCACTGTTGATTGATTTTGTAAAAAAACAGACTGTCGTTGAAAAGCTGAATCACCTCTGCGTGGGTGGGAATAACCTCCTTGCCCTGTGCCGAGATCAGCCCGAATTTGCCGCCCTTAGAGGCAAGAAACCATTGCTCTGTTTCCTGCCGGATGTCGTCGTACAGCGGTTCTGCCACGGTATATCCCCGGTGATTCACAAGGCCCCATTTATTTTGTTTTCTGAAAGCCAAAAAACCATTTTTGAGCACGCGAATCCGCTCGTAGCCTTTTTCTAAAACCGTTCTGCCCTGCAAATCCACCACCATCCACTCGCCGGCATCCATCACCGCTACCCGCAGGGAGTCTATCATTTTCAGGTCTTCATATACCGGGCGTATCACTTCTTTGCCCTGCTCATCCAACAGGCCCACCTTGCCGTTGCGCTGCATGGTAGCATGCCCGAAATGTCTGAACTCCCCAATAGCCTCGTACACCGGCGGCAGTATGACCTGCCCGGCGGCGTCTATCAATCCCCATTTTTTGTTCACCTTGACGGGAAACGCCTGCTGCGCCGACAAAGAGCCGGTCAGTACCAGACACCACAGAATGATTGCTTTTTTCATAGGCCGAATGAAACGGTTATGAAAGTCTCCAATTGCCTGAATGAAACGCCCGGCGGAAATACAAAAGTATTTGCCGGCCATCCGATAACGGCACAAAGATGAAAAAAATATATATGTTTGCGGCGATTAATGATCGTGCTCCGACTCAAATCTCGCATCGGGCAGACCGGCCAGCCATGCACTGATGGCCATGCGCTGAGATTCGCTGAGCCGGGCTTCGGGATGGCCGCGCGTGTAAGACTTCAGGGGCATCCAACCTTCTTTGAGCGATTCGATGCACTCTTCTATTTTGTGTGCGCGCTTTTTCGGAGACCAGGAGCCGTACAAAGACAGGTTGAGGTGCTCGCGCCCTTCGTTGATGTGTTGTTTGACCCACCAGGAAACCGGCGCAATTTCGGCGTACCAGGGATACTTGCTTTCGTAGGAATGGCAGTCGTAGCAGGCGGCGCGCATCAGGTCGGCAACATCCTGCGGCGCTTGCATGAGTGCCAGAAAATCCTGGCTGCGGTCGTATTCCGGCACGCTTTTGTCAATGCGGAATGCCTGAGCGACGATGAGCAGTACCGGCAAAGCGTACAAAATGTAGCGAAGTGTCTTTTTCATTGTTGTTTGTTTTTATAGTGAGTTGCAAATGTAGTGAACCAAGTAATTTTTCCAACTTTATACTCGTTTGTGGCCGTACAACTTTCCACTTGACTCAACATGTCATTGCCATGAAATATTTCCTTCCTGTTTTTGTCGCTCTGATTTCGGTAGCAGCGCCCGCCTTTGCACAGTCCTATTTTACTGCCGGCGGCCTGCGCATGGGTACCGACTGGGGACTTACCCTTCAGCAAAGAGTGGCCAAAAAAACGAGCGTAGAACTGATTTTGCAAACTAATTTTAGACGCAAAGAAGGTATGTTCACCTTATTGGGAGAACAACATATTCCACTGATTTCCAAACGCTTCAATCTCTATTACGGCGGGGGCATTCACAAAGGCTGGTACACCGAAAAACCGCTGTACGGGGTGGACGAACCGGAAATATCGGGGCCTTTCGGCATCACTGCCATCGGAGGAGCGGAACTGACCATTGGCCGCCTGAACCTGAGCTACGATGTAAAACCGGCGCTCAATATTTCCGGCGGTTCCAACGTGATCTACCTGCAATCGGGGGTGTCGGCGCGCTATGTCATTGCTAAAAAACCTTTTTGGGAAGAGCAGAAAAAAGCAAGCAAGAAGCGGCACAAAAAGAAAAAAACAAGTCGCAACAAACTCCGGTTGTGGTAATCCCTCAATTCTCCGAGGTATTCACAAAGGTGCATTTTTTCCCGTCGTACACCACGATGGGCTTATAATGGAAGCCGGCATCCTCCTGCATTTCATCTGCAAAGCCTTGATAAACAACGACCTTTGCCCCCTCTAAAACTGCGTACAAATAATCGCCCGAACCGGCCCACCAACTACCCACCGCGCTGATCGTTCCGTTGGGCATACCGTAATTGGCGTATTCACCGGAATTGATTCCGCTGCACTGTCCGCTGATGCCGGCAATTTTCGTTTTTCGGTCGCCGGTTTTAAGATAAACCGATGCCGAGGGCGCATCCTCACTGTCCTGAAGGTTTTCACATAACAGTTCAACCGATTGCTTATCAATGGTTTCCGATATTGAATCCGGCTTATCCTGACGGCAGGAAAAAGACAGCGCCATGATGGCAGCAACGAACAACGCGGTTGTGATAAATCTCATAATATGATCTCTTTGGGTTGGCAAAAGTAGGCAATTCGCCGAGGAGTGAAAGCCTGTTGAATATCCATCTCTGCCTTACCGGAAATATTTCCAGTTGGAGCCTCCCACCTCTGGTATGTGCAGTTTCTTCTTTTCTTCGGTATAAAGTTGCAGCGCCAGCAAAGCGGCATACAGCCCCTCCTCGCGGTTGCTTTCTTTGAGGGCCTCAATATTGAAGTAGTGCTGCACGAAATGCGTATCAAAATGGCCGGAAGTGAACGCCTCATGTTGGCACACAAATTTGCCGAAAGGCAAAGTAGTTGCCACGCCCTCTATCTGATACATCTCTATGGCTTCCAACATGCGATGAATGGCCGCACTGCGGGTTTCGCCATAAGTAATCAGTTTGGCGATCATGGGATCGTAATAAATAGGAATGTCCATGCCCTCCTCAAAGCCGTCGTCCACGCGAATGCCCTCGCCCTTTGGCCGCCGGTACACCTCCAATTTGCCGATGCTGGGGTGAAAATTATCGTAAGGGTCTTCCGCATACACGCGCAGTTCGAGCGCATGGCCGCGAATGTGCAATTCATCCTGCGTGAAAGAGAGGGTTTCGCCGCGCGCTATGCGAATTTGCTGCTCCACCAAGTCCACGCCGGAGATGAGTTCGGTGACCGGGTGCTCTACCTGAAGCCGCGTATTCATTTCGAGGAAGTAAAAATTGAGTTGCTCGTCAATGAGAAACTCTACCGTGCCTGCACCTTTGTAACGGCATGCTTTGGCTACCATAACCGCCGCCTGCCCCATCGCTGCGCGCACTTCGGGAGTGAGCACGGAGGAGGGTGCTTCTTCTACTACTTTTTGGTGACGCCGCTGAACGCTGCACTCGCGCTCGAAGAGGTGAACGACGTTGCCGTGCGAGTCGGCCAGCACCTGTATTTCGATGTGGCGGGGCGAGGCGATGTATTTTTCAATAAACACAGCGCCATCGCCAAAAGCAGACTGGGCCTCGCTGATGGCGCGCTCCATCTGTGCAGGCAGGTCTTGCTCGTGTTCTACGATGCGCATTCCTTTGCCCCCGCCTCCGGCCGCCGCTTTGATGAGAATGGGCAAACCTACCTGCCGGGCAATTTTCTGGGCTTCTTCCACATCCGAAATGGCGGATTCGGCGCCGGGTACCATAGGAATATCGTAGCCTTTGACGGCGTCTTTGGCGGCCAGTTTATTGCCCATCACCTCTATAGCGTAGGGGTCGGGGCCAATAAAAATGAGACCTGCGTCCTGCACTTTTTGAGCAAAAGCTGCATTTTCACTGAGGAAGCCATAGCCGGGATGAATGCCGTCAACGCCCAGAGACAGCGCCGTTTCGATGATTTTATCTCCCAGCAAATAAGACCGGTTGGATGGCGGAGGGCCTATGCAGACAGCTTCGTCGGCAAAGCGGACATGAGGCGCTTCGCGGTCGGCCTCAGAAAACACCGCTACGGTTTTGATGCCCATTTTGCGGGCGGTGCGCATTACTCGCAGGGCTATTTCGCCCCGGTTGGCTACCAAAATTTTTTTCATATCCTTGTGTTGGTTTTTCAGCCCGCTTCTGCACTCGGGGCACTCTACGCTTTTTTGATTCTTTTTGCACGGCCGGCCCCCTGCAAATCGGGGAAGAAGGATTGCTTCCACACATTGCGCCCGGCATCCATGTACGTCAGTACCAATTCAAAATCGGGCAACATGCGGTCTTTGCCCGCAGCTTCCAGCATGATGCCATACACCTTGCCGGAAAGCAGTTCGTGGCCCGCCGAGGCGTTTTTCACCTCTATCTCATCCGAACCTTTGATGGCCACACTGAGCAGTACCACATGGTCGCGGGTATTTTTGATTTTCAGCAAGGCATCCCGACCCAGCGGCGCCGACTGATACGAATAAAAAGCGAGGTGGGTGGGCACTCGCGACACGACTTTGCGTTGCCGGCGGCTCATTCCAATCAGAAATGGCAAAACGAGCAGGCCCATGCCGCCGGTTGCCGTCAGACCCCATTCCAACGGGCCGAAAGCAGCCGTTTTGCCTGCCAACCAGGCCCATATTTCGTTCAATTGTTCCATTGTGTTTCGTTCAGGGGCGGAAAGTTAGTGCAAAGAATGCCAAAGGGAGGAATAACTCTTTGCTTTTTGCCAAATTTGCTGCTTCATTCATCAACAAACACAAACAATGAGCAATCGCCGCGACTTTTTTCGCTACACCCTGGTTGCAGCAGCCGGCGCCGCCCTCACAGGTTGCGTTCAAAACAATGACAAGGCCATCCCTCAAAGTTCCAATCCGGCTTCTGTCAAAGGAAGGCCCGTTGTCATTGCTACCTGGAACAACCTGATAGCCACAGAAACAGCCATGAAAAAGCTGACAGAGGGCGGCAGTGCATTGGATGCCGCAGAAGCCGGCGCCCGCATTCCTGAAGCCGACCCCAACGACGTCAGCGTGGGCTACGGCGGCCTGCCCGACCGCGACGGCAACGTTACTTTGGACGCTTGTGTAATGGACGACAAAGGCAATTCGGGAGCAGTATGTTTTCTCAAAAACATAAAACACCCCGTATCAGTGGCGCGCAAAGTGATGGAAAATACCCCGCATAACATGATCTGCGGCAGCGGCGCGCTCGAATTTGCTCTTTCCCAGGGATTTATTGAGGAAGACCTGCTCACTGAAGGCTCCCGCAAAGCCTGGCAGGAATGGCTCAAGGAAAAAAAATATCAGCCCGTTATCAACATTGAACGGCACGACACCATCGGAATATTAGCTATGGACAAAGACGGGCGCTTGTCGGGGGCCTGCACCACCAGCGGCCTGTCTTATAAAATGAGCGGCAGAATCGGCGACTCTCCCATCATCGGGGCAGGTTTGTTTGTGGATAATGAAATCGGGGCAGCCTGCGCAACCGGGCTGGGAGAATTGGTGACACAAACATTAGGCTCTTTTCTCATTGTAGAACTGATGCGCATGGGCTACTCGCCGCAGGCAGCCTGCGAGGAGGCCGTCAACCGGATTATCCGCAGGGCGGAAGCTGCCGGTGTTACTGATTATCAGGCAGGTTTTCTGGCACTCGACAAAAACGGAGAGCATGGCGCCTTTTCGGTGGTGCAGGGGTTCAACTACGCTTTGTATCAAAACAACAAAAACATCGTTTTAGAGGCCGGGCACAAACTTTGATTTATTAGCTGAAAATGCGTTTCTTTGCGCCCCGAAAAAAAATCTGTAATACCATGAAAAATTCACTGTTTGTCATTGCTGCACTTTTGGTGCTTGGCTTTCTGGGCTGCAAAAACGAGAGCAACTCCAATGCCGCCTCCGACTCTACTGCCGATCAACCTGTAAAAGTGGATGGAAAAATTCCTTTGTTTGACTCCACGGCACACGCCCAGGAAATGGCCAAGAGGCAAAAAGAGACAGAAGCCAATGTCATCTCCCAAGACAACTTTACCCAAAAAGCTCCGGCAGGGGCCATGGCCGTGGGCAAGGTTGAAAACACGCTCTTTGAGAAAAACGACGCACTCGCTTCTGCCATCAAAGCATACCTCACCGGCAAAAACATCGTCATCACTTACGACAACGGCCAATACGGTTATAATCTGTTGGACCTCAACGGCGACGGCGCACAAGATGCCTTAGTGTATCTTCCAGGCTCCAATTTCTGTGAGGGCAACAAATGTACCGTGCTCGTAGCCAAAGGAGATGCTGCCGGCAAATTCAAAGTACATTCTATGATTCAGCATCTGGGGCTGCCGGTTCTGGTTTGCGATGCTTCCGAAACAAAAGGCTGGAAAGACATTGTCACGCAGGTTTTTGATTCCGAAAACCGAGCTGCTTCCGTCAAAATCGCTTTCGATGGGACCAAATACACTGAGGCGGTTTCCAAAGCCAAAGCATTGGACAAGGCCGTTCTCGTCTCTGGTTTTCTGATGAATGGCGACAAAACGAGCATGAACCTCGCCGCCAATTAATCACACCCGGTATGGAACCGTTGCAACGCATCCCCACGCTGTCCGACATTCAGGAAACGCACGAGAGCATTGCTTACCTGATTCATCGCACGCCGGTGCTCAAATGTCGCAGCATTGACGACATCAGCGGCGCCAGAATTTTTTTCAAGTGCGAAAATTTTCAAAAGGTGGGCGCTTTCAAAATGCGTGGCGCAGCAGGAGCCCTGCTTCGACTGAGCGAAACGGACCGGCAAAGAGGCGTTGCAACGCATTCCTCCGGCAATCATGCCCAAGCGGTGGCGCGCGCGGCCAAGGTTTTGGGCATACCGGCTTACATCGTTATGCCGGAAAATGCCCCCCAGATCAAGCGAAAGGCGACCGAGGGCTACGGCGCTCAAATTGTGCCCTGCGCGCCTACCGTGGCAGCCAGAGAAACCATGCTGGAGGCTGTATTGGCCCGCACCGGCGCTGTTTTTATTCACCCCTACAACGACTACAATGTCATTGCAGGACAGGCCACGGCTGCCAAGGAATTGCTGGATGATGTGGCCGATCTCGACGCCGTTATAGCGCCCATTGGCGGCGGCGGACTGATGAGCGGCACAGCCCTCAGCACTCGCTACCTCTCTCCCGGCACTAAAATATTCGGCGCCGAACCCACTGAAGTCAATGACGCTTACCGCTCGCTGAAAGCAGGCAAAATTGAGGTCAACGAAACCACCAACACCATCGCCGACGGCCTGCGTACCAACCTGGGCGAGAAGACCTTCGATATTATTTCGCAGCATATAGACGACATCTTCACCGTATCCGAAGAAGAGATCGTACAGGCCATGCGCTTGGTATGGGAGCGCATGAAAATCATCATCGAACCTTCCTGCGCGGTGCCGCTGGCTGCCGTACTACGCCATCGGGAGGTCTTTGCCGGTCGGCGCGTGGGCATCATTCTCAGTGGCGGCAATGTAGATTTGGACCATTTGCCGTTTTGAGCCTTGCGCGATTTCCATGCTGGCGCGAGATTCCATCTCGTGCCCACTATCCGGCGGGTTCTACCCGCCTGTGAGTATTTCTATTGGGAGATGGCCATTGTTTGTTTAAGCTCCGCTGCCACTTGCGCGATTTTCATATCTTTGCCCCATCAAAAACATTATCATCATGAATATTTCAACCCAAACCCGTTTTCGCCCCGGCGTTCTGCACGGCGACGAAGTAACGGAACTGTTCCGTTTTGCCAACGAAAATAACTTTGCATTGCCGGCCGTCAACGTGATCGGCACCAACTCGGTAAATGCCGTATTGGAAACTGCCCGCGCCGTCAATTCGCCCGTCATTATTCAGTTTTCCAATGGGGGTTCGGTGTTTTTTGCAGGCAAGAGCCTTTCCAACGAGAACCAAAAAGCAGCCGTGCTGGGCGGTATTTCCGGCGCCATGCACGTTCATCAGTTGGCCGAAGCTTACGGCGTACCGGTCATATTGCACACCGATCACTGCGCGCTCAATCTTCTCCCCTGGGTGGATGGGCTGCTGGACGCCGGCGAGCGATTTTTTGAGAAAAACGGCTATCCGCTATACAGTTCTCACATGCTCGATTTATCGGAAGAACCTATTGAAGAAAACATGCACATCAGCGCCAAATATTTAGATCGCATGAAGGCGCTGGGCATGACGCTGGAAATTGAACTGGGCGTCACCGGCGGCGAAGAAGACGGCGTGGATAACTCGGATGTGGACAGCTCCAAACTTTATACACAGCCTTCCGAAGTGGCGTATGCTTATGAACAACTGAGCAAGGTCAGCCATCGCTTTACCGTAGCGGCAGCGTTCGGCAATGTACACGGGGTTTATAAGCCCGGCAATGTGAAGTTGCAACCCATTATCCTGAAAAACTCACAGGACTATGTGCGCGCAAAATTCGGCCTTTCCGAAGCTCTGCCGGTCAATTTTGTCTTCCACGGCGGTTCGGGTTCTTCCCGTGAAGAAATCCGCGAAGCCATTGAGTACGGAGCCATTAAAATGAACATAGACACCGACATGCAATGGGCCTACTGGGACGGCGTGCGCGGATATTATGAATCGAAAAAAGGGTATTTGCAATCGCAAATCGGCAATCCCGAAGGCGACGATAAGCCCAATAAAAAGTACTACGATCCGCGTGTGTGGCTGCGCAAAGGCGAAGAAACTTTTGTAACCCGCCTCAAGTCTGCATTTGAAGACCTGAACTGCATAGGACGCAACGCTTGATTGTAATGCCCCTCTATTGGGGCTTTATGCCAATTAATAAAATGAGCCATCCTGAACTTTGAATACGTTCAAAATTCAGGATGGCTCATTTCTTTTTACGGCTTAGTAGTGGGGCAAAAATAAAGTGTTCATTTTCTTTAGGCCAAAGGATTAGATAAGACACTTAAAATGAAACGTTTACTTATCTAATCCTTTGGCGAAAATGATCACTTTATTTTTTTATCGCCCCTTACAGCACGCATTTCTCGTACAATGCACTACCCGCGCGTCAGTACTACCCGCCGCGTCGCATCCGGCAGGCCGGCAGATTTCACTTTCACCAAGTACATTCCGTTTTGTAAGCCTTTCAAATCGAGGCGTTCCAGTGTATTCTGCACTTCGTCCAATTCACTGAATTGCAGCAGCTTGCCTTCTAAGCTATAGACCTCCAAGCGTACCGCCCGTCCAACGTATTGCGCCAAATCCACATTCAGATCGCCGCCCGTTGGGTTGGGATACACATCAAACTCAGGGGTGAGGGGTGAGTGGAGAGGGGTGAGGACGTCAGGGGTGAAGGGTGAGCCAAGCCCGCTGTTGCTGCCCGTGAAGCTCACGTTGGAGAACGTAGCCGTCACAGTGCTGTTGGCGGTGTAGTTGGTCGCTACCAAGCCCATCTGAATACAAGACGGCATCACGATGTTTTGCGCGCCTGCCGGGAACCAGTTGACCCCGTTTGAAGACACAAACATGGTGAACTGATTGCCCACACGCGTGATGCGCAACCAATAGCGGTTCTGGCTCGGGAACTGCTGCATCTGCGCAGAACCATTCGTAGCAATGCGGAACTCCCGCCGGTGATCGCTGCCTAAGTTCGTCATCAACTGCGCTTTCTTCGCGCCCGCTGTATTGTTTTCGCGCATCACGATGCCCGCCCAGCCGCCGGCCAGGGGGTTGATGCCCGTCACCAATGCGGTGATGCTGCCGTTGCCGCACAAGGTACGCTGAGCGAAAGCCGTGGCATCGCCGGTGAAGGGCGGTCCATAGAAGCAGTTGGTGCTGGTGGCTGTGTAAACGCCTGTGGCCGCATTGTAGGCAATGCTATTGCCATTGGCGCAGTTCACTCCGTTCGCTTGTTGGCTCCAGCCGCAGGGCAGGCCGCCTACCGTCACGTTGGCCGTGCAAGTGACCGTATTGTTGCTCGCATCCTTCACCGTGATGGTCACCGGCACTATCTGCCCCACCTGCTGGCAGGTGATGAACGACGGACTCAGTGTAATGCTCGGCGGGCCGCAGTTGTCGGAGACTGTTACCAGATCACTGGCATTCAATGTGATGCTCTCCTGTCCGTTGAACGCGATCGTCTGGTTGTGGCAAGTGGCCATCGGAGGCGTGTTGTCTATGATGGTATAGACAAAGCTCCAGACAGCCGTATTCCCTTCGCAATCGGTGTATGTCCAGGCGTAGGTCCGGGTGCCGGTGCAGACAATCGGATCCGGAACGTTGGTCACCACCGGACCTGTCGGCGTCAGTACCTCGCCGCAGTTGCTCGTCACAGTAGGCGGCGTGGGCTGGGTGGCCAATGTCAGAGAGTTGACCGTAGCGGCGCCATTGGCCGGAACCGTAAACGGATTGCGCTCGATGGTATAGACAAAGCTCCAGAGCAGCGTATTGCCCTCGCAGTCTGTGTAAGAATAGTTGTAAGTGCGGGTTCCTTCACAGGTCAACGGAGTAGGGCTATCCACAATTGATACAAAAGCCGGTGCAATAGGCTCGCCGCAGTTGCTGTTGACCGCCGGCGGCACGGGCACTGTAATGGCTGCCAGACAAGCGACCGTCGCAGCTCCATTGGCCGGAACAGTAAACGGATTGCGCTCGATGGTATAGACAAAGCTCCAGGTGGAAGATGTGCTTCCGCAGGAGTATGTCCAGGTGTATGTCCGCGTACCCTCGCAGGTAACGGGGTTGGGACTGTTGCTGATGACCGGGCCGGAGGGCGTGATGGGCGAGCCGTCGCAGGCCATTACTGTAGGCGGCGTAGGCTGTGTGGCCAAGGCCGGGCAGGCTACGATAGCCGAACCATTGGCAGGTACTACCGGATTGGCCAATGTGCCGGGCACGGTGCTCACCGGATTGGATTCAGCGCTGACGTTATTGGCGTCGTTGTCGCAGGCGCAGCGCGTGCGGATCGTTTGTGCCGGGCCGTCCTGATCGTAAACGGGCAAGCTCGTCGTCCAGCCACTGTTGTTCACATTATACTGCAGGGTAGAGCCTGCCGGGCAGGGTGTTCCTGTCGGCGCTGTGATGCTGCCGCCCGTGAGCGTACAACCGCTGCCGCAGGTGCTGTTGACGATGCCCACATTGGCCGGCGCCCCGCTGAAGGTGGGGCAAGGAGGAAGAGTAGTAGTGACGGTGAAGCAAAAATCACTCGTTCCGTTGCCAAAATCATCTGCAGGATGCACATAGACATAGTATGTGGTGCCTGCCATGGTATTACTTACCGTAAACTGTGCATTGAGTCCGCCACCACTGTCATCGTCGCCAGTGACACAAGTCAGCGAACCGCAGGATCCCGAGTAAACGTTTACCTCTGGGTCCCAACTTGAACCTTGCTGAGGGAAGAAAAAGCTCCAATCCTGGCCATTACCTTGAAATGTGTACCAAACGCCGGCACCGAACCCATCAGCGCTGGTTCCACAAGTTGCACCGCTATTGGGGATGTCGGGGTTGGCGCCAAGGGTTGTTCCGCATATATTGCCGGTCACAGCGGGTATGGTGATGGCATTGACGCAAAGGTCGTTTGCGGGAACTATGTTACAGTTGATTTCAAAATTTTGCGCAGAAAAAGCGGTCGTGTGCGCATCCAGTAAGATGTAATACTGAACCCCAGCCGTCAGTGGGCCAAAAGTGTAATAACTGGTGCCGGTAGAAGTACCAATGCAGTTCCAACCACTTGAGGAACAACCATCGGACGCCAGCTTGTAGCCAAAGTCAACGGGGTCGCCTCCAACGCCATTGATGATAAGTGTGTGAACACCTGACATGGTTGGGGTAAAACTATAGACCGCCTCTGAGCCAACTGTGGAATTACCACAAAATGAAGTATTCCAAAATCCAGTGCCAGAAAGACTTGGGGAGACAGCTGTTCCGCAAGGCAGTGGGGTGATGACATCGCAGGGGCTTGGCGGGCTACAAACGCCCGGCGCCGTCGTTACAGCGGTGGATTCTGCACTTACCATAGTGCCGTCACTGTCGCAAGCGCAGCGCGTTACGATGCTTTGCGTCGGGCCTGTTTGGGCGTAAACAGGCAAGGTGCTCGTCCAGCCGCTGTTGTTCACATTGTATTGCAGGGTAGAACCCGCAGGACAAGGCGTGCCGGTAGGCGCCGTGATGCTGCCGCCGGATACCACATTGCTGTTGCAGGTGCTGTTGACGATGCCGACATTGGCCGGTGCGCCACTGAAGCTGGGGCAAGTGGCAGCCGTATAAACCACGTTGTCTATACCGATGTAATCCGAATTAGCCCCGGTAGGGCCGCCATTGGTAACATCGTACTTGAGCGCAAAGCGACCGCTCGCACCGCCGGGGGGCAAGCCGGAGAGGGTCGCAGAAAACTGTGTCCAACTATTGGGGTATCCCGAAGTTGTCAGACCGTTGTTGACGGAGAGCAAAGTGACGGTAAAATCTGCCGGGGCGGTAGAAACCCCATTCGTGCTGAGCATCAAGCGAAGGCGATCGGGGAATGCGGGGACGTCCACCGTTCTGGTATAAAAACTGATGACATCGCCGTTGTTAAAGGTTCTCATCGGCGACATGAGCCAGTTGCTGATGGTGTTCGCACCGGTGGTATTGTTGAAATTGGCGCCAATGTAGGAATCTGTAGCGCCATTGAACGCAGAAAAAACAGTGTTATTTCCTTGAAACCAGCCGGTAATACCTATTGGCGAACTGGCATTGACCAATGCCCATCCATTGCCGGGCAGCAGGGTGATGTCGTCGAAATTCTCTGTAAACGACTGGGCCTGCAAGGATGGGTAGTTGCTCCCGATGTAAAAACATAGCACCCAAAGCAAGTGCTTCCATTGGAGCACGCGGGCGATGAGGAAGAAACGGAAAGTAGAGTTGATCGTCATAATTAAATGGAATTTTGGTGAGAAAAATTGGTGGATTATTATGTTTTTGGCAAAGCCAAAGGTCTTCAGGTGCATCATTTATTTCTTATCCGCCCGAAAAGTACAAGTTTCATCGCTACATTGCTTCCTGTTTTCCAAAATATATATTTTAACAACCTCAGGCCACTATCTGTAAGGCACATATTCAATTTCGGCCTATATTTGGCCCCGCAAAATGTTTACTCTTAAAACCTGTTTCCCAATGCCGATTGCCAGCCTGCGTCTCGTGCGCTTTTTGTTGATGACCTGCCTTTCATACGGAAGTATAGCCTCCGTATCTGCACAATGCCCTAGTCCGCCGGTTGTGACCGCGCCTGCCAGTATCATGTTGTGCTCCAATCAAAATCTGATGGTCGTGTTCAGCGGCACGGCAGGGGCAACTTTCAACTGGACGAACAACAACCCCGGTATCGGAATACCCGGCGCAGGTTCAGGCAACATCAACACCCCGGTCATTACCGTATTGACCACACAGGTGGCCACCTTTACCGTTACGCCGCAAACAGCCCCGGATTGCATCGGCACGCCGGTCACCTTCACTGTCACGGTATCTCCAGGTACGGCGCCCCCCATACCGGGCGATACCACGATGTGCCGCTTTTCGCCGCTGCTGACTTTGCCCACCTCGCCGGGCGGGGTTACCGGCAACTGGTCGGGCATCGGGGTAGTGAACAACGTGTTCAACCCCATGGTCTCCTCCGGCGACCTCATCCAGTTGTTGTTTGTACCCAATCCCGGCCAATGTGCTGTGCCGGCCACCCGCAACATTACGTTTTTTCCTGAGTTGCTGTTCTTCATCGGCTCCTTCCCCGGCCCGTATTGCGAAGTAAGCGGCCCCGTTCCACTCACCGGCATTATACAACCCACCGGAACACCAGGCACCTGGAGCGGCCCCGGCGTATTGCCCGGCAATATTTTCGATCCGAGCTTGGCCGGTGGAGGTTTTCACGACATATCTTTCACTACTGCGGAAGCCTGCCCGGTAGAGGTATTTTTTAATATTGAGGTGATGGATGCCAGTACCCCACAATTTGACATTGTCGGCCCTTATTGTCCCGGAGATACGCCCACCGTGTTGCCCGGCACGTCCAATGACGGCTTCACCGGCACATGGTCGCCGGCGGTCATAGACACCGACATGCCCGGCAATACCATCTATACATTCACGCCCACCGACGGCCAGGGCTGTATAGACGAGGCTGTATTGAATATAGTAGTGCAGTCTCCTCCAACCCTGACTTGTGCGCAGCAAAATCCCGTAACCGTAACAGGCGGCTCCGACGGCTCGGCTACGGTGCAAATCAGCGGCGGCACGCCCGGCTACACCATTGCATGGAGCGGCCCGGTAAGCGGTTCTCAAATACAAAGCGCAGAAGGTACGGCCACTATCACCAACCTCATGGCAGGCAATTACACCGTCACGGTCACCGATATGCTGGGCTGCGAACAAACCTGTACGTTCACCATCGGAGACCCGGGTTGTAATATCCTTTTGGCCGCCACAGGCAGTAATCCATTGTGTACGGGCGCTTCCAACGGCAGTATCGCGCTGACGGTGAGCAACAGCAGCGGCACTTTGGTTTTTGACTGGAGCAACAATACATTGGACGGGCAGCAAAATCCCTCCGGGCTGATTGCAGGAACCTATTCCGTCACCGTCACCGACGGCGCCAACTGTAATGCAAGTACTTCAGTCACACTCAGCGACCCCGCGGCCATAGCTCTCACTTGTGCGCAGCAAAACCCTGTCACCACGGTAGGCGGCTCCAATGGTTCGGCTACCGTAATGATCACGGGTGGCACGGCGGGCTACACCGTTGCATGGAGCGGCCCTTCAAGCGGCTCTCAAAATCAGGCGGCTGCCGGCACTGCTACCATAACCGGCTTATCGGCAGGCAATTACACCGTCACCGTCACCGATCAAAACAATTGCAGCCAAACCTGCACATTTACCATTGCCGGGCCGGTTTGCAACTTAGCAATTAATGCGCAATCAACGCCCCCCTCTTGTTTCGGAGGCAACAACGGCAGTATTGTGCTTTCTGTAAGTAATGCCAACGGCGCGCTATCGTTCGACTGGAACGTGAACGCCTTGGACGGCATTCAAAACCCAACCGGACTTACAGCCGGCGTTTATTTCGTTACCGTAACAGATGCTGCCGGTTGTACAACCAACACCCCTGTGAGCATCAGCAGCCCGGCCCAACTCAATTTGGTGTGCGCCCAACAAAGCCCCGTCACTACCATCGGCGGCAATCAGGGCGTTGCTTCTATACAAATATTGGGAGGTACTGCCGGTTATACCATCGCATGGAGCGGCCCGGCCAGCGGTTCGCGATTGCAACCCACGCCAGGCCCCACAACCATTACGGGCTTGGTAGCCGGTGATTATTCCGTAACAGTAACGGATTCAAGAGGTTGCACAAGAACCTGTACTTTTACCATTGCCGCCGCCAATTGCAATATGACCCTGACTATCAACGGCATAAACCCCACCTGCAACGGAAATACCAACGGCAGTATCACGCTGACCGTAACCAATTCAACCGGCAACGTTACCTATGACTGGAGCGACAACACATTAGACGGCATCCAAAATCCTACCGGACTGGCAGCGGGTACTTTTTCCGTCACTGTTTCCGACGAAGCCGGCTGTGTGAGAACCGGCTCTGTAACACTCAACAACCCGCCGGCGCTATCCCTGACTTGCAGCCAGCAGAATCCAGTGACCACCGTCGGCGGCATGAACGGCTCGGCAACAGTCAACATCAGCGGAGGAACACCGGGCTACACCATCGAATGGAGCGGCCCTTCAAGCGGCTCCAATACTTCGTCCAACGCCGGAGCAACGGCCATAACAGCCTTACAGGAAGGCAGTTATACAGTAACTGTTACAGACAATAACGGCTGTATGCAAACCTGTGCGTTTGTCATCAGCGGCCCGGGTTGCATGTTGGCAGTGAGTGCCGGTTCCGATAATCCGCTTTGCAACGGCAGCTCCGACGGCGAGATCACCCTGACCCTCAGCGGCGCGGCAGGATCAACTATGTTTGATTGGAACGACAACAGTTTGGACGGCACGCAAAATCCCACCGGACTGGCGGCAGGAACCTACGCCGTGACGGTGACCGACGGCGCAGGATGTACAGCAACCACCTCCGTGACCCTGAACGACCCGCCGGCACTCGTTTTGACCTGCGCTCAGACTGCCCCGGCGTCAACCGTAAGCGCCGCCGACGGCACTGCGGAAGTACAAATCAACGGCGGCACTCCTTTTTACACCATCGCCTGGAGCGGCCCGGTCAATGGCTCACAAATGCAATCGGGTATGGGAACGGCAAGTATTTCGGGGCTTCCCGCCGGCGATTATTCTGTTACTGTAACCGATGTAAACAACTGCTCGCAAACCTGTATGTTCACCATCAGTGGCCCGATTTGCGACATCGTTCTGGATGCTCAACCCATACATCCGAACTGCCCGGGCAGTACCGACGGAGCAGTCACGCTCACCGTGAGCAACGCTACGGGTATGTTGTCTTTCGATTGGAGCGATGACGCAGTGGACGGCATTCAAAACCCCGACGGCCTGATCGCCGGCTCTTACACCGTTATTGTAGAAGATGCTCTGGGCTGTACCGCTACGAGCACTATCTTACTGAACGACCCCGCGCCCATTGTTTTGATCTGCTCGCAGTTAAATCCTACGAGTACCGTCACAGGTTCGGACGGCGCTGCAAACATTCAGATTTCGGGCGGCACGGCGGGCTACTCCATTGCCTGGAGCGGCGCTGCCAGTGGTTCGCAGAATTTGGCGACAGCCGGAACCGCTACCATCAATGGGTTGGTCATGGGCAATTATGTGGTAACTGCCACCGATGCCAATGATTGTGAATCCGTATGCAATTTCAGCATCGCAGGCCCCGTGTGCAATCTCACGCTCAGCATTTCCGGCACAGATCCCATCTGCAACGGAGCGGCTACCGGCAGCATTGATTTGACCGTCACCGGCGGATCGGGCGCACTGACTTTTGATTGGAATGTCAACGCATTGGACGGAACCGAAGACCCGACCAATTTGCTCGCGGGCACTTATGCCGTTACCGTCACCGACGCCATTGGTTGTCAGGCCAATACTTCGGTGACATTAACGAATCCGGCGGCCATCACCTTAATATGCGCGCAGCAAAATCCTGTTACCGTCATCAACGGCTCCAACGGTTCTGCTACCGTGCAAATCAGCGGCGGCGGCGGCGGTTATACCATTACCTGGAGCGGCCCGGTCAGCGGCTCCCAAACCCAAAGCGTTGTCGGAACTGCCACCATAACAGGCTTGCAGGCAGGTACTTATAATGTAACCGTGAGTGATTTCACCGGCTGTCAGCAAACCTGCTCTTTCATGATTTCGGGGCCGGTTTGTAACATCAGTCTCAACATCACCGGCACTTCTCCATCGTGCAACGGCGGCAACAACGGCAGCATCGCATTAGTGGTCAACAACGCCAACGGAGCCGCAAGCTTTGATTGGAATGTCAATGCTTTGGATGGCATCCAAAACCCGGCCAATCTCCCCGCAGGAACCTATCAGGTAACTGTGACGGACGCTGCCGGCTGTACCGCCAATACAACAGTGACGCTGAATGACCCGCCGGCATTGACCCTGGCTTGCGCCCAACAAAACCCGGTCTCCGCCGTCGGCGGTTCGGACGGCTCGGCAACCGTGCAGATTTCGGGCGGCACGGCGGGTTACACCATCGCCTGGAGCGGCCCGGCAAACGGCTCACAGAATCAGGCAGCAGCCGGAACAGCAACCATAACAGGTTTGATAGCAGGCAGTTATACCGTTATTATCACCGACGCAAGAGGTTGCACACAAACCTGTAGTTTCAGCATCGGCGACCCCAATTGCAACATCACCGTAGATGCTATACTGACCCACCCGCTGTGCAACGGCAGTCAGGATGGCAGCATCCAATTGATTATCAACAACGGAACAGGTAATCTTTCATTTGAATGGAATCTGTCTGTTTTGGACGGCATTCAAAATCCGGCCGGCCTGGGCGCAGGCAACTACTCTGTGCTCGTAACAGATGAACTGAACTGTACAGCAACAGCATCTGCTATCCTCACCGCCCCCTCCCCTATCCTGCTCAACTGCGCCCAGCAAAATCCGGTGAGCACCATGGGTGGTTCCAACGGCTCAGCAACCGTGCAGATTTCGGGCGGTACGGCGACTTACACCATCGCCTGGAGCGGCGCAGCAAGCGGCTCGCAAAATCAGGCGACAGCCGGAACAGCGACGATAACAGGCTTGATAGCAGGCACTTACAACGTGATCGTAACGGACGCGAACGGCTGCGAGCAAACCTGCAATTTCTCGATTTCCTCCCCGGCCTGCGCTTTGGATGTGGCCGCTGTGGGCGCCAATCCCGACTGCAACGGCGCGGCGACGGGCAGCATCGCAGTGACCGTCACCGGCGGAACGGGCACTTTGACTTTTGACTGGAACGACAATAGTTTGGACGGAATCGAAGACCCGAACACTTTGCTCGCCGGAACCTACTTCCTCTCCGTCAGCGATCAGGGCGGTTGCAGCGATACCATCACCGTGACTTTGACCAATCCGGCGGCACTGACTTTGGTTTGCGCCCAGCAAAATCCGGCCTCCGCGGTCGGCGGTTCGGACGGTTCGGCGACGGTGCAGATTTCGGGCGGTACGGCGGCTTACACCATCGCGTGGAGCGGCGCAGCAAGCGGTTCGCAAAATCAGGCGACAGCCGGAACAGCGACGATAACAGGCTTGATAGCAGGCACTTACAACGTGATCGTAACGGACGCGAACGGCTGCGAGCAAACCTGCAATTTCTCGATTTCCTCCCCGGCCTGCGCTTTGGATGTGGCCG
>ERZ761602.846-NODE-846-length-61120-cov-9.179219_pt1 | contig 61120 bp, 63 predicted proteins | sample MGYA00512165_ERZ761602 | MGnify/ENA primary metagenome ERZ761602 (study PRJEB28899, sample SAMN02445085) | bioreactor sludge metagenome | biome: EBPR sludge; isolation source: Thorneside wastewater treatment plant | place: Australia: Brisbane, Thorneside Wastewater... | reverse complement strand
CTCGATCGCGGCGGCCGCGTCTCGCGCTTCAACGACAAGTTCGGCGGCTTCATCAAGAAGAAATAAGCGCTCAGCGCTTGAACGCCTGCTCCAAGAGCGCGCGCTGATCGGATACGGGATTAGCGACCGCATCGTCGTCGCCCTCATACATGGTTTCATCCAAGCGGCGCACGCGCTCGTAGATCGCGGCGCCCTTGATGATCAACGCTTTCAACGCCTCCGGCAATTCATCGCTTGCCGCGAACATCTGCGCGGGGGCGTCGCGCGAGATCAGCCGGTATTTGTCGCTCGACGCTTCGCCCAGATTGATCTCGCCGTCGCGGACGGCGCGTTGCACCAGTAGCCAGGAGGCCACCTGCATCAATCGCGTGGTTAAACGCATGCTCTCCCCCGCATAGGCGAGAGCGGCGGCGCGCGAAAGCCGTTTGGAAGCGGCGCGGCCTGGGCCATCGAGATAAGCGGCGGTTTCCTCGACGATCCCCATACCTTCCTTGAAGGTGCGGTCGAACATCTCCGAGCGCGCGAATTCCATCACGCGCTTGAGGTCGACGGATCGTCTTTGAGGCGAAGACTGGTTCGTATCGGTCATAGCACGCCAATCATCGCAAGCGGCGGGCCGCCGACCGTCATAAGGTTAAGCGGAGCGAGGGCCAAAAACAGAATCCGCCGCGGCGCGCTGCGCCCGCTTGGACGCTATCGCCTGTTCGCATTGTGCGATTTCCAGCCTGAGACGCCCAATGCGTGCTTCAAGCTCTTCAATCGACGCCGTCTCCAGTTGAGCTTCCAGGGGCGCCGGCTTCTTTGCCGGCGGTGCGAAGGGATCGTCGTCGATCATGGGCCCGTCCTCCGCTACAAGCATAAGCGCCTGACAATGGGATTAAAAGGAGCCCCCGCGTGCTGAAGCCCCCGACCATGCGTAGAATCGAGCACGCGCCGGATCAGCCGCTCAAGCTCGTCGAAGCGCCGACGCCGAAACCAGGGCCAGGCGAAATCCTGATCCGCGTCGCGGCGGCGGGCGTGAACCGCCCGGATCTGATGCAACGCGCCGGCCTCTACCCCCCGCCTCCAGGCGCGCCAAGCACGCTTGGACTGGAGGTCGCCGGCGACGTCGTCGAGAACGGGCCGGGCGTTGAACGTTGGCATGTCGGCGACAAGGTGGCGGCGCTGCTCGCGGGCGGCGGCTATGCTGAATACGCGTTGGCGCACGAAGGCTCGGCGCTGCCGATCCCTTATAGCGCTTCGCTCACTGAGGCCGCAGCGCTCCCGGAAGCGACCTTTACCGTGTGGGCCAATGTTTTTGAAGGCGCCGCTCTCAAACGCGGCGAGACCCTGCTCGTTCACGGCGGCGCATCCGGCATTGGCACGACGGCCATCCAGATGGCGAAAGCACATGGCGCGCGCGTGTTCGCGACGGCCGGGGACGCGCAAAAATGCGCCCTGTGCGAGAAGCTCGGCGCCGATCGCGCAATCAACTACCGCAGCGATGACTTCGAGGAGGTGCTGCGCGCCAGCGGCGGCGCCGACGTGGTGCTCGATATGGTCGGCGGACCCTACGTTCAGAAAAACCTGAATGTGCTGAATGACCTCGGCCGCTGCGTGATGATCGCTTTCCTCCAGGGCCCGCACGCCGAACTCAATCTGATGCGGCTCATGCTGAAGCGCTTAACCTTGACAGGATCGACGCTGCGCTCGCGCAGCCTGGAGGAAAAAGCGCGCATCGCACGCGAGGTCGAGCGCGTGGCGTGGCCGTGGGCGGCGAGCGGCCAGCTCAAACCGGTGATCGACTCCACCTTTCCGCTGGCCGAGGCGGAAGCCGCCCACGCGCGCCTGCAAACCGGCGCTCACGCGGGAAAGATCGTTTTGACGGTTTAATTGTGCCGCCAACGGGCAAAATTCGCCTGAAAGGTTCGCGCGATTGGAGCACGATTGTTGCAAGCCTACCATGCTCATGAGGCTTAACCGCAACGGTGAGCCGGAATGGGGAAGGCACAATGCGCAAACTGCTCTGCACGATTGCGCTTGCAGCTCTGATGGCGGGCGCCGCCACCAGCGCGCAGGCGCGAGACGGCTGGTACGGGCGCGTCGACGCTGGCTACAGCATCGATGGCGAACTCGAGACCAGCTACGACTATTATGACGAGTGCGACTACTATGAATGCGGCGACGTTTCGAGCGCCGCGCAAAGCGAGGCGATCGCCGTCAATCGCAACGAACAAAACTACGATCTCGACAACGGGTGGATGGTTTCTGGCGGCGTAGGCTACGCCTACAGCAACGGCTTCCGCGCCGAAGTCGAAGCAGGCTATCGCAACAACGACATCGCCGACACCGACGCCGAAGCCAAAGCGAAGTCGCTGATGCTCAACGGCTTCTATGACTTCAATCGCGGCGGCCGCTTTCAGCCCTACATCGGCGTCGGCGCCGGTTACGCGAACGTTGAAGTCGAAGACGTCGACGACAGCAACTGGGCCTGGCAAGGGCTCGCGGGCGTCGCGATCCCGATCAACGATCGCCTGACGTTCGATGTCGGCTATCGCTATTTCCAAGTCCAAGACCTGGAATTCGATAACGGCTTCTCGACGCTCAACGCGGACTACACCCACCAAGCGGTGACGGTCGGCTTGCGCTTCCAGTTCGGCGCCGCCGCGGCTCCTCCGCCGCCTCCGCCGCCTCCGCCTCCGCCGCCCCCGCCGCCGCCTCCTCCGGTTGCGTGCCCGACGTCGGAGTTCACGGTCTACTTTGAGTGGGACCGCTCCAACCTCAACCAAGCGGCGATGGACACGATCGACCAAGCCGTGGCGCGTGCGCGTCAGTGCAACGTGAACTCGGTGACCATCATCGGCCACACCGACACGTCTGGCTCGAACGCCTACAACCAAGGGCTCTCCGAGCGCCGCGCCGCTGTCGTGCGCGACGCGATGGTCGCCCGCGGCATGTCGTCGGCGTCGATGACCACGCAAGCTCGTGGCGAAACCGACCTCGCCCGTGCGACGCGCGATGGCGTGCGTGAACCGCTCAACCGCCGTACGGCGGTTACGATCCTGTTCCGCTAAGGCGCACGATCAACTCAACGCTGATGGGCCCGGCTTCACCGCCGGGCCCATTTTTTCATACGCTTGCCCTTCCCTGCCGGGCTGCATCTGCTATATCGGCTGCAACTGACCGGCGCCCGCGTGCCGTCAGCCCGTTGCTCCTGACGGCCCCGCGCCTGGCGACGACGCCGGGCGCTTTTGCGTATCTGGAGCCCGCCCATGACCTCGAACGTTCTGATGCCGAAGGCCACCGCCGTGTGGCTGATCGAAAACACGTCGCTGGCTTTCAACCAGATCGCCACGTTCTGCGGCCTGCATCCGCTCGAAGTGCAAGGCATCGCCAACGAAGACGTCGCCAAGGGCATCCGCGGTGTCGACCCGATCGCAGGCGGCTTCCTCTCGCGCGAGGAAATCGCCAAGGGCGAGGCCGACGAAACCTACACGTTGAAGGCGCTCGAACAAAAGCGCATCGACCTGCCGCAAGCGAAGAAACGCGGCGCCCGTTACACGCCCATCGCGCGCCGCCAGGATCGCCCGGACGCGATCGCGTGGTTCCTCAAAAATCACCCGGAAGTTCCAGACTCCAAGGTGGTGAAGCTCATCGGCACCACCAAGTCGACGATTGAGCAGGTACGCAACCGCACGCATTGGAATTCAAGCCAGATCAAACCCGTCGATCCGGTCACGATCGGGCTTTGCTCGCAGATCGAGTTGGACGCCGTTGTGTCTGAGGCCGCCGCCGCCAAGGCCCGCGCCGACGCGCGCGTAGCCAAAGCTGAAGCGCGCACGCTGCGCGCGGCGCAAGAAACCGTCCCCGCCGAAACCTACGAGCGCGAGGAGGAGTAACCGCGCCGCACGCGCGGACAATCGTCTCTGTACTGTGCGCTAAGGCGACAATGACCGCCTAGTGGTGGTCGATACTCTGTCGGATGGATTCAATTTCTTCCTTCAACTTCAGTTTTTGGCGTTTCATTGCCGAGAGCCGGGTCGCATCCACGGCCGGCCTTCTGGCCTCGTTCTCAATGATCAGATCCAAATCCCGATGACGGGCGTCGAGTTCGCGTAGCCGCTGCTCGATAGCCATTGAAGGCGCCTCCTTAAGTTTGGGCACAGGAAGCATGGCGCCAAATTCGAGTGTTGTCTTGTTACATCGTCAACAAAAATTAAACTTTTCCGCTTGACGCGCCACACGCGCTTTTCGGCCCGCTTTACAGCACGGGCGGAGCGTGGCTTAGCTTGATCCGCGCGCGATCGGAGCGCGCGATTCGAGGCGAACGGCGGGTAGCGCGCATGGGCGCCGACGATGAATTTGACATCAACGACACTCCGGAGAAACGAGCCCTGCGGGCGCGCTTGATCGAGTTGCGGGAAGAACATCGCGCGCTCGACAGCGCTATTCTCGCGTTGGCCGGGCAAGGCGGGGGGGACGCTTTGCAGTTGGCGCGGCTCAAGAAGCGCAAATTGGTTTTGAGGGACCAAATCCAATGGATCGAAGACCGGCTCACGCCAGACATTATCGCCTAGGGTTGTTCGGCGCGGCGACTGCGGCGCTTGCGGCGGCCATGCCGGGCGTGGCGCATGCGGACCGCCCGGCGGAAGAAAAGGGCGTGTTGTCGTTGGCTGTGGAAAACGACAGCCTCTCATCCGGCGCTGACGACAACTACACCTCCGGCATCAAACTCGCCTACGTCTCGCCAAGCGCGGGCGTTCCCGATTGGCTGGAGGGCGCCGGCGGCTTCACGCGCCCGATCTCGGGCTCAAACCCCGACTTCTGGGGCGTCGCCATCGGGCAGTCCATCTTCACGCCAGAAGACATCTCCGCAGTTCCCGCGCCCGCCGATCAGCATCCCTACGCCGGCTGGCTCTACATGCAGCTCATGGTCGGCGTTGAAGAAGAGCGCGAGCCGGGGCGGCGCGCGCGCTATCTCGACACGTACGAATTGGAGATCGGAATCGTTGGCCCCTCCGCGTTGGGCGAAGAGGCGCAAAGCGGCATTCATCAGATCCTCGGCGCACCGGAACCGCTGGGGTGGGACAGCCAGCTCCATGACGAAGTGGCGTTCGCCGTCTCGTTCGATCGGCGCTGGCGCGCGGCGCGGCTGTTCGGCGATTTCCTTGGCGGCATCGAGGCCGACCTCACACCCAGCGCGGGCGTTACACTGGGAACGCTGCGCACCGAAGCGCGCGTCGGCGCGATCGCGCGGGTTGGACAGCGCATCGACAATGATTACGGCCCCCCGCGCGTGCGTCCATCGCTCGCGGGCGTCGAGCATTTCACGGGCGGACCGCTGTCGTGGTCGTTGTTCGCGGGCGTTCAGGGACGGGCGGTGGCGCGCAACCTCTTCCTCGATGGCAATACCTTCGAAGACAGCGCCTCTGTAGAGCGAACGCCCTACGTGGCCGACTATCAGGCCGGCTTCTCGATCAGCGCCGGCGACTGGCGGCTCGCGTACACGTACGTCTGGCGCACCCAGGAATTCGAGACCCAGGACGCCCGGCAGGACTTTGGGGCGCTGGCCCTGAGCTGGCGGCTCTAAACGAGGTCCTGGCGCGCCCGTGCGGCATGGGTTACCGGTAGTCCGTGGATGAATTTCCGGACATCTTTCAGTGCCCGGTTACGGGTAAGGCCCTGCGCCAGCGCTCCGCGCGCGAACTCGCGACCGAAGACAATATCGCCTACCCGGTTGCCGGCGGCATAGCGGGCCTTCTTCCCCCCACCGAAGACGGCGATCCAAGTCAGAGCATCAAGGATTTCTACCAATCGGTGGGTTGGGAGACCGACGATCAAGGGGTGTTCACCGACACCAAGTCTTTCGTCGACACCCGCGCGATCTCACTCGCTTTCACAGATCGCTGCGTCGCGCGCCTGAACCGGTACTTCCGCGGTGGCGGCGAGTACCTGCTGGACGCCGGAAGCGGCCCCGTTTCCCACGATGGCGTGCTCGCCTACGGCACGCGATTTGCGAAACGGGTGTGCGTCGATCTCTCCATTCAAGGCTTGCGCGCGGCGCAAAGGAAGCTCGGCGATCGCGGCGTCTATCTCCAAGGCGATCTGACCCGACTGCCGCTGCGCGACGCAACAATCGACGCCATCACCTGCAACCATGTGCTTTATCAGGCTCCCGCGGAGAAACAGGCCGCGGCGCTCTTGGAGATGTGGCGCGTGCTCAAGCCGGGCGGCGTCGCGGTCATCGTGTATCTCTCGCCTTATGCGCCACTGGAGAAGCGCCTCGTAACCCTAGCGCGCGTCACAACGGGCGGCGGGCCTGGACCGATCGCCGCGACGCCCGATCAGCCTACGCTCTATCACCACGCCTATCCGGTCTCCTGGTTTGAGGCGCCGCACTGGCCGTTTCGCTGTGAAGTCGATGCCTTCCGTGTGCTTGGACAAGGCTTCATGCGTGAACACGTCGGCGATAACTGGCGCGGGCGGTTGTTCTTGAATTTTGTGTACGCGCTGCAGGTATTGGCGCCGAGATTTTGCGGTCGTTACGGCGCGATACCGGCGATCGTGCTGCGTAAGCCGCCGTCATCCCCGGTCCCGCAGCCAACCTGAGACCCGACGCAAACGGCTGAATTCGGACGCCGCCGCACACAGGCGCATAGCCAGCGACCATGAGGCGCGGCGGCGCCACGCGGCGAACTTGGCTGGGCCGCCCTCCCGGATCCAAGCCCGCGTCGCGCCCGTGAGGCTGATCCCCGCCCAGACAACCTCCTGCCCCACGGTGCCCGCATCGCCCCAGTCGAACTCCTGCGCCGCACTGACCAACACCAGAACGGCGCCCGCGCCATTCACTGCGAAAAACAATGGCTTGTCGGCGCTTATTGTCCCCAAACTCACGGCCGCATACATGCCAACGCAAGCCACGGCGCCGACGACCCCAACCCAAGCCAGAAGCACTGTAAACTCCCTTTGAAAGGCTTCATTGTACAACCGTTTGTACAATATGTATTAATTACAAATACTCAACTATCATGTCTTCAGACTGGCGGCAGCGAGGACTTCCGCATGAAGCAACGCAATCCGAAGACCGACTTCGCCGACGAACTCGGCGTTGGTTACATGAACCTTGTGGTGCGCAGGGTAGGACAGCTCATCGCCTCGACCGGCGACGGCTACATGCGCGAGTGCGGAATCACCGTGCCGGCGACTTCAACCGCGATCCTGAGCTATATTCAGCTGCACGACGCAGCCCCACTCGCGCAGATCGCTTATTCGTTGGGTTATACCCACCAAGCAGTGGCGAAAGTCGTCGACATGTTCGAAGCCAACGGCTTGGTGCATGTCAAAGTGAGCGATGAGGACATGCGCATGCGCCTTGTCTCGCTCACGCGTAAGGGACAGCGCGAGGCCGACCTCGTAAAGGCCGCCGCGGAACGCGCCGCGCGGGCGCTCACCGAAGTGTTCGACGAAATCGGCGTGGACCTCTTTCAAGCCCTGCGGGATTTCGAGCGTGCGCTCGAACGGCGACCCTTGGCGGGGCGCTTGCGCGAGAAGGAACAAGCGGACGTCACCCCCAAACGGCGACCCCGGCAAAGACGCGATTAGCGCGGCTTAGAACGCGGCGAACGCCTGCGCCCGGCGCGCGTGCTTTTCGGCGTACATGGCTTCATCGGCGCGCGCGATCGCCGTCTCTGGATCCTCGACCAGCGCGATGGCGTGAACGCCGACCGAAGCGCGAATTCTGTGCGCGACGCCGGCATAAAGCATCGCGCTGGCGTTGATCTTGTCGCTTAGCGTTGTCGCTTTGACGCGCGCTTCATCCGCTGGCGCGCGATTGAGAATGACGCCAAACTCGTCCCCGCCGAGGCGGCCGACAACATCCGATTCCCGGACGCTGTCCAACAACAAGCGACCTACGTGCGTCAGCACGGCGTCGCCCGCCGCGTGACCGTATCCGTCATTCAGCGCCTTGAAGCCATCGAGGTCGATATAAAGCACCGCCGCCGGGCTCTTGTAGCGCTCCACCTCGGACATGGTCCGATGCAGTTCGCGCAGGAACGCCCGCCGATTGAGCACCGGCGCGAGCGCATCGCGGTCGGCCAGGGCTTCCGCCTCCGCGAGCTTGACGCGCAAGGCGTCGCGCTCAGCCGCGAGACTTTCCAGCGCCGCCAAACCAGCTTTCGAAAAGTCGCTCGACCGAACGCCCAAGGCGCTCAAAAGCCGCCTCGTTGCGGAACCGGATTTTCCCGAGCCGAACATGCCTCAGCCATGCGCCCGAAGAGTTAAGGTCGCGTTAACCTCCGTCGGGCTGGACGCCGCCCCCGGCTTCCGTTATCGGGCCGTTTTTTAGGAGCAGCCGCCAATGGCTACCCCCGCCCCGCCTGTGGGCCTGATCATGGGTTCGCAATCGGACTGGGAGACGATGAAGGCGGCCGCCGAGGCGCTCGACGCGCTGGGCGTCGCTTACGAAGCCAAGATCGTCTCCGCCCACCGCACGCCGCAAAGGCTCTACGACTACGCGACCAGCGCCCGGGCGCGCGGCGTGAAAGTGATCATCGCCGGCGCCGGGGGCGCGGCTCATCTCCCCGGTATGGCTGCATCGATGACGACGCTGCCCGTGCTCGGCGTGCCGGTGAAGAGCAAGGAGCTCAAAGGCGTCGATAGCCTGCTCTCCATCGTGCAAATGCCCAAGGGCGTGCCCGTGGGCACGCTTGCGATTGGCGAGGCCGGCGCCGCGAATGCGGGCATCCTCGCGGCCTCGATCTTGGCGCTCAGCGATGACGCGCTCGCCGCCCGGGTCGAGGCGTTCCGGAAAGCGCAAACCGACGCGGTGGCCGAAAGCCCGCTATGAGCCCGCTTGCGCCCGGCAGCACGATCGGCGTCCTGGGCGGCGGGCAGCTCGGACGGATGCTGTCGATAGCAGCGGCGCAACTGGGCTTCGACGTCTGCATCTTCACCGATGAGCCTGACAGCCCCGCCGCGCGCGTTTCGGCGAAAACCATCGTCGCGAGCTATCAGGATCATGCCGCGCTGGCCGACTTCGCGCGCCGTGTCCAAGTCGTGACCACCGAGTTCGAGAACGTTCCCGCCGACGCCGCGCAAGCGTTGATCGCCGCTGGCGCGCGGGTGGCGCCAAACCCGCGTGCGCTCGCCATCGCCCAGGATCGCTTCGACGAGAAGAGCTTCTTCAACACGCTCGGCATCGCCACGCCCTCCTTCGCCGCGATCGACTCGCAGGCCGCGCTTGACGAGGCCCTGGCGCGGATCGGCGCGCCGGCGATCCTCAAGACGCGCCGCCTGGGCTATGATGGACGCGGACAAATTCGGATCATGCACGCCGAGGACGCGCGCGGCGCGTATCAGAAGCTCGGCGCGCCCGGCATTCTGGAAGGATTTTGCGCCTTCACGCGCGAGATCTCGATCATCGCGGCGCGCGGCTATGACGGCGCGGTCTCAGCTTACGATCTTTGCGAAAACGAACACGCCAGCGGCATCCTTTCGCGCACGGTTCTGCCCGCGAAGGCCGGCGCGGATACGGAAACGCGCGCGAGAGAGGCGGCGCGGCGCGTGCTCGAGGCGCTCGACTATGTCGGCGTGCTGACGATCGAGTTCTTCATGTTGCCCGACGGCGGGCTAGTGGCCAACGAGATGGCGCCGCGCGTTCATAATTCCGGGCATTGGACCATCGAAGGCGCCCATACCTCACAGTTCGCGCAGCACATCCGCGCAATCACGGGCTGGCCTCTCGGGCCGACCACTCGCGTGGCCGACATCGAAATGCTCAACTTGATCGGCGAGGATGCGAACGCATGGGCGCGGTTGGCCGCCGATCCCTCGGCGCACCTGCACCTTTACGGCAAACGCGATGCGCGCGCCGGCCGCAAGATGGGCCACGTCACGCGGCTCACGTATCGCTAGCGCGGGAACGCTTCCTCGCGCGCGGTGAACAACCAGAGGCCGATCACGTACATAACCGGCGTCATGAGCATCAGAACATCGACGACCGCGCGCGGCGTGCGGCGCACAAGCGCGAGCACCTCGGCGCCATCGTCGATCATGCCGCCCACAGCGGTCGCGACAGGATTCGCAAACACCAGCAACGCGATCAGGCAAAGCCAGAACGCTATCGCGGTCGCCACGATGGGCGATGTCCGCTCGACATAATCGTCGGCGGGATGTTCTTCGAGATGAGAAAGGGAGGTCCAGATCGTCAGCGGCCATGCCGCAGCGTTGAGGAACCGTAGCGGAGCAGCACGCATGCACACCTCCATGCCCGGGATCGCAGGACGGCGCACCTTAGCGCACCAGGAGCGGCGCGGCTGAAACTGTACAAAACTTTAGCTCAGCGCCGCTCAGCGCCCGTAGCGCAAACGCGCGGCGACGCCCACGGCGGTTTGCGCCGCTTCGCCCAATGGTTTGAGATTGGCCTTGAATTTCTCGAACTGCATCACGTTCCCGATCCGATCGTTCAAGAAGCCCCATGTCGCCTCATGCCCCTCGCTCTCGTCGCTGAACCAGAAAGCGTAGGTGCTGGCGAGCACGCCGGAGAGAATGGCGCGCTTGGAATAGAAGTTTCCGTCGGTCGAGGTATCGCCCAGCGCCTTCCAGATGCGATCCGACGTGCGCCACAGGAGCCGCGCGGCTTCTGGACCGCGCAGCGGATTGGATAGCGCGCGCGTCATCGCCCGCGCCGCCGCCTTGTAGGGGGCCTGCGCTTCGAGCCGCACCTGCACCGCCGCCCGAACGCGGTCGCGGTAGCGCATGGCGGCGAGATCGAGGTCAGCCAAGCCGGCGAGCATGGCCTGGTCGGCCCGCTCCGCGAAGGCGTCGAAAAGGTCGAAAACGCCCCTCGGGCACGCCAGGATCGCTTCGCCCTCGCTCAAGCCGGCCTCGGCGACCGCGGCCCTAAAGGCGGCCCCGGTCCACCCCTTCTCAGCGGCACGAGAGGGAAAAACCTCCAGGATGCGGGCTCGGAAACGGGCGGAAGGGGCATCGGACATGGACTAAAAGTACGCCCGAAGCGGCGCCGCGTCGACCCGTTCGGCATGGACAGGGCCGCGGCGTTTTGCTAAGGCCCTCGCCTTCTTGGAGAGCAGCCGCGTCACCCCTGGTTCGGGGCGGCCTTGGCCGCGTTCAGTCGCAAGTTATGGGAGAAGGGTCCTGGTACAGATTTTCGTTCGCGATAACAACGTCGACCAGGCGTTGAAGGCGCTCAAGAAGAAGATGCAGCGGGAAGGCACTTTCCGCGAAATGAAGCGCCGCAATCACTACGAAAAGCCATCCGAAAAGCGCGCCCGCGAAGCGGCGGAGGCGGTGCGCCGCGCCCGCAAGCTCGCCCGCAAGCGCGCCCAGCGCGAGGGATTGCTGCCGCGTCCCGCACCCAAGCCGCGCTAAGAACCACGACATTCGATTTCAGAAATGCCGTCCGCGCATGCGGGCGGCATTTTCTATTCGTCTTGCGCCAATGTAAGCATTGTCGCAGGAGGGATTTATGTCCGCACCGCCCGAACCGCTCGTCACCGGCCTTCGCCAAGTCGCCCTCGGCAGTCGCGACCCACGCCGTTTGGCGGAGTTTTATCACGCAGCGCTAGGGCTGAACATTCTGTTCGAGACGAACGGAATGGTGTTCATGGATGGCGGCGGCGTACGGCTCATGATCGGCGCGAAGCCGCCAGAGGAAAGCCTCGGCGGCGATGCGATCCTCTACTTCGAGCCGGTGGTCTGGGACGTCGCGGAGCGCGCGGTCGAGAGCGCGGGTGCGCGTTTCCTGCATACCCGTATCGTGCTGCAAAAAGCGGAAGGACGCGACCTCATTCTGCGCGCCTTCAAGGATCCCGAAGGCCACGCTCTCGCCCTGCTCGGCTGGACAGCGGCGTAAGCTATTCCTTTTGGGTTTTGCGACCGAACAATCCCGCCAGTGAAAGCTGATTGACCACGCCGGCGCGAAAGACGCCTGCGGCCAGAAACAGCAACACGATCACCGTGGCGACCATCAGCGCACCCTGCGCGGCGATCTCGGTCCAAGCGAGCCCAGCGGGCGCGCGGATCAAAAGCAGAAACGGCGTGAACAGCGGCGCCCAGCTTGCCGCCTCGATGATAGGCGAGTTGGGGTTGTCCATCGCTGGGCCAATCAACAGCATGGGCATCGACAACACGATGGCCACGGGCCCGAGCAAGGTCTGCGCCTCCTGGATCGACTCACACAACGAGCCCAACGCCAGGAAGATGGCGCCATACATGAGATATCCGGCGATGAAGCCGACCGCGAAGGCAGCGATCAAGCGCGGTTCGAGGAACGCCGCCGCGATCTGGCCCACGAACGAGTCGCTCATTTTCGACGCCGCCACCGCCAGCAACCCGCCGCCGAGCGCGCCCCAGAATAAGAACAAGGTCGCGCTCACCGCGGCGACGCCCAAAAGCTTGCCGAGCAAAATCTCAACTGGCGAAACGCTGGTCAGCAACGTGTCGAGGATCTTGTTCGACTTCTCCTCAATAACGCCGGACAAAAGCATGTTGGCGACCGAAAACACCACGCTCCATAAGACAAAGGCGAGCGCGATCGCTGCGAAGAACGGCGCGCGCTCGCGCACCGTCACCTCGCCTTGGGCAGCGCCGGGGCGCGGATCGAACTGCGCCACGGCGGGCTCCAGCTGATTGAGGCGCTCGGCCTCCTCGGGAGCGATGCCCTGCCGCGCCAGCGCCTCGCGCTGCATCGCCAAGCGCATCGCGCGCCCGGCGATGATGGTCGGTTCGTCGTGCTGGAGGTTGGTGCTCCAATACTCAATGAGGGGCGCGCCACTTGCGTCCCGGCGGACGTTCAAGGCGCCGTACAGTACATGGCCGCTGCTCAGCGTGCGCGTTCCGTCGAGGTAAGGCCGCAAGCCCTCGATGCCGCGCGCGGGCGGTTCGACCAGCAGATAGCGCGGCGTTGGCGCCGGAAACGCCGCAAGCGACCTGGGCGCCTCGCGCGCAACGATCGCGCGCACCGCCGCGACCGCCGCGCCGCGATCGCTCTCGGCGTCGAACGCAGCCGTCGCGCGTTCCGCAAGATACGGCGCCGTAGCGCCGACAAACGCGCGCACCTCGGTCCGCGCCTCGTCGCGCGCCTGCTCCTCGAACGCGCGGATGACGGCGTTTGCGTCCGCTGCCTGCTCGGCGACAACCGCCAGCAGACGAGACGGCTCCGCGCGCGCGAGCAAAACCGGCGCGAATATCAAAGCGGCGATGAGAATCGGGGCCGTCAACAACGACACCCAAAAACCCCACGCTGCGACGTAGGCGAGGTATTCCCGGCGCGCGACAAGGAAGATGCGGCCCATGCCCTACTCCGCAACCGTGCTGGGTTTGATTTTGTCGCCGACGAGCGCGACGAATGCTTCGTGCAAGCTCGCGCGCGCGGGCTCAAACAGCGACAGCGGCGCGCCGGCCTCAACGCAAGCCTGCAAAAGCTGCCGCGACCCACGCCCATTTTCCAAACGCGCGCGCCACCTCTTGTTCCCGTGCTCTTCGCCTTCAAGCGTCACGGCGAATCCCTTCGGGACAAGCGCGCCCGCGAGATCAAAGGCGCCGTCCGTCTCGAGCACCGCAACGCTTGGCGCCAAGGCCAAGGCTTCGCTGACCGTGCCCTCGAAAGCGCGCGCGCCCTGGGCGATGAGGAGGATGCGCTCGCATAGGCGCTCGGCGTGCTCCATCACGTGGGTCGAGAACAAGACCGTCCGCCCCGCCTGCGCTTGCGCTCGTATCGTCGCTTCAAGCGCGCGCTGATTCACTGGATCGAGCCCGGAAAACGGCTCATCGAAGATGATGAATTCCGGCTCGTGCGCGATGGCCGCCAACACCTGAACCTTCTGCGCCATGCCTTTCGAGAGGGTCTTGATGCGTTTGTTGCGGATCTTCTCCAGGCCGTGATCGGCGAGCAGCTGGTCCGCGCGCCTGAAGGCGGTGCGCGCCGGCGTGCCTTTCAAACGCGCGAGATACGCAATCGCGCCGCGCGCGCTCATCGATCGATAGAGGCCGCGCTCCTCCGGCAGATAGCCGACTCGGCGCAGCGTCTCGCGCGAGATCGGCCCGCCGAGGAGCGATATCCGCCCCGCGCTTGGTTTCAGAACGCCGACGATCATGCGCAAGGTCGTCGACTTGCCGGCGCCGTTGGGACCCAACACGCCGTAGATGGAGCCCTTCGGCACAGAAAACGAAACATCGCGCACCGCCGTACGCGCGCCATAGCGCTTGACCAGGCCTTCTGCTTCAAGCGCGGCGTCCATGAGCCCAAGTTGAAGGCCGCTGCGGCCAAGATCAAGGCGTGCGCGACGATCAGCGCGCGATTGACGCAGTTGACGCTTCCAGACAATCCTGCCGCGCGAATTTCACACCCTCATACCTGCTTGGAGGCGTCGTTGGCCTATTGGTTGATCAAGAGCGAACCAGGAACCTGGTCCTGGAGCCAGCACACCGCCAAAAAAAGCGCGGACGCCTGGACGGGCGTGCGCAACCATCAAGCGAAAGCGCATCTGAACGCCATGAAGGAAGGCGACCACGCTTTTTTTTACCATTCCGGCGACGGCAAGGAGATCGTCGGCGTGAGCGAGGTCGTGCGCACATCCTACCCCGACCCCACGGATGAGAGCGGCGCCTTCGTGTGCGTCGACTTCAAGGCGGTGGAAGCGCTCAAGACGCCGGTCACGCTTGCGGCCATCAAGGCTGAAAAGAAGCTCGCCGACATGGTGCTGGTGAAGAACTCCCGACTCAGCGTGCAGCCGGTGACAAGCGAACAATGGGCGCTGATCCGAAAGCTGGGAGGACTGAAGTGAACGCCGCGCTCAGCGGCGTCCTTCCAGTTCGGCCAAGAGGTTGGTCATGCCGTACACGTCTCGCAACGCAAGCGCGATCGCGGTTGATGCGACGCTGACGCTGCGGTTGAGGGCGCCGTCATAGAAGTACTCGCCGCCGAGCGAATGGATGTTGCCGTCAAACGCCGCGCCAACCACCCGCCCCTCGCGATCAAGCAACGGCGAGCCGGAATTGCCGCCGATGATGTCGTTGCTCGTCGAGACGTTGAAGATCGTCGTGGCGTCCAAGCGCGCGCGCGCTTCGATCCAGGGTCGCGTCAACGCGAACGCCGGATCGCTGGCCGCGCGCTGATAGAGCCCGCCCGCTTGCGTGAACGCGGGGACGGCGCGCCCATCCGATTCCGTCCACCCCTCGACGCGGCCATAAGATAGGCGCGGACTGAAGGTGGCGTCCGGATAAGCCGCCTCGCCAAAGGCGCGAAAGCGTGCGCGTGCGATGCGCTCGTGTGCGCGCGCGATGGGCCGCTCCACCTGCGCCACATACTGCTCGCGCGCCGCGCGCGCTTCTCCATCCCACGCGCGCACGAACGCCACCAGCGGATCGTCCGAAGCAGAAACCGCGGCGGCGGCGCCCTCCCAAAGCTGCACGCGGAAGGACTGATCGGAGAGTTGCGACCGCGCCAGTCTGTTCGCCAAGGCTTCGGGACTTTCACCGCCCAAGATGCGGCGCACCGCCGGGTCGTCGGCGGTCATGTGCTCGCGGAGTTTCGACAGCCAGAACGCGAGGTTCAGCGCTTCGAACTCCGCGGAAACGGGGCGTTGCGCGCGCAAACTTTGTTCAACGACGCCGAGACGCGCCTCCGTGTAGCGCGGCAGCCGCTCAGCGTCTGGCCTTTCTCGCTCCGCCGCGCCACGGACAATGTCGCGCGCCCAGGCAAAGAGAAGCGAGCGTTCGCCCGCGCGCGCCTCCAAGTATTGATACCGGAAAAACATGTCGCGGTAGGCGGTTTGCGCATTCGCGATCTCGCCCCAAGCGTCGCCGACTTCGCGCTGCGCGGCGCGATTGCGCCCCACACGGGTGCGCAAGTCGGCTTCCCGCGCCGCCACACGGGCAAAACCAGCCGCGTCAGCCAGAGCTTGCCGCCGCCCAGAGAGCCCCTTCAGCGAGTTTTCGACGCCTTGCAGAGCGCTCGATGCGAAGCGCTCCTGATCGGCGCCGCGCATCGCATACGCAAGCAAGCGCCCGCGCGCCTCGGCCAGCGAATCGATCTGCCAGGGCAGATTCACTTCCCGCTCAAACGCCAACTCCGCCGTGGTGCGCAGACGCGAGGTGCGCCCAGGATTGCCCGCGGTGAGAACGATCTCCCCTTCCTGCAGCGGCGTAAACCGCATCGACAGATGGTTCGGCGTGCGCGCTGGGCGGCCATTTTCGTAGAGTCTCAGAAAGGCGAAATCGATGCAGTAACGAGGGAATGCGAAATTGTCGGGATCGCCGCCAAACGCCGCCATGGCGTGCTCCGGCGCGAAGACGAGACGAACATCGTCATAGCGACGATACCGGTAAAGCGCGTAGCGGCCGCCCTCGTACAAGGTGACCACCTCGCATCGCGTCGGTCCTTGCGCACAGGCGCGCTCCAGCCGCGCGATCTCGGCGTCGCGCACCCGCGCGAACGCCTCCGGCGCCGCGTCCGCCGTCGCCGCGGCAATGGCGTCCGTCACGTCGGCGATGCCCGCCAAGACTTGCACGGACGTATTCGCGCAACGCAATTCCTCGTCGCGTGCGCGCGCCATGAAGCCGCTTTCGATGTAGTTCGCCTCGCGGGTGGAGAGCGCCGTGACGCAGGCGATCACGCAATGGTGGTTTGTAAGCACCAGCCCTTCGGCGGACACGTTCGATGCGGAGCAGCCTGGCAGCCGCGCCGTGCCCGCCATCGCGCGGTCGAGCCACGCTTGGTCGGGCGCCCAGCCCAACGCCGCGCGCATGCGGACGGCGGGAAAGTTGTCGAACGTCCACATGCCCTCGTCGGCGCCAGCAGGGCCAGCGATCAGGGCTGCCGCCACGGCGAGCGCCAAGCGCAAATTTTTGTACATCTGAACTCTCGCGAATCGCGCCGCAGCATCGGCGCGACGCGCGGGCGTTCGCAAGCGCCTAGCTGCGTCCGCCCAGCAACTGCCCAAGCAGGCCGGTCAGCGCGTTCGCATCGGGAGCGACGCCATCAGGCGTCAATTTGTCGATCAACCCCGGCAGCTGCTGCGCGAGTCCGCCCAAGAGCGCGTTAGCGTCAACACCCGCGCGCTGCGCGAGCTGCTGAACCACGTCGGAGCCCAACGCGGCGCGCAACTGATCGGCGTTGATCGCTGGATTTGGGCCGGTCGAGATCCAGCCTTTGATGAGATCGCCCATGCCGGCTTGTTCAAACTTCTGAACCAGACCGCCGAGGCCGCCGGACTCCTGGCCAAGCAGATGGGTCACCGCCGATACGAGAGCGTCGTTGCCGCCCTGGCCGCCGCCCGTGAGAGCGCCGACGATGTTGTCCAAAATACCCATGACGATCCTCCACCCGCGCGCGATCCCGGCGCTATGTCACCCCCTAGCGCGCGGACTCGGCCAGGACAATCATCGGCGTGTGACAAATCCTGTAGGCTTATTGCTCGGCAATGCCCAACCCTGCGAGCATTTGCGCCTGCACGCTGGGCGATAGTTCGTCGGCTTCGGCAATGAACTCGCGCACCGCCTGCTCGTCGGCGCCGATTATGCGCACATGGGCGCGATCATCGGCGTCGCCGGGCCCGCCTTCGTCGGCATTGATCTCGATGTTCTGGCCATTCGCGCCCATCGAGATCGCCACCTGCCCTGACTCGCCGTCCGCATTTTCGTCAACGCCGCCAATGCGCAGATTGAAACCGGGCACGCGCAATGAAACGACTTCGGGCGGCGGCTCTCCTTGTGTGGGCGGCGCGCCCGCCAAGGCCATCGCGCGGTCGTTCTCCATCAACATCGACGCGCCTTCAGCGGCGCGGGCGCCGACGACGCGCCCATCCGGCGCGGTCACGAGAAACGTTTGGTCACTCGCGCTCGCGCGAATTTCGATGGTGTAGCCGCCAGCGCCGGGAGCGCCCTCCAAGTCTCCGTCAGGGCTCGTCGAAACGCCGTCGCAAGCCGCCAATACCGCCAGCATGTAGCCAAGCATCAACGCGCGCAGCATCGCCTTCCCTCCACTCACATGCGAGGAGAAAGAAGCGTGAATTTGGCGTAAGAAAGGCGCGCGTCCTTAGCGGGTCCGCTCGAACCGCACGACCTTGCACTCGCGGTCAACGTAGGCGACGCGATAGCCAGCGCCCATCCACGCCCGCGCATGGCTATGGTAGCCTTCGTTGTCGTTCGCCCAGAAGGCGCGATGCTTCACCGCGCTTTGGGGCAGCTCCTTGCCGATGATGGCTTCGATATCCTCGAACGAAAGCATCTCCGCGCGCCCTTTGCGCTTCTGAAGATGAGCTTGCAGGGCTTGGTACTTTCGCATGCACGCCTCCGCTTCGCGTCGGATCACTCCTCCACTGACGGGACGAAACAGTCGGTGATTTGCGGTGAACGAAAGGTTACCACGCCTTTGATTGCCCTCAATCCGCGCGCGTACAGTTCGCGCAATGTGACCGTTCTGGAGGCGACCATGTCCGTAAAGCCCGATCCGCGCGCGATCCTCGCCGCCCTCTGCTTGATCGTTTCGGCTTGCGCATCACAGCAATCTCCCGCACCGGCGGCAGATCTCGGACCAGGATCGCCGGCCATTGGCCGCGCGTACGCCCAAGAGGTTTGCGCGGCCTGCCATGCGATCCCGCCGGACGGCGCCGATTCAGCGCATCTCTATGCCCCGCCGTTCCGCGAGATCGCCAACGCGCCAGGCATGACCGAGACCGCCTTCCGCGCTTGGATGAGTTCCTCGCACCCCACGATGCCAGACATCATCCTTGAGCCAGACCGCATTGACGACCTGTGGGCGTATATCGCCAGCTTGAAAGACGAGTGAGTTTACTCCACGCGGAAAATGCGGATCGTGTTGGTCTTGCCCGGCCGCCCGAAGGGGATGCCGGCAATGACCGCCACGCGATCCCCGGTTTCAGCGATGCCGAGCTTGCGCACGGTCGCATCCGCCTTCGCCACCATGTCCTCGACGTTGGTTGCGTCTTCGGTGACGATGCTCTTCACGCCCCACACGAGCGCAAGACGGCGCGCGGTTTCGACAACGGGCGTCAGCCCGACGACGCCGCACCGCGGCCGTTCGCGCGCGATGCGCACGGCGGTTGAGCCCGTGGCGGTGTAAGCCACGATCGACGCGCAGCCGATGACATCGGCGATGTGACGCGCCGACAGCGCGATCGCGTCCGCCGTGGTCGCTTGTGGCGGCGTCATGTCCCGCGGCAACGATGCCCAGTATTCGTTGTCGTTTTCGACCGCGCGAATGATACGGTCCATGATAGCCACGGCGCTCTGAGGATGACGCCCCACGGCGCTCTCCGCCGATAGCATCACCGCATCCGCGCCTTGATAGACGGCGGTGGCGACGTCGGAGGCTTCCGCGCGCGTCGGCGTCGGCGCATCCACCATGCTCTCCAGCATGTGGGTGGCGACGATGACAGGTCTGCCCGCGGCGCGCGCCGCGCGGATGATCTGGCGTTGCGCGATCGGCACCTGTTCCGGCGGCAGCTCGACGCCGAGATCGCCGCGCGCGACCATCACCGCATCCGACGCCTCGACGATGGCGTCGATCTCGCTTAAGGCCGATGGTTTTTCAATCTTGGAGATGATCCCGGCGCGATCGCCGATCAACGCACGCGCTTCGCGCACATCCTCGGCGTGCTGCACGAACGACAGCGCCACATAGTCCACGCGGAGATCGAGCGCGTAGGCCAAATCCTCCCGATCCTTCTCGGTGAGCGCGGAGATGGGAATACGCCGCGTCGGAACGTTGACGCCCTTCTGATTTTTCAGAACGCCGCCAAAATCGACGCGGGCTTTGACCTGGGTGCGCCCCCGCTCGACGATGGTCAGTTGCATCTTGCCGTCGTCGAGCTTGAGGATATCGCCCTCCTCCAGCGCGTTGACGAGCTCTGGATGGGGCATGCGGATAAGCTTGCCTTCTCCCGGCTCCGCCGACGCCTCGATGGTGACGATATCGTTATATTTCAGCGTCACCTGGCCGTCGGCGAACATGCCGACGCGGATTTTCGGCCCCTGCAGGTCGGCGAACACGCAGACCGGCGCGCCCGCTTTCGCCTCCGCGTCGCGAATGGCGGCCATGCGGCGCGCGTGATCCTCGCGCCCGCCGTGACTGAAATTGAGCCGAAAGCAATCCACGCCGGCTTGGATCAGCATGGCGAGGCGTTCCGGCGGATCGCTCGCCGGCCCCATGGTTGCAACAATCTTGCAGTCGCGCGAGCGCATTATGGTCCCCAGTGAATAATGGCCGTTGGCGGCTGACGCCTCTCGCCTGATAAGTCCCGACGGACTGCGTACTGCCTACCGCTGTTCGACTCAATACGGATTGAAGTTGAGCTTCAAACCCGGCGCCGGCCAACGCACCTTGGCGAGTTTTCCCGTGCTCGAGAGGGTGATGTACGCGTCGCGCATGTCGGCGCCGCCGAACGCGATGTTGGTGACCAGAACATCAGGCAACGGCGTATGGGTTGAAACGCCCGCCGGCGTGATCGTGGTTACGCCGCCGTCAAGAATGGTCGCGACGCAGACATCGCCATTGGCCTGCACCGCGAGGCTGTCAAAGAACACGTGCCGCGGCTGGACCGCGATGCACCGCCCGCCCGGCGCGCCCAATCCCGGCGCCGCCACCTCGCCTTCGCCCACGACATCGAACGCCCACAGCTTTCCGGTATCCGTTTCGGCGGCGTAGACGGTCTGCTCATCCGGCGATAGCCCGACGCCGTTCAGCCCGGTAAAGCCGTACGCCGCCTCCTTGATCAGCGACCCGTCCGGCTTCGCATAGTAGAGGCCGCCGCGATCGATCGTGCGCGCGTAATTCTTGCCGAGATCGGTGAACCAGAATCCGCCCGCCTTGTCGAACACGAGGTCGTTGGGGCCGGAGAGTTTGTGCTCGCCGATCTTGTCGTACACGCGCTCGAACGTCCCGCTCGCGAGATCGACACGCTCGACGCGGCCCGTCGTGTAATCCGGCGCGGCGTAACCGGGAATGGTGAGCCCGCCCAAATCGTGCCAAGCGAAGCCGCCATTGTTTGTCACGTAGATCGCGCCATCGGGACCAAACGCCGCGCCGTTTGGTCCGCCGCCGAGGTGAGCGATGACTTCGCTGCGTCCCTTCCACACGCGCGTCAGCGTTTGCCGTTTGATCTCGACCAGGATCACGCTGCCGTCGGGCATGACGACGGGACCTTCCGGAAAGGCCAAGCCTTCAGCGATGATGTCCATGACGCGTGATCCAATCTGAGAAGCGACAGGCCGCACCTGACACCAAGCGCCCAGGCTCGTCTAGCGTTCCAGCACGCGCACGGTGAAATCGGCGTCGTCGTCCGGCCCGCGCGCAACCTGCTCCCGGCTCGCTTCACGCCACGTCGATACGTCGATGTCGAGCCGGGCGTCGCCTGGCGGTTCAAGATCCACTTCGGTCAGCACGATCCGATCGGCCAACGGCAACGCCTGCCGGTAAAGCTCCGCGCCGCCGATCACGCACGCCTCCTCGGCGCCGGACGCTTGCGCCATCGCGCGCCCAGCGGCCAGCATGACAGCGAGATCGGTGTACACGCGCGCGCCGTCGGCGACATACGACCCATCGCGCGTCAGCACGAGATTGGCGCGTCCGGGCAGCGGCCGCTTCGGTAGACTTTCCCAGGTCTTGCGCCCCATCAGCACGGGCTTTCCCATGGTGACGGCCTTGAACCGCTTCATATCCGACTTCAGCCGCCATGGCAGCGCGCCCTCGGCGCCGATGACGCCGTTTTTCGCGATTGCAACGACAAGGGTCAGTTTGGCGTGCGTCATGCGCCGCTTCTATCCATGGCGGCGTTTCCCGTCATCCCGTATAGGAGCGGAATTCGCGGGAGGGGCCGGCCATGTTCAGACTTTGTGCGGCTGCGGCGGCGTTGGCGCTGTTGGCGACGCCCGCGGCGGCTCAAACAGCCGAGCAGCCCTTGTTTGCGCCGATGTTCACGGATCACGCGCTGCTGCAGCGCGACCGCGCCATCCCCGTGTGGGGCTGGGCGAGCCCGGGCGAAACGGTGACGGTCACGCTCGCGGACAATGAAGTCCGCACCCGCGCCGACCGCAACGGACGCTGGCTTGCGCGCCTCCCCGCGCTCGCCGCGGGCGGGCCCTACGAACTCAGCGCACGCACCCATCACACGCGCCAGACCATCGCCGACGTCATGCTCGGAGATGTTTACCTGTGCTCCGGCCAATCCAACATGGAGTTCGAAACCGCCGTCGCCACGAACGCGCGCTCCATGGTGCAATCGTCCGCTGATGACAGCCTGCGTCTCTTTGCAGTAACCCGGCGCATCGCCGCCACGCCGCAAACCCGCTTCGAGGCGCCGGATCATTGGGCGGTCGCGACCCCAGAGAGCGTCGCGTCTTTCTCCGCCGTCTGCTACTTCTTCGGACGCAATCTGAGACAGACGCAGCGCGTGCCCATCGGCCTCGTCGAGGCGGCCTGGGGCGGCACGCCGATCGAAGCGTGGATGAGCGACGCCGCGTTCCATCGCTTGGGCGGCTACGAAGCGCGATTATCGGACGCCGCGCTCGCCGAGCGCGATCCAGCCGCCGCACAAGCCGCGCATGAAGCCGCGCTGCGCGCATGGTGGCGCGGCATTGATCGCGGCGAACGCGATGGGTATGCGCGCGCGGATTTCGACGCGTCGGACTGGGCCTCTGTCCGCCCCGCTGGTTTTTGGGAAAACGCGGGCGAGCGAACGCTCGAAAGCCTCGACGGCGTGGTTTGGCACCAAGCGGAATTCACGCTCACCGAAGCGCAGGCGTCGCAGGCAGCGCAGGCGCTGCTCGGCCCCGCTGACGACGTCGACATCACGTACATCAATGGCGTTCAAATTGGCGCGACCCACGGCTGGGACACGCCGCGCGCCTACGCCGTACCCGTCGGCGTGCTGCGCGCGGGACGAAACGTCCTCGCCTCCAGCGTGCTCGACACCGGCGGCGGCGGCGGATGGTGGGGGCCAGCGACGGAAAAGGTGCTGCGCCTTGCCGATGGGACGAACGTACCGCTCGCCGCGCAGCCCTGGCGGTATCGCATCACAGCATCGCTCGCCGATGTTCCCGCGCCGCCCTCCGCGCCGCGCACCGGCCCCAACAACTACGCAGCACTCCGCGACGGCATGATCGCGCCAATCGCGCCTTATGCGTTGAGCGGCGTGCTTTGGTACCAGGGCGAGTCGAACGCCGCCGCGCCCGACGAATATGCGCGTCTGCTGCCCGCGATGATGAACGACTGGCGCCGCGCCTTCGCCACGCCGCATCTCCCCTTCTTCATCGCGCAGCTCAGCAGCTTCGGCGCGCCGTCCGCTGGCGCGCCACGCGCCGGTTGGGGCGGGTTGCGTGACGTGCAACGCCGCGTCGCCGAGGCCGACCCGCATGCGGGCCTCGCCGTAACCGTCGATGTCGGCGACCGCTACGATGTTCACCCTCCGCAAAAGCAGATCGTCGGCGAACGGCTTGCGCGCATCGCGCGCCGGCTGATCTACGGCGAGGCCGTCGCTGACAGCGGCCCGACGCCACTTACCGCGCGGCGAGACGGCGGCGAGATTGTCGTTCGCTTCGCGCATGCGCCGCTGACGGCCTATAGCGCCAACAGACCCATGGCGTTCGAACTCTGCGACGCCGCGCGCGCTTGTCAATTCGTCGACGGGCGCATTGTGGGCGACAGCGAGGTGCGGCTTGACGCGCGCGGAGCCGCGCCCGCGTTCGTGCGCTATTGCTGGGGCGACGGCGTGATCTGCAACCTGTTCAACGCCGCTGATTTGCCCGCGCCCACGTTCGAACTCGCCGTCGAATAACGCGCGACACGCACATCTTCTCATCATCGCAAAGTGACAACGGTCACAGCGCACGCAGAAGCGTTCGGGAAAGCGAGGCGAAACCGCACCCCGCCGCTTCGGCGATCCCAGGAGGATGACGATGAGCGAACACGACGCAATGGAACCGCGCGGCGGCGGCGCGCGTTCGAAGTGGCTCCTGGCCGGGATTGGCGCCGCGGTGCTGCTCGGCGGCGGCTACTTCGCGTGGACGACGTTCGCCCCGCCCAGCCCGCGCGCGACGCAGGCCGCCTACGACGCCGCCTCGCCCGTAGAGAATTTCGCGTCCGATGACGACCTCCGTTCGACGCAAGACGAGCGCATCGAAGTCGCCAGCGCAGCGGAAGGCACAGCGGCCGAAACGCCCGCGCCGCCCGCACCGCGCAGAGCGGCTCGCACGCAGGCGCCGTCGCCGGTCACGCCGGCCGTCGTTCCTGAAGAAACCATCGGCATCATGCCCGCAGCCGTGTCGCCTCAAGACGGCGACGACATCGTGATCACCGCGCATCGCCCGGTATGGACCCGCGTGCCCAGCGCACGCCGGCTCTCAGCGCTCTACCCCGAACGCGCATTGGAGCGTGGCCGCGAAGGCGAAGCGCGCCTGCACTGCACCGTGCAGGAAGGCGGCGCGCTGGATTGCGCGCGGCATGAGGAAACGCGCCGGGAGTTTGGCGTCGCCGCGTTGCGCGTCGCGCGCGCGTTTCGCCACGCCACCACCTTGTCCGACGGCCGCGACGCTGTCGGCACACCCGTGAATCTGCGCGTCGTGTTTCGGATGGAGGGCGAGAGCCGGCGGCGCGGGTAGCAAGGGGCGAACGCTAGCGCCCTCAAACCAAGCCCTTGCGCGCAAGACCATCGGCGTTCTTCAACAACGTCGGCATTCTGTGCGGGCCAACCATGCTTGCGATGCACCTTGCCGCGTCGGTGCGATCGAGGCCGGCGGAGGTTACATATAGTGACGTCTCGCTTTGGCCGCGGCAGACGGGCTGGGACCAGCTGTCGTTGTGGAATTTCGTTTTTGCGACGCCAATGATCGGAGCGCGCCGCCCCAGGGCTTCATAGAGGCGCGCGCCAAAGCCAGGTTCGCCGTCGCCGCTCAGCCATACATAACCGTCGATTACGATGGCAGATATGGGCATTAGCGCCTGATCCAACAACGACATCACAAGCGGCAGTTCTCGCTTGTAGAATGCGCCTGGTTCATAAGCGGCTGGCTCGCCTTCACGAACCAATTCTTGCCTGCCGCAATCAAGTTCCGACGCCCAATCCCGGAAATAGACGCCCGCTACGGCGGAACGGCCCTCGGAGTAAGCAGCATCAACTGCGAGGATCGCCGGAGCATTCCTGACGCGAAAGCTCGTCATCCAAGGGAGGTCCATGCCGCGATGACGCCAGACCCCGACTTCATCGCGCGTAAAATATTCTGCCCACTGCGTGTTCACTAGTGAAGAATAGTACTCAAACCGCACGAAGAACTCGCGCACTTCGATCCACGCGAGCAGCGGGTCTTCTTCGTCGAGTATCGTGCCCCTGACCGCGTCGTCCATCTCGACGACTTGGTCGACTACCGTTCTCGCCAATTCCGCAAGATCAGTACGCGGGCGTCCAAACTCGATAGGAAGATGGACCTCGAAACTGAGATCGTCATCGTCACCGCCTAGAGCGCAATAATAACTTCCGTTGCGCATTGCGAACGGCTGCGTTTCGAACAGCCCGCGGTAATAGGCGGCGGGCCTTTGCCCTAACCTGTGCTGGCTCTCCGCCACACCTACCGCCCAAACTTCTGAAACTTGATCCGGCTCGGAATAATCTCGGTCACGCCCAAGCGACGCATCTTATCAGCTTCATACGAGTCGAAATCGCCCTCGAACCATTCGACGTGGCTATCGCCCTCAAACGCGAGGATGTGGGTGGCGAGGCGATTCAGAAACCAGCGATCGTGGCTGATAACGACGGCGCAGCCGGCGAAATCTTCCAGCGCCGCTTCCAGCGACTGCAAGGTCTCGACATCGAGATCGTTGGTCGGTTCGTCGAGCAGCAGCACGTTCGCGCCCGTGAGCAGCGTCTTGGCCAGATGCACGCGGTTGCGCTCCCCGCCCGAGAGCAGACCCACCTTCTTCTGCTGATCGCTGCCTTTGAAGTTGAAGCTCGACACATAGGCGCGGCTCGGCACTTCGCGGCCGCCGACATTCAAAATGTCGAGCCCGCCGGAAATCTCCTCCCAGATGGTCTTGTTGGCGTCGAGCGCGTCGCGCGATTGGTCGACGAAGCCCAATTTCACCGAGTCGCCGATTGAGATCGCGCCGTCGTCCGGCTTTTCCTGGCCGGTGATCATGCGGAATAGCGTCGATTTGCCGGCGCCGTTCGGACCGATGACGCCAACAATGCCGCCCGGCGGGAGCTTGAAGGTGAGCCCGTCGATTAGCAGCTTGTCGCCAAAGCCCTTCTTCAAGCCCTCGAAATTGATGACGTTCTGACCCAGGCGCGGGCCTGGCGGAATTTGGATGGTCGCGAACGTCTGCTTCTCGCGTTCGGCCTGCGCGGCCATTTCCTCATAGCGCTGCAGGCGCGCTTTGCTTTTGGCCTGACGCGCTTTCGGAGATTGGCGCACCCATTCCAGTTCGCGCGACATCACCTTGCCGCGCCCTTCGGCTTCACGCTCTTCCTGGGCCATGCGCTTGGCCTTCGCCTCGAGCCACGCGGAATAATTGCCCTCGTAGGGGATGCCCTTGCCGCGATCGAGTTCGAGCGTCCACTTGGTGACCTGATCGAGGAAGTAGCGATCGTGGGTGACCAGGATGACGCAGCCGGGAAAGTTCTCCAGGTGATGCTGCAGCCAGGCGACGCTCTCGGCGTCGAGGTGGTTCGTCGGCTCGTCGAGCAAAAGCATGTCCGGCTTCGACAAGAGCAGCCGGCAGAGCGCGACGCGGCGTTTTTCGCCGCCGGAGAGTTTTTCCACGCTCCAATCATCCGGCGGACACCGCAACGCATCCATCGCCATTTCGATTTTGCTGTCGATGTCCCAGGCCTCGGCGGCGTCGATCTGCTCCTGCAGCTTGGTCATCTCCTCCATGAGTTCGTCGGAATAATCTTCCGCGATCTTCATGCTGATGTCGTTGAAGCGCGTGACCAGCGTCTTCTCGGCGCACCAGGCTTCGGCGTTTTCGCGCACCGAAAGCGCGGGATCGAGTTGGGGCTCCTGCTCAAGATAGCCCATCTTCGTGCCGGACATGGCGAAGGCTTCGCCGGTAAAGTCCTTGTCCATGCCAGCCATGATCTTCATCAGCGTCGACTTGCCCGAGCCGTTGACGCCGACGACGCCGATCTTGGCGTCCGGGAAGAACGACAGCCAGATGTTCTCGAACACCTTCTTGCCGCCCGGATAGGCCTTGGTCAGGCCCTGCATGGTGAAAATGTACTGCGCCGGTTGAGCGGCCATGGACGTTCCTCGAATGAAGCTGAGCGGCGCGATATAGCCAGTGTTCGGCCAAATACAAAGGGCCGGCGTCGCCGCCGGCCCCTCGCGGGAGCATCGCTGCTGGTCCCTTCCGTTAAGGCGCGGCGGCCGCGAGATGCTGGCCGAGGAACGTCTCGAGTTCGCGCAACATTTGGACACGCGTCCCCTCGTCCGACAGCCAATGATCGTCGCCGCGCAGTTCGACGAAGCGCACATCATTGCCCGCCGCCTGCAGCGCCCGCCGCATACGCTGCGAATGATCGATCGGGACGATCGTGTCGTCGGTTCCATGCACGAGCAGAATTGGGATGCGCACCCGATCGGCGAGGTTCACCGGCGACGCGGCGCGAATGCGGTCTCGATCGGCTTGCCGATCTCCGATGGACAGGCGCCAATAGTCGGAAGCGATACTATCGCGCCGTGTTTCGGCCGCTTCCTGCAACAACATGGCGTTCAGGTCCGACACGCCGGCGATGCTCGCGGCGCAACGATACCGATCCGGAGTGAGCGTCGCTCCAGCTAGGGCGGCGTAGCCGCCATAGGATGCGCCCACGATGCAGGCGCGCGCGCCGTCGACCATGCGCGATCGAATGAGCGCGGCGACCCCGTCCTCGACATCGGTTTGCATCAGGCCGCCCCATTGCCCCCAACCGGCGCGCTCCCAAGTCGAGCCATACCCGCCGGAGCCTCGGAAGTTGGGCTGAAGCACCGCGTAGCCGCGCGACGCGAGAAACGCGGCCCACCAGTCAAACTCCATTGTGTCCCTGCTGCCGTTGCCGGGGCCGCCATGAACCAGCACGACGAGCGGCGGCGGCGCGGCGCCTTCCGCTTGCGGCGGCAGCGTCAGATAGGCTGGGATGCGCACGCCGTCGCGCGCTGGATAGGTCATCGCCTGGCGATCGCCCTGGGTGGCGGAGGCGAGTTCGGGATAACGATAAGCGATCTGCCGCAAACCTCGATCCGCCGGTGTGAATACGAAATACGCGCCGCCGTCGAGACCGCGTTCTCCGTAGGCAATGACGCGTCGCCGATCCCGCGACCACGACACCAGGGAGATCACGCCGTCCGGAAATGCGTTTTTCAGCGCAACCCGCGCGGCCTCCAAATCCGCATCGAAGAAATGCTGCTCGTACTCCTCAACGGTCCAGCCGACGCCCACCACGCGGCGCGTCCAAGGATCAACGATCGCTCCGCCAACGTCGACGCCTTCCGCCGCGAACAAGACCTCGCGCGCGCCGCTTGCACGATCAATGGCGTACAGAACCTCGAGGTTGCCCTCCGCGTCCTCATCGATCGCGGCTAACCTCCCGTCCGCCAACAGTCCCGGCACGCTGATTGGCGCGCCCGTCCGCGACGTGCCCTCGAGCAAAAGCCGCGGCCGCTCGCCGTCATAGACATGCACGCTCCAGCGATTGCTCTGACGGTTCGCGTCGACGCGCGCAGCCACGCCCCCTTGCTCGTCGAGCACAAAGCCCAGCGTATCCGAGTGGACGCCGACAGGCGGCACGTCATGGACGCGTCCACTCGTCAAATTCACGCGATAGATCGTGCTATGGTTACGCGCGCCAGGCGCCTGCCCTATCATGCGCGCGTAGCCTGGATCGCCTTCGATCGGCGCCACGAGCCGCGCGCCCTGATCGGCCCACGGTTCTTCAGGGTTGGTGCTCAGGACTCGCGCGTTTCCTGTCGCGATCTCCACCACGCCATTGCGATAATACTCCACGCGCCGCGGCGAACCCCGGAAGCGCATCCCCATCGGAAGCACTTCATTGGGCTGATAGGCATGGCTCAGCAGATACGACACCCGCCCGTCATCGGCCCAACCGACGGAGCGCAGCTGATCGCCATCATCCATCGCGGCGCCGTAGGTGTTGCGTCCCTGCGCTAAATCAAAGACGCGCAAGCCGGCGGCGCCGTTTTGCTGTAGCGCGATCGCCAAGCGCGATCCGTCCGGCGAAATCTCAACGCTGCTCACCATCGGCAATCGACCAAACGCCTCGACGGGAGGCGTCTGAGCGTGAGCAGTCGCCGCAAGGACAAGACAGGCGATCGAACCAGTTAGCGTGCGCAACATTCTACCCCCCATTGGCGCCATCTAACGACGCCACCTTGAGTTGCGCAACCCTGGTTGCGGTGGCCTCTGAAAAGAAAAAGGGCCGACGTTTCCGCCGGCCCTTCGCAATCAGAGGTCATGCCGTTCAAACCGGCGCCCATGCCCCGCTCGATGTGCGGCAGAAGGTTTCCGCCGGCAGCGATTGCGTGGATTGCCCGTCGCTCACCGTCGCGTTGATGCGGCGGCATTCCGGGCCATAGCCCGGCGCGGCGGTGGGCTGCTGCACGGATAGCGAACGTGTGTCGCCCTGCTCGCCTTGCCAACTTTGGGTGACGGGCCGGTTCGTATCGAGTGACTGATAGTATGCGTTCTCAACGCGTTGCTGTTCGCGCGCCGTCAGCCACCGGCACACGCCATAGGTGCCAAGCCCGCCGATCGCCGCGCCCATCGCCGCGTTTTCCGCGCGGTTTTCGCCCGGACCTTGCGTGGCGCCGACAGCCGCGCCGACAGCCGCGCCGATCAATGCATTGCGCATGCACTGCGAGAGCTGCGTGCGCGGCGCGCCGCCATAACCGCCGCCATAGCCGCCTGTCGTTTCACACGCGGACAACGCCAGCATCGACGCCAGCGCAACGCTGAACACCAGTTTTTTCATGATGAAACTCCGTTCATACGCGGGTCGAGCACAACCCAAACAGAATGAACGAGAGCGTACGCGGAATTGTGGCGGCAATAGAGCTAGCGGATACGCGTACAGGTCATTTCGATCGCGCCGGGGCGAACCCAGTGGATGCCCTGCGCCTGGCCGCGGAGCTCGGCGCCGCCGCCAGCGTAGCGGTATCCCGCGCCAATCATGCGCGCCGGCAACTCCACATCCACGTAGCCAGCCTGGACGATGGTGGCGCGTTCGCCAGCGAATGTCGCCACCAACCGCGAGCCGTCGCTGCAGTGATAGGCCTGGGTCACGTCGCGCGGAGGCGGGGCGACGCATGGCGTCTGGCAACCAGCGAGCAACGCGAGAACAGCAAACGCCAAGCGCATCCGAAAACCCTCCCCGCGCTCACGTTAGCACTCTCAACCGCCCTGGACAGCCCAAAGCGAGGGTTGTCGCCACCAAGTGCTGGGGCCTATGAAGCAGCGACTTGAAAAGGGGGACTTCATGGCCAATGGCCTCATCATCGCCTCAACCGCTGATCGCGGCACGGCCATCGCGCTCGCACCGGGCTATGACTTGGAATTTCGCGAGATAACCGGCGACCAAGGCGCCTTGCTCGCCGATCTCGCCGCCGCGCCCGGCGTGTGCATAGTCGTCAGCGCGGCGGCGGCGCAGGACGAGCCGTTCATGGCGCTGGCGCGGCAGCTTCCCGCGGTGCTGCAACGGGTGCAACTCGTCGTCGTTGAGGCGGAGGCGCGCGCGCTGTTCGACTTCTTCCCGGCTGAGTGGCCTTCGCTTTTGCTCGCGCAGGCGCACGCCGAACTCGGCGAAGCGCCTGCGGCTGAAGAGCCCCAACCCGATGCGCCGACGGTCGAGGAAAACGTGCCCGCGACCGGCGGCGCGCCGGGCGCCACCGTCCCCGAGCAAGAGCAGGAAGCGCTCGATGATGTCGTCGGAAACGTAGGCGACGTCGAAGCGCCCGCGCCTCCGCCCGCGGATGGCGACGACCGCGAACGCGGGATCACGCTCGACGCGCCGAGCGAGCCGCCGCAAACGGAACAACAAACGCAGCAGCAAGAACTTCCCCCCGCGCCGGCCGAACCACCCGCGCCGCCGCCGCAGGTTCTGGCGCCCGCCCCGGCCCCCGCGCCTGCAGCGCCGGCGCCAACGCCCGCACCTGAGCCAGTCCCAGTCCAGGCGCGCGGCGGCGAAGATCTGGCGAGCCAAGACGCTAAGCCAAGCGCGCCGATGCGTCGCCAGCGCAGCGGCGCCGCCGCAAAGCCAGCGGCGAGCGCGCCTGCTGACGCAACCGCGTTCGCGCCGAAGAAACTCCGGCGCGGCACGCCGGAACTTGTACGCATCGTCATCCACCAGCCCAAGGACTTGGCGGATGTGATCAAGGCCGCGCGCAAGATCGATCCCCGAACTTCGCCCGCGCCTCAAGGCATGAACATCGGCGACGTCGCGCTCGGCGCAAGCGTCGGCGTCGCGCTCGAAGTGCGGGGCGCGGCCTGCGACGGAACGCTGCAACGCCGCACGTGGGCCGGCGCGCCGATCGATTTCTCGTTTTCAGTCGAACCGGATGCGGAGGTGAAGCAAGCGGTGATCCTCGCACGCGTGTTTGTCGACGATGCGCAGATCGGCGTGATCGCCTTCACACGCGCCGTCACCGGCGCCGCGAAGCCGCAACCGATCGGCGACAAAGCCCGCATGAAGCGCCACAAACGCGTGTTCCTTTCGTATTCAAGCAAGGATCGCGAGACCGTGTCGGCGATCGCCACGGCGTATCAGATGGCGGGCGTCGCGCATTTTTGGGATCGCACCTCGCTCAAATCCGGCGAGGAATGGCATCCGCGCCTGCGCCGCGAGATCGACCGCGCCGACTTGTTCCACCTTTGCTGGTCGAAGTCCGCGGCCGCATCAGAGTGGGTCGGGAAGGAAGCGGAATACGCGCTCACGCGCCGGCGCCGCTCCAACGGCAAGAGGCCGGACATCACCGTCCAGATGCTGGACGGGCCGCCCTGGGCGCCCCACCCGCCGTCGCTCGACAGCATCAATTTCGACGACTTCGTCCGCGCCGCTATCGTGGGGTACGCGCGCGGCGACGGCGAATAGGCGGTCGCTGGCGGGCGGAGACATCGCTCCTATTGACTAGCGCTCGTCGACGATTCACATCCGCCCAGCCCTTTCGGGCCTGTAGCTCAATGGTTAGAGCCGGCCGCTCATAACGGTCTGGTTGGGGGTTCGAGTCCCTCCAGGCCCACCACGCTCTCCCTCTCTCAAGAGTCTTGAGCGCCTCGGCCGCGCGCGCTCATCGCGTTGTCTCCTTCTCTTTCGGAGCGGCGACCGCGCGCGGCGTGGCCTCGAACTTGGGCTTGGGCAACAGCCTGAAGCGCGTCTGGCACCACGCGAAGTCCACACCGACGTCGAGCAGAGCGTCGGAACGTCCGCACGGGCACGCGAATTCCATGACCGCCGCGACCGTATAGGTCTCGCCGGGGACCAGCGGCACGGGCGCTCCGGTGACATGATTGGGGGCGGCGTTGACGCAAAGCACCAGATCACCGGGACCAACAGCGTAACTCATGGCGCCATCCTTTGCGGTGGCAGGCACGATAGGCTCGGCGAAGGGGCATGTCGATCCAAACTGGCCGGTTGGCTCGCGCCGTTCGACCGGTCGCCTTTCGGCGATGCTGTTGCAAAACTCCGATTTGTCCCAGACGCAAAATTTTCCTTGCCCGCCGAACCGCATCGCGCATCTTCGACACGAAGGGAGCGCGGCAGACGTTGAAAATCTCGCCCAGGAGCCTCGCAGCGCTTTCGCGCCGGCTTCCAATGAGCTCGCTTCCCTGCAATTTCAAATCGGCGAAAATCAAGCGCCGAGCCGCAAGAGAGTTTCTCAACAGCATTCGCCGATTGCAGCCATCGGTATGGACGAGTGCATACCCTCGCCCAGAACCATCACTGCCGCTCAAAGGCACAGCGCTCTCCAGTCGTTTCCAGATTCTTCGCCCAGCCGCGCGCACCGTTGGAGCGCACGACCTCATGCCAATTTCCGACTCTGGGATCTATAGTTCGCGGCGCGGGGTCCCAGCGGACCACCAGGTCGGTCGATGAGACCGTGAACTCTTCACCGCGCCGCCACAGGAAGATGTCGCCTTCCCCCGCATAGGCAAGCTCATATACAACATCGCCAGGCTCAAACGTTTGGTGCGCTTCGAGCACGACGCCGCGATGCGGCGTTGACAGGCTGGTAAAACCAACCACCAACACGCATTCGGCGGTCGAGGGCGCGCCAACGAGCGGTGACGTGGAATCCGGGCGTGTGTAGAGCATCGTACCGGCGGCAATACGCGCGGGGTAATCGCAATTCTCCACGCAGGAATCACTCGTCATCTCGAACTGGTTTTCGTAGATGTCACGCGGCGGCGGGATGTCGGCTGAGAGCCGCGGATTGGTCAACGTCTCGCTCCAGGGTAACGCAGGCGCCTCGGCGTTCATCGCCCACTTGTAACAGACTCTCCCTTCGCGCTCGTCCGTTCCCTGCCCCAAACCGCCTGAGCAATGATCACGCTGAAAACACTGCGCCTCGCGAAGACCGCCCACCCGCGTCCAGTGTTCGCGACCGTTCGCTCCACTTTGGCGGAAACACGCGGGCCCCGCTGCATCGTCTGCAGCGTAATCTGCCGAGGCTGGATCCACAGTGTATGGCGATGCGTCGACATAGTTTGTATTCGCCGGCGCAGAGGGGCGAGATGCCCAGTCAATAGCCGGCGCGTCGGCGGCAGTCGCCCACTTGAACAGCGTGTTGGCTTGGCCGCCGTGATTGGACAACTCAAAGCAAGCGTCCATGTCCTGCGCGTCGGAATTGACGGACCAAGTCGCGCCTCCGTCGCTGCTTTGATGGCACCGCTCCGCAACGACCACGAGCGGTTCAAGCCTCGCACAAGCGCATAACGCCGACAGCGTCAACGCGGCCATCAATGCTCGGAACATTTATTGCTCCCCAATCCCCGACAAGTGCAGATCGCGAATCCAACCGTTGCGGCGGCCGCTGTCGCGTTCGACATAAACCCAATCGATCAAATACTCTGGGTCGAAGGGATCCTCTAGCGGCGCATACTCGATTTCTGAACCAAGCTCGCGGTAACCGAGCTCCACCATTCTACCCTTGTGCCATATCAGCGTGTCACAGGTGTTCTCATCCCTACAGAACTCGGCGGCATACACTTCGTCGCCAACATCTACGCCACCGACAGCGCGCCGCATCACGCCTCGTAGCGCTCTCAAATGCCTTTCGTACCGGACTGCGTTCACCCATTCGTCCTCCGCGAGCTGATCGACGATCGGCGCGTTAATGCGCGGCTCAGCGTAAACATCGATCTCGGTATTCGCGCGCCAACGCCCCGGGAAGTTAGCGCATCTGGGGCACCACATGTCTCGCATCGGCATGGTAATGTAACCGCCCTCGACAAAGAGCGGCGTCGGCAGGGCGTCTTGCGCTGGTTGCGGCTCGCTTGCCTGCACCTGACGAAGGGTTGCGGCGTCCATCTGCGCGCAGGCGCCGACGAGCGACAAGAGCGCCGCCCCAAACACCAATACAGCCCGCATGAAGCTTGCTCCCCGGCCCCGTCGCGAATCGACGCTAGCAAATTAGATTTGCGGCGTCGCGGAGCGAGACAGCCATGTTATCGCTCGTACATCGCGCTTGCAGATGCCCGTCCAGGCGCAATGGCAACGAACGAGCCGGAAGCAGACACTAGCGTCGCTGCGGCTGGCAGCGTTCGCCTTCAAAGAGCACAGTCACCCGGACTAGGCCCGTGTTGGCGATGGAGATTTGCTCTCCTTCCACTCGCACCTCTAGACCGAAGTCGGGTGGTGGACGAAGCGGATGGCCCTCTGCAGCGAAGGTTGCGCTGCGCTGGTCACTGCCGCCGCCGAGAAGCAGCGGCGAAGAATTGGACAAGTCGGAGTTCATCCCGCACCATCCGGCGACATTCAGGGGGAGAGTCGTTATGAAAACTGTGTTCGCGTTGATCATGCTCGGTGCAGTCGTCGCGTGTTCGCCAGCCGCGCCGCCGGCGGCGCCCGATCCTGCCGCTCCCGATACCGCCGCGCCTTACGCCTTCACGGCTGGCGATCCTCCGGCGACGCCGGCGGCGAGCGCTGGAAGCGCGGACGCGCTCGGCTCTGGATGCGCGCCAAATGCGGACACGTTGCCCGACGGCGCCTGGTTTGGATACGCCACGCGCTGGGATGCGGCGGGCATCGATTTCGACCTTGCCTGCTTCTATGTGGGCGACGCCGCCGCCGCGCAGGCAACCGCCCACAACGAAGAGTTCGTGAACGACTATTATCTCGTCAACAACGCGACGACGATCCGCCGTTTGGATGTCGCTGCGAACGCCACGGCCTATCGGTTGTCAACAGCGGGCGGCGTCGCTCTGGAGCGCACGACGTACGCAGACGTCGTCGCCAACCCCGGAGAGGCGACCGCCTCGTTTTGCCCGGGCGAGCTGTGCGCGGTCTGGGTGTTCGTCAACGACGGCCGCGTGACCGAAGTGATGCAGCAGTTCTTTCCCTAGCGCGCTCAGTCGGCGCAGCTCACGCCTTGCACGTTCAAAAAGAAAACGCCGGCCCCTCGCGGCGCCGGCGTTTCACAAGATGGCGTTCCTGCGTCAGAAGCGGAAGCTGACCTCCGCGCCATACATACGCGGCTCATTGAAGTTTGCGTAATCGCCGATGGCGTTTGTACCGCGCCGCAGCTCGTCCGAGCGGCGGTAGATGTGCTCTTCGTTCAGCAGATTGCGCGACCACAACGAGAACGTCATCTCTCGCCCTTCGCCGACATCCATGCCGGCCAGCGCCACGCGGCCGTTGACGATGAACGAGTCATCGGTCTCCAGGCTTGACTGCTCGAAGCTCTGCGTGCCGTCCGCGTAGTTGGCGTCGAGGTGCGCGCGCACTTCGGCCCAACCCAGCGGGAACGTGTAGTCGACGGCCGCGTTGAAGGTGTTGAACGGCGTGTAGATGATATACACGGGTTGAACTGTTCCGCATGCTGGGCAAGCCGGCGAGGCCGGGAACGGATTCAGCGCCGGCGGCACGTTCGTGTCCGTGTAGGCGTACGCGAACGTAAACGTGAGGTTTTCCGTCGCTTCCCAGGTCAGATCGAGCTCAGCGCCGCGGATTTCGGTCACGCCCGGCGCGTTCACGGTTTCCACCGTGTTGCGGTTCGAGCCGCTGACCGGATCCGGCGCCACAAGCGTGAACTCGATCTGGCTGTTGGTGCGCTCCATGTTGAACAACGCGACGTTCATCCGCAGTTGGTCGAACAGCATGGCCTTCAAGCCGAGTTCGAATGACTCGACTTCTTCCGACGCAAACGGCGTGTAGGTCAGCGAGCGCGAGTTGGCGCCGCCCGCGCGATAGCCCGTCGCGTACGTGCCGTACACGTTGATGTCCTGCGACAAATCATATGCGACCGTCGCCACGGGGTCGAAGCGGCTCTCTTCGAGGTCGAAGGAATAGTTCCGCGCCTGGTTGGCGACGCGGTACAGCGTCCCGTGCTTTTCGTCCCAGGTTTGGCGTCCGCCGAGCGTGATGTGCAGGGCATCGTCGAGGATAGGCGGCGTGTACGTCGTGTGCACGAAAATTCCCGAGCTCTCGGAGTGCGCGACGCTGCCGCGATCGATCGAACGGAACCCGTGCTCCGACCCCGGGAAGGTGCGTGGATCGAGCACGACATAGTCGCCGTTGGACCCGATCCAGCGGAGCGTGCTTGGCGTCGCGGCTTCTTCCCACGCCTTTTCGTTGAAGTAGTAGGCGCCGATCACGTAATCGAGGCGATCGTCGAACGCCGTGCCAACCAATTGGAACTCTTGGCTGCGCTGGAGCTGCTCCATGTCGGAAAGGCTGTAGCGCGAGAAATTGCGCGCCGAGGAATCGGCGGGCGCGTTCGGCTGAAACACGGGAGCGCGGTTGGGACCGCCGGAATTGTCCCACTGCTCGACTGTGACCTCGCGGTACGCGGTGATCGAGCGGAGCTCCAGATCAGGTGTGATTTCCCAGTTCATATGCAACGAATGCCCTAGCGTTTCATCGACGCTCGGTTGTTGCGGCACGCCGATATCAGCCACATCCTGCCGTTCCGGGTGGACATGGACGTTGGGCGCGAGCGGCGAGATGGTGCCAGACGGACGCGGGAACGCGGTGGAGACCGGCAATCCGAGCGGATTGTACACCACGAGCTGGCTGAGGAACGGCGTGGTTTCGCTGTGGCCGGTGTCGAAAGCATACTGCGCGCTGAAGCCGTCGACGGGCTCCCACAGCGCGGCGGCGCGGAAACCATTGCGGTTGAGGTAGTTCCAGCCGGTTGCTCCATCGAGCGGGTTCTCGGTGGTTTCATCGTGATACTGAACCGCGCCATCCAACTTGATGCTGATGCCCGCGACTTCCGGCAGGTCAAGGTGCGCCTCGGCGCTGTGACCGTTAAAGTTCGCGATGCCCGCGGCGGCGCGCAGCTCGAACTCGCCAGTGGGGCGTCGCGTCACCATGCTGACCGCGCCGCCTTCGGTGTTGCGGCCGAAGAGCGTGCCTTGCGGCCCCTTCAGGACCTCAACCCGTTCGAGGTCGAGCATCGCGGCGTTGAGGCCTTGCTGACGACCGAGGTAGACGCCGTCGAGGTAGACGCCCACGCCCTGTTCACGAGCCGGCTGGTTGGCGTCGTTCGGCACGATGCCGCGAATGCCGACCGTGAGCGCGCTTTGGCGCGACTCGAACGTCGACATGCGCAAGCTGGGGATCGCGCCGTCCGTGAGGTCCAACAAGTCCTGCACGTGCCGATCTTCCATCACCGAGGCGTTAAGCACGGAGATCGCGATCGGCGTGTCCTGAAGATCGGTCTCCCGCTTGGTCGCGGTGACGATGATCATGTCCTCCGGCGACTCTTCTTGAGCGAAAGCTGGTCCGGCGCAAAGGCTGCCGACACTTGACAGCGCGCCGAGCATAAGCAAACGGCGCAGCGACATTTTGGAACGCATGGAGACCCCCGGTCGTTAATCTTGACTGGTTGCGGCTCCACGCCTCAAAGGCCCGCGATTATCGCGCGGGCGCCCACGAAGAACCCCAACGCGGCGCCTCAGACCATGAGAACATCACAGTGACGCTACGATTTTGCGAAAGTCTTGTGACGATTGGCCGTTGGGGACGGTTCCAAACCGAAACGCGCGGGCCTATGTTGAATCCAGTTGCGTTTGCGGAGAATTGCCCGTGGGCTTCTGGATCAGCATAGCGGTCATGATCGTGATCGTGGTCGGCGTCTCGGTTCTGGTCGGCATGAACGTCAAGGACAGTCGCAAGCACCGAGTCTCGCGCGATGAGATGATGGCGCTCAAAACATCCGGCGCGTTCAAGGAACGCAAGTCGTCCATGAACGGCGACTGATGGCGGAAGCCCGCGTCCACTTACCCGACGACAAAGCCGAGCGTTACGCCGCATTGCGGGCGGAGATCGCCGCCGTCGTTTCAGGCGAATCGAACATCATCGCCCGCTATGCGAGCGCGGCGTGCTTGCTCGCGCACGCTTTTCCGGATCGCTTCTTCTGGACCGGGTTCTACCTAGTCGACGAGACGAAGCGAGATGAACTCGTCGTTGGTCCCTATCAGGGCACACTGGGCTGCCTGCGCATCCCCTTCGGCAAGGGCGTGTGTGGCGCGGCGGCGGCGCGACGTGAAACCATCGTCGTGCCCGACGTTCACGCCTTCCCCGGACACATCGCCTGCGACAGCCGTTCGAACTCGGAAATCGTCGTGCCAGTGTTCAACGCCGCGGGCGCGCTCGCCGCGGTTCTCGATGTAGACTCGACCCAGTTCAATGCATTCGATGATGTCGACAAAGCGGGGCTGGAAGCCATTTGCGCCGACCTGCTCACATCGGCTTAGACGATCGTGCAAATTTACGGCCACCCATTTTCGTCCTACACGTGGAAGGTGTTGATCGCGCTCTATGAGCGCGGCGCGCCTTTTCAGTTCATGACGTTGGGGCCGGATCATTCGGACAACACTGAATTTGTCGCGCGCGCGGCGCCGACGGGCCAGTTCCCAGTTCTCGTCGATCGCGGCCGCGTGGTGATCGAATCCGCGGCGATCATCGAGTACCTCGATCTCCATCACGGATCGGCGCCGCCAATGGTTCCCGCCGACTCGTGCGCCGCGATCGAAGCACGGCAGATGGACGGCGTGTTCGACGATTACGTGATGGCGCCGGTGCAGCGCATGGTCGCCGCCGCATTGCGCGAGGAAGCGAAACGCGATCCCCATGTCGAGGCGGAAGTGAGAGCCGCGCTGGACAAGAGCTATGCGTGGCTCGATCGGTGGATGACGAACCGCACCTGGGCCGCGAACGAAGTCTTCAGCATCGCTGATTGTGCGGCGGCGCCAGCGCTCTTCTACGCGCATTGGGCGTTCCCGATCCCGGCCGCGCACGCCGCGCTGCGCGGCTATCGCGCGCGCCTGCTCGCCCGGCCGTCGATCGCGCGCGTCATCGACGAAGCGCGGCCGTGGCGCGAGTACTTCCCGCTGCGGGGCCGCGGTTCGCCGGATTGATACGCAACCGCTCCGCCTCGGCTTGCCGCCCGCAACGCAGGCGCTAAACAAGCGCCCATGATCAAGCTTCAGACCGGCCTCCTCCTTTCCCAGATCGCGCAGCACGCTACGGAAGCCGCGGCCGTCGCAAGCGCGCGCTGGCGGGGATTGGGCAAGAAAAACGACGCCGACCAGGCTGCTGTCGACGCCATGCGCAAGGCATTCGCGGAAGCGCCGTTCTCAGGCAAGGTGGTGATCGGCGAAGGCGAGATCGACGAGGCGCCGATGCTCTATATCGGCGAGGAACTCGGCGCGGGCGGCGTCAAGGTCGACATCGCCGTCGATCCGCTCGAAGGCACCAAACTTTGCGCCAATGACGCGCCGAACGCGATGACTGTGGTGGCGCTGGCGCCGCAAGGCGGGCTCTTGCACGCGCCCGACATGTACATGGACAAGATCGCGATCGGCCCCGGCTACCCGCCTGGGCTGATCGATCTCGATCTCTCACCCACTGAGAACGTCGCCCGTCTCGCCCAAGCCAAGGGCGTGCCAGTGAGCGACATCCGCGCCTGCTTACTTGACCGCGACCGCCACGCCGCGATCATCGAGGAGCTGCGCCGCGCCGGCGTTGGCATTCGCCTCATTCCTGATGGCGATGTCGCGGGCGTGTTCTGGACCACGGAGACAGCGCGGTCTGGCGTCGACATTTATTTCGGGTCCGGCGGCGCGCCCGAGGGCGTGCTGGCGGCGGCCGCGATCCGTTGCGCGGGCGGGCAGATGCAAGCGCGGTTGCTGCCGGAAAACGAGCAGGAAACCGAACGCGCCCGCAAGATGGGTCGCGATGTGAGCGCCAAACTCACGCTCGACGACTTGGTTCCCGGCGCGGTCGTGTTCGCGGCGTCCGGCGTAACGGATGGATCGATGTTCGAAGGCGTGCGCTTTGGCGACGGCGGGGCGCATGTCGACACATTGATTTGGGACAGTTTCAGCGGCCGCAAAAGCCGCGTGCGGTCGTTCTGGCCTGTCTAAGGCTGCGCTTGCGCGGCCTCACCCTCGGCCGGAAGCAGGGTTTCAGGCGCCTCGCCAGGCGCCATGATCGGCTGCACCTGCACGGGCCGCGGCGCGCGTCGCGCAAACGCCGTCAACCCGGGCACGTTGACCGCGCCGTCGTAGACTTCGATGTTCGCGCCCTCGAACGCCGCGCCGACAGGCTCAACGCGGCCGCCCAGACAATCGCCGAGGAAGTGCTCAAGGATCGCGAAGTACGATAGCCGGTTGGCAGGGCGGTGAAGTACAGCGCCCTCATCGGGAAAGGAAAGATAGGTGAAGGCGCCGCGAGTCGCGCGTGCGGCCTGCGCCAACTGGTCCATGTCCGGTCGCGGCGCGCGCGGATCGACCCCGCCGAACGCCAGGAACAAGGGTCCGCGAATCTCGCCCGCGCGAAAAACTGGCGACTGTTCGCGCAGCGCCTGACGGCCCTCGCGCGTGCGGACATCGCCCACGCGGGCATAGAGCGCCTCGCGCTCGGAGGGCGGCGCGCCATCGACGTACGAAAACAGGTTGCCGAAACCGCTCAAGCTGGCGCCGCACCGAAACCGGTCCGGCGAAAACGTCATCCCCGCGATCGCCGCGTAACCGCCAAAGCCCTGCCCGACGATGGCGATGCGGCTTGGTTCCGCGATCCCGTTGTCAATCGCCCAGCCGGCGGCGTCGCGCAGATCGTCTTGTACACGACGGCCCCACTCGCCGTTCGCGGCGTTGAGAAACGCCTTGCCAAATCCGCTTGAGCCGCGCGTGTTGACGCTCATCACGGCATAGCCGCGGCTTGCCAGCCATTGATGCAAGGGATTGAAGCCAAAGCTCTCCCGCCCCCAGGGCGCGGGCAAGGCCGTGATCACGAGCGGCGTCGGCTGTTCAGGCCGTGCATCGCCGTTCTCGTCCGCGCCGGCTGGCAAGGTGAGATAGCTCACCAGCGTCAGGCCGTCGCGGGCGGCGATTTCAATGGGCGTTGTCGGCTGCAGACTCGCGCCTTCGATGGCAGGCCGATGGCGGAACAGCAGCGAGAGCTGGCGTCCGTCACGCGCCAGGCGATCATACAGGTAGGAGCGCGGCGGCGCCGTCGGCCCCTCTTCCACGACGATCCAGCGCGCGTCGTCCTGACTGCGGGAAACAACCTGAAAGTCGTTGGCGAGCTGTGCGTCGAGAAAATCGAGATCGGCTTGCGTCTCCGGCAGCAGCGCGCGCCACTCGCGGCGCAGATACTCCGTCGCGAACGCTTCGGGCGCATTGGTCGCCGGGTCGAGCCACACATCGATGACGTCCGCGCGCTCGCTTTCGCCCACAACGGTCTTCGAACCGGTTTCGAGATCGACCCGCACCAGCGCCGTTCGATCGCGCCCAGCTGAATCGAACATCAGGAATGAGCGGCCGTCGCCATCCATCGCGATCGGCGTCGATGAGAGCGCATCCTCAAAGGGGATCGCGGCGACCACGCGCCATGCCCCGTCATCGGCGCGCGCGGCCACTTCCCCCGCCCCGCCCGGCAAACGCCGGACGCCAAGCCGCACCGCGCCGCCGCGATCGAGAATGAAGCGTGTGAAGCCGCCGTCATTGCGCAGCAACTGCGTGCGCTCTCCGGTGGCGAGGTCGATGCGAAATACGTCCGGCCAGTCGCGATCGCGCGTGTTGAGCGTCACGATCACGGCGCCCGGATCGGCGGCGCGCACGCCCAGAATTTCAGCTTGTGCGTTTTCCGGCGTGAGCGGTCGCGGCGCGCCGCCGCCGGCATCCACCGCGAACAAGCGGGCGGCGCGGCCGGCGCCGTCTTCCTGCGCGTAAACCAGCGTCGTGTTGTCCGCCGCCCACATGAACTGGCGCACGCCACTGTCGCGTTCATCGGTCAGCGCGCGCGCTTCATCGAGCGCCCCGACGCTCAGAACCCAAAGATTCATCACCCCATCACGCGGCGCCAGGAATGCGACGGCGTCCCCGCGCGGCGACACCTGTCCCGACGAACGCATCGGATCGCCAAACAAATCCGCGCGGGAAAGGAGGCGCGATGTCGAGGGCGCGACTTCGGGCGCCGTCGGCGCGCGGCCGCAACCAGCGACCGATGCCGCCAGCCCCAGAGCGAACCCCGCTCCAGCCCAAAATTTGAGGTCACGCGTCCCCACGCCCCAAACCTTACAATTCTGTCACCCAGCGGCAAGCCGCGTGGCTGACAAGGAGTTCACCTTTGCGGCATCGGTGGGGCAAACCCTGCATCGGGGCAGCGTTTACCCTTTTTGACACCCCGCCCGGCGCAGCCTATCTGACTGCCGCTTTGGCCAAACCGACTCACTCCTCCGCCGCCACCGGCGCGCTCGTGCTCGCCGATGGGTCCGTTTTCCTGGGTCAGGGGGTGGGCGCCGCCGGCGCCGCCGAGGGCGAGGTCTGCTTCAATACCGCTATGACGGGGTACCAGGAAATCCTGACCGACCCCTCCTACGCCGCCCAAATCGTGGCCTTCACCTTCCCGCACATCGGCAATGTCGGAACCAACGACGGCGACGTGGAGACCTCCTCGCCCGCCGCATCGGCCGCCGCGCGCGGAGCTGTGTTTCGCACGCTGCCGACGCCGCCTTCGAACTGGCGCGCCGAAGAGACGCTCGATGCCTGGCTGAAGAAGCGCAACATCATTGGCCTCGCTGGCCTCGACACGCGCGCGCTGACGCGCCGCATTCGCGAGCACGGCTTGCCGAACGGCGTCATCGCTCACACGCCCGACGGCAAGCTCGATCTCGATGCTTTGAAAGCGCGCGCGAAAGCCTGGCCGGGTTTGGTCGGGCTCGATCTCGCGAAAGAGGTCACCTGCGCGCAGAGCTACGCCGTGAGCGAAGGCCGCTGGCAATGGCCCGAAGGCGTGAGCGCCGTGAAGAAGCCCAAGTTCACCGTCGTGGTCATGGACTATGGCGTCAAGCGCAACATCCTGCGCGCGCTCGGCGATGTCGGCGCCAAGTGCATCGTGCTGCCGGCGGAAGCCACCGCCGAGGAAGCGCTCGCGCACAAGCCTGACGGCGTGCTGCTCTCAAATGGCCCCGGCGATCCAGCCGCCACGGGCACGTACGCCGCGCCGCAAATCAAGAAGCTGGTCGACAGCGGCGTGCCGGTGATGGGCGTGTGCCTCGGCCACCAGATGCTGGGCTTAGCGCTCGGCGCGCGTACGCTGAAGATGCCGCAAGGCCATCACGGCGCCAACCATCCTGTACAAGACAAGGCCACCGGCAAGGTCGAGATCGTGTCGATGAACCATGGCTTCGCCATCGACGCCGCCACGCTGCCCAAGGGCGTGAAGGAAACCCACGTGTCTTTGTTCGACGGCAGTAACTGCGGCATCGAACTCGAAGGCAAGCCGGTGTTCTCGGTGCAGTATCACCCGGAAGCGAGCCCGGGCCCCCAGGACAGCCACTATCTGTTCGAACGCTTCGCGAAGCTGATGGCGAAGAAGGCGAAAAGCGCGGCGTGAAGGGGCGGCGACCGCTTTTGGCCCATTTGAGACGCTTGGCGGTTTCGCGCTACGAGTAGAGGATGACTATTTCGCCACCACTTTTCCCTGAAGATGATGGGCTGAACGATTTAGCAGATAGGCTCGCAACGGAGCTATCAACTGCGTTCGGCTATTCACTACCGGAGGCGGAGAGTCACATCCGCAACTTCTACCTCGATTACCAACGTTCGATTCCTGAACAGCGCGAAATCATGAAAAAGAAAGGTGTTTCGGCCGAGCCCATGACTGCCGAGGAAGTCTTTGGGCACGAAGACAGTTGGTTGGTTCTTGAGATCGGATATCGCCTTGCAGGCGGTGATGTGCGCGGGACGAAATTCCTCGAATGGCGAAATGGCTGCTGGGATGCGCTTAAGAGCGGGCAACGAGTGCCGACCCCAAACATCTAGTTTTTGATGTCCGCTTCCGGCGAAATACGGACTCGCCATTCTGGAACGCGGAACGAACCCGGCGGACTTTTGCCCTCACGACTGTCTGGACATCTGGCGGCGGTTGGCGGCCAACGCGTAGATTCGCGTTGTCTGCGTTGCCGTTTCTTCGGGTGAAAATGCACCGCGACCGCGCTCGCCGGCCGTCGCCGCCAAGTTTCTCAAGAGCGCGCGATCATGATAAAGCCGCTCAATCGCCGCGCACAGTCTGGCGACCGAGCCTGGCTCAATGAGAAGGCCCGAGACGCCATCCTCAATATACTCGCCAAAGGCGCCAACGCGGGAAGCTATCATCGCTTTGCCCATGCCGAGGCCAAACGCGATGATGCCGGAAGCCGAGCCCTCGATGTAGGGAAGGAGCAGCGCATCAGCGCTTGCGATTGATCGCTCGAAAGCGGCGGGGCCAAGGCCGCCGCCCACGATCCGCAACCATTCCTCCGCGCCGGCCGGCGCGCCCGCGAGTTCCGGCCCCTTGCCGGCGAGAGTAAGCCTAATCCGTAAGCCTCTGCGCCGAAGCCTCTCGCAGGCCTCCAAGGCAATGGCAACGCCCTTGTAGGCTTCCATGCGCCCGAGCAGCAGGATCTCCAGGGCATCGCCATCGCCGCTTGCGCCAGCAGCCACGTGACGGGCGCGGAACGCCGGGTGCGCGACCACATGAAGACGGTCGCTGACGGTCGGGTCTAGCGTGTACATCTGCTTTGCGATCTGCTGCCCATGCACGATCACACCATCCGCTGAGCGGCGCAGACGTTCTCGGACGCCGCCAAATGAAAGGTGCATACGGCTGTCGCGGCCCGGGTGATTGGTTGCGTCATGCACCGTGAGAACACGCGGGTACCGCGCAGCCAGAGTCCAAAGCGCCAAACACTGGGCCGATCCGCTCTCCTGAAAGTGCACAACGTCGGGATCCATGGATTTCAGAAGACGCGAAAAGCTAGACAATGAAGCCAGCACGAACGCGGGCTTTCGAAGCTTGCTTGCTTCGAAGAGAGTTACGTCAAATTCAGGCGACGGCTCGCCGACCTCAGCGAGGAAATTCGCGCGCGGCAGAAACGCTGCGACCGTGTGATCGCTTCGCAGCGCTTCCGTCAATGTCAGGCAATAGAGGCTGAAGTGAAGCCCAACCAGAACGACTTTCATGCGCCCTCGGCAAAGGTTGCCGTAGCCGCCAATTGTGCGCGGCGAGTTCGCTGTGCCTCTCAATCCCGAGAGGCGTAGTCAAGGCAGCGACGCAGTTGTGAGCCTGAAAACCGCTTGCCCGTGACGCAGCGATGGTCAAGTGGCATAAGTCCGCTGTGCCCACTACCCTCCCTCCCCTCGTCGCGCTCGCGCCCATGGCCGGCGTGACGGACATTCCGGTCCGCGCGCAAGTGAAGGTGTTCGGCGGGCGCTATTGTGTGTCGGAGATGGTGGCGAGCGAACAGCTTGCGCGCGACCGCATCGACATGGTGCGCCGTGCGGCTGGCTCCGGCGTAATTTCCCCGCTGGTGATTCAGCTCGCCGGGCGCGAAGCGCGTTGGATGGCCGAAGGTGCGCGGATCGCGGAAGACGCCGGCGCCGACGTGATCGACATCAATATGGGCTGCCCATCCAAGAGCGTGACCAGCGGCCTTTGCGGCTCGGCGCTGATGCGTGATCCTGAAACGGCGTTGCGCCTCATCGAAGCGACGGTGACCGCGACGGCGCGCCCCGTAACGCTCAAGATGCGCCTAGGCTGGGATCACGCGAGCCTCAACGCCGCCGACATAGCCAAACGCGCGGAAGATGCGGGCGTGCGCATGATCACCGTGCATGGGCGCACGCGTCAGCAATTCTACGCAGGCTCGGCGGACTGGAGCGCAATCGCGCCGATTGTCGAAGCCGTGCGCATTCCAGTGATCGCCAACGGCGATATCGCCAGCGCCGACGATGCGCGCCGCGCACTCGCGCTGTCCGGCGCGGCGGGCGTGATGATCGGTCGTGCGGCGCAAGGCCGGCCTTGGTTGCCCGGCGCCATCGAACACGCGCTCCTACACGGCGGCGACGCTACGCCGCCGCCGCGCGAACGCCTGCTCGCGTCGCTGCTGGCGCTCTATGACGACACGCTCGCCTTTTATCCAGAGAGGCTCGGCGTGCGCGTCGCGCGCAAGCACATCGCCTGGACCATCGACGCCGTGCTCGGCTCCAGCGCCCGCGAAGCGCGAAAAGCGATCTGCATGCTGGACGATCCGACGCGCGTGCGGGCCGGCCTCCATGCCCTCTTCGGCGACGCGCCCGACCACCCTACGACTCGGTCGCGAACATCAGACGACGGCTGCGCTAATCCCGTCGACGCGCGCCGCGCTGGCGCCTATAGCATCGCCCATGCTTCTGCTCACCGCCCTCGGCACGCTCCAGCAAATCCGTGACGCCGCCGACGAACTCGACCGGCACGACCCCTCGCCCGCAGACGCGGTGAGCTGGTTCGAGGAATCGCCCGGCAAGTTTCGTCTCGAAGTGTACGCGCCGACCAAGCAGGACGCCGCCAGCGTCGAAGCGATCGTCGGCGCCGCGGCGCCCGAGCTGCACCTCAAGCAGAAAAAGGTGAAGGCCGCCGATTGGGTGGCGATGTCGCTTGAAGGCTTGCCCGCCGTGCGCGCCGGACGCTTCGTGGTGGCGGGCGCGCACGCGTTGGCGCGCGCCCATGGCGGACGCACGCGCGTGTGGATCGAAGCCAGCGAAGCGTTTGGCACCGGCCACCACGGAACCACTTGGGGGTGCCTGCAGGCGCTCGAAGGCGAATTGCGCCGCCGCCGCGTGCGCCGCGTGCTCGATGTCGGCGCGGGCTCCGGCGTGCTGGCGATCGCCGCCGCGAAGACGGGCGCGCAAGCGCTGGCCGTGGAAATTGACCGCCGCGCCGCCGCTATCGCCGCGATCAACGCGCGGCAAAACAAGGTTGAACCGCGCGTGCGCGTCATCGCCGGCGACGGCGCCCGCTACATCGCGCACAAGAGCTTCGACCTCGTGTTCGCCAACATTCTGATGCGGCCGCTCATCCGCTTGGCGCCCAAGCTGGTGCGCGCCACCGCGCCGAACGGAACGCTCATTCTTTCGGGCTTGCTACGCAGCCAAGCGCCGCTCGTGCGCGAGGCGTACGCCAATCGCGGCATGGTGCTGGAGCGGCAAATTCCGAAGGAAGCGTGGATGACATTGGTCTGGCGCAAACCGCCGCGAACACTTAGATTCAGCGCCTGACATTCACCCGTAAGGACGCATCCCGTGTTCCAGACGTACGACGATCCCGGCGGCCCCGCGCTCGGCCGCAAGCATTTGCCGCGTTTGCGCAAGGCGCTCAAAGCCGCAGGCTTGGACGGCTTCATCATTCCCCATGAGGACGAGTGGCAGAACGAATACGTCCCTCCCGCTTACGATCGCTTGATGTGGGCGACGGGTTTCACCGGATCGGCGGGCGCAGCGATCGTGATGAGCGATCGCGCGGCGATCTTCACGGATGGCCGCTACACGCTGCAGGTGCGCGCGCAAGTGGATGGCGACCTATTTGAGTATCGCGATCTCGTGGACGGCGGCCCTTCCGGGTATTTGCGCGAACACGCGCCGAAAGGCGCCAAGATCGGCTACGATCCAAAACTCCATAGCCCCGACAGCCTGGATCGTTTACGCAAAGCCGCGGAAAGCGCCGGCGCCCAACTTGTGGCCGTCGCGCCGAATCCGATCGATGCGATTTGGGACAATCGTCCGCCAATCCCGATGGCGCGTATAGAGCCGCATCCGGAGACGTTCGCGGGCGAGAGCAGCGCCGCTAAACGTCATCGGCTTGGCGAGGCGCTCTCCAAAGGCGGCGCCGAAGCGGTTGTGCTCACCTCGCCCGCATCGCTTGCGTGGTTGTTCAACATCCGCGGCGGCGATGTCGCGCGCACGCCGCTGCCGCTTGGCGAAGCCATTCTGCGGGCCGACGGAACCGCTGACGTGTTTCTCGCCGATGAGAAAGTATCTCCCGAACTCCGCCGCTGGCTCGGCAATGAAGTCGCCGTCAAACCGACCGAAGAGCTGCCGCGCGGGCTCGCCGCGCTCAAGGGCCAACGCGTACAAGTTGATCCGGCCACGGCCTCGGCATGGTACTTTGAGGCGCTCACTGGCGCTGGCGCGGAGATCGTGCGCGGCCAAGACCCCGTCGTTCTGCCGCGCGCCTGCAAAAACGCCGCCGAGATCGAAGGCTCGCGCAAGGCGCACGCGCGCGATGGCGCGGCCGTTTCGCGCTTCCTGCACTGGCTGGCGACGGACGGTCAAAGCGGCAAGGTGCAGGAGATCGACGCCTGCCAGAAACTCGAGGCCTTCCGCGCCGAAACCGGCGCGCTCAAGGATCTCTCGTTCGACTCCATTTCCGGCGCCGGTCCGAACGGCGCCATTGTGCATTATCGCGTCACCAAGAAAACCAATCGCCGGCTTGCGCGCGGCGCCTTGTTCCTGATTGACAGCGGCGGTCAATATCTCGACGGCACCACCGACATTACCCGCACGATCGCGATTGGGCGGCCCACGAAGGAGATGCGCGAGCGCTTCACGCGCGTGCTCAAAGGTCACATCGCGCTGTCACGCGTACGCTTTCCAAAAGGCACGACCGGCCATCAGCTGGATGCGCTGGCGCGGCTTTCGTTGTGGGAAGCGGGCCTCGATTATGACCACGGCACCGGACATGGCGTTGGCGTTTATTTGGGGGTCCACGAAGGGCCGCAGCGCATCGCCAAGCTCGTCAACACCCAGCCGCTCGAACCCGGCATGATCGTGTCCAACGAGCCCGGCTATTACAAGACCGGCGGTTACGGCATCCGCATCGAGAATCTTCAGGTGGTGACTCCCGCCGAAGACATCGCGGGCGGCGAACGGCCGATGCTCGGGTTCGAGACGCTGACGCTCGCGCCGATCGCGCGCGAGCTGATTGTGAGCCGACTTCTGACACGAGAAGAACGCGATTGGCTCAACGCCTATCACGCGCGCGTCTTGGCGACGATCGGCCCACAGCTCGACGGTGAGGCGCGCGTTTGGCTGGAAGCGGCGACGGCGGCGTTGTGACATCGCCACGTTTCATTCGCGGATCGGCTCGTCATTGCAGGAGATTCGAGCGCAGCGAACCGATGTTCAGTGGCGCGCAGACCCTGACGCGCCGTACTTTGACAACGTCGCCCTTGAGATCGCGCCACACTTTGTAGAATTAGGTACTGTTGCCTTCGATCTCCGCGCCACCGAAGCCTATGGCGCTGTTGTCGCAGTCCGCCTTCGCGGAAGCACGTCCGTGAACAACGCCGCAGAATGCCAAGCCGCCAGCCTGAGCGTCATACGCGCAGCTGAGGAGCACTACGGGCCGTTCTTTTGGGAAGTTCGCACAATTCGCGGGGAGCACATTGTCCGCACGGTGGCGGGCTCTTCAATAATGGTCAGTGGATGGCGCCCCTTGGCCTCGCCGGTTGAACCGAGCGAGTTCTCAGACCCAGGTACAACCGGCTTCGCGACACGGACTCGTGGCGCACTGAGTAACGCTGCCGGAGATATCAAACTCTTGATCTCGTCCGATCTTCGGGATGGCAGGTGCCAAACAACCCTTGAATTTGAACTCTTGTGAGCGAATACATCAAGACATCACATTATTGACATCAAGACATCAATTCGCTATTTTGCACGCATGCGAACCACTCTGACCCTCGAACCCGACGTGGCCACCCAAGTCGAACGCCTTCGTAAGGAGCGCGACATGGCGCTCAAGGACGTGATCAACGAAGCGCTGCGTCGAGGGCTGATGGAGATGCGCGCAAAGCCGAAGCAGCAGGAACGCTACGAGACCCGTGTACACGACAGCGGCCAGCTGCTCATGGACATCAAAGAGGCGCTCGCGATGATGGACGAAGAATACGATCGTAAGAAGCTCGGATATTGATCCTCATCGACGCCAACCTGTTGCTCTATGCTCATCTCCTGAAAGCAGAAGAGCATGCCAGAGCGCGCGCCTGGCTTGACTGGCAACTCAACGAACCTGTCAGGGTCGGTCTGCCCTGGAGTTGTCTGCTCGCCTTCATTCGCATTTCGACCAATCCACGCCTTCATGCGATCCCCGAAACAACCGAAGGCGCATGTAGCCTAGTCGAGACATGGCTTGCTCGCGAAAACGTCTGGGTTCCTGACCCCGGCCCCCGCCACGCCGAAATCCTGCTTTCCCTGCTCCGCGCGACCCGCGCGCGCGGCAACCTCACTTCCGACGCCCACATCGCCGCGCTTTCGATCGAACACGGACTGACCATTTGTTCAGCCGACACCGACTTCGCACGCTTCCCCAATGTGCGCTGGATGAATCCACTGCTTGCATGATATGTCCCCGGCGCAGGGAGATCGCGCATCATGTTCGTCGGCCATTATGCAGCCGCGCTCGCGGCGAAAGCGATCGAGCCCAGAGCGCCGCTCTGGACGCTCGCGGCGGGCGCGCAACTCGTCGACATCGGCTGGAGCGCTTTCATCATCGCCGGCGTCGAGCATGCACGCGTCGATCCCGCCCTGCCCGGCTCGTCGCTCGTCCTTGAGCACATGCCGTGGACGCACTCACTGCCGATGACCTTCGTATGGTCTATCGGCGCGGCGCTGCTTGCGTTGGCGCTCCTGCGGCTGCCTTTGTGGGCGAGCATCGCGGTTGGTCTCACCGTAGCTTCGCATTGGCTGCTCGATCTCATGGTGCATCGCCCGGACCTCGAACTTTGGTTAGGCGGCGACAAGGTCGGCTTCGCCCTGTGGAACTATCCCGTGCCGGAGCAAGCCGTCGAAATCGGGCTCCTGGCGCTCGCGGGCATGGCTTGGGCGGCGAGCCGCAAACAGCTCGGGCGCGCCGTTTGGCCGGCGATTGGGTTCGTGGCTTTCCTTGTCGCGCTGCAGATCGTCGCCATGCTGCAGCCGCAACCCGCCGGGCCGTTGCCGCCACAAGCGGGCGTTACGATTCTCGTGGTTTATCTGATCGTCGTCGGCGTCGCGGCGGCGTCGGATTTGCGCGGCAAGACCGCTACGAGCTGAGCGCGATCCAAGCGTCTTCATCGATCACCTTGACGCCCAGCTTCTCCGCTTCCGCGAGCTTTGAGCCCGCGCCCGGACCGGCGACGACGAGATCGGTCTTCTTCGACACGCTGCCGGACACTTTCGCGCCAAGCGCGGTCGCGCGCGCCTTGGCTTCGTCGCGCGTCAACTTCTCAAGCGTGCCCGTGAACACGATGGTCAGTCCCGACACCTTGCTCGCCGTCGCCACGCGCGGCTCGGGTTTCGATCGAATCTGCTCCAACAGATTGTCGAGCAACTCGCGATTGTGAGGTTCTGCGAAGAACTTCACCAAATATCCTGCCGCCACCGGACCAACGCCATCGATGCGACCAAGATCCAAATAATCCTCGCCCGGGGGTTTCTTCGCCGCTGCCTTCACTGCAGCGATTGCATCGTGCGGCGTTGCGTTCGCGGCGATCAATGCCCCCCAAGCTTTCGCGGAAACACCTTTGAGTTTTGGCGGCCCCTCAAATAAATCGCCTCGACCCGCCTTAAGCTCAGGCGCTGCAGCGATCAGGCTCGCGCGCGCGCGTTCGCTCACCCCTTCGATCAGCGCTATCGCTTCGTACTCCTCGCCGGGGCGTGCGGCGACTGCGGCGTCTACGGCATCGCGAAATGCCTCCCAGGTCTCGAACCGACGCGCAAGAACGCCAGAGGTAGTCTCGCCAATGTCACGAATGCCCAGCGCGTAGATGAGGCGCGACAGCTCAACTTCGCGCCGAGCATCGATCGCCGCAAGCAGATTGGCGACACTCCTTTCACCGAAACCTTCGCGCGCCATCAGTTCATTGCGATGCTCGTGCAAGCGGAAGATGTCTGCAGGCGCTTTGATCAACCCCAAGTCAAAAAATTCCTCGATCTGCTTGGCACCCAGGCCCTCGATGTCGAGCGCGTGGCGCGACACGAAATGGATCAGGTGCTCGATACGCTGATAGGGACAAGCGAACTCGCCGCTGCAACGTCGCACCGAGCCTTCCCCGGTCGACACCCGCGTCTTAAGTGGGCATGGGCAGGTGTCCGGAAAATGATATTTATGCGCGCCGCGCGCGCGCTTCTCGAGCAACACATCGACGATCTGCGGAATGACGTCGCCCGCGCGTTGCACCACCACGGTGTCGCCGATGCGCAAATCCTTCCCGCCCCGGATCGGCTCGCCGCTGGCGCCGACCCCTGCGATGTAGTCGGCGTTGTGCAAGGTCACGTTCGTCACTGTGACGCCGCCAACGAACACAGGCTTCAACCGGCCAACCGGCGTCAGCGCTCCCGTGCGCCCAACCTGGATGTCGATGCCTTCAAGAAGGGTCTGCTGCTGTTCGGCGGCGAACTTGTGCGCGATCGCCCACCGCGGCGATCGCGATACGAAACCGAGGCGCTGCTGCAGCGCGAGGGAATCCACCTTGTAGACAACCCCGTCGATTTCGTAGGCGAGCGTATCGCGCCCGGCCAGAATAGCCTGATAGATCTCCAGCAATTCATCGGCGTCCGCCGCGCGCTTGATCGAGGCTAGCGGGAAGCCTAACTCAGCGAGCCGCAGCATGCTGGCGTACTGAGTATCGGCCAACGGCTCGGAAAGCTCGCCCCATCCATGCACGAAGAAGCGCAACGGCCGCGTCGCCGTGATCCTCGGATCAAGCTGGCGCAGCGCGCCAGCGGCGGAGTTGCGTGGGTTGACGTAGGTCTGCTTGCCTTCCGCTTCCAGGCGCGCGTTCATCCGCGCGAACGCGGCCTTCTCCATGTAAACCTCGCCGCGCACCTCAAACACGGCTGGCGCTCCTTTGATCGCTTGCGGAATGTCAGCGATGGTGCGGAGGTTGGCGGTGACGTCCTCGCCTTCGCGTCCGTCGCCGCGCGTGGCGCCCTGGACGAAGCGACCGTTCTCGTAGCGCAGCGACGCGGATAATCCGTCGATCTTCGGTTCGGCCGTGATCACGGGCGGCGCGCCAAGATTGAGAAAACGCTGCACGCGCGCCACGAAAGCGTGCGCATCCTCGGCGTCGAACGCGTTGTCGAGCGACAGCATCGCCACCGCGTGGCGCACCTTGCCGAATTTCTCCGCCGGCGCCGCGCCGACTCGCATTGACGGGCTGTCTTCGCGCACAAGATCGGGGAAACGCGCTTCGATCGCGGCGTTCCGCTTGCGCAGCGCATCGTACTCCGCGTCGGTCAGCTCTGGCGCCGCCTTGGCGTAGTAAAGCTGATCGTGACGGGCGATGTCGCGCGCGAGCCGCTCAAGCTCGGCCGCGGCTTCCTCGGGCGATAAACGGTCGACGGCTTTTTCGCTCACAGGCCTCCCCGCGCAGAGGAGATTAGAACACAGCTCCGAACGTACGTCCGAACCAGCCCCGGCGCTCGGCTTCCTCCTCGGTGACGACCGACACGCCCGCATCCGTCATCAAGGCGTAAGAGCGCTGATACCAGTCATTGCCGGGGAAGTTGTGGCCGAGGATCGCCGCCATGCGCTGCGCTTCCTCGGCCATGCCGATCGAAACGTAGGCTTCCACCAGGCGGTGCAACGCTTCCGGCACGTGCGTGGTGCGCTGATAGTTTTCGTTTTCAATCACGTTGCGGAAGCGATTGATCGCCGCGAGGTGCTGATCGCGATCAAGATAGAAGCGGCCCACCTCCATCTCCTTGCCCGCGAGCTGATCGTAGACCATGTCGATCTTCAGCCGCGCGTCGCGCGCAAAGGTGCTTTCCGGGTAGCGGCGCACGACATCGTTCAACGCGGTCAGCGCGCGTTCAGTGGTCGCCTGGTCGCGGCCCACATCGAGGATGCGCTCGAAGTGACACATGGCGACGAGGTAGTAAGCGTACGGCGCGCTTTCATTGCCGGGATGCAGAGAGAGAAAGCGCTGCGCGTTTTCGATCGCTTCGTCGTATTGGTTGGCTTGATAATGGGCGTACGCCTGCATCAGCATCGCCCGCCGCGCCCATGACGAATACGGGTGCTGACGCTCGACTTCCTCGAACGCTTGGATCGCCTGCGCCCAGCGACGCCGATCAAGATTATCCGCGCCGCGATTGTAGATGCGGGCGACCGGCTCATCGACGTATTGTTGTTCTTCCGCCCGTTGCCGGCTCAACGTGCCGCACGCTCCAAGCCCCCCCGCCAGCAGGATCGCCGCCATGACGCGGGTAAGGTGCTTTTGCTGTGGGGTCATACGCCTGGCCTCATCGACAACATCTTGGCGGCGAAGCGCCATGGGCTGCTGATACAGGATCAGCCGTTCCAGGCAAAGCGCCCACGGCTGTCGCGGACGCGGCGATCCTCAGCCGAGGGCAGCCGCGAACGCCGGCGCGCGGCTTTCGCGCTCTTCCTCGCGGCGCGCGTTTTCCCAGCACCAGGCTTCAGGCGTATCGAGCAACGCCCGGACCAGGCGCGCATTGAGCGCATGGCCCGGCTGATCCGCCACAAAGCGGCCATAAATTGGCGCGCCCGCCATAGCCAGGTCGCCAACCGCGTCCAGCATCTTGTGGCGGACGAATTCGTCCTCGAAACGAAGACCCTCGGGGTTCACCACCCGCCCGCCGTCGACAACCACGGCGTTGTCCAGGGACGCGCCACGGCCCAGCCCGGCGGCGCGCATCACCTCGACGTCGGCCAGGAAACCAAAGGTCCGGGCGTCCGCGATCTCGCTCAGGAACGTCTCCGCCGTGAGATGGACTCGCCGCCGTTGCACGCCAATGGCGGGATCCGCGAAGCGGATGGTCACATCCAGATCGAGCCCTTCAAAGCCCTCCGAGGGGGTCAAAGCCGCGCTTTTCGCGCCCATCCGAACCTCGATCGGCTCAAGAATGCGGATCACGCGGCGCGGCGTGTGCTGGGCCTTCAGCCCAGCGTTGAGCAAAACCTGCACGAACGGCGCGGACGACCCATCAAGGATCGGCACTTCCGGCCCATCCACTTCCACGATCAGATTGTCCACGCCCAAGCCGGCGCAGGCGGACAGCAAATGCTCGACCGTCGCCAATTCCACGCCCGCCGCGTTACGAATGGTCGTGCAGTTGCGCGTTTCCGAAATGGAGTCCGCGTGAGCGCGGATGACGTTATCCACAGCCCGGACGTCCGAGCGAACAAACACGATCCCGGTGTCGACCGGCGCGGGCGTCAGCGCCATGCGCACGTGCGCGCCTGAGTGGACCCCGATGCCGGCGCACATCGCCGGACCTGCAATGGTCTGTTGCCGTCGCACCAAAGCCACCCTCTTTGTCCCCTGAAAAGGGAGTTGGGCCCCCGCCCACACGGGCTGGTTTACGGGCGCCCCCCCAGGCCAACAACACAAGTTGCGTTACGGTTTGTGACGGTTAACCAGTGCGGCGAAACAAGGACCTCCCATTGACCTCAGAACGCCCACCACCGGAGGCGGCGCCAAACCCCGAGGCGCTCTTGGCTGCCGCGCGCGCGGGCGGCCCCGAGGCGGCGGCGTTGGCCTTGCGAGCGGCCCAACTGGCCGAAGGATCGAAGCGCGCGCTAGCGCGCGAGGCCCTGACGCTCGCGCTACGGTTTGAACCGCTCGACCCGATCCCGCGCCTGGCGCTGGCGCGCCTTTCCGCCGAGGACGGCGCTTTCGCGGACGCCCGCCGTGAAGCGGAAGCGGTGCTCTCCTCCGCCGTCGATCAGGCCGCACGCGCGCGGGCCGCATTCCTGCTGGGCGAGATCGCGCGCCTGCAAGGCGACTTCATCCAATCGCGCCTGCGCTTCTCCGAAACGCTCCGCATCGAAGACGCGCTCCTGGCCGCCAGCCGCGGCGATCCCTCCGCGGTTCGGTGGTACGCGCGCGCGCGCGGGCGCTTGGCCGAGTTGGACGCCATCGATGGCGAGCGCGAAAGAGCGCTCGCGGGCGCGGAAGGCGCGCTCGCGATGCTGCGCGCCAGCGCCGCGTCAGTGGGAGAGCCGCCCGCGCTCGCCGCTGATATCGCGGACGCGGAGATGCGCCTCGCGGAGATGGAACTCGCGAACGCTCAGCCCGCGTCGGCGCGGCGGCGATTGGGCGAAGCCATCGGCCGTTACGAAGCGCTCGCGGTCACGGAACGCGAGGAGCCGCACTGGCGCGACGTGCTTGCAGACGCATGGGCGCTCGCGGCGGAAGCGGAGTTCGCACGTGGCCAGCACGAAGCGGCATGCGACGCGATGGACAAAGCGCTGCACGCGCGACTGAGACTTGCCGCGCGCGATCGAAGCGAAGCTTGGGCCCTCGCGGGCGTTTGGCGGCGGCGCGCGATGCTGCGCGCGGCGATTGGCGATCAGGTTGCGGCCGCGGACTCGTTCGCGCAGGCGCGCGCGCTCGCCGAGCAGCTCGTGAAAGCATCGCCGCTTCAGCGCCGATTCCTCGTCCACACGCTGCTCGAACAGGCCGACCACGCCTTGCGCGAGGGCGAACTGGAGCACGCGCGCGAAGCCGCCGACCTCGCCCGCCAGCACGCTGAGCAAGAAGCAGTAGAACAGCCCGCCCCCGAAGCAATGGAGGCGGCAGCGGCGTGCTGGGACCGTCTCGGCGAAACCGCGCGCAAAACGCCCGCGCCGGAGCGCGCGCGTGACGCCTTCGCCCGCGCCGTCGAGTTTCGCCGTTTGAGCCTGACGGAGACACAACCGGCGTCGCGCTTGGACGGTCTCGCGGCCGCTTTGATCAAGTTGGGCGACGCAGCCCTTACGGTCGGCGCCAACGCCGAGGCGCGCGCCAGTTTCGAGGAGAGCGCCACCCTGCGTTTCGGGTTTTATGAGGCCGACGCCAGCGACGTGCGCCGCGCCCGCGCGCTTGCGGTGGCGCTTGAACGGTTCGGGCTTGCGGCGCTGGCGCAGGCCGATCGCGGCGCGGCGCGCGCGGCGTTCGAGGATGCGCTCATTCTGGCCGACGCGATCTTCTCCGATGCCGACGACGCCGAAGCGCGGCGCTTCCGCGGCGCGCTCGAAAGCAATCTTCTCCGCGCCGGCGGCGTGCTCACGCCGCGCTGAACGGCCTTATCGCGGATTGATCTGGCGGCGCAGGAACGCTGGAATCTCCAGCTCCTCATCCAGCGCGGGATCATGCGCCTCCGGTTCCAGAACGCGCGCCGGCGCCTCATCGAGATCGATCGTTCGCGGCGTGGCTTCGACCTCGCGCGCCTCTGGCTTCTTCCATCCAAACAAGCTGAAGCCGCCCCGGCGCGGTTCGGGTTCGATATCGTTCGCAAATCGCGGGCGCGGCTCCTCGAATGCGTCTCGCGCCGGCTCCAACGCTCTAGGCGTCTCGGTCGCGCGCGGCGCAACGTAAGGCCGGCGCGGCGTCGCTTCCGCCGCGCGGCGCGCAGGCTCAACCACGGTTTGTTGCGTGACGATGTGCTCGTCGTCGATGCCGGTGGCGACGACGGCGACGCGAATACGCCCCTCGAGGCTCTCATCGAAGGTGGAGCCCAAGATGATGTTCGCGTTCGGATCGACCTCGGCGCGAATCTCGTTCGCGGCTTGATCGACCTCGTAGAGCGTCATGTCGAAGCCGCCGGAAATGTTGATCAGCACGCCCTTGGCGCCGCGCATCGAGACGATGTCGAGCAGCGGGTTCGCCATCGCGCCATGCGCGGCTTCGAGCGCGCGATTGGCGCCCTCGCCCTCGCCCGTGCCCATCATCGCCGTGCCCATCTCCGCCATCACCGTGCGCACGTCGGCGAAGTCGAGATTGATCAGGCCCGGCATCACCATCAGGTCGGTGACGCCGCGCACGCCGGAATAGAGCACCTGGTCCGCCAGTTGGAACGCCTCGGCGAAGGTCGTGCGCTCGTTGGCGACGCGGAAGAGATTCTGGTTCGGGATCACGATCAGCGTGTCGACGTGTTTGCGCAGCTCCTGCACGCCGGTTTCCGCAAGCTGCATGCGGCGCTGGCCCTCGAAGTGAAAGGGCTTGGTCACCACCGCGATGGTGAGGATGCCGCGCTCGCGCGCCGTTCGCGCGATCACCGGCGCCGCGCCCGTGCCCGTTCCCCCGCCCATGCCGGCGGCGACGAACACCATGTGCGCGCCGTCCAAAAACTCGATGATCTCGGGCTGGCTCTCTTGCGCCGCCGCCTGACCGACCTCCGGACGCGCGCCCGCGCCGAGCCCCTCGGTGATGGAATGGCCAAGCTGCAGACGGTTCGGCGTCCGCGCGCGCAGAAGCGCTTGCGCGTCCGTGTTCGCCACTACGAAGTCGACGCCCTGCAGACCGGCGTCGATCATGTTATTCACAGCGTTGCCGCCGGCGCCGCCGACGCCGAACACCACAATGCGCGGCTTCAAATCGTGCACTGATGGCGCACTGTATTGGCTCATTACCCGCTCCAGAAGGCGATCCGAGTCGCACGATTCGCCCATGCTCGCACCGCAGCCTTGTGCGCGGCGCTTAAGCTTTCGTTAAACCTTCGAAACGGAGGCGGCGGTTTTGCGGCGCCGACGCGCCGGGATCCGTCGAATTACAGCGCCTGGCGCGCGAATTTGGCTAAACTGCCGGCGCATGAAATTTTCCCTCGCCCCCCACCCGACGACGAACCCCGACGCCATCTCGGCCGTCGCTGTGGAGATCGCCCGGCTCGCGCCGGACCAGCTGGCGCTGCGCTATGAGGTTGAGGGCGACATCGCGCGCCTGCTCGCGCCCGCGCCGGCGCACCCCGAGCGCACGGACGAACTCTGGAAGCATACCTGCTTCGAGGCGTTCCTCATGACGCCCGCAGGCGGGGGCTATCTGGAGTGCAACCTGTCGCCGTCGAGCCAATGGGCGGTCTATGCCTTCGACGCCTACCGCGAAGGCATGCGCGCCGCCGAGGGCTTCAGCCCCGCGATCAGCATCGAGGGCAGCGCCGAACGCTTCGCGCTGTCGGCCACGCTGCGGGGGCCGGCGCTCGCGCGCGGCGGGCCCCTCGCGCTCTGCGCCGTCATCGAGGAAACCGACGGACGCAAATCCTACTGGGCCCTGCGCCATCCGCCCGGCAAACCGGACTTTCACCATCCCGATTGCTTCGCCGCCGAACTTGGCGCATCCGAGGCTCTACGGTTGCAGGGGGGAGCCGATGGCTGACAACTTCAGCGAGGACGTGAAAATCCAACAAATCGCGGAGGCCTACGCATTGGATGCAATAGACTTCGCACGGAATTTCCATCTGAAGCTTGATTGGGCGGACAACAGCGTCGCCAAAGTCGAGAGCATTCTAGATATTCTGTTCGAGCAGCGAGCGAAAGCTCGGCCGACAGAAGAGCAAGTTTGGGGCTTCGCCAAGATGCTCGGGAGTTACGTGGGCGAAGTGTATCGCAAGAACCATGGAGCTACTTGGGGCATCATACGAATGGATGGAGGTGAGTTCCCTGGCCTCCGCGCCACAACAAAGGAAGCCTTGTTTTGGCCATGGAGCAAGGTCCACAAACGACTGACGAACGGTCCAGAGGACAATGTCTGGCACTACTATCGACACCTTGTAGAACAGCCTGCTCCATGAAATTCGGCATCGACCGGCTCATCGCCGATCCCGCGCTGCGTGCGCCTCTCGCCGGCAAGCGCGTCGCGCTTGTCGCCCACCCTGCTTCGGTGACCGCCGATCTCACCCATTCGCTCGACGCGCTGGCGGCGCTGGGCGACGTGCGCATCACCGCCGCGTTCGGCCCCCAACACGGCATGCGCGGCGACAAGCAAGACAACATGATCGAGAGCGCCGACTACACCGACCCGCTGCACGGCGTGCCGGTGTTTTCGCTTTATGGCGACGTGCGCCGCCCGAGCGGACAGATGATGTCGACGTTCGATGTCGTGCTCATCGATCTGCAAGACCTCGGCTGCCGCATCTACACCTTCATCACCACGCTTCTCTACATGCTCGAGGAAGCGGCGAAGGCCGGCAAGGAGGTGTGGGTGCTTGACCGCCCCAATCCCGCGGGTCGCCCGATCGAGGGGCTAAGCTTGCGTCCCGGCTGGGAGAGCTTTGTCGGCGCTGGTCCGATCCCGATGCGCCACGGGCTCACGCTCGGCGAACTCGGCCATTGGTTCATCCAACACTTCAAGCTCGACGTCGCCTATCGCGTGATCGCGATGGACGGGTACGCGCCCGACGCCGCGCCCGGCCATGGCTGGCCGCTCGGCGAACGCACGTGGGTGAACCCTTCGCCCAACGCGCCCAATCTTTGGATGGCGCGCGCCTACGCCGGCACCGTGATGCTGGAGGGCGCGACGCTTTCCGAAGGGCGCGGCACGACGCGCCCGCTCGAACTCTTCGGCGCGCCCGACATCGACGCCAAGCGCGTGCTGAGCGAGATGCGCGCGTTGGCGCCGCATTGGCTCGAAGGCTGCCGGCTGCGCGAATGCTGGTTCGAACCGACCTTCCACAAGCATGTCAAACAGCTCTGCAACGGCGTGCAGATTCATACCGAGGATCCAAGCTACGATCACGCCGCGTTCAAGCCATGGCGCCTGCAAGCGCTGGCGTTCAAGGCGATCCGGCGGCTTTACCCAGACTACGCGCTCTGGCGCGATTTTCCCTACGAGTACGCGTTCGGCAAACTGCCCATCGATGTGATCAACGGCTCGCCGCTGCTGCGCGAATGGG
>ERZ761602.842-NODE-842-length-61228-cov-15.128815_pt1 | contig 61228 bp, 56 predicted proteins | sample MGYA00512165_ERZ761602 | MGnify/ENA primary metagenome ERZ761602 (study PRJEB28899, sample SAMN02445085) | bioreactor sludge metagenome | biome: EBPR sludge; isolation source: Thorneside wastewater treatment plant | place: Australia: Brisbane, Thorneside... | reverse complement strand
ACCCATCCCCATCTAGTACCTAATATCGGTTCAAGTACTAAGAGCTGAAGAAGTAAGATCAAAACAGAAACACCAATGTTTATAAGAATTTTCTTTTCCAATGTTTACATATCCTTAATTATATTGAAGTTTTAATTTGTACATAAATCATAAAGCATATATTCAAATGACTTTCTGTATATCTATTCCTTATGATACAAAACTGTTTATTTGAAAGGGTCTATTGGATTTTAAAACCCCTCCGCCACATACTCACCCCAAACACTTCTGAGAGTATTACAAATCTCTCCAAGTGTAATTTCATTTTCTACACATTCAATGAACAAAGGCATTAAATTCTCATTCCCTTTGGCGGCATTGACCAACTTTCCTAATAACACATCTACCGATTCCCGATTTCTCGATTCCCGTAAATTCTTCAACCTTTCACGAGCATCAATCTCAATGGCAGGGTCAACTTTCAAGCGTTCTAACGTAACCTCTTCATTGACAGTAAATTGATTCACACCCACAACAATTTCTTCTTTTCGTTCAATTGCTTTTTGGGCTGTGAAGGCGGCGTTTTGAATTTCATTTTGCATAAATCCTTTTTCGATGGCTTGCATCGCGCCGCCCATGTCGTCAATTTTGGAAATATACTCTTCGGCACCTTTTTCAATTTCATCGGTCAGATATTCAATCAAATAAGAACCTGCTAACGGGTCAACTGAATCCGCTACGCCTGATTCGTAAGCAATAATTTGTTGCGTTCTTAATGCAACTCGCACTGCTTTTTCAGTGGGGAGCCATAAGGCTTCATCCATGCTATTGGTATGTAAAGATTGTGTCCCGCCTAAAACTGCTGATAATGCTTGAATAGTCACACGCACCACATTATTCTCAGGTTGTTGAGCAGTTAATGTTGAACCTGCTGTTTGTGTATGGAATCTCAATTGCCATGAAGATGGTTTGCCCGCTTTGAATCGCTCACGCATAATTTTTGCCCACAGTCTACGTGCCGCACGGAATTTTGCAACTTCTTCCAAAAAGTTATTATGGGCATTGAAGAAGAACGAAAGTTGCGGAGCAAATTCATCTACCGATAAACCTGCTTTCAATGCCGCTTCAATGTATGCAATTCCATTTGATAATGTAAACGCCACTTCTTGCACCGATGTTGAGCCCGCTTCACGAATGTGATAACCCGAAATTGAAATTGTGTTCCAACTCGGCACATGTTCTGCGCAAAAAGAAAATATATCAGTGATTAATCGCATCGAAGGCGCAGGTGGAAAAATATACGTCCCACGCGCAATATATTCTTTGAGAATATCATTTTGAATCGTGCCACGCAGTTGCTTCATGTCCACGCCTTGTTTTTTCGCAACGGCAATATACATGGCAAGCAAAACACCAGCAGGTGCATTAATCGTCATAGACGTAGAAACTTTGTCCAATGGAATTTCTTTGAATAAAGTTTCCATATCATGGATGGATGAAATCGAGACTCCAACTTTGCCAACCTCACCATGAGCGATTGGGTCATCCGCGTCATACCCGATTTGAGTTGGGAGGTCAAAGGCAACACTTAGCCCCGTTTGACCTTGTTCCAATAAATAACGATATCTTTTATTTGAATCTTCTGCTGTAGAAAAACCAGCATACTGACGCATTGTCCAAAAGCGTGAACGATACATAGTGGGTTGCACGCCACGAGTGAAAGGATATTCTCCGGGGAAGCCTAATTTCTCCGCAGTTGAATCAGGTTGAGGCGGGAGAGCGAGGCGCGGAATCTCAATCCCTGCTGTGGTTTCGAATCTTTCTTTTCTTTCTTTGGTTTTATCCAAAGATTTTTTTAGCGTTGTTTCTTTCCATTTTTTATATTGTTCATTGAGAGTCATAATTCACCGTTTGTGGTATGTCATTGCGAGGAACGAAGTGACGACGTGCGCCACGAAGTGGTAAGCAATCTCGCAATGACATAGTATAGTACACTTAACACATGGAAATTTGTTATTTAATTGCTTTTCCTGATTCTGATGAAGGCAAAGCACCTGCGCTAGAACAGTTTAAAGTTTTGAAAGATGCGCCATACTTTCAACCAGTTGATATTGATTTGTTTAGCCTCGGTGAAGAGACGATTGTAATTGAAGGCTATGCTGTGGCAGTGCGACGTGAGCGTTATGATGGTGTGGTGCAGATGATTGAATGTCGTTTTGATTTAACCGACCCGTTTGCGCCATCTGTTTTGCAATTGCGTACAAAAATTCAAGCGGCATTGCAAAGTAGATATATTCCTGAAAGGATTCGTCAAAGTGGGTTGTTTGAAGATTACACTGTTTTATTGGTGCAAAAAGCAAAACCCACGCCAGAAAAATGGGTTGAGAAAAACGCCGCTTCACTTGCTAAATTTATTCGTTCACAAAAAGAAAAATTAGATGCCGCTGAAATTGGAGAAATTTTAGTTTCGCGCACGCAATACTCTGATGTAGATATGACCGTTGTGGATTGGGAAGGTGCGGTGATTATTGCCCCGAATGCGGACTATGCTTCTGATATTGCCTTGTTGAAAATTGGAAATTATCAATTATTGCGGTATCGCATGTTAGATGAGTCGATTGAAAACATGCTCGATAAAATTAACGAAGTCTTTTTTAAAGGCAAAAGTCGTTTTCACCCAACCAGTGATGTGGTTCGTCAGTTAGCCGAACACAAACTTGAAGTGATGATTGATTTTGAACGCGCCGAACAAAATTTATTATTAATCGGTGATTGGTATTCGGCAAAATTATATGAAGCCATTCAAAGCGAATTGTACTTAAGAGATTGGAAAGAAAATTTACGCAGTAAGATGGAAAATTTAGAAAGTATTGTTGGTACGATTCGAGATAATTTTTCTTTTTCATTGGAACGTTTTTGGGGACGTTTTGAAATGGCAATTTATATGATTATGTTATTTGGTTATCTATATCTTTTCTTTGCCGATATGGGCTGGATCGGTCCATAATCAATCAGGAGGCTGTATGTCTTCACAAATTAAAGCATTTTTTATTTTAGTATTTCTCGGTTTGATTGCCTTTGGTGCATATCAATGGGGAAAATCTACGCTTGTAAATTATGAAGAAGATATGTCTGTCAATGCTTGCCCGGTAGTGATGGAAGATATTATTGCTAGTGCGCAAGGCAATGTATATGAAATGGGTGATGAAGAAGAATCGGAAGAATATGTTGAACCAGAGACGTATTATTTGGTCATATATTCTGTCAATGGGGATGAACTGGCGAATCCACAACTTAGCGAAGTACCGACTGATTTAGAGGATGAACAAACCAATTCAGAATTACAAAAAGAAGCATGGGAAATTTTTACCACATTAATTCCGCCGCAAGACCGTGTTATGGTGGCGCAATACAATGTTTTCACTGATGGCGAATCGAATACATTGGCGGCAGTTGACCAAACCTCAATTGACTTAACCGATTGGATTGTTGAAGTAGATATTGCTGACCTTGAAGATAAACATGCTTTTATTTTTACAATGGTGCATGAATATGCTCACTTGCTCACGTTGAATGCATCACAATCTACAGTGGATGCAGAAATTTATGCTGACCCGAGCAATGTAGATTTACTTACCAGCAAAGATTCTATTTGTCCCACTTACTTTACTGGTGGCGGATGCAGTATGCAAAATTCATACATCCGCGCTTTTTATAATCGCTTTTGGGTTGATGTTGCGCCAGAGTGGCAAGCCATTGATGCTTTGCAATACGAAGATGATTTAACTGCTTATTATGATGGCTTGTTTAATTTTTATCTAAAACATCAAGACCAATTTGTAGATGATTACGCTACTACACATCCCGCCGAAGATATTGCCGAATCGTTTACTTATTTTGTCTTTAGCCCCAAACCACAAGGCGATACAATTAAAGAACAAAAGATTTTATTTTTCTATGCTTATCCCGAATTGATTGAATTACGCCAATATATTTTGAATGGAACTTGCTCACTATTTGATTAAAGGATTTACATGCCGCGTCTTTTTACCCTTATAGTTGCTTCATTAACCCTCATTACTAGTTTAGCCTGCGTCACTTTACTTGGTACACCTGAACCAATTTCACAACCCGTGATTCCTGATACTTCATTTATCGTCACACCAACACCTGAGAATCTATCCTGCCCAGCAATTACCGAAACAATTGTGCACTTAAATTCTCCGCAAGAGATAGAGTCAACTGATTTTAGTAATGAAGAAAATGAAGAGTCTTATATTGTCATTTATTCAATTGAAAATGAAGAACTTACAAATCCAGATTACCCGCCCATTTCATTAGATTTACAAGACGAACGCGAAGATACAGCCAAGCATGAAGAACTTTGGAATTACTTCACCGCCTTAATACCGTATGAATATCGCGCACATGTAGGCGAATTTTCTATAATGACTGACGGCGAAGGAAACATCCTTGCGGCTGTAGCACAAACTTATGATGACCCGAGGCTTTGGGATTTGCAAATAGATATCGCTGACTCGTATGATTATTACTTTTTTACATTTACGCTGATGCATGAATTTGCTCACTTGCTCACGCTGTCACCGAGTCAAGTGCCGCCCAGCCTTGTCATTTTCAATAACCCAGAAGACAACGAAATATATTTAGAAGAAATTTCTGCTTGCTCCACGTTTCATCCCGGTGAAGGTTGCTCCAACCCAGATTCATACATTAATCGATTTTATGACCGTTTTTGGTTTGATATTTACGAAGAATGGAACGAAATTAATTTAGAAGAAGACGAAGATTTATATTACGAAAAACTCGATGATTTTTACTATCAATATGAAGACCAATTCCTGACAGATTACGCTGTTACTCACCCTGCTGAAGATATTGCTGAATCATTTGGCTTTTTCATCTTTGCAGAAAAACCAGATGGAGACACCATTGCTGAACAAAAAATCCTGTTCTTTTATGAATATCCTGAATTGATTGAAATGCGTACACAAGTTTTGAATAATCTTTGTGTAGAATTTCCGCAATAAAAATCGCACAGAGGTCTCAGAGAATTTTGAGAAAATCTCTTGAAAACTCTGTGACCCTCTGTGCGCTCTATGGCTAAAAAATGACAAAACTCCCTATTCCTGAATCCTATTGGGCGGTAGAAAATAAATTTCTAGCAGGTGAATATCCTGCTAGTTACAACGCCCAATCAGCCCGTAGAAGAATTGAAGCATTTCTTGAGGTTGGCATTCGCTCGTTTATTGATTTGACTCAATCTCACGAACTTGTGCCCTATGAACCTATATTAAAAGAACAAGCCAAAATATATGACTTGGATGTCAATTATCAGCGCTTTGCGATTCGTGACCATAACATCCCATCAAATGAAACGATGAAGAAGATTTTAGATACGATCGATAGTGAAATTGAAAATGGAAAACCAGTTTATGTGCATTGCTGGGGAGGCGTGGGGCGAACGGGAATCACGGTGGCGTGTTATTTTATCCGCCACGGACTTTCACATGAGCAGGCTTTGAAGAAGGTTCACAATCTTTTTATTACACGTCCGCAAGGTTATTACCCCACTTCTCCTGAAACACAAATTCAATTTGAATTTGTGCGCAATTGGAAGGAAATTCCGAATGCAAATCACAAATCAGGACAGAAGTTTTGCGAAGGGTAAATGTGGGTGTAGGTCACGCTTTTAGCGTGACTTTTGAGGATGAGGTAATGCATCAGGTTCAAGGTCAAAAAAGAGGCGGGTTTTCATCCAAAAATTGCATTTGCATGAGTAAGAATTAAGGATGATAAGCCGTTCAAAAAATGGCATTATAATTTCCTCAGCAATTTGGAGGCACGTTGGATACATTGAATCAAAGAGATATGCAAACAGAGCAAGCCGAACCTGTTGAAGAGCAAATCAATTGGAAACCTTTTCTCATTGATATTTTTCAAACGTTATTAATGGCTTTGATTTTGTTTGTGGGTATCAATGCAATTTCGGCACGAGTGCGGGTGGATGGTTATAGTATGCAACCGACATTGGAAGATGGCGAATTTATTTTGGTTAATAAATTAAGTTATCAGTGGAGCAACGTAGACCGTGGCGATATTATTGTGTTTCATTTTCCCATCAACCCTGAAGAGGAATTAATTAAACGCGTGATTGGTTTACCCGGTGATACTGTTGTCGTTCAAAATAGCCTTGTCTTTGTGAATGGTCAACAGTTAAATGAGCCTTATATTTCACAAGCGCCTGCCTATTCAGGTGAATGGCTTGTACCTGATGGTTATTTATTTGTGTTGGGTGATAACCGCAACAATTCAAACGATTCAAAAGATTGGGGTTTGTTGCCAATGGAAAATATTGTTGGCAAAGCCGCCGTTATTTATTGGCCCTGGTATTTATGGGATGTCATTGAACATACAGATGTGTTTGCCGTACAATAGGATTTTACATGAATCAAAACACTGCAAATAATTACTCATGCAATCAATGTCATGCAGGTATGATGCACTCTCGTTATGTTACCTATTTTACGCGGCTGGGTAATGAGTTAATCACAGTGCAGAATTTCCCTGCTTATATTTGCGATGTCTGTGGCAGGCGTGAATATGATGAACAATCAATTCATTGGTTAGATACTATGCTTGACCCAAACGCCGGCAAACCGACGCAAGCCAAAAGACGTACGCCGCCTCTTTCTCGACCTCGAAGCGGGTTTTCACACCCCATGCAGGATTCTTAACCGAAACATTTTTCATCATGTCTTTAGATAGCAGTATTTCTCCCCGCACATCACGCTTTATCACTGTGGATATTTTCACGTCGGGATATCGCGCTGTTGGAAAAGTGGCAGTCACAAGCCATGGTGCTATGGGCATGATGAATGACACAACACATTCATCTGTGGATGTTAGTGATGCACGCATGGCGCGTTTGCTTATGCCTACGAAATTAGTTGACCATTTTGAAATTGTACGCATGATGAAAAATAAAGTACATGCCATGTGCATGTCTCGTAGAGAAGATTTAGGTCCACATGCCATTGTGCGTGGGGGATATGTGAGTACGGTTGAACATAAGATTCGCTTAACGACTCAAATGTTTGAAATTGAAGGCATTATGGAATTGCCCGGTCGTTTCGACTTTACCTCTTTGATAACAGAAGGCACGCGTGAATTTATTCCCATCTTCAATGCCACATTGACCGCGATTTTGATTCCAAATTTGCGCGTTGAATCCGCTGGGATTTTGATTAACCGCAAAACAGTGGATATTATGGCGTTGTTACATCAACGCGTAAAACCAGAAAATTAATCCATAATTCTTCTTGACGCTTAATGCGGGGGATGATAGAATTCGCCCGCTTAACTCATTGCCCCTATCGTCTAGTGGACTAGGACGCAGCCCTTTCAAGGCTACGACCGGGGTTCGAATCCCCGTAGGGGCACTGAAAGCAAATCATAAAGACAAGCGTGAAGACAAGTAATCAAATAGTTGTACAGAGAGTTGCTGGAGTGTGCAAAGCAACCAACGCATTGATGAAATCCACTTCGCCAAGTCATTCTCGCAGAGACACGTGTCATAAGAGAATCGGGAAGTACCCGTTACAGTACACCCCAAGTTTGTTCTTGCAAAAGAACAATAAAAGCAGGTGGCACCACGAGACGCCCCTTCGTCCTGCAAACGGATGAGGGGCGTATTTTGTTAAGTTTGTTTGGAGTACAGGAGCTTGCTCCTGTGAAAACACCAGCAAGCTAGTTGATTCCAAAAGGAGAAAACATGTTAGATATCAACTTAATTCGTGAAAAGCCAGAAATTGTCCGCAAGGCATTACAAGATAGGCAAATGGATGATTCTCCCATCAACTTCATCTTGAAGTTAGATGAAGAACGCCGCACTTTGCTAAACGAAGTTGAAAAACTCAAAGCCGAGCGCAATGTCGTCTCGAAAGAAATCAGCAAGATGAAAGATGCCGCAGAACGCCAATCCAAAATTGAGGCGATGCGTTTGGTCGGCGACAAAATTGCTGAGTTAGATAAACGTGTTGCAGAAGTTGAATCAGAATTAAACGCCATTGCATCAGCGCTTCCGAATGTTCCTGATGAACGCACGCCGTATGGAAAAAGTGAAGATGAAAATGTGATTTTGAAAACTGTCGGCGAGCCACGCAAATTTGATTTCAAACCGCTTCCACACTGGGACCTTGGACCTGCTCTTGGAATCCTCGACTTTGAACGCGGGTCAAAATTGACCGGCTCACGTTTTTACATTTTGCAAAAAGCAGGTGCGCGTTTACAACGTGCCTTAATTGCTTGGATGTTAGATTTGCACATCAAACAAGGTTATCAAGAAGAATATTTGCCATTCATGGTGAAGACTGCAACTGTGTATGGAGCAGGTCAATTGCCAAAGTTTGCCGATAATTTATATAAAGACCATGAAGAAGATTTTTACTTCGTGCCGACTGCTGAAATTCCACTCACCGGTTTGCACATGGATGAAATTTTGGAAGAAGAATCTTTGCCAAAGTTGTACACCGCTTACACGCCTTGTTTCCGCCGTGAAAAGATGAGTGCTGGGCGTGACGTGCGTGGCATTAAGCGTGGTCACCAGTTTGATAAAGTTGAAATGTACACCTACTGTACACCCGAAGAGTCTGAGGCGTTACATCAAAAAATGTTGAAAGATGCCGAAGAGACTTGTAGCCTGTTAGGGATTCCATATCGCGTGAAGCAACTTTGTACGGGCGATATAGGCTTCGCCGCCGCGTTGACATACGATTTAGAGTTGTGGGCACCGGGCTGTGATGAGTGGTTAGAGGTATCTTCGGTCTCGAATGTGCGCGACTTTCAGGCGCGTCGTGCGAATATAAAGTATCGTCCCGCCGACGGTGGCAAAGCAAAAATTTTGCACACCTTGAACGGCTCAGGGCTTGGTTTGCCGCGCACCATGATTGCCGTGATGGAAAATTATCAACAAGCCGATGGTTCAATCGTTGTGCCGGAAGTTCTGCGCCCGTGGATGGGCGGGATTGATGTGATTAAGTAAAGTCAGTGGTTGAGTAGATACGAGCGAAGCGAGTGTCGTATCGAAACCACCAGTAAATAAAGAAATTTTTATAACAAAATTACTTTTGGAAATTGTTGATTTCGACCGCTTGCGTCTCGACCAAGCATATGGAGAATAAATGGATCCAGAAACACTCGAATTATTTGCTCAAACAATTTTACAAGTTGTCGTCTTAACCTTGCTAGTTTTTGGTTTACTTGGATTATTGATACCCATTTTCCCCGGCTTAACTGTCATGTGGATTGGCACATTAATTTATGCTGTCGTCCAAGCCTCCATAGGCGCAATGACTTGGGTAGATTGGTTATTGTTTGTGCTTATCACCATCTTGATGATTGGCGGTAACATTGGAGATAACATCATCATCGCCAAACATGTACGCGATAAAAACGTGCCGTGGAGTTCCATCATTTGGGCGTTCATTGCAGGTGTGGGTGTTAGTTTGGTAATGACTCCAATTGCTGGCATGTTAGCCGCACCGGCTGGGCTATACTTTGCAGAGTGGCGTCGCCTCAGAGATAAGGCACAAGCCTTTGCCAACACCAAAGCCTGGATGACTGGCTGGGGTTGGTCTGTAGCCGCAAAAATTGGTCTCGGTATCGTGATGATTGTGTTCTGGATTTTGTGGGCTTGGTTATAATCAAACAAAAGGAGATTCAAAATGGAAGATTTTCAACAAGTACTATCAGTCGTTGGTTTCGTGATTCGGGCACTCGGTTTTATCGTCTTAGGTTTTGCAATTGGTCGCTTCACAATGGACGCTTATAAAAATGCGGCTTGGCAAGTGCAAATCGCATTGGCAGTTGGCTTCTTCGCTTTACTCGTCGGGCTGACGAATTACTCCAGCCCCGGCTCCATGGGTACATTTGCACTCGGTGCAGGTGTGGCAATTCTGATGTCTTTCATGCCGAAGAAAGAAAACAAAGAAGATTCAAAATAATGGATAAAAAAGAAATCGGAAGTTTTGAAACTTCCGATTTCTTTTTTATTTCTTCGCTTCTTGCACTGACTTGATAACTGCTTCTTTGAATTCATCACCTGCTTCATCCTCACCAAGTGGCATAAACATCGTTCCTTGCTCACTCGCGTCAGTGAACTTGCCTACAAGATTCAGACCACTATCAGGGATGACGCCATGAAATGCGGTTTGCTGATAATCTGTAACGACAATATCTGCCAATTGCATAGACTTAATATAAATTGCATTTTGGTCAACGCGGTCTGCCAAAATTAACCAGCGATCGGTCAGAATGACAGTTTGCACCAACAAATTAGGACCAGGTCCGCCAAATAAACCTTTTTTGATTTTGTCTGAAGTAGAAACAATGCAATGCGAAACATTGCTCAAAATATCTCCGAGATTATGCATTTCAATATATTTTTGAATCGCTTGCATCACATCGGGTGTGATCTCTTCAAACTTAATTTTTTTAGTCGAACGATTGTAATCGCCCATATTAAAAATTTAATCCTTTCGTCAGCATAACAGTCAACAACTTGATAGAATTTTTCAAATCATCCACGTCTATCATTTCAGAAGCGGAATGGACATATCTACAAGGAATAGAGATTGCACCAGCCATCACACCAGCGCGTGAGATTTGAATCACGCTGGCATCAGTCGTGCCACCTAATAAAACTTCTCGTTGATAGGGGATTTTAGATTTTTCAGCCGTTTGAATCATCCAATTAATCACACGCGGGTCAGAAAGCATACCTGCGTCTTTAATCTTGATACATGGACCTTTGCCTAATTCCATTGCCATTTTTATCGAAGCGGGTGTATCGCCTGTAGCAGTCACATCTACTGCAATGCCGATATCAGGGTCAATGCTATACGCCGCAGATTTTGCACCTTTCAAACTCACTTCTTCTTGCGTAGTAAATACAAAATATAAATCATGCGGAGATGATTTAATGGCACGCATGGTTTCAATCAACACCACTACGCCACTTCTGTCATCCATTGATTTGGCAACCCAGCGATTTCCCATTTCAATAAATGAACGTTCAAACGCGCCAAAGTCACCGACTTTTACAGGGCAATCGTTTTTACTGGTTGCACCCACATCAATATACATTTTATTAATCGGCAAAACCGAATCAATATTTTCGAGTCTGTCATAGCCAACAACACCAGTTACGCCATTTGTAAATCGTACACGCGCGCCGAGAGTGTATCTGCCAAACGTACCACCGATATTGGTAAAACGCACAAATCCGTTTTTATCAATATGGCTAGCAATCACACCAATTTCATCCATGTGTGCGGCGAGCATAATTTTTTTCGGATTCTTAGAATTTTTTGCTGGCTTTATGCGAGCAATTAAATTTCCAAGTGCATCTACACTCATTTCATCTGCTAAAGATTTTATTTCTTTAGCAATCACTTTTCGCACTTCATCTTCATAACCAGAAGGTCCGAATGTTTCTGTAAGTGTTTTTAGAAGTTGTTTCATAGATTAAACTTTTCTCCAACGGCATAACTCTTGCTTTCATTTTTTGTAAACACATGTACGCTTGCTTTGCCCATCACAGTCCATTCACTATTTCTGCCAACCATCGCTGTGTTTTCATCAATACCAATCATCAAATCATTTTCTTTCAAACGCATGCGTGCCGCACTGATAATCGGTTTGAAAAACATCGGCGTTGCATCAAAATGTGGAATGATAACAGCAGGAACAAAATCAAATGCAGGCACAGAATTTAACCCCAACCTGCGAAAGTTTGGCATTTCTTTTCCTAATATCATTGCACCTGCTGAACAACCCGCATACACGCCACCGCGTTCAAAAACTTTCATGGCAGATTTCCACACCAAGCTATCTTTCATGGTTTCATAAAGATACAAAGGATTCCCGCCTGAAAAATAGACAAAATCCGCTTCTTCCACAGTGGAGGCATGACTCTGCTTGTTGGCAGATTCTGCGTCTGTAACAGGAACAGCTTGAACGTCAGCGCCGAGGCGGGTGAAGTGGTCAATGCCCATCTTCATCCAACGCTTCACACTTGTATCACCTTCTTGACCAGCCGCAGTCGGTAAACAAATAACTTTTGGTTTTCTATCTTTTGCTCCGCAATTGGCAAGCAAAAATTTATCCACTTCATCCATCACAGATAAATATTCGCCAGAACCTAATAATGCAATATATCCGTTCATGTTATCTTTTCAATATATCACGATTTATATTTTTCAATGCGACGTGCAATAAATTCAAAGTATTTTTCCAATCATCAATGCGTGAAATGCTGATGGGTGAGTGAGTATAACGATGGGGCACAGAAACCGAAACAACGGGGATACCGCCACGCGCACCTTGAATTGCACCTGCATCTGTTCCGCCACCGCCCGGCTGACGTAATTGATATTGAATTTTATTTTTGATGGCTGTTTCTTCTAAAAATTTCACAAGGCTTGGATGGTCAATAGCAGAAGAGTTTGCCATATAAATGGCAGGACCTAAACCTAATTTTGTATTGTAGGTAAAATTTTCTCTGCCTTCATAATCAGGTAAATCACGTGCGGGAGTCGAATCAACAGCAATAGCCAGGTCTGGATTGAAATAATATCCAGCCACAGTTGCGCCACGCAAACCTATTTCTTCTTGTACACTAAATGATAAACATAGCTCAATATTTTTCGGCGCGTTTTTGAGCAATTCAATTAATGTGACCACGCCGATTCTATCGTCAATAGATTTTGACATAATGGAGTTACCAACGCGTTTAAATTTTGTGGCGAATGTTGCACGGTCTCCAACTTTGGCTTTGCCTTCTGGACCTAAATCAATACGCATTGAGTCAACATCAATAGTGTGTTTGCGTTCATCAGAAGTGGTTAAGTGAATTGGTTTTGCACCGATGACACCAATCGTATGGTCTTTACCAACGATGACTTGTTTTCCAACTAAATGACGTTCATCAATGCCACCAACCGTTTGGAATTGATAAAAACCATCCCCATCATCATGCACAATCATAAAACCGACTTCGTCCATGTGGGCATCAAGCAAAACGCGCAAAGCTTTTTTATTTGTGCTTTTTTTTGTGACCAAAACACTGCCAAGCGCATCTACTTTGACTTCATCTGCATACGGTTTGACTTCTTCCAAGACAATACGACGCACTTCGCCTTCTTCCCCAGAGACGGACATGGCGTTACATAGTTTTTCGAGCAGGTCGAGTTGTGGTTTGCCGATAGTTAACATATTATTTTTCTATGTCATTGCGAGCCGAAGGCGAAGCAATCCTCGCAATGACATTTTCTTATTCCCAAGAAATTTTTTCCATAAAATCTGTTTCAAGTGAAGCGATAAATTCTGCTAATAACCTGCCTGCGCGTTGAATATCTTTCATGGCGACTAATTCAACCGCCGTGTGCATGTATCTTTGCGGAATGCTCAAAACCATAGAAGGTATGCCTTCAGCAGTTAATTGCATGGCATCCGCATCGGTAGATGAATATTCGGGCATTAAATCATCATGCACGGGGATTTCGATTCGTTCTGCAACTTCTTTGAAGCGTTTATATAAATACGGCGTTACACTGGGACCAATTCCCAAAGTGATACCTTTGCCTAAATGGAAAGTTTGGTATCCGCTAGAACCCGTACCTTTTCCGAAGGTCATATCTACTGCAACTGCAATTGTAGGGCGGATTTGATATGTAGATGTATACGAACCACCAAATACTGTTTCTTCTTGAACAGTGGCAACTGCCCACACATCCCAACTATGTTTTTTATTTTGTAATTCTTCTAAACAAACAGTCAGTGCTGCGACTGATGCGCGATTATCTAAAGTGTGTCCGCTTAAGTATCCACCAGACATTTCGACAGGTTCAGTTGCAAACGAAACTCTGTCACCAACTTTAACTTTTTGGGCAACTTCTTTAGAAGTTAATCCCATATCTATCATCAAATACTTTAATGGAACAACTCCGCCACCTTCGCCATCTGGGATTAAATTGCTTGGTGGCATCACAATCACGCCATATAAATCTTCGTTTGTGCCCGAAGCATGGACGGTGACTGGTGTGCCGGGTAACACGCGAGAGTCAATGCCGCCAATGTTGGTGATGTATAGAAATTCATCCACAATGCGTGAGACCATTAAACCAATCGCGTCCATGTGGGTGGCAATCAAAACGGATGGGGCTTGGCGAATGTGTCCCTTTAGTGTAGCAGTTTTGCGTCCATGAATTGAACCGAGTTTACTTTCGCTGACTTCGTCAACCAAGGGAGTCCATTTTTGTTTAATTAATTTTCCAACGGGGGCTTCAAATCCTGATAAGCCTGCTACTGAAATTAAGGATTTTAGAAATGGGGTGATGTCGCTCATATATCTTATCCGCCGAATGGGGTCAAGGTTGGTGTGGGTGAATTGGATGGCGTTAATGACGGTGTGATGGACGGCGTGACAGATGGTGTAAATGTATTCGATGGCGTGATTGACGGTGTAATGGACGGCGTAATTGATGGCGTGATAGATGGTGTGAATGTGAACGTAGAAGTAACTGGTAAGAAAGGTGTATTGGTAATTGTTGATGTTAACGTTGTTGTGGGTGTTTCTGTAAAAGTAGGTGTCAATGTAATTGTGCCTGTCAAAATAGAAGGCGTGCCACTTACAGTAGGTGTAGTGGGTGTACCTGTTTCTGTGATGGTGATAGTAGGTGTAGGTGTAGCGCGTGTATCAGGCGCGAAAGAAAGTGCAACAAAACCTGCGCAATAACAAGGAATAGTGACAATGATTGCCGCGAGTAATCTCATACGGCGACGTGTGCGTTTAGAGGGTTCGATGTCTAGCATAATGCTTCGATTATAATTCAGTTAAATGATTCCGATTCGTTTATCTATTTCTGGATTTTTATCTTATCGTGATGCAGTAGATTTGGATTTCACGCTTCTTGACCTTGCGTGTATATCTGGTCATAACGGCGCAGGCAAATCATCACTCCTCGACGCTTTTACGTGGTCACTCTTTGGTGAAGCGCGTGGCAAAGGCATGGATGTGATTAATTTGAATCAAGATGTGAAAGAAGCGAAAGTTGTTTTAACATTTCAATATGAAGGCAATGTATATCGCGTCCAACGGACGTTGCCGAGAAATAAAAACACGGTGTTGGAGTTTCAAGTATTGGACGGTAGTGACAGTAATCAGTTGTCAGTGAACAGTGGTCAGTGGAGACCACTTACCGAAAAAACAACTCGTGAGACACAATCTCGTATTGAGCAAACTTTGCAATTGGATTATGAGACGTTTATCAACGCTTCTTTCTTTTTGCAGGGCAAAGCCGACCAGTTTACTCAAAAGAAAGCGAGTGAACGAAAAACGATACTCAGTTCTATTTTGGGTTTGGAAATTTGGGAAACTTATAAAGCGAGAACTGCAGAAAGGCGAAAGGGAATTGAGAACGAAGTCAATACCATTGATGGGCGCATTGCTGAAATTGATGCTGAACTTGCAGAAGAAGATACGCGCAGGGCACGTTTGAATGAATTAGAAAATAATCTCAAACAATTATCGTCTGCTCGGGTGGCGCAGGAAAAAATTGTTGAGAATATCAAAAATACAACTGCCGTTTTGAAAGGGCAAAAAGAATTAGTCGAAACGCTTGAAAAAACTTTGAATAATTCTCGCTTTTCATTATCGAATATAGAAAGCAAACTTGCTGAAAAAGAATCCGAACGAGAAAATTATGCGGATTTGGTCAGCCGTGCAAAAGAAATTGAAGCTGAATATAAAAAATGGAAGAAAGTAAAAGAAGAATTGACAGAATTGGAGAATTCTTCTTTTGTGGCGCGTGATTACGAATCAAAGCGACAACCTTTGGTGGATGCGATTAATACTGAAAAGAATGAGTTAGAAAAAGAAAAAAGTGTTTTGAGTAATCAGTATTCCGTCATCAGTGAGCAGTTAGCATTTGTGAGTGAGTTGGAAAAGCAGATTGAGTCTGCGAGAAAGTCATTGGCTGAGGTTGAGAAAAAGATTGAAGAACGAGAATCAGTTGAAAATCAAAGAAATGAAGCGAAGGAAAGATTAGCGGGTTTGAAATCTGAAAATGCGACTTTGAAAGTTGAGATGGATGAATTGAAAAATCGCATTGATTCTTTGAAAGTTGCGGATGGTGCAGAATGTCCATTGTGTGGACAGCCATTGAGTGAGTCGCATCGAAAAGAAACATTGAAACAATTGGAAAAAGATGGCAAACAAAAAGGCGATACATTTCGTGCTAATAAAAAAGAACTTGAAGAGATAGAAAGCCAAATTACGAATTACGAATTACGAATTACGAATTATAAGAACTTAGATAATGAGCGTTTGCAATTCTCTAATTCTCTATCAACTTTATCTTTGCAGTTAGAGTCAGTCCATTCTCAAAATAAGGAATGGGAAAAGACAGGTGCAAAACGTTTGAAAGAGATTGAAAAGATTTTGGAAAGCGAAAAGTATGCGCTCGATTCTCAAAAGGAATTAGCAAAATTAGATAAAGAAATTGCGAAACTTGGCTATGATATTTCTCTACATGAATCAAAACGAAAAGAAGAAGCGGAATTGCGAGCCATTGAAGAAGATTATTCTAAATTGGATAAAGTAAAAGAATTGAGCAAGAGGATTGAGAAAGAGATTAAAGAATTAGAGGAAGAAAGAGGAAAGAAGAAAGAGGAAGTGAAAGAAAACGAAAAAAATTATGAAAAGGCGGCTCGGGCTTTAGAAAAATCCGAAGCGGATGCGCCCAATATCAATGAGGCTGAAAGTAAATTTTATGAATTGAAAGAAGATGAAAATAGAATCCGTGATGAAGTTGGGGCGGCACGTCAAAAAGTGGATGTGTTAGCGACGTTGCGAACTCGCAAAACGGATTATGAATCTCAACGTGAGGAATTGAATCAAAATATTTTGAAGCATAAATCTTTAGAGCGTGCATTTGGAAAAGATGGTGTGCCTGCTTTGTTAATAGAGCAAGCATTGCCGCAAATTGAACAGAAGGCGAATGATTTGCTTGACAGGCTGAGTGATGGCAGAATGACGATTCGTTTTGTGACTCAAGCCGAATATAAAGACAAAAAACGAGATGATTTGAAAGAGACTTTGGATATTCAAATCAGCGATTCTTTTGGCACGCGTGATTATGAAATGTATTCAGGCGGTGAGGCTTTTCGTGTCAACTTTGCGATTCGGCTAGCACTTTCTGAAATTTTGGCACAAAGAAAAGGCGCTCGTTTGCAAACATTGGTCATTGATGAAGGTTTCGGTTCGCAAGATGTGCAAGGAAGGCAGAGATTGGTCGAAGCAATTAATACGGTCAAAAATGATTTTTCGAAAATATTTATCATCACGCATTTGGATGAATTAAAAGATGCATTTCCAAATCGAATTGAAGTTGAGAAGACCGAGCGGGGGAGTTCGGTGAAAATAGTTTGAGATTTTAGGATTTAAGGAGTTTTGTGAATGAAAGAGGAAAGAGGAAAGAAAAAAGTAGAAAGCAGAAAGTGGAAAGTGGGGAATTTGTTTTTGGTTGTATTGTTTTTGCTAAGTGCATGTTCTACAAGTAGTGTTATCGAATCACATGAGGCTTGGGTACGGAATGCAAATCAAGGTGAGATAACGGCTGTGTATATGATTTTGCATAATCATACAAATGTAGATGATGCTTTAATTGGTATCTCAACGGATGTGGCAGAAGCGGCAGAATTGCATTTGAGCGAAGTGCAAAATGATGTGATGACGATGACTCCGCAGGAGAAGATTGAAATCCTAGCAGGTGGTGAGGTGGTTTTAGAATCTGGTGGGTATCACATTATGTTGATTAACTTGAAACAAGATTTGAATGTCGGTGATGAGATTTCAATCACACTTCATTTTGAGAATTATCCAGATTTAACAGTCAATGTGCCTGTGCAAGAAGCGGGGGGAGAGGAACATGGTCACCCGTAGGTGAATGTTGAAGAAGCAGAATCAAGTTTCCCCGTCTGAAAAGAGGCGGGGCTTGTCCTGATTCATCAGGGAACTTTTTTGTCAGCTTGTCGTTTAAACATCATAGGAGACAAAATGAAGAAAATAATTTTTATTGTAATCGCTTTAGTTTTGGTGGCTTGTGGAAGTGGGGGTGCATCGAGCGAGTTTGATCAAAATGTGAGCAAATGGAATGATGCAAATATTAGTCATTATCGTATGCAAGTGGGTGTGAGTTGTTTTTGTCCGTTTGCGGATATTAATCCGATAACCGTTGAAGTGCGAGATGGTCAAATTGTTTCGATGGTTGGCGCGAATGGCGCAGAAGTTTTGGATACTGACCCTGTGTATGTGACATTGTCACAATATGCAAACGTGGATAGCCTTTTGACTTGGTTAGGTGAGGCGCTTGCAAATGCCGATAAAGTTGAAGTCACTTATGATGCGACGTATGGCTTCCCAACCAGTGTGGCTGTGGATTATATCACCGAAGCTACAGATGATGAAATTTGGATTGATGTTTCCAACTTTGAAGTTTTAGAATAAAAGTAAAATAAAAAATGCGGATGAAAAGTCCGCATTTTTTATTTAAACTTCGCCTAACAAAACTTGGTCTGCACCACGATTAATTTCCCATGGATAGACAATAAATGCATCCGTGATGGCGGCATAATAATCAGGGCGGACGTTGCCAAATAAATTTCGATATGGATTGAAATGTAAGACGCATGTTTCTGGAAAACCACCAGCGGCGGAGACGCGATTCTTTACCGCCGTGATAGTTCTTCCTGAACCCCAAACATCATCTACGATGAGAGTTGGTCTGCCACGCAATTTATCATCAGCAGGGAATTGGATAAATTCGGGCCACGCCATAAATGCAGTTGATTGTTGACTTTGCATTTGCGCGGGAAAATCTACTGCGGCGGTGAGGATGTGTGTGATGTTCATCGCTTCGGCTAATAGACCGCCCGGAATGATTCCGCCACGCGTAATCAATACCATAGCCGTAAATTCGCGTTTGAATTGCGGAATCAAGTGGTCAATTAATTTGTCCACTTCTTCCCATGAAACGATTTCTTGTCTGCGAGGTTCAGGTTTCATATTTTATAAAGTAGGGCACAGCGATTTGATTAATGATTTTGACATTAAATCATTTTGCTGTGCCCTTACAAACAATTATCCTAAAACTGCCGCCAATGGAGCAGGGGCTTGTACTTGATTTGCTACACGTCCTTCGACAGTTGCTTTTTCTACATCACGTGCCCAGATATATAAACAAGCATGATAAGCAGTTGTGGTGTAAGAATTAAACACGCTCAACAACATCACGACTGTAAAGAAAAACAATGCCGCAACTACAATTCCAGCAATGCTAATCGTGGTGTTGCCACCAGAAGCAAATGATAAACCAGCTCCAATTGCAATAGCAACGAATAATGCAATTGCACCAACGATGAAGCCGATGAGACCCGTCACAGCACGCACGCCGACTGCACCGATACCAATCAACAAAAGATTTTCTTTGACGATTTTTCCAACACGAATCGCACCGTCTTTGAGATTCAAATCATCAATAATCATGGCAGGCAAAATTAGTACGGCGGCTTGAGTCCATAACACTTCAAGCAAACCTGTTGCCGCGCGCGCAAGATTCCCACCTACACTATTACGATTTCTCTGTGCGGCTTGACGTAACAAACCGACAACTGTTGAAACTGCCGCGAGAGTTAAGATATCAAAAAAGTCACGGCGCACAATATCCCAGGCGGCACTCATATTGCTACCGCCTTTGGTGAGGTAATCATAAATTAAACGAATCGTCATACCCGAAAAAACGTAAGTGATGACGAATTGCACAAACATCAAAATTGCACCTAACACAAATAAAACGATATTTCCAAATTGTGTATCCATAAACAAAAATGCAGAAATGATAATCGGAATCATTCCAATCACTGAGACAATCATGCCCACAATCAAAGCATAAATAGATGGCTTGAGCAAATCTCTATCTTTGAATGCCATGCTCCAAGCTTGTTTCAAAAAATTCCAACCGCGCGAAAAACTTTCCATACTTCACTCTCCTTTTGAGTAAATTGATTATAGCAAACTTATCGGGTCAATTTCAATGCGCCAATCGTTCAACTTCATATCTCTTAACAACGAAATCGGGTCAGAGCTACGCAAAATAATTTGCCAACGATACTCACCATTTTCCTTTGCAAAAAAACATGGAGCAGGTCCAATCAACTCGCTTTGATGACGACCCTCCGTCTCTATCTTTACGTTCAACTTGTTCGCAAGTTTCTTACATTCTTCTTCCGCCTTTACGTTGTCCGCATTTCGATATTCCAATCTTGCCAATCTTGTAAATGGTGGGTAGCCCAATTCTTTTCGATAACTCAATTCGCGTTCATAAAATCCGTTTACATCATGTCCTGATGCAAATTGAATCGCATAATTTTCTGGTGTAAAAGATTGCAAAATCACCTTTCCACCTCTAGCAGACCTACCTGCACGCCCAGCCACTTGAGTCAACACCTGAAATACTTTTTCATTAGCAAATGGGTCTGGAAGATTTAATCCAACATCTGCTAAGACGATACCAACCAAAGTGACCAAAGGCAGATCTAAACCTTTGGCAAGCATTTGAGTCCCCACCAACACATCGGCTTGGTGATTTGCAAAATGAGTCAAAATAATTTCATGCGAATCTTTTGCGCGCGTTGTATCCCAATCCCAGCGTAAAGTCCGCGCTTGTGGAAAAAGTGACTTTACTTCTTCTTCAACTTTTTCACTTCCCAATCCATACTCACGGATTTGATTCCCTCCACAACTTGGGCAAGTCTTTGGCTTTTGACGTGTGTAATTACAGTGATGGCATTGCAAATGTTCTTTTTTATCCAAATGTAAAGTAAGTGGCGTTTCGCAATTCGGGCATTTCAAAGTCAAGCCACAATCTCGGCAAAAGATATAAGTCGCTGTACCACGCCGATTTAAGAAGAGAATCGCTTGCTCGCCGCGTGAAATTACTTCAGCAATTGATTCAGTCAATGCCCGTGAGAAAATTCCGCGATTCCCATTTTTCAATTCTTCACGCATATCCACTGCTTGCACAGGCGGCAAATCCGAATCCGTGACGCGGTTTGGTAATTCCAATTTTTGAATTTGATTATTTTCTGCTTGAAATCTCTGTTCAATGGTGGGTGTTGCAGAACCTAGTACACAAACTGCACCGCATAATTTTGCATATTCTTGGGCAGTAGTCACCGCGTTATAAAACGGCGGCTCGGCTTGATAGTATGAATTATCGTGACATTCATCAACAACAATCAAACCAATATTTTTTAGGGGTGAAAACAAAGCCGAACGTGCACCGATAATGACGTTTAATTTTCCATCGCGGGCACGTCGCCATGTATCATAGCGTTCGCCTTCCGAAAGTTTGGAATGAATCAAACCCACTTGCCCGGGAAAGCGTGATAAAAATCTTTTTACAGTTTGTGGAGTCAAAGCAATTTCTGGAACTAGAACAATCGCTTGTTTTCCACGTTTAATTGTTTCTTCAACAGCACGTAAATAAATTTCTGTTTTGCCAGAACCCGTCACTCCGTATAAAAGAAAAGAAGAAGGAAACAGGAAAGAAGAAAGAATTTTTTCTAGCGCAAAGTTTTGTTCGGGGGTAAGTTGTAATTCTTTGTTCTCTAACTCTCTAGTTTCTAGTCTCTCCAAAGAATTTCTAAAAATTTCATTCTCAAACAAACGAATCAAACCGCGTTCTTCGAGTTCTTGCAAATCGGCTAAGTTGCAACCTGTTTGGGCATACACCCAAGATAAATTAATCGGTTCAGGTTGTTTGATTAAGAATCTTAAAGCCGATTCTCTGCGCGCCTGTGTTTGACTCGTTGACCCCAATAACCCCATCTCTACTTCCGCTTCTTCTGGCGTGACTGAAAGTTGAGCAACGCGAATATGCTTTGGTCTTACCCTCGGCGGAGGTAAAACGTTTTTTGCTGAAAGCACACCTTTTTTGACCAATGAATTTGCAGTTTTACGCCAATCCACTTTTGCGAAATGAGAATCAATTTGTCTGCCGCGTAATGCTCCGCGTTCTTTTAGTAAGTTGATGATTCTTGTGGCAACTTTTAAATCTGGAGATTCGTAATTTGTAGCTCGTAATTCGTAAAGCACATCTGCTTGTTGACTCAAACCTGTAGGAATCATTAAGCCTACAATTGCGGCAAGTGGATTCAAGGTAGAGTCTGCAAGTTGAAGTGCAAGAGCAATTTGAGGCTGAGTCAGAAGCGGTTGTGGGTCTAGCAAGTCAATGATGGTTTTAGGATTCTGTACCGCAGGCGAATCAGTTAACTCAATCACAATCCCTTGCACAATTTGATTTCCAAACGGCGCAGTGACTAAACATCCTGTTTGGATTTGTGATGCAAGTTCATTTGGGATGGCGTAATCAAAAATACCAGAAATTGCAGGAATATTGACAGCAAGGCGCGCAAACATAAATGGATTGTAGCATAGTGAAGAATCAAAAAACGAGACAATTAGTCTCGTTTTTTGATTTAATTAATTGAGAAACAAACTATTTAGAATATCGAGTGCAGGTTGATTGTAAATTTCATCGAATGGTTGGTCCCAAAAGATAAGAATTAGCAAGGGTTCGCTAGAGTCTTTTGCTTCTATGATAAGAGCATAACCGTTAATTGAAGTGGTGTTTGATTTCCATTGGAGTAGCATTTTTCCGTTTTTTGTATCTTTATTTAAGATTTGAGTATCATTCGAGTTACCGGAATAGTCCGATTTTAATAATCTTTCAGTATAGCCTTCTAGATAATTAAGATGGTCATCTGCTCCATAGTTTACGGTATCAAATGAGGAAAACACTTGCATAACGGCATGTTCATCAGGTGATATTAACTCTTCGACTGATTTAAAGACTCCATTGATTTCAATATAATCATACTTCCACCCTTGTGGAGCTTGAAAGGTATATGCCTGATCTGCAGTTTGAAAAGTCCAAGACAGTGCATAGACAGGGAGTGAGGTGGCTGCGCCTGAGTCAACGGTTAGTGATTGGAAGAAGGCGCTGAAAATTTGGTCGTAACTGGGGTTGCTTAAGATATCATTTTGGCTACCAAACATTTCAACAATGAAAATGGCTTGTCCGAATTTCTGATAAATTGAGCGGGCGAAATATGTTTCACCATCTACCGGGTATGTTTTTTCAATTAATTTTAAGCTAATGCTTTCGTTAGCTTCACGCAAAGTTTCTTGAAATCCATCACGATACCCATAGAAAAAATCTTCTGAGTTTTGGATAAACCTTTCATATTCATCGGCAGATAACTCATAGCCGGTATTTGTCACTGCTACATAAAAGAACACACTTTCAGGTGATTCAATATAAACATCATTATCATATTCTTCAATCGTCCAGCCTTTGGGGGCATTAAACTCAAATGCTCCAGTCACGTGCTCAAAGATAGTTTCTTCCAAAGCATCTTCCGCTGTACCATCTACAAATAGTGTGATTGGTGTGGCAGTGGGTGCCGAGGTATTGGTTGGCTTTGGTGTATTGGTTGGGATTGGGGTTGCAGTAGCTGACGCCAATGAAGCACATGCTAAATTTACTATTAACAACAAAGATAAAAACGTAAATAGAGCTTTCGGTTTTTTGTTCATTCTGATTCTCCTTAAAGTTTATTATAGTACATTGAGAAGCCAAAGCCGTAGTTTGCACTACCCTTTGGCTTTGTATTATTATTTAACTGGTATTTCGATTAATGGTGATGTATCAAAACCAAAAAGATACGAGGTTGGTTTTTCGTCTGCTACAATCCAAATTAGGCGTAGGTATATAATATTGTCAAAGGTGATACTTTGTTCAGGGCTTGTTGTTTCAAAGTTCAATATAGCAGCATTGACCTGTTCATTGTTTTTAGGAATGAAGCTACCCGAAAAAAATGAATATGATGCCAAATTATCTTTTTCTATAATATAAACATCTCCCCAAAAAAAGCTTTGCTGTTCGCCAACTTGTAAGTTTGTAACTAAAACAGCTAATTCAAGAAATTTGTATCCTGGGTTTGCTGTATATATTAAGCCGCCTGTAGTTGCACTATCCAGAAGCCTTGAAGATAATACTTTTACCTCATACTGCTCGTTGATGGCTGGCAACTTAATTGGAACAGCAGTAGAAGTAGGCAGAATTTCTGTAGCAGTAGGTCTGGGGGTATTTGTAGGTTTAGCAGTGTTAGAAGGTAAAGGCGTATGGGTATTTGTTGCTTGTTGGGTTGGTATTGTTGTAGGTTCAACAGTGGTTAGCCCGCCACATGCTAAATTTACACCCAATAGCAATAGGAAAAGTATAGATGGATATTTAAATTGTCTTTTCATTTTTTCTCCTGAATACATGATGGTGGCAAAGTTGCCTTAGATATTGTATACTTTGGTGAATACAAAAACTGCCAAAAACTGACATCTTTAAATATGAGTAGTTTTTGGTTGCCCAAAGGGACTTATAGTGTTAACATACTTAACTTACGTAGTTAGCCTTATTTCAATGGGCGGCGCACTTTGGCTTACTTTTTATTTGTTTGCCCGCGGGTTTCCAAACCGTCTTGCTTTAAGAGCAGTCTTTGCCTTACTGGCAATGGCAATCTTCTTTTGGCTTACCTACAATAATTTCTTCAACCCACAACCTCAGTTAAATTACTATAAAGCTATTTTGCTGAATCTTGCTATGGCTGGATGGTATAGTGCCACTTATCAACTGCTCGAAAAACAAACCCAACAAAAATACCAATGGGTGCAAAACAGTGTGTACGCTTTATTATTCATCACTATTTTTTTAATCATTTTATACAAACCGAATTTCCCCCGCCGTTTTGATAATGAACTAAATGTAACCCAATTAGATGCCAACATTGTTTATATCTTCTACAGCCTTACACAATTGGCTTTGACCATTGGATTATTGTTTAACCTCTTAACAGAGAAAAAAATTCGCTTCACACCACAGGGAAGGTTGTTCCTGCTTTCCTCAATATCTATTTCACTGGCAGTTGCTTATGGAATCATTTCGTTTTTTGCATCCGACATCGCCTTCCCGCGTTTAATTCAAGATGGCTTGGTCTTTAGCGGCTTTTTTATGCTAGGCGTTTCAGTATTAAGATATCAAAGCCTGCTAGAGCGTCGTACTATTTTTCAGGATTTTCCACTGACGGTTTTTGCGGTTACCGCTTTATGTTTCGTATACATTTTTTATTTTCAAGTAGAGAGAAATCAATATGCCAACATTGTTGGTTTAGTTATTATTACGCATTCAGTTTACGATTTGGTTAGAGAATTTTTAGAACGTTATCGTTCCAAACAAGAAGAACAATTTAGAAAGCAAGTGTTTAAGCTCAAACCACAGGAATCGCAAACCTATTTGCAAGATGCCTTAGAGTTATTTTGTAAGCAGATTAATGCTCAAGCTGGTATTGTTGCAACCCGAAATAAGGATAAATTTGTCGTTACAGCAACCAATAACACCGTTAGTATAGGAAGCGAAGTTCCTTATCCAAAGGATTCAGATGCTGCTCTCGAAAAATTTAATGGCAATATCCAAAATATTGAATGGGTGGCAACTATCTTCGAGAATAATAATCAAATTGCGTTTGTTGGAATTGGTGCGCCGATGAATCGAATCGATTATTCAAGTGGCGAGTTAGACCTATTGCAAGAATTTGCCGATTATGTGAGCCTCATGTTGTTTGTTGATGCAAATATAAAAAAAGGGATTGATATAACTTTCTATAAAATTGCTACAGCAGAAATTATAGAAACCATGTCTCATGTACCTGATGAAAAGATTATCAAGATGACAGAAGATGGGTTAAGGAAATTTCCAGATTATGTAAAATTGGGTCAATCTGAGTTAGCAGACTGGTTAAGAGTACATGGTACATCGCATATTGAGCGTGGAAAAAAATTGCAAAATATTTTACGTGAAGGTGTAGAAGCCTTACGCCCAACAGGTTCACGCCCCGAAGAACCTTTGCCGCGAAATTGGTATAACTATGCAGTCTTAAATGATGCCTATGTAAGAGGGGTAATGAATAAAGAAGTGATGGCGCGTTTGTATATTTCAGAAGGAACTTTTAATCGAACACGTCGCAATGCTTTAAGAGGTGTGGCGCGTTGGTTAATGGAGAGAAATAAAAACCAAAAATTAGACACTTATCAACTTACTTAGTTTTGATTATCACAGCCGCGCCATACCCAACGACTGATGAAAAATCTTTTGTCACATCGCCTGATGTAGCGTAATAGAGTGTTTGGGTTTTATCCGCGCCAAGTTTTTGGGTAGCCCATAAAGTAGTGGATACTGCTACGCGTCCGCAAGCAAAACCTTTACCTGTTTGCTCAGCCTCAAAAATGGATTCAGGGTTGAATGATTCAAAGCGTTTGAGCATTTCTTTATCCAATTTGTTTGCAATTTTTTGTTCGTAAAAGTGGGATAAATCTGTAGAAGCCACAAATAGAATATTTTTGTTTTTAGAATTTTCTGCTAAAGCCAAGCCAAGTTTTTGTGAGATTTCAGGCTCTTGTGCGCGAATCATAATTGGTAAAAGTTTGAAGTCTTTTTTTATGACGCGCTGTAAAAATGGAAGTTCAATTTCAAGTGAGTGTTCCTTGTCGTTTGAAATTTTGGTAATTGGAGTATCAATTTTTTTTTGTATTTCTTCTAAAAGTTGATGATGGACTTCGATGTTTCCTAATGGCGTGGAATAGGCTTGGTGACTTGTAGTGAGAATTGGGTAGGGTGAATAATTATGAAACGGCGAAATGACCGCAACATAATCTGGCGTGAGACCTTGCAAGGTTTTGAAAGCATGAGCGGCGACAAAGCCTGAATACTTATGCCCAGCATGCGGAGCAATAACTCCTAATACTTGTCCGTTCAAATTTGGGATTTGTGCTTTTCCCAGCCATTCATCAATTTGGGCGGCAAGCGTTTTGGGATTGGCTTCATACCAAGTTCCAGCGAGAGCAGAAGGTCGAATATCTATGAGCGCCATAAAATAATTCTAGCACTGAATAAGACCAATGTACTTTGTAATTGTATTGGGTTGGTGCTAAAATACACTTAAATTTAACAAAGGAGAATGTTTATGAAAGTATTTCGACCGTTTATCTTTATTGCAATCTTAATTCTTGTTGTCAGTTTAGCCTGCGGCATTGACTTTGGCGATGAGCCTACCGCTCCGCCACAACCTCAGCAACAACAGGAGCAACCACAACAACCTCAACAGCAAGAAGAACAACCAACTGAAGAGCAACAGCAACAATCTTCTTCATCTGGTCCTTTCTTCACCGAAGAATTTGACTCCGACCCAAATTGGTATTACGAAGTCATTCAAGATAATCCAGATTCTGACCCAGATAGTGTTTCTGTTGAGTTTGACGATAGCCTGATGATTTTTGAAATTCCAGAATCATTCTTATATGCTTACTATATTTATGAAGGCTATTCTTATGACAATGTCCGTGTGGATATTAGCGTCGAGAATCGTGGTGTCAACTCACAACAAGTGAGCCTTGTGTGCCGTGTTGGTGAAAATGGCTGGTATGAATTTGCTGTCCAAAGTGATGGTTTGTGGTTCTTATATGCTGTTAGTGGTGGTTATGACCGCTTGACCAACGGTGGTTCCAATGACATTAATCAAGGCAAGGCTGTCAATGAATATTCATTAGTCTGCGATGACGATGAAATCTCTTTCTTTATTAATGGCGAAGAACCAAAAGGTAGCCCATATAAAGAAAGTGAATATAGCCTTCGCGAAGGTGGCGTTGGTTTCTCTATTTCCGCTTTACGTGCTGTCCCTGTACAAATTGAAGTGGATTACGTCAAGATTTCTGAACCGTAATTTTGAAATCAGCCGGCTTGCTGGTGTAGAAAAAAAACATCCCGAAGGTTTAGCCTTCGGGATGTTTTTTTTGCTGATTATTATTTTCCAGCCACTTTGCGAATGGTCTTTGGCTTTTTAGGTGTTTCTGGAGTTTCAGGAACGGATGGCTCTTCAATCACTACAGGTGTAGATTCTGTTTGAGGTTGAGGAGCAGGTGTCCCTTTTGTGTTGAGGCGGATGAAATAATCTCTCACGGCTACATCGTTGAAGAAAATCAACAAGAGGATGCCGACGATGACGGAGAAAATATTTCCATAAAAGATTGTGAGGATTTGGAACACAGCAAGCGGGGTGGAAGGTTGCACAGGTTGTGGTTGTGTGCTTAAGAGTTTGGCGGCGTAAATAATTTCAAATATGCCGAGGATGGTTGGCAAAATAGTGATGGGTAAACAGATTACACCAACAATTGTGCCAAGTGCTGTGGCTGAGGCAACAAAGCCCCAAAAAAGATTGACAATACCGCTGACGAGCGTCATTACAGCGATGGCTGTTACTAAGCCAGGTTTTTGTTCAGTATTCATTCGTTACTCCTTAAATTCTTTATCACCAACATTTACGAATGAAAACATGAATTGGTTGCACAATTATGGCTGTTGAAAGGTGAGCAAAATCCCACCCAAATATTGAAATCCATTAGGTTCGGTGCAGGTTTCTGCAAAAACATTTGAAACAGAAGAACCACCCGTTACTACGCGGATGTTATAAATTGTATCGGCTTGCATTACAAAATCGGCGTAGCCATTTCCGAGCTCAGGTTTGAAGCCTGTAAAAAATCTATCTTCACCTTGATTCCATGTGACGATAATTTCCACGCCAGCCACTTGATTGCGACGCGAATCCATAAACATCAATTGCATTAATGCAGGTTGGCTCGGTTCACAAAATGATTCCTGACCAACTAATGTAAATGGAATGCTGATAACAGGATTGATTGTTGAAGTTGGACGTGGTGTGATGGTTTCAGAAAAAGTTGGGATAAGCGGAGTTTGCTCAAAAAACAAAGTGGGGATAGATGTAGCTTGCGCTTCTTCCGTCACGGGGATAATTGTTTCTGTCACCTCAACAGTAGATTCAACTTGTGGCGTGCTAAAAGATGTAGGTAATGGAGTTGGTGTGTTTGGGTTACTGACATAACCAACTTGTAAATCAGTTGCGAGTTGTGCCAATGGACGAACTTTTTCAAATGGTTCACCAGCCGCTAACATCTGTTGTGCTTGGGCGCTTAATGCACCAATCGGGTCGGCATCGCCTAATAAAATTAATCTGGCTTGGGCGCGGGCTAAATCTTGTGTAGATTGATAAGAAGCGGCAATTGCAATTCGATATTGGTCTTTGAAGTCTGCGCGTAAGATAGATGGATTTGCATCTACATACGTCACAGGCGAGAGAAACCATGAATAAGCAATACCAAGCCCAAGTCCGATAAGAAGCGCGAAGATAATGTGAAGGGTTGAGTTTCGAGTCATGGGGAATAGGTCTGCATGGCGGTTAACAAGGTTTGCAAGTATTGAATTTCTGTTTCTGTAAAATTATTTGCGATTGCATATTCCAATGCATTGGCTGTGATGGTAGCAGGCGATTCACTTCCTAATATGGCAAGCCTGCGTGCGGCAGTTTCTGAATCAAAATCTTTTTGATAGGCTTCAGCGGTCATTAACACATAGTCAACACGATAATCTTCACGCAAAATATTAGGTGTCACATCTACATATTCAATGGGGTCAACTACCCAGCCATAGATTAAACCCAACACAATTCCGATGGCGAGTGCGATAATGATTTTTATAAGATTGGAAGAAGACATAAGGGAATTATAAACAAATATCTGAGCAGGTTACTGACGGCACCCGAAGACGCTTACTTACCGTTGCTACCTTTCGGTCCTGGCGGGGTTCACAAGGTTTCGCCGCGTCAGACCTGCCCAGACGGGCGTAAGGATACTCGAATGAAGTGCGCGTGTCAATTTTATTTTTCTGTTTCAATCATTTCAAGAAAAATATCTACTAAACGTGGTTCAAACAATGTGCCAGATTTTTCGCGCAAGTATGCAATTACTTCATTGCGCGGCAGTTTTTTTCGGTAAGGTCTATCACTAGATAAAGCATCCCATACATCCACAATGGCGAACATGCGAGCGGCGAGAGGAATCTCTTCGCCCTTCAAGCCGCGCGGGTAACCACTTCCATCCCAGCGCTCGTGATGAAAGAATGGAATTTCAAGCGCGGGATGTAAATAGGAAATATTTGAAAGCATCTCAAACGCATATACAGGATGTTGACGCATCTTTTTCCATTCTTCTTCATCCAATGGACCTGGCTTTTGTAAAATTTCATCAGGGATTGCCATTTTGCCCATATCATGTAACAAGGCACCACGTTTGATATGTACCATTTCTTCATCACTGAAACCAAGTTTGGCGGCGACGCGAAGCGTTAATTCAGTCACGCGTTGTGTGTGACCTTCTGTTTCACGGTCACGTAAATCTAACGCTCGCACCCAGCCTTCGATAGTTTTCTCATACGCTTCTTGCAAACGACTGTGTGCGAGTTGCAACGCTTCTTCATTTTTCTTTCTTTGGGTAATGTCGCGTGAGGCGGTCTGGACTTCCGTCAATTCGCCACTGTTTTTATCAAACACAGCACGAGCAGATGATTCTAACCAAACGTAATAACCTTCTTTATGTAAGGCACGATAAGTAATTGTGTAAGAGGTTTGGGATGGGCGTTTTTCAAACAAGCTCATTACCCAGGGGCGGTCTTCTTCGTGCATTAATTCAAAACTGATTTTGCCGGTTAAGTCTTCTGGTTCGTAACCAAGAATGGTTTTACTGGCTGGGGAAACATATAACATGCGTCCATCAGTGGTGAGGCGGGCTATCATGTCGCTGGCGTTTTCGGCTAACAAACGGAATTGAGCTTCACTTTCAAGCAAAGCCTTTTGCATGTGAATACGCTCAGCACGTGCACGCCATGCGTCAATCGCTTTTTCTGCAATGTGTGGCATATCGAGCATGGATTCGGGTGACTTAACTACATAATCCAACGCGCCGGATTTGAGCGCTTCGACTGCAATGCGCTCATTGCCATAACTTGTCATTAAAATGATGGGGGTAAATAACGGGTCGTGATGACTAGGAAGCAATTCCATGCTTTCGCCATCTGGCAAACGCCAGTCTGCGATGATTAAGTCAGGTTCTTGTTTTTGGATAAATGCCCGGGCTTCGGTGAGCGATTTTACTCGGTGAATTGTGAAGCGGTCAGACTGGTCTTCAAAGGCTCGTTGTATTAATTCTGCGTGGGGGTCTTCATCTTCAATAAGAAGAACGTGAAACGTATCTTCAGGCATAGGTAAGTTAGGCGTGTGGATTTGTATTCCAGCCAAGCCAGTAAAAGCCTAAATCGTTCATAAGTTTGCTAAATTCTTCAAACCCAACTGGTTTTACAAGATAACTGTTTACATAATTATCGTAAGCACGGGCAACATCTCTTTCGGCTTCGGAAGTGGTTAAGATAATTACGGGAATACTTTTGGTTTCTTCTTGTTGTTTGATGGCTTGTAGAACTTCAAGCCCGTCAACTCGGGGTAAACGTAAATCTAAAAGAATCATGTGCGGGCGTGGACTAGATTCTGGGGTTTCATACTGCCCACGCCGTAGAAGATAATCTAATGCGCTTTGACCATCGGTGAAGTGCATAATTCGATTGGCAATGCGATGGTCTTCCATGGTGCGAATTACAAGTTCAGCATGGTCTGCATTGTCTTCCACGAGCATAACGAGTACAGGTTCGCCCATCATTCTTTTCTCCTTCTAATTTTGCTTATTGTAAACCATTTGCCTGTTTCAAGCATAGTGTTTTAATCCCCTTTAATGCTTATGAGCCGTGATATAATTTGAACGTTCAGTACTCAAAAAATCATTTGTTGGCGAAGGAGAACCTATGGAAGTCACTACACAGGAATTTAAACATTGCGACCTGATTACAGTGAAAGGGCGTGTGGATAGTTCGACAGCACCTCAGTTTACAAAAGAACTTGAAAAGGCTACCAACAATGGACGTTACAAAATTGTGCTAGATATGAGTGACTTAGAATACATGTCTAGTGCTGGGTTTCGGGCTTTGCTTGCTACACAACGTAACTGCAAGCGCTACAATCGCGGTGAAGTGGTTTTAGCATGCGTACCAGACCGTATCCGTGAAGCGCTTGAATTGGCAGGTTTTACTGAACTCTTCAAAACATTTGATGATGTGACTGAAGCTGTCGGCAGTTTTTAGGCTAGAAAGAATTCGACTAGCAGAATCAAGCCGACCCTTAAGAATGAGGCGCATCGCGCAATTTTAATAGAAAGACAGGAGAATGCCGTCTCGTCGTATCAAGAGGCGGCATATCATTTTTATTTTATGCCAAGTATTACTTTCCAAGCCAGATTTGAATTTCTGGATGAAATCCGCGATATGGTTGCTGAAACCGCTCGCGCAGGCGGGTTTTCAGAAAAAACAATTTATTCTTTACAACTTGCGGCAGATGAAGCCGCAACAAATATTATTGAACATGCTTATGCTGGGGTTAAGAACGCTTCTTTTTCTGTGACGTGTGAAATGCAGGGCGATAAAATTATTATCGTGATGCAAGATAATGGCAAACCATTTGACTCGAGTGCTGTGAAAGAACCAAACTTAAAAACAGACCTTGCCAAACGGCAGATTGGTGGCTTGGGTGTGTATCTGATGCGAAAGTTGATGGATAGTGTGCATTATGAATCATCTAAGTCTGGCAATGTGCTGACGATGACCAAACGAAGGGAATAACTTATGTCTCCCGCCACCCGAACATCTTGGGATTGGCTTCAACTTGCCAGCCTGGGGGAGCAACTTCGTAGTAATCATTCACTCGCTGTACAACGCGACCAAATTATTGCCATGACCAGCCAGTTAATGAATGGCAAGGTAGATGTTTGGTTGCAAGAAAAAATATTCCGTTTGCCAGATTGGAACGAGAAACATATCTTTCCATCACAACCAACGATTGATGGGATGAAACATGCGATTAAAGCGGGAAAGTTAATTACAAAAAATGGTAAGACGAAAAGTACCGCTTCAAACTTGACCTATGCCGCGATTCCGCTAGCCGATAAAGAGTCTACGCTTGGAGCATTGTACGTTACACGCCCAAAGGGTCCTGCTTTTTCAGCAGAGGAATTAAACTTACTGCAAGGGATAGCACAAGTTATTTCTATGAGTTTAGCGGCTTCACATCGAACTGAAGTGGAGCAGTTTCGTTTACGCCAATTGAATTTAGTACGCGATGTAAGTGCTCAAATTGCCAACGCGCAAGATTTAGATGAACTTGCCGAGCAAGTGACAAAACTAATTCAAAGAACTTTCCATTTTTATTATGTTGCTATTTTTACATTGAAACCAGATTCAAACTGGTTGAGATTCCGCGCCAGTGCAGTTGCTCCACGTAAAGGGATGAAGAAAGCCTCCATTGCATTGGAAGTAGAAGTTGGTCAGGGGTTGATTGGTGAAGCCGCAAAGACTGGTGAAGTGATTGTTTGTGATGATGTGCAAAAGGAAGCGCGTTTTCGCTTTATTGATAGCTTGCCTGAGACAAAATCGGAAGTTGCTATTCCTTTGAAAATAGAAGATGAAGTCTTAGGTGTGCTTGATGTGCAAAGTAATCGCTTGCGTGGGTTTCATCCGAATGATTTATTAATTCTTCATGCACTAGCAGATAACATTGCTCGTGCAGTCGAAGGCGCACGTTTATACAGCAGTTTACGTCGTCGCGCCGACCAATTGACATTGGTTTCAGAAGTTAGCAAAAGCGTCACCTCTACACTTGATTTATCCGAATTGATGCGTGATGCGGCGAACTTAATCCATGAAAAATTTAAGTACCCGTATGTGTCTTTGTTTACAGTTCATCCCAATCGAAGATTGATTGCCTATCAAGCAGGAAGTGGCAAACGCAGTAAACAACTTGAAGGTTATACAATTTCATTAGACGACACCATGGGAATTATGCCGTGGGTAGCACAACACGGAAAAACAGTCTTAGCTAATGACGTTACGAAAGATGAGCGTTATATCCCTTCACCTTTGCCACCGAAAAACACAAAATCGGAATTATGTGTACCATTATTATTTAATGAAAAAGTTGTAGGCTTATTAGATATTCAGTCTGATAAATTAAATGCCTTTACTGAAGATGACCAAATTATGTTTGAAGCCGTAGCAGATACCATGGCGGCGGCGATTCGTAATGCTGATTTATATCGCTCAGAACAATGGCGTAGGCAAATTGCTGATAGTTTAAGAGAAGTAGCAGGTTTGGTTTCTAGTAACGTGAGTGTAGATGAAGTATTGCAAACCATTCTGACCGAATTAGACCGCAACTTGCCCGTAGATATTTCTGCGATTTGGTTGTTAGAAGATGATAAATTATGTCTTTCGGCTGTGCGTGGGATTGATGCTGAACAACTTGAATCAACTTGCATGGCTTATCCTGATTCTTTATATTCGATGATAGATGCTATGATGTCTGAATCTCCTATCATTCGCAAGCCAGAAGACCCAATGTGGCCTGGCGGAATTACAGCAGGGTACGACAAAAACTATTCATCTATTGTTGCGCCATTACGAGTTGGTGATAGACAACTAGGTTTGTTAACATTGGCGCATCATGCGCCGGGCAGATACGGTCACGAAGCACAAGCCATATCTGCTACGTTTGCAAATTATGCCGCCGTTGCAATTGAAAACGCACGTTTGTTTGATTCAGCCCAAGAACAAGCATACGCATCCGCCGCTTTGTTGCAAGTGGCGCAAGCAGTGGTTGGGTCAAGTGATTTGAATGAAATCTTAAATTCCATTGTGCGTATCATGCCGATTTTGGTCGGTGTAAAACGTGTGGCGTTATATCGTTGGGATAATGAACACGAAACTTTTGATGCTTCACAAGAATATGGTTTTTCAGAAGATGAAGAAACCATTATGACCGAAAAAGAATTTTCTTTAGAAGTTTTTCCGTTGTTAGGTTTTACATTGCAAGAAAATATGTTGGTAACACATGCACTCACGCCTGAGGCGAAGCCAAAAGATTGGTTGCAGATTCAGCCACAATTCCAGGATGAAGCGGATATGATGAATGCTGACCGTTTATTAATCGCGGTTCCGTTATCTATCAAAAATGATTTGTTTGGTGTGATGTTAATCGAAGAAAAAGAAAACGGACAACGCTTCCGCTCGCGTCGTATTGAAATTATTCAAGGTATTGCTCAACAAGCCGCGCTTGCGATTCAAAATGATTTGTTACAACAAGAGATGGTAGTACGCGAACGCCTCGAGACTGAAGTTCAACTTGCTCGCCAAATTCAACAGACGTTTATCCCCAGCATTTTACCGACGCATCCCAATTGGCAAATTGCAACCCGTTGGCGCACGGCACGTCAAGTGGGCGGTGACTTTTATGATTTGATTGAATTGCCAAATAATAAACTTGGTATCTTTATTGCCGATGTTGCAGATAAAGGTATGCCAGCCGCGTTGTTCATGGCATTGACGAGAACATTGGTGCGTGCGGCTGTATTAGAAACAACATCACCAGCCGAAGCATTAAAGCGCGTGAATGATTTGTTATTGCCTGATACACAACAAGGTATGTTTGTAACGGCTGTATATGGTGAGTTAAATGTTGAAACAGGAAAGTTCACTTATGTAAATGCAGGTCATAATCCGCCGTATTTGTTACGAGCAAATAATGAAGTTGAGAAATTATCTCGCACGGCTGTGGCACTAGGTGCAACTGAAAGCCCGAATGTTAATCAAAAGGAAATTTTATTAAATGTCGGTGAAACTTTGCTACTTTATACCGATGGTTTAACAGAAGCCTTTTCACCCAATAATGATTTGTTTGGTGAAACTCGCTTGTTAGATGTGATGAAGTCGTTAAACTCAAACACACCTGATGAGGCTTTACTTGCCATTGAAGAGTGCTTGAATGATTTTATCGAATCCGTTCCATTGGGGGATGATTTGACGATGTTGGCAATAAGAAGAATTTAGATTTGTTAGCCACGGAGTTCACAGAGGTCTTTGAGAAAATCTTTTAAAAATCTCTGTGAACTCTGTGTTCTCTGTGGCTAAACTCTTAAATCTCAAAACCGGTATTGCAGTGCCTGATAACTCTGAAACGCCAAATACCCAAACAAAAACGCCATATAAATGCTACCCAATAGGACAAAACCTGCAATGGCAATAATCGCACCGGTAATTACAGAAAGCCAGAGCGAATTTCGTAAACCATTGATTGGGTCAGTTTGGATTAATGTATAGCGTGCTACATTACCACCATCAAGGGGGAAGACAGGTAACAAGTTGATAAGTCCCCAGAAAAAGTTGATAAATACAAACAAAGCAAACACTCTATCTAACATGCCAAACTCATAAGGCAAAACCACAGCAGGGATGGGGAGGAATCTAAAAAAAACAGAGAAAACCAATTGTCCGCCAAGCCCAATGCCAAGTAGGATGACGACTAATGCGAGTAAAAAACCTGCAATTGGACCTGCCAATGAAATAAAAATATTTTGATTTGGAGTCAATCTCACGTTTTCTCCATAAGGAGAAGATTCTGGCACAGCCAAACCGCCCATCATGTGCAAAATAATATATGAATCTTGTCCAAACCTGCGGAATGCGAAAGCATGTCCCAACTCATGCACGAGGATAGAAACGAAGATAACGAAAATTGCAATCGCAATAAGCAAAAGATTTGTAGAGCCTGTGCCTAATAGAAGTGCAATTACCCAAAACAGCGGATGCACGCGTACACGAATCCCTGCAACAGAAAAGTTTAAGTCAAAGCGAGTGGGTGGGGGAACTTGGAAGAGAAACATGAGTCACCTATCAATTTAGTAAAGTATTGTATAACCAGAGTACTAATGATACCGAATAGTATAACCTTCATTTGCTTGTTAACATACATTCAAAATATATTTTAAGTGATTCATTTACTTGACTTACAGAAGTGTTAATCAAATAATTGCAAAATTTGTTGACGTTGACTTACTTACAAACTACGATATTGCAGGTTTTTTACAAATTCATTATTAAGAAGAGGATTTATGAAACGCAATATCAATTTAATGATGCTAACATTGGCAATGATTATGGCGTTGGTAGCAAGTGCAATTGGTCCGACTGTTGTATATGCCGACGAAGGCACACCTCCTGAACCAACTAGTGAGGAAACTACAAATGAAACTACAGAAGAAACAACTGAACCTGTAGAAGAAATTACTGTTCCTGAAATACTCGAACAAGCTCCTGAAGGAACTGAAATTGTCGTAGTAAATGAAGAGGGCGAAGCAGAGCCTTTAGCTACTGAAGAAGCCGCAGAAATTATTTCAAACAGTGACCCAATGTGGTGTCCAGAAGGTGTAAACCCTGGTGGCGTAGGTTGTACTCCTCCTTTTTCAGATTTTGCTTCTTTATTAATTGAATTAAATGGCGGAAGCTACACTGGCAACGGTGTCATCTGGGTGGAAGATGGCTATGATGGTAACGACAATGCCCAAATTGAATTTGATGGTAATGTACTGACCAACTTAAGTAATAACAACCTGACTATTAATGGCGGTTGGGATGGTGTACATGGTGGTGGCAATATCACAGGCACATCTTCTTTAGATGTTTCTATGGTTTTTGTTAATTGGAATGGAAATATCACGCTGAACGACCTTGACATTAACGCAACTGATGGCGCAGGCTTTGGTTTGTTTGTGAGCAATACTGGAAACATTGCACTCGATAATGTTTCAGTGAATGGCACAACCACAAACTCATTTGGGTTCGGTGATGGTGCAGTCATTGATACAACTGGTAATGTCAACATTACTGAAAGTGAATTCAATAACAACGCAACCAATGGTTTACAAGTTGAATCAGGTGGAACAGTAACACTGGAAACTGTTTCAGCATCAAACAACACGTTGACAGGTGCTTTTATAGATACTTGTATTTATAACAATGTCTCTGGCTTGTGTGATGGGAATGGTTCAGTAACGATTACTAGTGGCACAACAAATGTATTCAATAATAATAGTTTCACTGGTTTGATTGTTGATTCTGGTGGCGGTATCACTATTAACAATACCGAAGCAAATGGTAATGACTTAGACGGCGCTTTATTAACCAGCGCTGATGATAACGGTACAGGCAACGTCAACATTTCTGATAGTGAATTTTCTGATAATCAAAATGGATATGGCTTAGATGTTCTCACCGATGGGAACATTGACCTAGACAATGTAACCGTAAACAATAACGGAACTGGCGCAGTGTTAGGTTCAACGTACGGCACTGGATATGTTAATATAAACGATAGCACATTTGGTGACAGCGATACCACAGGCAACACTTGGACTGGTTTACACATTGACTCTGGAAGCACGATTACACTCAATAACGTCATCGCTTCATACAACGGGACAAATGGTGCGTACTTGGACGCAGTGGGCGACATTACAGTAACAGACAGTCAGTTTAATGACAATGTCCATTTCAACTTCCCGCAAGACCCCGGCTTATATGCTACGAGCAATGGTGGAAACATCACCTTGACCAATGTAGTTGCAAATAACAATCAATTTGGTGCTGGTGTAGTTTTGTTAACCAATGGAACTGGCAATGTATCAGTATCAGATACCAGTCAATTTAACGGCAATGGAACTTTTGGTATTCAAGCCAAAACGTATGATGGCGATATTACCCTGACAGATGTTGAAGCATCCAATAATGCTTCAAAGGGTGCATATTTGAATGCTTATGGTTCTGGAAATGTATTTATCACCGGTGGTGACTTTGTAGAAAATGGTAGTTATGGAATTTATGCCACCTCAAGCCAAGGTGAAGTGAATGTTGAGGATGTGACCGTTACTGGAAATAATATAACCAAATTTGGCGCATTCCTATCAGGGCTAAACGTCTTCGTTAGCGATAGCATCTTCCAGTCAAATACTGAAGCGGGTTTAGTCATCGTAGCGAAAGAACAAGTAGATTTAGTCAATGTGACTGCCGACCAGAATGGCGTCAATGGTGTCGAAGTTTATACATCTCAAACCAATGGCTGTATAAAATCTGAAGATGATGTCATCAATATTGCTGTGAATGTGGATGGCGGAACATATACAAATAATGGTGAATATGGTTTGGTGGTTGTGCCCGGACCTGAAGGTACGTTGGTATTCGTCAACCCTGCTACATTCGGTGGCAATGGCTTGGGTGATTATTTACTCGACTTAACTGCCCCAGAAAATTGTCCAGAAAAAGAACCAAGTGAACCCAAACCACCAACAAAGCCTAATAATGTTGTGCAAGTACCCTTTACTGGTGGTACGCCAGTAGAACAAGATTGTGATTTATTTTCTAATACCATTTTAGAATTGCCCAATGGCACATGGATTAAAGTTGGCTGTCCGTTTGAAGGGTTTAGTAATTTAGAAGGTGTGCTTGAAGAAGACTTACCCTCATCTTTAGGAGCCGGTGTAGAGTTTGTGGCTGGTATTTCTACCAGTTTGACAGATGGCGAAGGCAATACCATTCTCAATGAAGATGGGACTGTTACTATCACTTTCCAAATTCCAGAAGACTCACGCGCAAGAAGTTATTCCGTTTTATTTTGGGATGAGACTTTGAACGATGGTGCAGGCGGATGGGTAAAACTCCCTGTATATGAATTTGGGACGAGTTTCCCACTTCATCCAGATAACCCAGAAGATGGAAGAACAATTATCTCTGGTGTTCAACGAGTGGGTGACACAATTACACTCACTGTAGATTTCTCTGGCGTGTTTGTGTTAGTTACACCGTAAGAATAAATAGGATGAATTAAAAATAAAGGATGGTCATTGACCATCCTTTATTTTTTCATTTTCCTTAACTCATTCAATATTGTACTGGCATCATTGAAACCAAGCGGTACAAAAACTTGTACCACATAAATTAAGTTATCTAAAAAAACGAACATCCCTACCCAATACCAATTCCCAATCCAGAGAGGAAGCGTGAAAAATAAAATAATAGATAAAATTAAATTGGCAATCGGTCCACCCAATGCCCGGCGAATGTGAATGGATGAATCTAATGAAGGCTCATCTTTCGGATAAATCGTCTGAGCATAAATGCCATATACACCAAACCGAATTTCGGTCATTGGATAGCCAACCTGCTTTGCGACAAATGCATGACCAAGACTATGAATCAGTTCTAGTGCATAATGTAAAAATGTTGCTATAAACCCTAAAAAGATAGATTCTCCGAGCGCAATATCAAATGCGAAATAACCGACCAGACTCAGGGCAATCCAAATGCCTGTAATTCCTAAAAATATAAGCGGAGTGAAACTCATTTGCAAACCGAAAAGTTTTCCTAGCCGAGTTGATTTCATATGTAATCCCTGTTAATCAAAATATAAATTCAAATCTGAACAATCAAAGCGATTGCCGCAGTTGGGACAAGTCACTTTGCAATTCTTCTCGTACATCTCACTGCCGCAACGATCACAAATCCAGACTCGTTTTTCGTTCCATTGAATTGGCTTGAACAAAGCAATATCAAATTCTCCAATTCTCTCTTTTCCTAACCGTTCCACTTCATCCATTACATTTCTTGCATCCGCTTGAAATTGCTTGATATTGATTCCCTTGCAAACATCATTCCAGCCTTCTAACCAACGCTGACTTCTCTTATAAACTTTAATCGCGCCGTCATAATTTCCGCGTGTGATATGTAAATACGTCACTGCTATTTGCAAAATTCCACGATACAAATTGCGCACTTCGCCTTTTTCTTCGTTCCATGCAATTTCCAATTCTTCATGTGCTTCAAAAAATTTTCTTAAATTGAATAAATACATCCCTTCAATTGCTTTTGGGTGAATTTCACCATCACAACTTTCTAAATTTCTTGTCATCAAACTTTCTTTCCTCTTTCATCTTTCCTAACATCAACTTGTGGTTTCGATACGCCCTCAAAAAACATTAGGGCTACTCAACCACCGAGTTTCCCATGTAATTCCATCACTTCTTTAACGCGTGCGCGTAAATTTCCTGCCAACATTTGAATCGTTCCCATCGCCACTTCGATTCTGTCAGACATCAATTCATAAAACGGTTCTTGGTCTAAACGGAATAACAATGTATCTTCCAATGCTTGAATGGTCGCCGTTCGTGGTTCAGTATCTAACAATGCTAACTCACCAAACACAGCACGTTCACCCAAAGTATTGACAACTCTTTCACCATCTACAACTGCAACTTTGCCATTCACAATAATAAACATACTACTGCCGGGTTCGCCTTTCATTACGATATTTCTTCCAGCAGGCACTTCCACTTCCGAAATAATTTCACTCAATTCTGCCAAAGCATCATCAGGTGTGGATTTAAATAAATTGACCGATTTCAAAATCAAAACTTTTTCAACTGTTGAGTACATAGGGCTTCCTTTCGGGCTTATACAAATCTTCAACCAACCTTGCGATTTTTCTGCAAGTTCATGCAATGAAACTTTTTCATTGATGCCGATTTTTTTACAAGCATCACTTCCGTTTAATTCTTCTGCTAATGGTAATAAAATATTTTTTATATCGCGTGGCAAAATCGTATCGAGCGTTTCAATTGCATACGGTAATTTGGATTCATTCTTTTGTAAAATGATTCGGCGTGCATTCAAAATCGCTTTTCTATCAAACAAAAATGAACATAAATAAAAGATTCTATCTCGGGCATGATTCAATTCAATCCGAATCGCATTGGAGATTAAATTCATCTCCGCATTTAACTCAATCTCACGCCAAGCAGAATACAACCTGCGGACATCTTCCGCTTCTTTCTTGATTTGAGCCTGTATCTCGTTTTCAGCCTTTTTCTCAACCCTGAATTCGCATTCGTTTAATGCTGAAAGAATCGCTATTCTAAAATCATTATCTGAAACCGAGATATACTTTCTTAAAACCTCAATCACTTTTTCACCACGAATATTTCCACACACTTTTGCCAATTTGATTCGCGCCGCTTTTGGAAAAGATTCATCACTCAAACCTTTTTCGATAAACGTCAAAGCGGATTCGCCACTGGCTTGTAAAGCCTTTGCGGCTGTATCTCGGGTGTGGATATGCTTTAACGCGAGCAAAACTTTTTCATACAAATTCTCGCTTTTGATATTTCCACTGGCGATTAAGGCTTCCTTTTGAACTTTTACATCTTCATCATCTATAAATTTTTCCAGTACATCTTCAAATCCAGTTGACCCAAACCTACGTAAGGCTTGAGCCGCTGTCAGCCGATTTTTAGCAAGTTTATGGTTAGCGAGCATTTCTAGTTTTTCACGTGAAATCGTAATGCCTTGTTTTCCGCCATATTTCAATAGACCAACCAACGCACCAAAAGTATCTGCTGAGTTGGTTGAGTTGAGATACGGCAGAATTAAATTCACATCCTCTGCACTTAATGCCGAAAAGGCTTGCACTGCCGCACTGCGTGTTTGCGGAATTTCTTCTTTTTCAATTTGGTCAGGTAATTTCTCTTTGGCTTGTTCAGGTTTTAACCGCTCAATTCTTTCTAACACCGAAACACGCACTTTGGACGAAGGATGACCCAATAAGTGAATTAATTCGCTTTTGAAGTTTGGATGATTAACCTCTTCCAATAAATCTAGTGAATAAATTACAGTCCCTTCGTAATTGCTTTTTAGGCTTTTGAATAAAACTTCAGCATTGATTTCTTCTACATTGATTAATTCATCGCGTCTGATTCTTCGTTTTTGAATTGCTTCGACTAATTGTTTCGGATATGAGCTAGCAAGGATTATGCTTAGAATCAACCAAATGATTGCCAGTATGATATATACGATTGAAAGTTGAAGTACATCGTATTGCAAAATGTTTGAAAGCAAAGTGAGTAATAAACCTGCAATTCCAATGGCGGCGGGTTGGATGATACCTTCTCCAATAGCACGTGCACGCGGACGTAATGAATCAGATATGGGTTGGTACAAAATTGAGGAAGCTGATTGGTCGAGGGTAAAGCCGAGTCCCTCGTTGTTAAATTTTCCTGCTACCGCGAACCAGAACAAGCCTAACGTCCAGGAAGAAACGAGAAAACCTGCCCCAGCGAATCCACTCATAGAGAGAATCAATGCTAGCGGCGTGGTTAAGAGTCCAGCCCATAATCCATATTTGCTGATGATACGCCCCGTTAAAAAAGTATCTGTGATGAAACCGAGTAAACCGACCATTGTAAAAAAACTGCCGATGAAGATGGCACTGTCTTCGGTGTTTGGATATTGAATGGCGGTCATGTTATAAAAAATTGCATCCATGACGAAATATGCCACGCGCCAAATTGCGGCGAGACCGAAGACCAATAAAATAAAACGATTGCGAAATAATGCGCTGAGTGGCGGCTGGGCTTGTTGTGCACTTTCACTCACTTGTGGCTCGTGCTTTTTCATGCCACGAATGATGACGCCTTGAATGAATAAAGCAATAAGCAAACAAACTGCAATAACAATATAAAGATTTTCTGTTCCAAGTAAATTGACAAACGTGCCCGTGAACGGACCTGCCACTACATATGAAAGCCATGAACCTGCATTGAGCAAACCGAATAAACGTTTGCCCTGACGGACATCAAAAATTTCTGCGGCGAGAGTCCAAAAGGCGAGAACGGCTAAGTTAATTAAAGTTTGAGTCCAAATGGGGAGAAATAATGCCAGCCATTTAGATGGTGCAATGACTAATGCAAAACGAAGTAATAAGGTGGTGACTGCGATAAATAAAAGGGTTAACCACAGCCATCTTGATAATGAAACTTTTTCTGCAATTTTTAGAAAAACAGCAGTGATGGATGAAACGACAACAGCAATGCCTATGTAGGTGAGTGGAATAAAGGATGCGTCCCAATATTCCAAAAACAACGGCATGGATATAGTTTGCGCGAACAACATCGCCGCACCCATGAAAAAATATTGTGCCAGCATGAGATACACATTGCGGCGTTCCTCTGGGCGGATGTTGAGGATGGAATCAAAGTGGGAGAGCATGTTGAATGATTTTATCATTTAACTTTTTTAGCCGCAGAGGTTGTAGAGAAAAATGAGGTTTAAGGGCTTATTTGAGATGATACAATCCAAATGATGATTGTCACGGCTTTGATATTTAGTATTTTGTTAAGTACATTTTCTTTTGCTTGGGGGTATTTTCATACAGGCTATGAAAATACAGCAAAAGTCATTTTAGCTTTTGGGTTGTTATGGTTTATTTCACTTTGGCGAAAATGGAAGTGGTTTCCCTCTTTAGCAATGATTCTTTCAATATTTGTTGCTATCTTTGGTTTGTGGAATGATTTTCCCCTCGTGTGGATGTTCAGCGGTGCGATTTTTGCTTTGGTTACATGGGATTTGAATCAATTTCAAATGAAGTTAGGTTTGTTGCCTGATAGAGAAGATAAGCAAGGGATGACGAGAAGACGTTTGATACGGATTGGGATTATGGTATTGGTTGGGTTAGGAATTGCGGTTGCAATTCAATTATTTTCCCTTAGATAACTTGACAGAGAAATAAAATGATACATAATCTGAAAGTCATTATTTTGTTATTTCGAGGGAGTGAAACGACCGAGAAATATTAATCTCGCTTAGTAAAAGATTTCTCCCTTCGGTCGAAATGACAAGAACCGAGAGTTCCGATGAAAGAGTACAACTTCTACATCTATATTCTTACCAATTGGAATAATAAAGTCATGTACATTGGCGTAACTAATAACCTTGAACGCCGTCTTTATGAACATAAAAATAAACTTGTAAAGGGCTTTACCAAGAAATATAACCTGAACAAGTTAGTATATTACGAGCATACAACTGACGTCCATGTTGCACTTGCGAGAGAAAAAGAAATTAAGAAATGGCGCAGAGAAAAGAAGAATAATTTGGTTGTGACAATGAATCCTGAATGGAAAGACCTAAGCTTGGATTGGCAAGTAGAAAAGATTTCGCCCGTTGGTCGAAATGACAAACCCAACACATCTGTCATTTCGAAGGAGCGTAGCGACTGAGAAATCTTACACACGTTTAGCAATATTTCTCCCTGAACCTTGGCCCCACCCACCTGATATACCTACCCTTGTGAGCTCCCAGCCTCCCCTAAAGGGGAGGAGTTAAAACTTTACGCAACAGACTCCCTCTCCTTTAGGACGCGTGCCACGAAGTGGTAGAGGGCTGGGGAGAGGTCAGGTTGATAAGAATTACGATTTTGGCTTTGATTGGATTAGGATTAAGTTATTTATCAGTTTTGACGATTGTCAAATAAGACAATTATCACAACAATTAAAATAAATGCTGTAAACATGCCTGGAATCATACCAGTATAAGCAAGTAACTGTTCTTTGTCAGAAAGTTGTGAAAATTTTTGAAAACCATCGCTAATTTTTAATGACCAAGTTGCTAATCTAAACATGATAATTCCAAAAACAGTTAATGTCGGTCCAATTACAAATGCTGGTATTGTGTCGTAGTAATGAGGTTCAAAGGCGGCAGATATATTGCAGATACTACCGATTGATAAATAAATACCAATAATAGTTGTATATAAGCCAGCGATAAGTGTAAAAACTGTTGACCACTTCATAAACGGATGATGTTCTTTTAAATTAATCACTTATTCTCCTTTTAAGTAAAAGAAAATTATTTTAATCAGACATCAAATGGATATGTTTTTCTAAAAACTATCGTAATTTCGTTTGACAATGTGGGCAAGAAGGGTCAGATGCTTGAACAGATTCTCCACATTTCCTGCAATATGCTTGCGTTAATGTAGAACCTGCAGAGTGTTTTTGAGAAAATGACTGAATTGACTTCATCATTTCTTCTCTTTCTTTTTCACTAACGCCAATACGCTCAAGATTTCGGTTTAAAGTTGTGTCATTTTGGCTAGAACCACTTGATAGTTTTCGTGCAAATTCATTTTTGCATTGATCTGAACAAAAAAAGAATGTGCCACCTAAGTTATAAACTTCCCCTTTTTTCTTTTTGCAGTTTTGGCAATATACAAATTCGCTATTTACTGGCTTTGAGGAAAATAATTTTTCAAAGAAACTCATTTTTGTCTCCTTTATTGTAGAACTTGGTGGAAGATAATTTTGCCATGCTTTTCGATTATTACTTTTGAAACAAGAGGCACATATAAGGTCAGGAGTAGTTCCAGTAAATGCTGTGGGTTTACATAAAAAGCCTTCATTTAGTGCAATACTAGAATTGCAATTATCACAGATTGCTTCATTTATTTTTCTTTCTACTTTAGCCTTTGCCCACCAATCGAGAGCCCATTCGTATGCTAGTGTTTTATTATCCATAATTGATAATTCCTGTACATTAATCATGATCGAAACTATATAGGTTTTTATTCAGGCAATATAATATGCATATCTAATTCTTTCCCAGCAAGCTCTACCATTATTGTAGGCTCATTTGGTAAAGCCGCTATTATTATATATAAAGTAAGTAGAAATGGAGGTGATAATTCATTGGTGTTATTAGGAAATTTGAGACGACGTTGCTCAATAATAAGATGATATCTTTCAATGTTGATTTCTTTGCAAAATCTATTAACATCCTCAAATTCTTTTGCTTCGTTATCCAAGCCAATATATCCAAAAGGAATATCATGTAGTGTTCCTGCAGTTTGTCGTAATTGCATTTCATCCCATATTAACGGATTAAAGTTACTCAAGAATGCTGTCATTGCTTGTTCGCGGGTAACCCATTTGGAAAACTCATCGGGTGTGTTCCAAGTTAAGATTAACAATTCAATAGAAACAATTTGTTTGCCGTCTTTGAGATTACCTTTATCTAATTTGATTGGAGCATTTGGAAATGTTGGTAAATTTGAAATATTCATTTCACCATCCTTTTTACATTAATTTATAAGTGACAGTTGAACTTATAAATAAAACCCAAGCATAGAAATGATATTATTTTAGGGTATTATACAATTAATTTATGCTTATTTCCAAAGGAACCCTATGTTCAACCTCCCCGATGATGAAATTCTCCCACTCTCGAAAGAACACGTATTTTGGACTTGGTCTGCGCAAGCCAAAGTAAACCCAATTGCGGTCAAAAAAGCCAAAGGTGTTTATTTTTGGGATGTGGATGATAAAAAATATTTAGACTTTAATTCCATGACGATGTGTGTCAATATCGGTCATGGCGATGAACGCATTATCAAAGCCATGCAAGAACAAGCAGGTGAGTTGCCGTATGCCGCGCCGGGCATGACCACGAAAATCCGTGCTTTGGCGAGCAAAACAGTGGCAGATGTCACACCAAATAAAGCACTGAGTAAAATTTTATTTACACTTGGTGGTGCCGATGCAAATGAAAACGCCATCAAACTCGCGCGCGGTTATACAAAAAAACATAAAATCTTAACGCGTTATCGTTCGTATCACGGCGCAACGGCTGGCGCAATGGCGGCTACTGGTGATCCGCGCCGTGTGGCGTGGGAGCCAAATCTCATGCCCGGCGTGGTGCACTTCCTTGACCCGTATCGTTATCGTTCCACATTTCATCGCACCAACCCGAATATTTCAGAAGAAGATTTTGCACGCGATTATGTCAATCACTTGGAAGAAATTATTTTATATGAAGGACCAGATTCAATCGCTTCAATCTTAATGGAAACTGTTACTGGAACCAACGGCATTATCATCCCCCCAAACGGATATATGCAAGGCGTTCGTCAGTTATGTGACAAATACAATATCTTAATGATATGTGATGAAGTAATGAGTGGCTTTGGTCGCACGGGCAAATGGTTTGCCATTGAACATTGGGATGTAGTCCCAGACATGATTACGATGGCAAAAGGTTTAACGTCCGCGTATGCGCCCTTGGGTGCAGTGGCTATGAAACCAGAGATTGCATCCGCATTTGATGAACATGCTTTTGAAAGTGGACTCACTTATACCTCACATCCTATTTCATTGGCGGCGGCTGTGGCGAATATCAATGCGATGAAGGAAGATAATGTTTTGGGGAACGCAACCAGTATGGGTCAAGTAATGAGGCGCATGTTGAATGATTTAGGTGAGTCGCATCCATCAGTGGGTGAGGTCAGAAGCATCGGTTTGTTTGGCATCATCGAATTAGTCAAAGATAGAAAAACAAAAGAACCGATGACTCCGTGGAATCAATCGTCACCTGAAATGAATGCTTTGAAAAAATATTGTTTGGATAACGGTTTGTTTTTATACACTCATTGGCATACCGTTTTGATTATCCCGCCATTGATTATTAATGAAACACAACTCAAAGAAGGCTTTGACGTTTTAGATAAAGCCTTAGAAATTACAGATAGGACTGTTGGCGGATAACTTTATTTAATTTGTAAAGTAAAATTGTTCATATCATTTACAAAAGGAGAATGTAAAATGGAATCAAATCAACCTGTTTCACCCGCCCCGGCACCTGCAAGTGGTAATGAAAAAACAATGGCAATTGCGTCGCTCGTTCTCGGCGTTATTAATTTATGTGCTTGGTTCTTTCCACTATGTGGCATCCCGCTCGCACTCGTTGGCATTGTCTTAGGCTATTTTGGAATGAAAGACATCCCCTCAAAGAACCTTGCAATTGCTGGTATTGCATTAAGCGCATTCAGTTTACTTTTGGCTTGTGGTAATGCAGCGCTTGGCGCATATTGGGCGGCAACTGGTCAAAGTGGCTTTGACTTTAACTTCTAATTCTAAAATTAGACAATAAAAAACTCCTGCTTGTTAGCAGGAGTTTTTTATTATTTAAGGGCTTTCAGTTGTTGTTATTGCAGGTTGCGGAATGCGATTCGCACCAAGCAACATGGGCATTTCTGCCATGTAATAAGCATGTTCGTAAGCAGTGTCGCCACCACCTTCACCGATAATTGGCTCAATTAATTCATTGCCATTAGTATCTACGCCAAAAAGAATTTGTTCAGAAAGGATTCGCATTTCAATAATGGTAGATTCCATTTCAGGTCCGAAAGGCATTTCTTGTAACTCCAATGCTAAATCCAATAACTGCTCAGACCAACCTTCCATATTGTCAATGGCGATAATGGTATGTTGGCTATGAATTTTTATCGTCTCAGTGGCATCAGATGCTTCGGCGGCAAAGAATGCATGGCTTCGGGCTGTAGGAATATAACCAGAATTTTCTTCATTTACATTTTCTAACAAACCAAACCCATCACTGGGATCATCAATTGTCCCATCACCGTCCCAATCACGATATTGATTTGCGTTTGAACTACCTACTAATTGATTAATAACTTCCTCAATATTTTTTCGCATTTCGGCTTCATCGTTATTGCGAAAGGCTTCTTCCAATGCAATCACAGAATTGTCAATTTCATCAGCTGTCCAATATAAACCTTGAATCAAAGCATTACCTTGTGGTGCGCCGCCATACGAAACCAATACATGCCTTACATGGATTAATGCCAGCGGAGGAAATACAGATGATGCAATCACATCACCAGATGATTCATTGGGATTCGGGTCATTACTCGGTTCAATCGTGACTTCAATCTGGTCAAACAAACTGAGAATGTTATTTTGGTCTGAGGCAATGTAAATCAACTCGCCGCTTGTGTCACTGGTCATTTCCAATGTGCCCAGGTTGCGGCGTGATTCTCCGCCTTGCCCTAATGCCCAGACATCATAATGTGTGCCTGCTTCTAATACAGGCAAGCCATTAAACGTGATGGTGGCTTTATCGAGTACAGCGTTGAAATCTAGAAATGATGTTTTGCCTATGGGGTTATCTGCCGTAGCAGGGGATAGTGCTGAAGGTCTGAACGCTAAAAATGCTAGCAGTAAAATGACAAAAATACTTACGCCAGCCAAAGCAGTTGAAAACAGGCTTGTCTTTGGTTTGACAGAGGCTTTTGCCATCTTTGTATAACTGATGGTATTCAGAGATACCGTTTGCCCGTTGAACACAGCAATAAACTCATCAACCATTTCTTTGGCAGAGTTGTATCGTATGGCTGGGTCTTTTGCTAAAGCGCGGTCTATCACAATTTGCAAATCAGAAGAAATATTGGGGATGGGTGGCGGAGGCTCATTCAGGTGTTTCATCAAAATCCCAAAAGATGATTCAGCATCAAATGGAACTCTGCCTGCTAGCATTTCATAAAGCACAATGCCTAATGAATAAATATCGGTCTTTTTATCTATTTTGTCACCGCGAGCTTGTTCAGGACTCATATAAGCTGGCGTACCGGAGACAGTGCCTGTTGAGGTTTGAGTCGTAGAATCAAGTAGGCGCACCAAGCCGAAGTCAGTCAGAACCGGTTCTACATCTTGTGGTAAAGGCTCGTTGATTTTTACTGCGCCATTTTTTGAGCGCAGTAAAATATTTGCTGGTTTAATATCTCGGTGAACAATATTTTGGCTGTGGGCGTAATCAATAGCGGAAGCAAGAGAAGTTAAGATTTGAGAAACCGTATCAAATGGAAGGTTATCGCCGCGTTTTTGAGCCGCACGCAGATAACCACCAAGCGATGTACCTGGCACCAACTCCATCACAAGGCATGGCTGACCATTCACAAGTTCATAATCAAAAAGTTGAATAATATTGGGGTGACGTAAATTTGCAATGACGCGCGCTTCCCGTTCAAACCGCGAATGGTTTTCAGGGTCTGGGTCTACAAAATCGCGCATGATTTTTACGGCAACTTTACGATTGAGAGTAGTATGTTCTCCGCTGTATACCTCAGCCATACCACCACGTGCAATCATTTCGCTGACTTTAACCTTGCCGATAACTTTTCCGCTCCAAGTGGACATGCGCCAAATTATAACCGAAAGTATTTTGAGATAAATTGCAAAGTAATTAAATTAAAACATAAGAGACTGTTAATCTAACAGTCTCTTATGTTTAAGTTCTAGACTTTATTTTTCAGGTATCACACTGATGAGAACTGCTCGAATCACGCGGCGATGTGTAAATGTATTGGTTTTCTCATTGAAGTTTTCGCAAGTGACCAGTGTTAACCAAGCATCTTCTTCAGATTTGAACAAGGTCTTAATGCTTCTGGGTGAAATCAAACTGCTTTCACGCACTTCATACACATAAATGAATCCATCATTGTGAATGTAAACTTTGTCACCATCGCGTAATTCGTTCACATAAGCAAATGGTCCGGGCTTGCCATTCGGGTCAGTCACGTGGCTGGTGAGAATGCTATTGCCATTCCATGTTGGGTAAGCAGAGCCTTCTAAATAACCAGCATTGTTGCCAAGCCAAGTTACATCCCATCCGTTTTCGTCTAACTTCACACCAACAATTGGCAAGTTCACACCTAAAGATGGAATTTTGAGCGTCAATTCGCTCTTGGCATATTCTTTCTCAATGGGTTGAGCGGGCAATTCAGTCATTTGACTTGGAGCAAAGCCTGTTACTGGGATGAGCAATCCAGTTAATGCTGTAGTGGTTGTAGTAGATGACGAACCGCCTCCACCGCCACCTCCACCTGTTATTGGTGCGGCGATTCGGAAATTACGCGTGAAATCTGTTCCGGGTGTGACGCCATTTCCTGCAAGCGCAAGCAATGGATTGCCTGCATCTACAATGGAAGTCGTTCCGCACACGAACAAACGATAGAAACCTGCTACGTTAAGTGGTAGTCCGCTATTGACATTTAATGTCGCTACAAATGGACCAGAACCACCACCATTGTCATATGTGACAGAGTCAACTGAAATTTGAACATCAGGTGCTACAAGACCACCACTACAACTTGCTGTGCTAAATGTGCCTGTGGCACTGCGGACGAGTAAGTAGTTAGCAGGGTTGGTGACTGAATCAGGGTCAGAGGCACCAGCATCATATACATCACGGTCAAATTCAACCATGATTTGTGTAATACCTAATGTGGTGGAAATATTTTCATTTTCGCTAACACTACCATTACCTGTATCGGGCAATGAGTTCACTGTGCTAACAGCCGGACCATTTCTGATGGTCAATGTAAAGGTTTGCGTGCCGTTTGGTAACACCCCGTTAGCCCCAAAGAAGGTAATAGTATACACACCAGGTGATGTTGTTCCGTCATAATTCAATGCGGCTGTGCCGTTGCCATTATCTATTAATGTAACGCCAGCAGGTTCACCGCTCATTGTAATTGCTACAGAAGAAGGATTACCTGTTGTCATAACTAAAAATGTATCTGAGAAGCCGAAATCGAATGAGGTGTTATCAACACTGGTAAATACAGGGCTTTCAGTAGCGTTTACATCTTCTTGTACTTGTGGTGCGGCAGAGTAATTTGTATTCCCTGCTTGGTCATAGAATACGCTACAAGTACCCGTTCCGCTGGTCATGGTGATGGTGGCATCTCCGTCTGTTGTTGAGCCGTCTACATCTCCAATAGAACAGACACCAGAAACTGTTATTGTGACTGGTAAACCAGAAGAAGCAGTTGCGGCTACATCAAATGATGAACCATTTGCCGCACTTGCAGGGGCAGAGGTTGTGACTGTGATAGTTTGACCTGCGGGGGTAATATCAGCATTTGTTGTGGTTGAGTTGTTAACTAAATTGTAATTGCCTGCATCTGCACCGCTGGAAATGTTGATGCCAGAAACACTGACGAGGATTCCATTGCCCACGTTCGGGCTAGCGAAAGAGGCGGATGTGTAGTCTAGGGTTAAGTCATCACCACCGACTCGGTCGTCATTAAGAGTCACTGTCGCGTTTGTATTTCCATCATAGACTTTGTTAATGCCTGTGGCAGTTACGTTCAAATCACGAGCAGTAATATCTGCTAAATCGGTTGCAGAATTGGTTGAGAGGGTGTAATTGGTTGCATCTGCTCCGCCAAGTGTTATGCCTGTGGCGGTAACGGTTTTATCTGTACCGACATTTTTATTGTCAAAATTTGCTGTGTCACTACAAGTGACATCATCGGTGCCAATGATACCTGTGAGAGAACAAGTAAAGGAAGCAGTAGTATTGCCATCATATACTTTGTTATTGGCTGTGATGCTTGGGGTAACTGTGGCTGGTGCAATCACTAATGTATCATTTGCAGTGCCGGAGTAGTTCGGGTCTGTAATGGTGGCAACAACAGCGTAATTATCAGCATTGGTGGGGGCAGTGGGCGAACCATCGTAGGTGATGCTAAATGACAAGCCTAATGGGTTTGTAACCACTGTAGCAGATTTGGCAGTGCCATCATAGGTATGATTTAAGTCACTTAGTGTGATGGTGGCAGATGCCGCATTAATCGCATTGTTGACCGTACCATTGGTATTGACATAATTGCCGGATAAGTCTGTAAAGGTCCAAGGGTCATTATTGTATGTGCCGGCATTGGTGTGTGTAGTGCCGCTTAAGTTCAGTCCAGCAGATAAATCTTCACCTAACACACCTGTAGCAGTACCGGTGGAGGTATGTGGCGAACCATCATATGTGACGTTGTATGGATTCACGACAATGGTTGCGTTAGCAGGACTGATGACGTTATCAACTGTGCCATTGGCGTTGTTGTAATTGGTTCCGCCATTGAAACTCCACGCATCGCCATTGTATGTACTAGCATTGGTGTGTGTAGTGCCACTTAAGTCTAGTCCAGCAGATAAATCTTCACCTAACACACCTGTAGCAGTACCGGTGGAGGTGTGTGGCGAACCATCATATGTGACATTATATGGATTCACGACAATGGTTGCATTGGCAGGGCTGATGACGTTATCTACGGTTCCATTGGCATTGTTGTAATTGGTTCCGCCATTGAAACTCCAAGTGTCACCATTGTATGTACCTACATTAGTATGGGTTGTGTTGCTTAAATCAAACCCTGCAGATAAGTCTTCTCCCAACACGCCTGTAGCAGTTCCAGTGGAAGTGTGTGGCGAACCATTATATGTAACGTTATACGGTGTCACGTTTATTGTTGCATTGGCTGGATCGATAACGAAGTTACCAGCCGATGCTCCTGTGAGAGCCGAAAAACCAGGAACTGCGGCACAATTTGCTGTAACTGCATAAGTACCTGCGTTGGTTGGCACGGTGGATGAACCATTGTAGAGGATATTACTGACCGCGCCACCACTTGAACAAGTTACATTAGCCGCTTGTGATGAACCATTGTAAGTAACCGGCGAATTGGTTATCGATAAAGTAGGTGTAACCGTAGTAGTGTAATGAACTTTGACTTGGAGTTGGTCAATAAATAAATCTGTACCGCCTCCGCCAGTTCCTTCAACTCTAACTGCAAAAAGACCGTTTGCAAAATCTGTACTAGTCCATGCTCTTCCCCAATCATCAGTAGGTCCTCCCAATATCACAGTGGCTTCTGAGGCTGCAGTAGTTGAAGGCATTACTGTAGTTTCGAAAGCAGTGATACTAACGCCATTATTCGAAGAAAGAGCTATATCTGCATTTCTTGTTCCTTCACTATATCCTTCAATAGCAACTTCAATACCATTTATCGTAGCGCCACTAGGTATAGATAGCCCAAAGTTCTGATAGTTTACTTCATCATTTGAGCTATTAATCGTAGCATAGCCGTTATTTGATGTGTAAACATTACCTTGCGTTCCAACATCGTTGTCAGGGTCTGAAAAAGCACTTGGCGCACTCCACCCGCTTTCAAATGATGCTTCGATTGTATGATTAGTGGTCACGTTTGTGAATGTATATGCATTAAGTCTGCCTTGAGAAACCCCGTTGACCAAAACATCGCTGACGATATGCCCAGCACTTGGGGCAATCACAAAAGATTGATTTGAACCTTGTTCTACCGCAACTGCTCCAGCAGGTGTGATGGTTCCGCCAACACCTGCTGTTGCTGTTATTGTATATATAGGCAATATAGCAGCCTTAATGCTCATAGCAGACATAGAACGAAGGGCACTGCCACTTGCTGTATGTTGCGATGTGGTGCTCCCTGCTGTATTATTTGTTGCAATGTAAGCACTAAATGCCCGGTCTTCAGGTTGGCTTCCCCCGCCAGGCGCATTGTATAAACCTGAATTAGGACCTAAAGCAGCAGTCCAATTTGTAGCCCAAGTTGTAATTGTACGAGCAGTTTGGTTACCTGTTCTTGTTAGATTTACAATTTCAACAGCCTGATCGCCGCTGTTGATTGTCAATCCTGTTGCAAAAGGCCCAACAGTTGAAGAAGCCGTTTCAGCGCCATTAAAGTTTTGTATGTCAGTTAAAGGGGAAGCGGATTGGTCTACACCTGCATAAACCGCAGCATAAACATAATTATATCTAATTGTCCCTCCAGTTACGGTCACACTAAGATTTGTATTTGTTGCGGCAGCAATTCCTGCCTCTTGTAGATAAAATAACCATGTATGTTGTTGAGCAGAGGTGGCACCATCTCCTATTGCTTGTGTAAGACTCTGCCCGCCATAAGTAACAGTGGCAGTCTGAGTTCCAACTGTAGATCTTGAAGAGGATACTGCTACAACCAACATTCTATTACTTCCTGGATTTATAGTATATGTATTTGTTCCGGGCGCACCATTATTTGCATATACTGTTGACCAAACCTGCTGTTGAGAAATTGCAGCCTTTGCCGGCGTAACCGGCAAAGCCGCTAACGCCAGCATCACAATCAAAATGGCTGAGCATACTTTATAAAATAATTGATTTTTCATTGTTTGTTCCTCACTTGTTTGTTGTTATTTAAAAAAATAAAAAATGAAGATATCTGCTTTTTATGCAGATATCTTCATTAGATAAATACCACCACAATCAAAAAGGGTCATTTCGGAATCAAGGTTCCAGTTCCAACTTTAAGGATGACAGCCGCTTTTCGAAGATTACTCAGTTGGATGTTGTTATCTTCAAAACTTTCAAACTCTTCATATTCTCCGCGCCAAATTTTTAGGGCAGTGGGTTCACTGCACCCCAATTTGCGCATTTCACCAACGAACTCGTCAACTGACATGTTGATTCTCTCTGCTAATTCTTGAACTCTGCTTTTCATCTCTCTTATCCAAATCAAATATATTTTTCGCGTGTGTAAAATTGTATTAAAAATGAAAATAAAAACTGATTTAAAAATATATTTTTAATTTGGATTAAAAAAATAACCTGATTTCAGGTTCCTTTCAAAAATGAAAGGGATTAGAGAATTCTAATCTAATTCCATTACTTGTCAACCTTTAGTACTATTAATCAGGCAAAATTGCCAAAAAATTAAGATAAAAAACAGGATTTAACCCTTAATGACCGCTCTTGAAATGCGTATAGCCAATTTGTTGCAACAAAACAAACTAACCTTTGCCACTGCCGAATCTTGTACAGGCGGGCTGATTGCACACCGAATTACCGACATTCCCGGCTCGTCGGAATATTTTCTCGGCGGTATTGTGGCGTATTCGTATCAAGCCAAAGTGGATTTGCTTGATATTTCGTGGGATACGTTAAATTCAAAAGGTGCGGTTTCAAAAGAAACTGTGATTGAAATGGCAATGGGTGGGAGAAAAAAATTGAAAGCAGATATTGTCGTTAGCGTCAGTGGTATTGCAGGTCCAGGTGGAGGCACACCTGATAAACCAGTAGGCACAACTTGGGTTGGGCTGGCAACTTCCACTGTAAATGAAGCGCGGCACTTTATCTGGAATGGAAATCGTGAAGAAAATAAAAAATTATCCAGCGAAGCCGCATTACAATTTGTTTTAGATTATCTTGAAGGAAAACTCAAATGAACATTGTCGTAATCATCTCCGCCATTGCTGAATGGAATGCCGTTAAAGAAATTTTTCCAAATCTTGAAATTATGCAATCACTTTATGGTGAATCAGCAAAAATAAAAATCAACGAACAAGAAATAAAAATGTATCATAGCGGATGGGGGAAGATTGCCTCAGCAGGTATGATGCAATATGTTGTTGATAATGTTAAACCTGATGTTGTTTTCAATCTCGGTACATGCGGCGGATTTGAAGGCGTGGTGAATCAAGGCGATGTTGTCATGGTCGAAAAAACTTTTGTGTATGACATTGTCGAATTGATGGGTGACCTTAACATTGTTGAATATTACGCTTCGTCTCTTGATTTGAGCTGGCTTGCTGAACCTCATCCTTTTCCTACGCGTAAAGGTTTGATTGCCTCCGCCGACAGCGACTTGCCGCCAAATAAAATTCCTTATCTCAAATCAAAAGGCGCAATTGCAGGGGATTGGGAATCAGGCGCGTTGGCTTGGGTAGCAAATAAAAATAATACTCGTTTGTTAATTTTGCGCGGAGTCAGTGATTTGGTCAATGAAAACGAAGGTGAAGCCTACGATGATTTAGCGTTATTTGAATCGCGTGCAAAAGATGTGATGAAACAATTGTTTGACCAATTACCAAAATGGATAGATGCGATAAAGTTAGACAATTAATTAGCCACAGAGGCACAGAGATTTTTGAGAAAGACTCTTAAACTCTTTTTTCTCTGTGGTCTCTGTGGCAAAAAAGACTTTTGCAAGAGGTCTAATCAAAAACGGACAGTCTGTGACTGTCCGCTTTCATTTTATTTTGTAGCTTCAAGCGTATTTATTATCTGCTCTAAATGAGCATTGATGTGAAAGTTCGGTTGCAAAATTCCAGATGCAAAACGATAGTAACTACCTTTGTTTTCAGTAAACTCTTGTGGAATCATTTCGGTAAACAATAAAACTTCTTCAACCGAACGGCGTAATTCTTCAAGCATTAATTTGATAGAAGGATATGCTTTGACTGTTGCTTCCACTTGTTGCGTGATGTTATTTCCAAATCCATCGGTTATTAGTTCGTAGCCATCTATTAAACTTGCTAGAAAAGTTGTTTGACCACGTTCGTTGTGAATGAGATGTGCTACAACTTCTAACGCGCTCCATTCTTTCGGGTCAGGTTTTTTCATGGCTTGTTCATCGGTGTAACCTTCAAAAACTTTTTCTAATTCTGCTAAACCAGGTTCAATTAATTCGCGTGCTTGTTTTGCAAGTTCTTTTGGATTAAATGGCACATTAGGCATTGGGCGTTTGCTTAATGTCATCATCACATTTTTCTTTTCAGCACCGCGATAAAAATTAACTTCAACCGTATCGCCGCCTTTTTTGCCAGCAATGGCTTGCACCAATGTATTGAAATCACTTGTAATTTCTTTGCCCGCCATGCCAATCAACACATCATCTTTTTGCAAACCTGCTTGTTGCGCTCCCATGCCATCAACTAAACCATCGAGTCGCAAACCTTCAAGTGTTGGTACACCCAAAGCCTTTGCTTGTTCATCAGTAAAATCTCCAGGGACAATTCCCAACATGGGACGAGTCGAGATGCGTAAATCAATTCCAGTTTCTAAAATGGATTTTAGATTTTCAAGACTCTCTGACCAATGATGTTTAAATCCTTCAGCCGCTTCTTTCCATGACGCGCCATCTGGTACTGCATGTTCAAGTTTGACTTTAACCCCAGCCTTGTTTTCTTCAAACGTCACAGTGACTTCCGTAGGCGCGGATTCATCATGTGCAAACCAACGGAATTTGACTTTTTTATTTTCATCCAATTCAAGGTAATGACCACTCGAATAAAAATCTCCGACCCACCATAAATACATGCGTCCATTCACATGTGGCGACACAGTTGCGACATCACATAACCATTCTCTTAATGATGTGGAATTGGTAAACGCTCGATACGCCATTTTGACCGACGCATTTACAGAAACTTCAGCCGTTACAGTTGTCATTTCATTCTCCTGATTTTTTGATTTGATTGTAATGATTTTGCTTTGAGTTTACACCCTGCTAGGGGAGGATATTTTAACGAGGTTGGAAAGTTAAGAATTAAGAGATAAAATTTTCTGAAATGAAATTTGACCCACAAAAACATCACCGCCGTTCGATTCGTCTGAAAGATTACGAGTACTCCCAAGCAGGAGCATATTATGTGACGATTAATATGCAGAACCGCGAATGTCTGTTTGGTGAAATTGTTAATAACGAAATGATTTTGAACGAAGCAGGGATGATGGTCATTGAACAATGGCTTGCTTTGCTCGAACGATTTACAAATATTGAATTAGATGTTTACCAAATTATGCCTAATCATTTTCATGGAATTATTGCCATCATTGAACCCGTAGGGGCAACCCTCGTGGTTGCCCAAAACATGGATGCGCAAAATTTTGTGGATTCTCGTAATAGCAGGGCAGGCACAAGACCTGCCCCTACGTTGGGTGACATGATTGGTGCATTCAAATCCATTACAACCAATGAATACATCAAAGGCGTGGACAATAAAAATTGGCAACAATTTTACAAACGCCTATGGCAAAGAAATTATTATGAACATGTAATTCGGGATGAAAAGGATTTGAATCGTATTCGAGATTACATTCAATCAAACCCAATGAATTGGGATGAAGATGAAGAAAACCCAAATTTCAAGAAACCATGATACGTATGGGCGACCCTTGTGGTCGCCCTGTTTTGTGTCGCACTTCTTAACTTGGCATTTTCTTAGGTAGAGAAACGAATCTACGGGTAAAATTAATTTCACTATACTAAGTGCGACGTACCCTGTCTCTACCTTAATCGCCGCGATTTTGTTGTGGTTTGAGCAATAGGATGTATGCTAAGTAAGTGCGTCGCACCATACTTTTTAGATTTATCTGATTAACAAGTAAAATCTTGACTGCGAACTAATCTTATTAACAAAGGTGCGACGCACCCATTCACAGGTGGTGTATGGCTAGAAGAAAAACAATTTTTCTCCCAAATAATTACTATCACATCTATAATCGTGGTGTACATCATAATAATGTTTTCCGCAACGATGCGGACTATAAATTTCTCTTGAAATATATCAAGAAAGAAATGAAACGCTGCGGAATTACTGTTATTGCATATTGTTTAATGGATAATCACTTTCATCTTCTTTTGCGTCAAGATGGGGATATTGAAATTAGCCAATTCATGCAAGCAGTTTTCAATATTTATACAAAGGCGTTTAATACGAAATACAAACTTTCAGGTACTTTATTTGAAAGTGCATTCAAATCCATTCATGTAGATACCAATGAATATTTATTGCATTTATGCCGTTACATTCACCGAAACCCACTTGATGCAAATATTGTAGTGAAACCTGAACAATGGATTTACTCAAACTATGCTGAATTTATCGGCAAAAGAAAGGGAACTTTGGTTGATCATCAATTTGTAAAAGATAACTTTGGCACACCTGAAGCTTACGAAGATTTTGTGATGAATTACATTCCACCCGAAAAAACACAAAAGGGATTAAGGCGGTATTTATTTTTAGATTAAGTGTGTTGCGCCCGGAGTGCGTCGCACATTTTTGGTTGAGATTTCCTCGCTAAGGAAACGAATCTACGGGTAAAATTAATCTCACCATGTTAGTTGGAAGGTTCGACTTTATACGTTAAAATAGATTTGTTGGGAAAATTATGATTGAAACTCGTAAACTTCGTGTATTTCTTTCTTATGCTCGGGAAGACCAATCTGTTGTCCGCGAGTTGTATGACCGACTCAATACTGAAGGTTGGATTGACCTATGGTTTGATGAAGCCTCTCTTTTCGCTGGGCAGTACTGGAAGTCAACTATAGAAGCGAGCATGGAGAATTCAGATGTTATTATAATTTTCCTTTCGAATCAGTCTATCAATAAAAAAGGTTTTGTTCAAAGAGAAATGCGCGATGCTTACACTATATCTTTGTTCCAACCTGAAAACATAATTTTCTTAATACCAATACGATTAGACGAATGTATTCCCCCTAGAAGCCTAAAAGATTTACACTATATGGATTTTTTTGGCGAAAATAAGGATAAAACATATAACAAATTGATTCAGACATTGGAGAAAAGGAAGAATCAAATTTTAGAGTTAGAGTCATTAGAACTTAAAAGCCAAAAAGAGGAAGAACAGCGTAAACGCGAAGCTAAAAAAGCTAAGCGCGAGAAACGTAAAGAACGCCTAGAGAGAAAAAAATTAACTGATCAAATAAATTATCTTGAAGATGTTAAAACAAAACTAGAAGGCGAGCTTTTAGTCAAAGATGAAGTTGTTAATAAATATAGTGAAGAAATAGAAAATATTAAGTCTAATTTGCTTGAAACGCAGGGGGTGACTACTAAAGAAAAAGAAGAGAAAGAAGACATAGGTGGTGACAAAACTCGACGAGAGCAAGC
>ERZ761602.839-NODE-839-length-61280-cov-6.249849_pt1 | contig 61280 bp, 54 predicted proteins | sample MGYA00512165_ERZ761602 | MGnify/ENA primary metagenome ERZ761602 (study PRJEB28899, sample SAMN02445085) | bioreactor sludge metagenome | biome: EBPR sludge; isolation source: Thorneside wastewater treatment plant | place: Australia: Brisbane, Thorneside Wastewater... | reverse complement strand
CCGCTGAGAAGAAGGGCGCGCGCAAGCCCTGGTGGAAGTTCTGGCAGCGCGCGCCGAAGACCGAGGAGCCCGCGCCCGTGGACGACGGCTCCTTTTGGATCGGCGACGGCGTCTCCGGCAAGCCGAAGATCAGGATCAGCCTCGGCGAGCAAAAGATCAGCTATTTCAAAGGCGGCGAGCTGGTGGGGCAGTCGCCCATGTCCTCAGGTCGCGAGGGTTACAAGACCGTGGTGGGCACCTTTTTCATCAGCGAGAAGGACGAGGACCACAAAAGCTCCCTCTACGGCAACTATGTGGATGAGACCGGCCTGGTGCTGAAGGAGGATGTGGATGTGCGCAAGGATCCGAAGCCGCCGGGCGCGAAGTTTGACGGCGCGGACATGCGCTGGTTCATGCGCATCCACAAGGCCATCGGCATGCACGAGGGCTACCTGCCCGGCTTCCCCGCCTCGCACGGCTGCATCCGCCTGCCTTCGCGCATGGCGGAGATCTTTTACAAGGCCACGCCGCCCGGAACCGAGGTGGAGATCACCCACTGAGCGGCGGAAGACCCGGCCAAAAAAAAGGCATGACCGGAGTCATGCCTTTCGGATTGGAAAAAACTGGAGCGGGCGGATCACTCTCCGTCGCTGCCGATGGCCTCGACCGGGCAGCCGGCCATGGCCTCGTCGCATTGGGCGCGCTCGTCGTCGGTCTCGGGCTGCTTGTAAACGTAGGAGTGGCCGCCGTCGTCGTCGCGGGTGAAGTTGGCGGGGGCTGTCTCGCGGCACAGATCGCAGTCAATGCATTGATCGTCCACATAGTAGGCGCCGGTGATGTTCTGGGGGTATTTGTTTGCTGCGTCAGCCATGAAGGGTGTTCTCCTGTCGGGGTGAATTGGGCGGCGATGGTAATGCCGGGACTCCGGGTTTCAATCACTTTTTGCGAATCCCTGCTCCCGTGGTTGAGCAGGCGGCATTCCAGAGTATGGACAAAATTCACCATGAATCAGGATCCCCCCGCAACCCCCCTCGTCCCCCAGGAAGGCTGGACGGTGCAGCATCTGTTTTTCCACATTGACCACGGCTTCTGGGCCGCGCTCACGCCGTCCGAGAAGGCGGAGCGCGCCGCCCGGATGCAAGGCACCGTGGACGCCATCCGCGCGCACCCGAAGACGCAGCTTCTGACCTTCAGCATGGTGGGTCCGAAGGCGGAAGTCGGCTTCATGCTGCTGACGCCCGACCTGCACGACGCGGACCGCTTTGCCAAGCAGCTCGGCCTTGCCCTGGGGCCGGATGTGCTCACGCCCTGCTACAACTACCTCTCGATGACCGAGTGGACCGAGTACAGCGAGTCCGAGGATGAGGCCGCCGCGCGCATCCAGCGCACGGAGAACCTCCAGCCTGGCAGCGAGGAGTTTGAAAAACGCCTCGGCGAGTGGAAGGCGCACATGGGCAAGTACTACCAGGACCGCCTCTACCCGAACATGCCCGACTGGCCGGTGATGTGCTTTTACCCCATGAGCAAGCGCCGCAATGTGGGCGCCAACTGGTACGCGCAGGACTTCGCCAAACGCCGCGAGCTGATGGGCGGCCACGCCAAGACCGGCCGCAAGTACGCGGGCAAGGTGCGCCAGCTCGTCACCGGCTCCACCGGTCTCGACAGCCATGAGTGGGGCGTCACGCTTTTTGCCCACGATGTCTTCCAGATCAAATCCATCGTCTATGAGATGCGCTGGGACGAGGTGACCACGCAGTTCGGCGAGTTTGGCGACTTCTTCATCGGCATCCAGCTCCCCGTCCCCGCCCTCGTCGAGCGGGCGCTGGCTTGATGACGCGCCGAGCATCACCTCACCCATGCCCAACACCCCCCTCATCATCGCCGGACGCGAGTTTGCCTCGCGGCTCATGCTCGGCACCGGCAAGTTTGCCTCGCTTGATCTCATGCGCCAGGCCATCGCCGCCTCCGGCACGGAGATCGTCACCGTGGCCCTGCGGCGCGCGGATTTGTCAGGCAAAGGCGACCCCTTCGCCAACATCCTCGATCACATCCCTGACAACGTCCTTCTGCTGCCAAATACCAGCGGCGCCTTCACCGCTGAGGAGGCCGTGCGCCTGGCCCGCCTGGCCGTCGCCGCCGGAATGCCAAACTGGGTGAAGCTCGAAATCCACCCTGATCCGCGCTACTTGCTGCCCGACCCCATCGAGACGCTCAAGGCCGCCGAGATTCTTGTGAAGGAGGGCTTCACCGTCCTGCCTTACATCAATGCCGACCCGGTGCTCGCGCGCCGGCTCCAGGACGCGGGCACCGCCACCGTCATGCCGCTCGGCTCGCCCATCGGCTCGCACCAGGGCATCACCACACGGCGGCAGATCGAGATCATTCTCAGCCAGGCCACCGTGCCCGTGGTGGTGGATGCCGGCATCGGCGCGCCCAGCCATGCCGCCGAGGCCCTCGAAATGGGCGCCGACGCCGTTTTGGTGAACACTGCCATCGCCATCGCCTCCGACCCCGTGCGCATGGCTTCCGCGTTCAAAGCCGCCGTCGAAGCCGGCCGCGCCGCCTATGAAATCGGCCTCGCGGACAGCACGGATGAGGCCAGCGCCACCAGCCCGCTCACCGGCTTTCTCTATTCCTGACGCGGCGGATGAAAGCCCTCGAAGCCCTTTTCCACACCCTCGACACGCAGCCGGAGATCCCTCTCGACGGCAGCATCCTCTTTCTCCACGCCCTGGCCCATCCGGCACTGGAAGCATGGCGCGGCAGGCTCACCTGCGAGCAGGTGTGGAAGCCAGCCGCCCTGCGCCTCCAGCACAGCGGCATCCCCAGCACCCGTGAGGCCGCCGGCACCTTCGACGCCGTCCTGCTCCTGCCCGAGCGCCAGCGCGACACGGTGCTCGCCGACTTCGCCAAAGCCCACGATCTCTTGAACGAAGGCGGCACCCTCGTCGTGGCCCTGCACAACGATTGGGGGGCAAAACGCATGGAGCAGCAGCTCGCCAGTGTCGCGGGGGAGTTGCAGACCGTCTCCAAAAGTCACTGCCGCGTCTTTTGGGCGAAAAAACATCCCGGGTGGAAAACCGCTCAGCTTGCCCAGTGGAGGCAAAACGCCGCCATGCGCCGCATCCTCGACGGTCGTTTCTGGTCCATGCCCGGCTTGTTTCATTGGGATGCGATTGATGAAGGCTCGGCCCTGCTCGTCGAGCACCTGCCGCGCGATCTGCGCGGCGCCGTGGCCGACCTAGGCGCGGGCTGGGGCTTCCTCAGCCAGCATCTTCTCCATCACTGCCCGGACATACGCAGCCTCGACATGTATGAGGCCGACTCCCGCGCCCTGGAGTGCGCGCGGCGGAACACCGGCCTCATCCCCGTCCCCGTGCGCCCGAAGCTCCACTGGCACGATGTCACCCAGGGACTCGGCGGCGCCATGTATGACACAGTCGTCATGAACCCGCCCTTCCATGACGGACGGGATTCGAACTCCCTGCTCGGCTTGAAATTCATCACCAGCGCCGCCCAGGCTCTGCGCCCCGGAGGCGAGCTTTGGCTCGTCGCCAACCGCCATCTGCCCTATGAAAACCTCATGGCCGAGGCATTCGAGACGCACCGCACCACTGGCGAAAACAAAGCCTTCAAAGTCCTCCACGGCAAAAACCCCGCCCGAGTCACCCGCATGAGCCATGCGCGCCCGCACCGCGGCCGCAAGGGCGGGCCGTGAGGCGCGCGAGCCTTCGTCGGAGCGGATGCGGGACAATTTGCCGGCTTTCAGGGAAGGCCTCTTGCATCCTGCGCGGGCATCGCCATAAAAGCCCCATGCCCCACGCATTGCTCATCAAATTTCCCGGCACCAACTGCGATGCTGAAACCGCCCGCGCCCTGGAGGCGTCCGGCTTCACCGCCGAGGTTCTGCCCGCCTCGCAGCTCGCCCCTGCGGCCCTGGAGCGGGCGCGGCTCGTGGTCTTCTCCGGCGGTTTCAGCTATGGCGACTATGTCATGAGCGGCCGCATCGCTCAGTTGATCACCAAGCACAAGCTGGGGGAGAAATTGAAAGACTTCGTGGCCGGTGGGGGCCATGTGCTGGGCATTTGCAACGGCTTCCAAATCCTGGCGCAGCTCGACCTCCTGCCGCGCGGCAGCCTGATCCACAACGAGAGCGGGCGCTTCATCTGCAAGTGGGCGCCCCTGAAAAAAAACAGCTCCACCAGCCCCTTTCTCAAAGCCCTGCCGGACGACTTCGAGCTGCCGGTGGCTCATGCGGAAGGCCGCTTTGTCGGCGCGCCGGGCGACGCGGAGAAGTACGTCAAGGACGGGCACGCCGCGCTGCTTTACGGAGCGGATGTGAACGGCTCCAGCGCGCGCATCGCCGGGATGCAGGATGACACCGGGCGCGTCTTCGGCCTGATGCCGCATCCTGAGCGCTTCCTGTCCAAAGCGCACCACTACGATCCGGACTGGAGCCGCGCGGAGCACGGCTGGGGTTATTACTTCTTCAAAGGCGCCGCCGAGGCGATGGCGGCCGCCTGAGGCGCGGAAAAAGTGGCTGGTTCGTGAAATCCGAAATTCGGTTTTAGAATCTCACACCTTCTCCAGTTTGACGGGGTAGGTCTGGAAGGCGTTCCATTGGCAGACGATGAGGTCGCCGTTGTCCAGGACGCAGACATCGTGGCCGTGGTCGAAGACGCGCTCGGCCTGCATGAGGGGCTGGAGTTTGCCGTCCTCATAGACGGGGGCGGTGCCGCCGGGGGCGCTGACGACACGGTCGTCCGCGCCGAGGATGACGGTGAAGCCGGAGGGGTTCTGCGGGAGTTTGTTGATATCGGGAGTCTTGCTCCAGCAGACGCCGGCATATATTTCCTGGTCGGCGATGACGGGGCGGCAGACCATGGCGCCGGGCACGGGAATGGTGCCCAGATATTGGCCGTCGAGGCTGAAGCGGCGGAAGCAGTTGTCGGCGCGCGAGGTGACGATCACGGTGGCTTTGTCAGCGCCCTGGCGGGTGTCAATGGCGATGCCGTGGGCGTTGTTCAGCCTCTGTTCGGCGGGCACGCCGTCCTTGCCGCCGAAGCGCTGGAGGAACTTGCCGCGCGCGTCGTAGCGCAGGACGAACTGGGAGCCGTAGCCGTCCACCACATAAATGTCGCCATTGGGGGCGATGGCGACTTCGGTGGGGTTGAAGAACATGCCGGGCTCATAGGCGCCGACGCTCATGGGGTGGCTGATGGAGAAGATTTCCCTGCCGCTGAGGTCAATCTTTGCCACGCGCCCGGTCTGGCGGTAGCCGCCGGAGCCGGACTTCCACAGGCCGCTGTCGGTGACGAAGAGGAACTCCTCGCCGTTTTCCTCGGAGAGGGTGAGGCCGTGGCCGCCGGGCCAGGCGGATCCCCAGGAGTCGAGGATGGTGCCGTCGGGTTTGAAGACGAGCATTTGGTTGTCCCAATGGTCGCCCACCATGAAGAGGCGGCCGTCTTTAACCTGGACCATCTCGTGGCAGTTGAGGATGGGGTGGTGCCTGCCCTGGCCGGGGGCGACCCATTCTTTGACGACTTTGTAACGATGCCTGCCGTGGCCGATGACCACGTCCTTTTTCGGATCGGGCGCGGCGCGCAGGGTCTGCGTCCAGGTGGCTGCGGCGGCGCTGCCGAGGCCGGCGAGGAAGTGGCGGCGGGTCTTCATGGCGGAAAAGGGCGGGGTGGCAGGCGCGGGGCGGTCAATGCGTGACTTCTTCCGGCGGGGCGAGCTGCTTGGGCGGGAAGAAGGCGATGAGCAGGAGCACGGCGGCGGCGAGGGAGAGGCCGGTGGGCCAGAGGAAGAGCTCCTTGTAGTTCACGACGCCGTCTTCGCTGGTCAGCCTGCCCTGGAGGGGAATGAAGAACCATTTGGCTGCGAGGTCGCCGAGGCCGAGCACGAGGAGATTGAAAAGGCCCTGGGCGCTGGAGCGGGAGTCCTTCGGGAAGGCGGCGTCAATGAAGATGTAGAGGGTGGCGAAGAAGAAGGCGTAGCAGATGCCGTGCAGGACCTGGACGGCGATGATCATGGTCTGATTCTCCGGCATGAAGGCGAAGACGGCGAAGCGCGCGGCATGGCCGAGGATGCCGAGGATCATGGTGGTTTTCCAGCCGAGGCGGGAGAGGAACCAGCCGAGCACGGCCATGGTGAGGATTTCGGCGATCTGGCCGATGCTCATGACGGGCATGATCCATTTTTGCTCAATGCCAACCACGTCGCTGCCGAGGAAGTTCCCGGCGAGGAGAAAGTAGCCGTTGTGAATGGTGGCGTCTATGAAGGTGACGATGAAGAGGATCAGCAGAAAGGGCTTTTTGAGGAACATGGCGGCCTTCAGCCAGGCGAAGTTGCTCTCGCCCTTCGAAGCGGGTTTGGCGGGGGTGTGCGGCAGGCTGAGGCTGAAGAAGGCGAGGGCGATGGAGGCGGCGCCGGAGATGAGGAAGATATTGGCGCGGGCGGCGATGGCGTCGGCGCCGGTCTTGCCTTCGAGGATGAAGTAGAGCGGCCAGGCGGCGAGGATCCAGCCGATTGTGCCGCCCATGCGCACGAGGCCGAACTCCTTCTGCGCGTCCTTCAAGTGGGTGAAGGCGATGGAGTTCGAGACGGAGATGGTCGGCACATAGAGCAGCGAGTGGACGAGCATGAGGCCGAAGAAGGTGGGGAAATCCTTTGCCCAATACATGCCGAGGATGGCCAGACCGCCGACAAGGTGGCTGAAGGACATGAATTTTTCCGCGGCGAAGTGGCGGTCGGCAAACTGGTTGCTGAAGAAGATGCCAAGCACGGAGGCGATGGCGAAGGCGCTGCCGACCCAGGTGATCTGCAAGTCGGTGAAGTTCAGCCCGTCAGCCCCCATGTAGCCCCAGATGAGCGGCAGCCAGGCCCCCCAGATGAAGAATTCCAGGACCATCATGACGAAGAGCTTTTTGGTGGCGGGTGATTTCATAATTAAAGCGCGCGAGAGTAGGAAGCCGCCGCCGGAATGGCAACAACGGATTGCGCCCGGAATCCAAGGTTGACCGCCATGCAGGGTTCCTTTAGTCTCGGCGCGCAGTCGTTTGGAGCGCTCGTGCTCCGATCCCTCCCCACCCAGCCTTTGCGCCATGAGCCACGCTTTGACCGTGCCAGATGCCATGAATGGACCCGCGATTCCCTCGCGGGGAGGGTTCGCCGTGATTGAACGTCACACGCACACCGGACCGGCCGCATGGCGGTCCACGCCGCCCGACTGCGGCACCGGACGGGATGGATGCGGGCCGCGTGTGCGGTCCGGCTTGGTTTCCGGTCCGCTGGAGACGACGCTTCCCGCGTCCCCGCCGCCGGCCATTTTCCATGTCCGTCAGAACGGTGCCTGCAACCCTGAAACACCACCCCTGAACGAACACCCATGTCAGACTCGAACTCGCAAGAAAACCGCCGCCGCCGCAATCGCGGCCCCCGCGGTGCCCGCAGTGGCCCGCCCCGTCCGGGCAAAACCCCGCGCGCAGGAGCTGTGCAGCCCACCGGCTTCCAGAAATTCCTGAGCGCCATCAGCTTCGGCATGCTCGGCCAGCCGAAAACCCTGCCGCGCGCCGCCTCCCCCTCCAAACCCACCACAGGTCGCGGTTCCGCCTCCCCTTCACAAAGTGGCGGCTCTCCACGTCCGCCGCGCCCAAAACGCGAAGCGCAGACTGTGAAACCAGAGGAGGTCAACACCGAGCGGCTCTACATCGGCAACCTTTCCTATGATGCGACGGAGAGCGATCTTTTCGAGCTTTTCAGCGGTGTCGGCAGCGTGCGCAACTCGGAGGTGGTGGTCAACAACCGCACCCAGCGCTCCAAGGGTTTCGCCTTTGTGACCATGGGTTCGGTGGAGGAGGCCCGCCGCGCCGTGCAGGAACTCGGCGGCAAGGAGTTCATGGGCCGCCCCCTCCAGCTCAGTGGCGCCAAACCCATCGGTTACGGCGATGATCGCGGAGACCGGGGCGACCGCGACGAGTCTTCGGAGGCCGCGTAAGTCTGCCCGTCTTTCACCCAGCCCGCAGGCCGCATGGTCTGCGGGCTTTTTTGTGATCGAGAGCGCAGTCCATGCCTTCGCAGGCGCGGCTCCTTGCGGCCGCTGCCTCAAGGCGGTGGAGAGGGTGTGTTTGGGAGGCGCACTTCGCGCTTTCGCCAGAATGGGGCAACCTTCCAGATTGCCCGCGCCTGCGGAGTGACCGCCCAGGCACTGATGCGCCCCGCATTCTAACGCCCCAGGTCGGTTGCACAAACCGCCCGATCCTAGGACAAGCGCGCTTACGCTTTCTTGAAAAACGGCTTTTTGACCACTTCGGCGGGAAAGCGGCGGCCTCGGATTTCGATCTCAATGTGCCGGCCGATCAATGCGGCGGCGGGCGGCAGGTAGGCCATGCCGATGCCGCAACCGAGGCTGGGCGACTGCGTGCCGCTGGCCACCTCGCCCACGACCACACCTTCGTGGACCACTGGATAATGCGGGCGCGGCGGGGGGCAGGAGCCGGTCATTTTGAAGGCGGCGAGTTTGCAGGGAAGACCGCTTTCCTTTTGCGCCACGAGCGCGGCTTTGCCGGTGAAGTCCGGCTTTTCGAGTTCGACAAAAAAGGCCAGCCCGGCTTCGAGCGGCGTCTTGTCAGGCGCGAGGTCGCTGCCATTGAGCGGGTAGCCCATCTCCAGCCGCAGCGTGTCGCGCGCGCCGAGTCCGCAGGGCAGGCCGCCCTCGGCGCGCACGGCGTCGAGGATGATGTCAAACCACACGTGGCTCGTCGCGGCGGGCATGAAAAACTCAAAACCCTCCTCGCCGGTGTAGCCGGTGCCGCACAGCCACATGAAACCCGTCTCATGCAGGGTCACGAGCACGGTGTTGCGCTCCGGAAAAGCGCTCTCCACGCCGAACACTCGCTCGAAAACGGCGCGGCTGCGCGGCCCCTGGATGGCGAGTCCGGCGGTCTGCGCACTGATGTCACGCATCTCCAGTTCGTCCACGGGGTCGCGCTGCTTCATCAACGCGGCGAGATGCGCCCGGTCCTCGGTGATCTTCGAGGCGTTGACGACGAGGAAGTACTCGTTGCGCGCGATGCGGTAGGCGATGAGGTCGTCAATGACACCGCCGCTTTCATTGAGCATGAGCGTGTACTGCCCCTGCCCGACATCCAGTTCGGCGAGGTCGTTGGTCAGGGCATGGTTGAGGAAATCCAGGGCCGCCGCGCCGCTGACGATGAACTGGCCCATGTGCGAGATGTCGAAGACGCCCGCGCGCTCCCGCACCGCCTTGTGCTCGTCCACAATGCCGCTGTATTGCACGGGCATCTCCCAGCCCGCGAACGGGATCAGCCGGCCTCCCAGGGCGAGGTGTTTTTCATGCAGGGGAGAGCGTTGGAGAGCGGCGGTGTCGGGCATGTCGCGCCAAGGTGGCGGGAGGCGCGGCTTTGTCAAAGCACGCGACGGCTGTTGCGCCCGCGCCCGGCGCCTGCTTTGATGCGCCGATGAATAGCATGACCGGATTTGGGCGCGGCGAGGCGCGGCAGGGCGAAACCCTGTGGCAGGTGGAGTGCGGCAGTGTGAACCGCAAGCAGCTCGAGGTGGCGGTGAACCTGCCGCGCGACCTTTCCACCCTGGAAGGCGAGATCCGCGCGCAAGTGGCCGCCGCCTGCTCGCGCGGCCGCGTGCATGTGAGTGTGAAGCGGCACGACGCGGAAGGCGCGGCGAACATCCCGCAAATTCACGAGGCAGCCGTGGAGCACTATCTGGCGCGCCTTTTCTCCCTGGCGGGCCGGCTGGGGATCTCGGCGGAAATTTCCATGAGCGAGCTGCTGCGCCTGCCCGGCGTGCTCGGCGGCGAGAGCGAGGAGGCCAGGCCGGAGGAAGTGTGGCCGCACATCCAGGGCGCTCTGGCCTCCGCGCTGGAGCAGATGCTGCGCATGCGCGGCACGGAGGGGGCGCATCTGAGGGAGGAAATCGAGGCGCGCCTCAAAGGCATCGAGTCCCTCCTGGAGCAGATCGCGGAAAAAGCCCCGCTGGTGCCGGAGCAGCAGCGCGCGGCCCTGCGCCAGCGTCTTGAGCAGGCGGGCCTGCCTTTGCCTCTGGATGACGAGCGGCTGGTCAAGGAGATCGCCCTGTTCGCCGACCGCACCGACATCTCCGAGGAGCTTTCCCGCGCGGCCAGCCATGTGAAGCAGTTCCGCGCCTACCTCGGCTCGGGCGAGCCTTCCGGGCGCAGTCTGGACTTCCTCATTCAGGAGTTCTTCCGCGAGTTCAACACGATGGGTTCCAAATGCAACAACGCCGCCATCGCCCACTGCGTGGTCAGCGCCAAGACGGAGCTGGAAAAGATCAGGGAGCAGATTCAGAACGTGGAGTGAGCACTGCGCGGATGGCGGTCCTCATCACCGCCTCGCTGCCGGGCGGCACCCAAGTCCAGCCGTTGAGATTGCTGTCCTTCTCCTCCCAGGCGCGCTCTATGGGGATGTAGCCCGGCCCGCATTCGCCATAGCCCAGAGTGAAAACAAAACTCTCCGGCCTGCATTCCTGCGCGAAGATTTGGAACTCCACATAAGCCTCCGCAGGCAGCAGCAGCACCAGCGCCGGGCCGAGGTCCACACAAGGCACGCGCACTTGGTGCCCGCTCCGCACGCGCTCATACCAGGCCAGTCCCATCGCGGCCTCGGAGCGCTGGAAAGGCCGCTCACCCCGCGCCAAATGACCGCGCAGAACGGCCTCCGTGTGCCCTGGAGTGTTGCGCGCGCCCAGCGGCATGAACGCTTGGTGGAAGTCCGCCCGTGTCAAAGGCGCGCGCCGCGTGTCCTGCCAGGCGCGGCGCATGACATCGTGGAGCTTGGCGGCGAGCTCCTCGCGGCTGCCCTCGCCGCCGCTGTTCCATTTGCCGGCGGTGACATTGCCGGAGCAGCCGCTGGCGTAGATTTGAAATATGTCCGGATGCTCACGCTGCATCCTCTCCCGCGCCAGGCCGGGAAAATCGGCGGACACCCTGCCCTGCCCGTACACGCTCATCGGATGCACGGCATAACCATGCAGCGCGCACAGGGCCTGCTCCCCCTCCCAAAAACTCAGCGTGCGCAGCCAGGGGTCCACCGTGCCCGCGTCCGCCGCCCTGGCCTCCGCGTCCGTGGTGCGGCTGCCGCGCGCGTAACTGACCGTGCCGTCCGGGCGGACAAAGCGGCGGTTGCCTGCCACCTCGCTCACCTCGGCCCTGCCCATGCCGATGTGGGTGACGCGCCTGGCTTTGGTCAATGATACCCGCAGCGCCTCCGCCACGCGCTGGATGCACTGCTCATTGAAGTCCGGCCAGCACACGGACGCGTTCTGCACGGGCGCGTCCGGCGGCGGCGCCGGGATTTCCCTCCACGCGCCTGTGGCCTCCATCTCGCGCAGCAGCTTCTCCGCGTCCTCATCCATCACCGGCGCGTCGTGGACATGAGTCGAGTGTATCATCACCCGCTCCGGCAGCGTGCCCGCCGCCAATGCCAGGGCGCTCTGCCATTTGTCAAACGAAGTGCCGCGTATTTCACACCAGTCAAAACTCACGAGCACCCACGGATGTCCGCCGCCGCTCAAAACGAAGCCTTTGGCATAAAGGGGATCATCCACTGAGCGCGCCGGCATGATGCCGCCGCCCATGCCCGGATGCCCCGGCGGCGGCGTCACATCCACACTGAACACGGCCAGATGGAACTGCGCGTCCGCCGGTCCGCGGCGCGCGAGCACCGCCGCCAGCACGACGATCAGCGCGGCCATGAGGGCTTGTTTTTTGTTCATGCCACACTCATACGCGGCATGAGGTCGCAAACGTGCCCGCCGGCCTGTCAATTCAAGCGGCCGCCATCTCCGTGCGCCGCCGCCATTTCTCCTCGTTTTCGAGGGTGCGCTGGACGAAGTCCTCGGACTGGCGGGTGGATTCCTCAGGATTGAGGGGCAGGCGCATGACGAGTTCCAGCCCCTTTGGCTCCAGCCGGCGCGCCTCGATGCTGCCGCCGTGGAGATGCACGGTGACAAAGCAGGCCATCATGTTCACCCCGAAGTCGTCAGGCTTGCGGCTGCGGGTGAAGAAGGGGTCGAAAAGATTGGCCGCGCGGTCGTTGGCCTCCCAGCCGCCATTGTCGGTGAGGGTGATGACCGCCTGCTCCTGTCCGTTCACAGGATCGGTGTCGAGTTCGGCGCTTACTTCGAATCCTTCCCCCGGCTTCAAATGCGTGATCTCCTCGATGAAGATCAGGCGCCAGAGCTGCCGGAAGCGCTCGCCATGAACCAGGATGGGCGGGAAGTCCGGCTGAGCCTCAAATCGGAAGCTCACGTTGCGGTCGTGCATGTGGCCGTCGAAAAGCGCGGTCTGCTCGGCGATGACGGCATCAAGCCGGACCTGCTCGTCGCGCTCCAGTTTGCGCGCGTGGGAGGCGTGAGCCAGGTTTGAAAGGAGGGACTGGATGCGTTCGAGCTGCGCCTGCGCCTGGTTTTGCGTCTCGACCCAGAACATCGTGTCGCGCGGCGCGCGCCCGGCGATCTCCTCCATCAGCTTGATGGGCGCCAGGTCAATGAAGGCGCGCACCACCGTCAGTGCGTTGCGCAGATGATGGTTGAGACCCTCCGCCATGATGCCCATGCCGGCAACGCGGTCGGCCATCAGGCTGCCGCGGATGGTCTCGGCTTTTTCCACCAGCAGGCGCTCGCGCTCCAGCATCTCGTGGTAATGCGCCATCGCCTCGCGCAGCACGCCGCCAAGTTCATCCGGGTCTATGGGCTTGTGCAGGTAGCGGTAGGCGCGGCCCTCGTTGACGGCCTTCACCGCCGTCTCGTAGTCCGTGTAGGCCGTGACCAGAATGCGCACGATGCTCGGATTCAGCCGCCGCGCGCGCTCCATGAGCTCCACGCCGCTCTCGCCGGGCATGCGCTGGTCCGTCAGCAGCACGCCGATGCGCGCGCCGTACGCCTCCAGGATGCGGTAGCCGTCGGCAGCGTTGTCGGCGGTGTGAATGATGTATTCGTCCTCGAAAATCTGGCGGAAGTAACGCAGCGCCATTTTTTCATCGTCCACATAGAGGATGTGGAATCCGTGGGTGTGATCCTGGTTCATGACTGGGCGGGGGCGGCACAGGGAAGGTTAAGGATGAAGCAGGTGTCTCCAGGGCGGCTCGTCACGCGGATGTCGCCGCCCATGCCCTGCATCATGCGGTAGCAGAGGCTCAGGCCGAGGCCCATGCCCTGGCCCACCTCCTTGGTGGTGAAAAAAGGATCGAACACGCGCGCCAGATGCTCCTGGGGGATGCCTTTGCCGCCGTCGCGCACGCGCAGCTCCAGCCTGCTTCCCGCCGCCGGCGCGACGCTGACCTCCACAAACGCCCCCGCCCCCTGGGCGTCGAGGCCGTTTTGCATCAGGTTGATCAGGATTTGAATCAGATGGTTCTCATCACCAAGAGCCGTCAGGTCATCCGGCACCGCGCAATGCAGCCGGGCGCCCTTGTCGCCGAAGGCCTTCGCCATGAAGCGCGCCGCCCTCGCGGCGGCGGCGGCCAGATTCACCGGCCTCGCCGCAGCGCGCGCCTCGGGGTGGGCGAAGGTGCGCAGGTCCGACACGATGTCCGACACCCGGCCCACTCCCTCGCCAATGTCGTTGAGCACCGTCGTCACCGTCCCTGCCAGCTCCGGCGGCATTTGCGCCGTCTTCTTCTTCAGCAGAAAAACAGCGGACTTGACGAAATTCAGCGGGTTGTTGATCTCGTGAACGATGCCCGCGCTCAGCCGCCCGATCGAAGCCAGCTTCTCGCTCTGAGTGAGCTGGGCCTCCGTCTCCCGCAGGCGCCGCAGCGTGTCCGTCAGCTCCTCGTTGCGCCGGCTCAGCTCCTCGCGCTGCGCCTCCACCTTGCAGCGGTTCACAAACTCGCGCACGCGGATGGCATGATGCTGGCGGCTGCCAAAGTAGAGCACCACGCAGGTCAGGAGGATGAAAATACTGTTGTTGATGAACAAACCCATGGAGCGCTGATCGCTTGTGAGGGAGAGATTCGGAAGGGTTGCGGCCAGGTAAAAGGCGAGCACCAATGCCACCGTCAGGCCGATCTCCCGGAACGTCCAGTGGAAGACAAACGACGTGCCCACAAGGCACAGCATCAGCCCCGCGTAATAGGGGGAGGCGCCATCCCGCGTGAAATAAATCATCAGGCAGATCGCCAGCGCGGGCAGCAGCGGCAGTATCACCGGATACACCCTGTGGTAGCGCCCCGCCCAAGGCCGGTCCAGGGCCAGCAGCAGCGGCACGCACAACGCCGAGCAGGCGATGCGCAGGACCAGAAACTCCCAAAATCTCTGCGGATACGCCAGCCAGTCGAGCACCGAGCAAAACGGCACCAGAATCATCACAAACCACGCCCCCAGCCTGGCATTGCGCAGGTTCAGCTCGCGGATTTCCGCCTCGAAACGTTCGGATTTCTCCGCCTGGCGAAAGACCGCCTCCATCTCCGCCTTCACCGGCTTCGCGGCTGCTTGTGCAGGCGCGGCCTTGCGCGCCACTGAGAAATCCAGTGGTGCCGAAGCTGGCGCGAGCGAGGAAATAGCAGCCATAATTTATATAACAGTCATAAACAATAGACCTCTCTTAAGCCTTCGCAACCCGCGATTCGGCGGAAAATTGGAAAAATCGGGCTGCCGGGGTGGATGACAGTATTCGCACTTGCTCAACACTCGTCCTCTGCTCCGCGCCAGCGCAGGTACACTCCCGTGCCGCAAGTCGCTTTCTGTTTGCCGGTTCGTTTTGATGACAGGGCGTTCCTTGCTGGAAATTTCCTCTCTGGATCATCTTTCATTATGAGTGTCATATTCGACAAACCCACGATCAGTGCCTTTGATGATCTCGACGTCCGCATGAAACATGGCCTGCGCTGGTGCCGGAGACGGCGGCGTGAATATGGAGGCGTGGGCGGGCGTTTAGAGAAACCCATGTTCCGTTTTTTCAGCTCAGTTATTTTAATCTCCTGCCTCTTTTCCCTGTCTTTGGCCCAGCCCCCCGCGAATCCGCCCAAAGGAGAGCCCACCAACGCCGCGGAGGCCGCTGCGCAGAAGGCCAAAACAGATGCCGTGATCGAAGAACGCTATCAGGCGCTCGTGGCGAAATTGCCGCCGGACCAGCAGGCCTGGGAACGCGTGCTGCAAGACCAGCTCGGCGGATTTTACCTGCCAATCCACAAGCGCGAGAAGATCGCCGGACGCTCCAGCGCGTGGGATTTCGTGCAGGATGATCCGAAGCTGCCGCGCGTGCTGCTGATCGGCGATTCTGTCTCACGCGGTTACACGCAGGCCGTGCGCAAGGCGCTCGCTGGCAAGGTGAACGTCCATCGCGCCCCTGCGAACTGCGGCCCGACGGCGAGCGGGCTCAAAAACATCGAGGTCTGGCTCGGCGACGGCAAATGGGACCTCATCCACTTCAATTTCGGCATCCACGACCGCAACACGCCCATCGCCGACTACCAGCAGCGGCTGGAGCAGCTCATTGAGCGGATGAAGAAGACCGGCGCGAAGCTCATGTGGGCCGGCAGCACACCCTGCCCGGACACGAAAGACGGCAAATACAAGTCCGCGCCCATCGTGGAACGCAACACCGCCGCTGCGGAGGTGATGAAGAAGCACGGCATCGCCATCGACGACCTTTTCACCGCCATCACGCCTCACCTGGCCACGATGCAGAATCCCGACGACGTCCACTTCAATGGCCAGGGCTATGATTTCCTCGGCGAAACCGTCGCAAAGGCCATCGAGGCCGCTCTGAAGTAAACCTGATCCATCGTATGAATCGCCACCTTCTTGTCTTTCTGCTTCTAGCCGCTCCAGCGCTCGCCCAAACCGCCGCGAAAAAGAAATCCGCGATGGGGGCGGATGCACCACCCGGCAAAGTTTACATCTACAAGGAGAGCGCCGCCAAACCGCGCCAGATGGAGATCTACTTTCCGCCGAATCATGATCCCGCGAAGTCCAAGGTGCCCGGCATGATCCTTTTTCACGGCGGTGGGTGGGGTGGTGGCTCGCTGGGCCAGTTTCGCATCGCCTGCGCCTACTTTGCCAGTCGCGGGCTCGTCTGCGCCACGGCGGAGTATCAGATGCTCAGCAAGGCTGATGCCGCGAAGCTGCCCGCAGGCGAAACGAAGAAGCGTGTGTGCGTCACCGACGCCAAAAGTGCCATTCGTTGGTTCAAACAGCACGCGGGCGAGCTCGGCATCGATCCGCAGCGCATCATCACTGGTGGCGGATCGGCTGGCGGACACATCAGTGCGCTCGCCACGATGAATCCGGGCCTCAACGACCCCGCGGACCCGAAGGACATCGACACCCGCGTCGTTGCCTATGTGTGGTTCAATCCCGCCTTCGCCACCGATGACCACAAAGACCCCGAAATCGACATCCTGCGCCACTTGAAGGCCGATCTGCCGCCCGCGATCGCTTTCTTTGGCGACATGGATGGGTGGAAGAAAGGCTGGGACACCGCCCACGCCAAATGGAAGTCCCTCGGCACGAAAACCATCGATCTCCAGATCGCGCCCGGCCAGTCTCACAGCTTCTTTAACAACGGCCCCTGGCAAACCGTCACGCTCATCGCCGCAGACCAGTTCCTCGTGAAGCACGGCCTCCTCACCGGCGAACCGACGAAGACCATGCCCGCTACTGGCGAGAAGCTCGTGCCGACGCCTTGATCAACAGTCCAAGACTCCATCACTCCATGCGCTTCATTCCCTTCCTTCTCGTCGCTTTCGTCCTTTCAGTCCCTTCGCTCGCACAAGACGGCTTCACTTCCTTGTTCAACGGCCGCGACCTCTCCGGCTGGGACGGCGATCCAGCGCTCTGGAAGGTTGAAAACGGCATCGTCATCGGCACGAATGCGTCGCCGGAGGCCATGGCGAACAACAGCTTTCTCATCTGGCGCGGCGGCACGGTGAAGAACTTCGAATTGCGTGCCACCGTCCGCGTCATCGGCGACAACAACAGCGGCATCCAGTATCGCAGCCGTGAGCTGAAGGACGTCGCGCCGTGGGTGATCACCGGCTACCAGTGCGACATCCATCCCGCCATCGAGCACACGGGCATGACGTATGAGGAGCGCGGCCGCGGCATCTTCGGCCTGAACGGCAAGGATGTGATGCTCGACCCCGAGGGCGCGCTCTGGCAGCTTAGCGAGCACGCGCCAGTGAAGGCCGACGTGAGCCAGTGGAACGAGTATGTCATCCTCGCGCAGGGGAACCGCCTCCAGCACTTCATCAACGGCCAGCCCACCTCCGAGCTCATCGACCACCACGCGGACAAACGCACGCTGGAGGGCCTGCTCGCCATCCAGCTCCACAAAGGCAACCCCAACCGCGTCGAGATCAAAGACCTCCGCCTCAAAGTCCTACCCGAGGTGCCGCTCGTGCCCTTTGAGCCCACGAAACTGCCCGCCGCCGCGACGAAGATCGAAAAACCGCGCACCAGCCGCCCGCAAGGCACGGGGCCGGTGGTGCCGGTGAAGAAGTGAGATCAGGTGTCCTGAAAGCCGATGTAGGTCTCGCCAGTTTTCGCTGAATAGGAGACGTATTCCTTCACCTCCATGTAGTTCGGTGCCCGTTTTTCGAGATCGACCTTGAAGTATTTGGTGCTGCGGCGGTTGTGGGCCACGAAGAATTTGGCGCGTTCGTTGTTCGCGTAGTTCGCCCCCTGCTCGTAGGTCTTTTAGTCGATGGCGACGTTGTCCGCCTTGCACTCCACGACGATGAGCGCGGTCTTGCCATCCCGCCGCTCCTGCACGGTGCGCCAGATGACGAAATCGGCGCGGGCGTTTTTATTGCCTCTCGGGCCTGGGATGAACACCTCCTCGTCTATCTGCTCCAAGGTGAAGCCGTAGTCATTCACCAGGATGCAGAGATATTCCTGGCGGACGGCCTCCTCGGGCGTCTCCAGCAGCCACTTGCGCGGACATGGCTCCAGATTTGGCCTTTTTGACGACGGACGGTGATGGGTTCGGCTGCGGGCATCCGGCATACTAGCCATGCCGCGGCAGCGCGGTCAAGGAGCGGCGGATTGTCATACGGATGAAACACATCATGCATCAAGATGGATCTGCGGATGCGGGAGGTGGGATCGAAATCCAGGCGATACCCGGCGCCGTCCACGCCATCGGCTCCGTTGATGGCGATCTTTGGAGGGGAGAGTTTTGACGGCATGGGCGGCCTGGCAGCGTGTGTGGAAACCCGGTTTTGCTGAAAGTTTGGCTGGCAGCAATGCCTTCTCTCATCTGCCATGCCCCCGCCACTTTACCCGCTCACCACCCCGCAGACACTGAACCGCCGCACGTTTCTTGCCGGCTCCGCCTCACTGGCGCTCGCCACGCTCACACGCGGTCATGCTTATGGAGCCGTGGCGCGCGCGCCGAAATTCTCCGCCTACCCGTTCAGCCTCGGTGTCGCCTCGGGTGATCCCGCGCCGGATGGTTTTGTGCTCTGGACCCGGCTCGCACCACAGCCTCTGCTCGGAGACGGCGGCATGGCTCCGGAGGCGGTGGAGGTTTCCTGGCAGGTCTGCGAGGATGAGGCGATGACGAAAATCGCCGCCAAGGGCACGGCGGTGGCCACACCTGAGTGGGGGCACTCCGTGCATGTCGAGGTGGAGGGGCTGCGCCCTGACCGCTGGTATTGGTATCAATTCAAAGCCGGCTCGGAGACCAGCCCCGCGGGCCGCTCGCGCACTTTTCCGGCGGCGGACGCCATTCCGGAGCGGCTGCGTTTTGCCTTCGCCTCCTGCCAGCACTACGAAACCGGGCTTTACACCGCTTACGAGCACATGCTGGCCGAGGCGCCCGACCTCGTCATTCATCTGGGCGACTACATTTATGAGTATGCGGGCATTGAGAACCGCGTGCGCAAGCATGCCGGGCCGGAGATCACCACCCTCCACGATTACCGGGTGCGCCTGGCGCAATACAAGTCCGACCCGGCCCTTCAGGCCATGCACGCCGCCGCGCCCTGGCTGGTGACGTGGGACGATCATGAGTTCGACAACAACTGCGCGGGAGACATCTCCGAGGAGCCGGGGGTGAGCCGCGAGGACTATCTCAAGCGCCGCGCCGCATCCTACCAGGCCTACTATGAAAACATGCCCCTGCGCCGGGCCGCACTTCCGAAAGGACCGGACATGCTGCTTTACCGACGCGTTCCCTGCGGCCGGCTGGCGGACTTCCATGTGCTCGACACCCGCCAGTACCGCACCGACCAGCCCTGCGGCGACGGCAACAAGCCCCCGTGCCCCGAGTCCCTCTCCCCGGATGCCACCCTGCTCGGCCACACCCAGCGCGACTGGCTTTTTGAAAACCTGGCCAAATCCCCCGCGCAATGGAACGTGCTGGCGCAGCAGGTCATGATGGCCCGTGTGGACCGCGCCGCCGGGCCGGAGGGCACGCACAGCATGGACCAGTGGCCCGGCTATGAGATGGAGCGCCGCCGCGTGCTCAAATACCTGCTCGAGCAAAAGATCAAAAATCCCGTCGTGCTCACCGGCGACATTCACAGCAACTGGGCGAACAACCTCATCGCCGATTTCGACGACCTCGACTCCAGAGTGGTGGCCACCGAGTTCGTCGGTACCTCCATCTCATCCGGTGGCGACGGCGTTTTGAAGCCGAAGACGCTGGCCGAAACCTACGCGCAGAATCCTTTTGTGAAGTTCCACAGCACCGAGCGCGGCTATGTGAGCTGCGAGATCACGCCCAAGCTCTGGCACACCAAATACCAGGGCGTCGAATACGTCAGCAAGCCCGGAGCGCCGCTGCGCACACGCGCGTCATTTGTGGTCGAGGCGGGGAATCCAAGGCTGCAAAAGGCGTGACGCGGGCCGGCATCCCGCCGCTCGTCATTTCTTCTTCGCAGAACGCGGCGACTCCCACGCGCGCTCGATGTTGAAGTCGGGGTTGTCCTCCGGCATCTGGGCGCCCGTGCTTTCGAGCCATCCGTCAAGGGCCTGGACGAGCCTCCCGGCCACATCTCCCTCGATGTCAGCCACGTTGTCCATCTCCCCCGGATCGCGGCGCAGGTTGTAAAGTTCGGCGCGCTTGTCTTCGTGGAAGAAGACGAGCTTCCAGTCGCCCTCGCGAATGGCGCTGTGGGGAGCGGCGCTGCCTGGGTGGTAATGCGGGTAGTGCCAGTAAATGGCGTCACGCTTCAAGAAATCCTTTTGTGCGAGCAAGGGCAGCAATGAAACTCCGTCCATGACATGCTCCGCACCGGGAGTCACGCCCGCGGCTTCGAGGACGGTGGGCGCGAGGTCATGGCTGATGACGGGGGTGTCATTGACTCCGCCCGCCTCGACGACAGCAGGCCAGGTGATGATCAAAGGCACGCGCACGCCGCCTTCATAGGGGCCGCCCTTGCCGAGGCGCAGGGGGCTGTTGTCGGTGGGGCCGCGCCGCCAGCCCTGGGCGTTGACGAGGTGGCTGAGGCCGCCGTTGTCGCTGGTGAAAATGAAGATCGTGTTCTCGTCGAGGGACAGCTCCTTGAGCGCGGCGCGCAGGCGGCCCACGCTGTCGTCCACGCTTTCGACCAGCGCGGCATAAACTGGATCGTGATGATTGCCCGCCGGGCCTTTGGCGCGGTATTTCGCCACGACCGCCTCTTTGCCCATGATGGGCGTGTGGACGGCGTAATGCGGCAGGTAGATGAGGAACGGGCGCTCCTTGTTCCGCTGGATGAACTTCACCGCCTCGCTGGTGAGGCGGTCGGTGAGGAACTCGCCCTCGGGCCCGTCGGTGAGAGTGGGGATTTTGTAGGGCGAGAAGTAACTCGGCGGCGATCCCGCCTCATAGCCTGCGATGTTCACATCGAAGCCATGCTTTTCCGGCCCAAATTCCGCGCCGCCCAGGTGCCACTTGCCGATGCTGGCCGTGGCATAGCCCGCCTCCCTGAGATGCTCCGCGAGGGTGGTCTCCTCCAAAGGCAGATGCTTCGTCCATTCGGGACTCTTGAGCCGCGCGTAAGGGCGCTGATGCCCGGCGATCCAGTCGGTGATGTGAAGCCGGGCGGGCGCCTTGCCGGTGAGCACCGCCGCGCGCGTGGGCGAGCAGACGGTGCAGGCGGAGTAGGCGTCCGTGAAGCGCATCCCGTCCCTGGCGAGCTGGTCAATGTTCGGTGTCTCGTAATACTTGCTCCCCTGGCAGCCGAGGTCGGTCCAGCCGAGGTCGTCCACCAGCATGAGGATGACATTGGGCGCGCGCTCCTGGGCTGGGAGCAGCGGGGCGCAGAGAAGGGCGAAAGCGAGAAGCGTGCGGATCATGGCGGGGAATGAAGGCTGGTGTCTCAATGCACACCCTGTTCAGCGAGGTAACGCTCCGCCTCCAGCGCGGCGGCGCAGCCCTGCCCGGCGGCGGTGATCGCCTGGCGATAAACGTGATCGGCCACATCACCAGCGGCAAAGAGGCCCTCTGTTTTCGTGCGCGTGCCCCGCGTCTGCAGGATGTAGCCGTTTTCATCACGATCCACGAGGCCGCCCAGGAACGCGGCGTTCGGCACATGGCCGATGGCGACAAAGACGCACCTCAACTCCAGCTCGCTCTTTTCACCGGTGACGAGGTTCTCCAGCGCCACGGCGCGCATCTCGCCCTTGTCGTCGGTCAGGTATTCGGTGACGGCGCTGTTCCAGACCGGCTCGATCTTCGGGTTCGCCAGCGCGCGGTCGGCCATGATCTTCGAGGCGCGCAGCGTGTCCCTGCGGTGGATGAGGTAAACTTTGCTGGCGAACTTGGTCAGGAACATCGCCTCCTCGCAGGCGCTGTCGCCGCCGCCGATCACGCAGACCGGCACATTGCGGTAAAAGGCCCCGTCGCAGGTGGCGCAGCTCGTCAGCCCGTGGCCGATGAGTCCCTTCTCGTTCGGCAGGCCGAGATGCTTGGGCGAGGCGCCGGTGGCGATGATCACCGCGCGCGCCTGACGCACCGAGCCGTCCTCCGTCTTGATGTCGAAGTGCCCGTCCGCGGTCTTCGCCACGCTTTCCACCGTGGCGTATTCGATGCGCGCGCCGAACTTCTCCGCCTGCGTCTGCATGTTCATCATCAATTCGGGGCCCATGATGCCGTTTGGGAAGCCGGGGAAATTCTCCACCTCCGTCGTGGTGGTGAGCTGTCCGCCAGGCATGCTCCCGGATAGGATCAGCGGTTTCAGGTTGGCGCGTCCGGTGTAGATGGCCGCGGTGTAGCCGGCGCAGCCGGTGCCGATGATGATGACGTTTTCCATGAGGTCGGGTGGTGGGAAGGTGGGCGAAGATGGGGAGTGCCCGCGCGGGCGCAAGACACACTTTCGGCGCGGCCTTTTGGGAGCGTCGGCGGCGGCGGGTTATTCCGCGCGCGGCTGCTCAGCCGCCGATCATGCCGCGCAGCTTCTCCTCCGCGTCCTCGCACAGGCGGCGCAGCATCTCCGGGCTGGTCCAGTCCGCGCCGCTGGCCAGCACCGTCTCGCGCACCATGCCGTCGGCGGAGACGACGCGCAGCGGGTGGACGGGCGCGTATTTCGAGGCCAGGCGCTCGATGATGGCATCCGCCGTCGTGCCCGCCTCCGCGTAGATGACCTGGAGTCCGCCCGGCTCGCGCTCCTCGGCCCTGGCCTGGTGCGTGCCGTCGAAGACGAGCACCACCTGCGCGCCGCTCATGTCCTGATAGACGCGCAGCACACGCATCAGCTCCAGCCGGGCCAGGTGTCTGCGGGCGGAGTTGCGCATGGCGCGCCGCAGCTCCGGCCAGGCGTGCATCACGCTGTGTCCGTCCACGATCAGGTAATGTGAGGGGCCGCCATCCATGAGCGCGCAGGTAAGCACCGCCGCGTCCGATTTCCCGCAAAATATGTCTTTCCACCGCCGCCGGGCGCTGGCTATAAACACAGCCTCAACCACGCACCCATGCCCGCCAAGAAACTCAACATCGCCGTCGTCGGCCTCGGATTCGGGGCTGAGTTCATCCCCATCTGGCAGCGCCACCCGCACACCGCCTGCCACGCCGTCTGCCAGCGCGATCCGAAGAAGCTCAAGGCTGTGGGAGAGGCCTTCGGTGTCGGGAAGCGCTTCACGGATTTCCACGAGATGCTCAAGGATCCGGAGATAGACGCCGTCCACATCAACTCGCCCATCCCCGACCACGCCTGGATGTCCATCGCCGCGCTGAAGGCGGGCAAGCATGTGGCCTGCACCGTGCCCATGGCCACCAGCATCGAGGACTGCAGGACCATCTGCGAACTCGTGAGGAAAACCGGCCTCAAATACATGATGATGGAGACCGTGGTCTATGCGCGCGAGTTTCTCTTCATGAGGGAGCAGCTCCACAAAGGGAAGCTCGGCAAATTGCAATTCCTCCAGGCCAGCCACCAGCAGGACATGGACGGCTGGCCGAACTACTGGCCCGGCCTGCCGCCCATGTGGTATGCCACGCACTGCGTCGGCCCCGTGGCCGCGCTGGCTGGCGCGCCGGCGGAGTATGTGAGCTGCTTTGGATCGGGCACCATCCGCCCGGAACTGGTCAAGTGCTACGGCTCGCCCTTCGCAGTCGAGACCGCGCATGTGAAGTTCAAGGGCACCGACCTCAGCGCGCGCGTCATCCGCAGCCTCTTCGACACCGCGCGTCAGTACCGCGAGAGCATTGACGTCTATGGCGACAAGGCATCCATCGAGTGGCCGCTCATCGAGCACGAGCCGCTCGTCATGCACACCGCCAAGCTGCCCGAGCACAAGATTCCCAAGCCAGTCAAAGCGCCCGACTATGCGAAACTGCTGCCCAAGAGCATCCGCGACTTCACCACCAAGGGCGTCTATGACCTGGCCAAAAAGACCCACCTCAGCTTCACCCAGGGCAGCGGCCACGGCGGCAGCCACCCGCATCTGGCGCACGAGTTCGCCATGGCCCTCGTCGAGGACCGCGATCCCTTCCCGAACGCGAAACAAAGCGCCAACTGGACCTGTGTCGGCCTTTGCGCCCACGAGTCCGCGCTCGCCGGAGGCAAGATCGTCAAGCTCCCCGCCTTCACCCAGTGAGGGCGGCCGCGTCCGGGCAGAAAACCGCGGCAACATCAAGCAGGCGTCCGCGTTCCCGTCGCATGTCCCGACTTCTGTCCTGCCTCATCCTCGCCTCCATCAGTTTCGCCCACGGTCAGGAGTCGAAGAAGGCCAGGGCGGCGGCGCAGCCCTTCTCATGGGTGTCCCCCATGCAGAACGCCGAGTGGGCGAGGAAGTCCCTGCCAGCGACGGTAAGGCACACCACCTTCAAAAGCGCCTCGATGGGCATCGAAGTGGGCTGCTACATCTATCTGCCGCCGGGCTATGAAAGCAGCCAGGAGCGCTACCCGGTGGTGTATCACCTGCATGGCGGGCGGCCGGGAGCGGAGAACAAAGCGGTGCGGCTGGCCAGCCATGTGGATGCCGCCATTCAAAAAGGCACCATCAAGCCGACGATCTATGTCTTCCCCAATGGCGGCCCGGTGAGCTGGTATGACATGCCGGAGATCCCGAACGGCCTGGGCGAGACGGTGTTCGTGAAGGAGCTGGTGCCGCACATTGACGCCACCTGCCGCACCTGGGGCACGCGCGAGGGGCGGGCGCTGGAGGGTTACTCGCAGGGCGGGCGTGGCACCACGCGCATCATGTTCAAGCACCCGGAGCTTTTCCTCTCCGTGGCACCTGGAGGCTCGGGCTACGGGCCTGAAAAGCACATCCAGGAAAATGACGGCTACGAGAATGACACGCTGCGCTTCCTGCCCGTGGGCTACAACGCCTGGGACCTGGCCAAAGCCTACGCCGCGCGCGCGGACAAACCCGCGCTGAGCATCCTCGTCTGGGACGGCACCAAGTGCTTCAACTACGACTTCAATCTGCAATACTCCGCCTATTTGAAGGAGCTGGGCATCGCGCATGAGTTCCTCTCCATCCCCGACGTGCCCCACACCGCCACCGGCAGCTATGATGTGAAGGGCGACGAGATCATGCGCCACCACCAGAAGACCTTCGACGCGCACCGGCCCGCGCGGTGAAATAGGGCGGCCTTGGCGGCGTTCCCACCGGTCCATGACCGACAAACTCACCCGACGCCACAGCCTCAAGCTCCTCACCGCCGGCTCCCTCACCGCAGGCCTCGCCAGCCGCCACTCCCTGCCCGCGCAGACGCCGGACGCGAAGCCCGCGCGCGACCCCTGGGCGAAGACCCACGACCGCGTCTTCCTCGGCGGCGAATTCTGGGCGAACCCCATGGAAGACTGGCGCGTCAGCGAGGGCGGCGCGGAGTGCCTGAATGCCGGGCCTGGACGCAGCGTGCATTCCCTCACCCACCAGATCACCCGCAACGGCTCCTTCACCATGGCCGTCACCCTCACCCGGTTGGAAGCGTCCGCCAACGACGGCGGCGCCGGCTTCCGCTTCAGCCTGCGCAGCGAGATTGACGAGCACCGCAGCAACTGCTTTGTCTTCAACGGCTCCACCACGGGCTGGAAGGGGGACTTGATCCTTCTCGGGCCAAAGGCTGCCAAGCTCAAAGACGGTGCCTCATTGTCAAAGCTCCGCCTCACCCTCACCGGCGCGCCCCAGGGAGACCAGTACGCCTTGACCCTCACCGCCTCGGATGTGGAGACCGGGGCCGAACTGGCGGTCCTCAAGCATGAGGTGCTCCCAGGGCGAATCCTCGGCAACGTCTCCCTTGCGAACAACCTCGCCTCCGTAGGCGCGGGTGCGGCCAAGGGCAAGAAGGGCAAAGCTGGTGCCAATGGTGCAGGCGGACGCTACCGCTTCCAGGATTGGACCCTGGAGGGCGATGCCTTCACCGTCACCGAGTCGCAGCGCTTCGGCCCCATCCTCTGGTCCATGTACTCCCTCAGCGACTCCCGCACCCAGGAGGGCTTCGTCATGAAAATGAGCGCCCTCACCGGCCCCCTCGGCGCGCAGGACAACCACGAAGTCGAACTCCACATCCAGAAAGACGGCGCCTGGCACCCCCTCGCCACCGCCACCCTCGACACCGACGCCTGGACCGCCACCTTCCGCATCCCGAACTGGGACCAAAAACACGCCACCCCCTACCGCCTCCTCTATCAGGAAAAGCACACCGACGGCGCCACCACCGCCCATGAATGGACCGGCTCCATCAAGGCCAACCCCGAAGGCCGCCCCCTGCGCATGGCCGCCCTCACCTGCCAGAACGACTACGCCTTCCCCTACGCCCCCGTCGCCGAAAACGTCCGCAAACTCGACCCCGACCTCGTCTTCTTCTCCGGCGACCAGCTCTACGAGAACCACGGCGGCTTCGGCATCATCCGGGACGACGCCCAGCGCGCCATCCTCAACTACCTGCGCAAATACTACCAGCACGGCTGGGCCTTCCGCGAGGTCATGCGCCACGCCCCCACCCTCTGCCTGCCCGACGACCACGACGTCTTCCAGGGCAACATCTGGGGCGAGGCCGGCAAAAAGATGGACACCGGCGACGGCGGCGCCTCCTCCAAAGGCGGCTACATCCAGCCCGCCCGCATGGTCAACGTCGTCCACAAAACCAACTGCGCCCACCACCCTGACGCCTGGGACAAAACCCCCGTCCTCCAGGACATCAGCGTCTATTATGGCGACATGGTCTATGGCGGCGTCAGCTTCGCCATCCTCGCCGACCGCCAGTGGAAGAGCGGCCCCGAGCACGTGGACACCGGCGGCGGCCGCGCCGACCACGTGCCCGACCCGGACTTCGACACCTCCACCCTCGACAAGCCCGGCCTCATCCTCCTCGGAGAGCGCCAGGAGCAGTTCCTCAAAGAGTGGGCCAACGACTGGCGCGGGCACAAGCTCAAGGCCGTGCTCAGCCAGACAGTCTTCGCCAACGTCGCCACGCACCATGGCGGCTTTGACGGTTATCTGAAGGCCGACCTCGACTCCGGCGGCTGGCCGCAGACGCCGCGCAACCGCACCATCGAGCTGATGCGTCCCAGCATGGCCCTGCACATCAATGGCGACCAGCATTTGACCACGCTCGTTCAGTACGGCGTGGACAAGCAGCGGGACAGCAACTGGTCCTTCTGCACTCCCGCCATCGCCGCCGGCTACCCGCGCTGGTGGCGGCCTGACGATCTGAAAATGCCGCACGCCAACCGGCCGAAGCACGGCCTGCCCGACACGGGCGAATACATCGAGGGCCTCGGCAACAAGGCTTACGTCTATGCCGTCGGGAACCCGCAAGTCGGCCAGGCGCCGAAGCGCTATGACAAGGCCCATGAAAAGGGCAGCGGCTTCGGCTTCATCACCTTCGACACGGAGAAGCTGGTTTATCACGTCGAGTCCTTCCGCTTCCTCATCGACGCCACCGACGGCAAGCCCGGCAATCAATTCCCCGGCTGGCCGGTGACGATCCAGCAAAAGGAGAACCGAGGCGAGAACCTCCTCCAGTGACACCCCGCAGCCTCCGCGCGCGGCGGGCTGGGGGGGACTTTGCTGCCCCTGCTGACCGCATTGACGCCCCGCTGCCCGCCAAGCCCGGCGGCAGGGCATCCATCCGCCGCAGGCGTGTCAATGCGGTCAGTCAGATCAATCCCGCCCCTCAGCGCCGCGTGCGGTGGGCGCATATCCGAACTGGCCGTCAGCGTCATGCGCACCCGCAGCCTCCCCGCGCGGCGGGCGGGGGCTTGGCCTGCGCCTCCCTGCATCGGCGGGTGACTTTCCCGCAAGCCTGAGTGGGCGGCGGCGTTCCCTGGGGCATGACGCGCCTCTTGCCCGCCCTGCTCGCCGTTTTCCTGTGTCTGCCTGCGCCCGCCCAGGAGAACCCAAAGGCTAAAAAGAAAGGGGCCAGGGCCGCGCAGTCAGCGCCCAGTTTCACCGCGCCCCTGGCCCAGCATTTGAAGCTGGCGGATGCGGCCCTGCACTGGGACTGCCCGGATTTCGTCATCGGGGCGGACCTGCGCCTCTGGGCGGTGGCGGTGGAGCACGACGGGGCGGCGGACACGCTGCGCCTTCTGTCCAGGGTGGACGGCGGGTGGCAGCAGGTGGCGGCGCTTTCCGAGCCGGGGGTTGTCCACCAGCCGGCGCTGGCGGCGGATGGCGCGCGCGGGGTGTGGGCGGTGTGGAGCCAGGTGGATGAACGGGAGGTGATGACGCTGCGCGCGCGCCGCCACAAGGGTGATGATCTGGAGGATGAGGTGGTGCTGGCCGCGCCGGAGGGGGCGGGCTGCGGCTTCGCCGACGCGGGCACGGATGCGGCGGGCCGGGTGTGGGTGGTGTGGCAGGAGATCCGGCCGGGCGCCTCGCGGGTGTGGGCGCGGCATTGGAGCCGGGAGGGCGGTGCGTGGTCGGCCCCCATCCGGGTCTCGGCGGAGGAAAAAGGCGGCCACTGGGAGCCGCGCGTGGCATTCACCGACACGGAGGGTGCCTGGGTGGTCTATGACAGCTCGGCAGGGGCGGAATTCAACCTGCGCCTGGCCCGCGCCGGGGTGGACGGCACGGTGCGCCACCTGGAGCTGCCGGCCACGCCGGAGTATGAGGGGCGCGCCAGTGTGGCGGCGGACGGGGCCGGGGGCCTGTGGATCGCGGCGGAGCGGGGCCGCCACGAGTGGGGGCTGGACGCGCGCGGCCATGAGCCGGCCATGGGCCTGAATGCCCACAAGCGGCTGCTGCTCGGGCGGTATGACATCGCCTCCGGCACCTTCGCCGAGGTGCCCGTGCCGGACAAGGGGCGGCCCACACCCGCGCCGGACCCGAGCCCGGGGTTCGCGGTGAATCTGCCCTCTGTGGCCGTGCGCGACGGGCAGGTGTGGCTGGGCTACCGTTACTTTGCCAACACGCTCTGGCGCGCGGCGGTCACGCGCTTTGACCCGGCCTCCGGGCGCTGGGCGGAGCCTGCCGCCCTGCCGGAGAGCACCATGGGCCAGGACCGCCGCCAGGAGCTGCACACCGGGCCGAAGGGCGGCGTGTGGATGACCTGGGCCACGGACCAGCGCACCAGCAAGGCCAGCGGCATCGCCGAAATCCACACCGCCCAGCTCCGCCATGACGCGGACTGGCCTTTGCTGCCGGAGGAGCCGGACGCGCAGGTGGCGCGCGCCCCGCTGCCCGCGCCCTACCTGAATGAGCCAACGCCGCCCCGCCCGCTGGAGGAGCACCATGTGTGGGAGATCGGCGGCAAGACCTACCGCCTCGTCTGGGGGGATGTCCATCGGCACACAGACATCTCCAACTGCCGCACGGGCTTCGATGGCTGCGCGGTGGAGCATTACCGCTACGCGCTGGACCTGGCGGGGCTGGATTTCCTGGGCACCTCGGACCATACAGACATCGGCAAGATTTACTCCCCCTATGAATGGTGGCACACGCAGCGCCTGGTGGATGTGTTCCACGCGCCGGGAGCCTTTGCCTCCCTCTACGCCTACGAGCGGGAGCAGCCCTTCCCCTGGGGGCACCGGAATGTGGTCTTTTCCCGCCGCGGCGGCCCGGTGGTGTACATCAACCGCGCCACCTACCGCGCCTCGCCGTGGCAGGCGGCGCTGCCGGTGGCGGCGGGCATCCAGCCCATCCAGCCGCAGGAGCTTTGGGACATCCTGCGCCGTCACGGGCAGCCCTGCGCCATCGTCAGCCACACGGGTGCCACGGGCATGGGCACGGACTGGACACGGTATGAGCAGGGCATTGACAACCTGCATGAGAACGCGGTGGAGATCTTCCAGGGCGCGCGCGTCAGCTACGAGGGCCCCGGCCTGCCCCAGCCCACGGTGGGTCTGCGCCAGGGGGAGAATTACACGCCGCACCGGCTTGCCGGCGACGAGCACCCGAAGCCGCCGGGGGCCATCACCGACTTCGACGCGGGCTTCCCGAAGGCCCCGGGTTACAACAACGGCGTTTATCAAAAGGCGCTGGCCGTGGGGCACAAGCTGGGCGTCTTTGCCAGCAGCGACCACATCTCCACCCACACCTCCTTCGGCGGAGTGTATGTGGAGGAGTTCACCCGGGAGGGCGTCCTGGCTGGGATGAACGCGCGCCGCACCTGCGCCGCCACGGACAAGATCTTCGTGGAACTGAGCTGCGGTGACAGGCCGATGGGGGCGGTCTTTGAGATGCAGGGCCAGCCGGAGCTGCGCCTGCGCATCGAGGGCACGGCCCCGGTCCGCCGGGTGACGGTGGTGCGCAACGAGCAGGACCATCATGTGCTGGAGCCCGGCGCGCGTTCCGTGCAGACCGTGTGGAAAGACGCCGCGCCAGTGCCGGGGGAAAATCGCTACTACCTGCGCATCGAGCAGGCCGACGGGAACATGGCCTGGTCATCCCCGCTGTGGATCACGGTCAGGTGAGGATGGCCTTGGAGGTCCAAAGCAGATCACGCCCGCCGGCGGCGGAAGATGAGGACGAGCAGGCCGCCGGCGACGAAGCCGCCGATGTGCGCCAGGTAGGCCACGCCGCCGCCGCTGCCGCCGGAGGCTGCGGCCTGGCTGAGCACCTGCATGCCGATCCAGATGAAGAGGAAGACGTAGGCGGGCACGTCAATGACCCGGCTCCACATGCCCAGCGGGATGAGCGTGCGCACGGGTGCGTGCGGGTGCTGCACGAGGTAGGCGCCGAGCACGCCGCTGATGGCGCCGCTGGCACCGACGAGGGGCACGGCTGAGGCGGGGTCCTGCCACACATGGGCGAGCGTGGCGGCGACGCCGCAGACGAGGTAGAAGACGAGGAAGCGGACGGGGCCGCACTCGTTTTCGATGTTGTCGCCGAAGATCCAGAGGAACCAGAGGTTTCCCACCAGGTGCATGATGCCGCCGTGCATGAACATGCTGGTGAGGAGGTCCCGCCACGCGGCGGGCCGGGCGCCGCCCGTGAACTCGGCGGGGACGAAGGCGGCTAGGGCGACGCTTTCCTCCAGGCCGACGCGCGCCTGCCAGAGGAAATAGACGGCGAGATTCGCGGCGATGAGCAGGATGGTGACGAGCGGAAAGCGGTGGACGGGGTTGTCGTCGTAGAGGGGAATCATGCGCGCGAGTGTAACGCGCGCGGGTCAGGGCTGCAATGAGCGCGCCCGCAAACGCGCGGCTTGGGTGGGGGCGTCTACAGGCCGAGCTCGCGGCGGACGATGCCGACGCCGACGACCATGTTCTCCAGTTTCCGCCGGGCGGCCCAGCGGGCGGTCTGGCTGAGGCCGCAGTCGGGGGCGAAGACGAGACGCTGCGCGGGGGCGTGGCGCAGGCAGGCGCGGACGGCTTCGGCCACCTGCTCCGGGGTCTCGATGTGGTAGCTTTTCACGTCAATGATGCCGACGGCGGCATCGGTGTGGCGGGCGATGGCGCCGATGATCTCCAGCTCCGCATACTCGCGGCTGGCCATCTCGACGTGCATCTCGTCGCAATGCAGCTCGTGGAAGGCGGGGAAGAGCGGGGCGTAGCGGCGCAGGCCGACGGCGCGGCCTTTGTAGTTGCCAAAGCAGAGGTGGGTGCAGAGGCGGGCGCGGCCGCGGGCGGGCTCGACAGTGCGGTTGAAGATGTCCACAAAGCGGCGCGGGTCCTCGCGGTGGCCGTAGCAGCTCATGCTGGGCTCGTCCACGCAGATCTCGGGCGCGCCGGCGGCGACAAGGCTCTCGATCTCCGCGCGCACGAGCGGGAGCAGGGCCTCGGTGATGGCGTGGCGGTCGGGATATTGAGCGTTGGGCGCGAGCCTGCCGCTGAGGGTGTAGGGGCCGGGCACGCTGACCTTGAGCCGGGCGCCGGAGTGGGCGGCGAGCTTTTTGAGCCGCTGCCATTCCTCCACGACGCCGAGACCGCGCGGGGCGGCGAGTGTGCCGGTGATCTCGTGCCGCCCGCGCTGGTCATGGGCGGGCGGGCCGAAGCGGCGGGGGCTGGCGGTCTCCAGGGAGATGCCCTCGATGAAGCCGTAGAAGGAGAGGTTGAAGTCGAAGCGGGTCTGCTCGCCATCGGTGATGACATCAAGCCCGGCGGCGAGCTGGTCCTGGATGGCGATGGCGGCGGCGTCGTCCTGCATCTCGGCGATGTCGGCCGCGCCGAACTGGCCAAGGTGGCGGGTGGCGAACTCCAGCCAGCCTGGGAAGGGGTAGCTGCCGATAACGGAGGTGCGCAGGGGCCGGGTGTCCATGCGCGCAGCCTACGCGGCGCGGGCGGCGCGGGTCAATGCGCGGGGCGCATAGTGCAACTCGCGCGCCGGGAAAGGACAGGGCGCCACTGGCGGAGTCACTGGTCCTCGGCGGCGAGCTTGGCGGCCTCGCGCTTGAGGATGCGGCCGACGCGGTGCTTGGCCAGATAGACCTGGGCGGCATTGACGCCGAGTTCCTTTTTCACGCGCTCGGGACTCCAGCCCTTGAGCACATAGCAGGAGAAGATCTGGTATTGGCGGGGGGAGACGAGGGCCTTCACGCGGCGCAGGGCGAGATCCATGACCTTGTCCTGCCACTCCTGGTCCCAGAGCTTTTCGAGGGCCATGCCGTTGGGGTCGGCGCAGCGGTCAATGGGCGCGGTGCGGCGCTCGTCGGTCTCGTCGCTGTAGAGATTGGCCTCGCGGCTTTGCTGCTTCTTGCGGCGGCGGAACTGGTCGAGAATGCGCCAGCGCGCCTGGTTGAGGAGAAAGGATTTGAAGGAGCCGAGGCTGGTGTCGAACTTCTTTTTCTGGAGGTTCTTGGCAACGCCGATGAAGGTCTCCTGCACGACGTCGTTGGCCTCGTCATCACTGAGGCCGGCCTTGCGGGCGACGTGGAAGACAAAGCCGGAATAGGTGCGGTAGAACTCGTCCCAGCTCGACCAGTCGGACCAGTTGTCGAGGCGTTCGATGAGGGTCTTGCGTGTGGGCAGGGTGCCGGAGGCCTCTTTGACGAGGTCTTCGGTGACTTCTTTTGGGAGTGGATCCTCCATGCGGCGATTGTAGGAGAGGGTGCGCGGCTGGCAACGGCTTAATTTGAGCCGTGCCGCACGCGGGATGGCATGAGGGGTGGGGGCGGTTTCGGCGGGGCGCGCTGGTTCCAATTTCGGGGGAAAGTTGTAGTTGCCGGCGGGGAGGGAATCCAGGAGTCTCGGCGCGTCATGATTGCCGAACCTTATGTCCTCTGGTTTCTCGCCGGACTCGTCCTGGTGCTCCTGGAATTTGCCGCGCCGGGTGTGATCATCGTCTTTATCGGCATGGGGGCGTGGGCCGCATCCCTGACAACCTGGCTGGGCTGGACGCCAACGCTGGGCGGGCAGATGGGGGTCTTCTCGGCGGCGTCGGTGGTCTTTCTGCTGGGGCTGCGGAACCTGTGCAAGGACTGGTTCATGGGCATGTCGAAGAACGGTGACGCCCGTGAAACGGACGAGGAATTTCTCAACAAGGAGGCGCGCGTGGTCACGGCCATCACTCCCGACCAGCCGGGCAAGGTCGAGTTCAAAGGCGCCCACTGGAACGCGCGCGGCATCGGCGCGCTGAAGCCCGGCGACTCCGCGGTGATCGTGGGGCGCGAGGGGCTGCAACTCGTCGTCCGCCCGCGCTGACCCGCGCTGATTTTTCCCGTCTCATCCAAACCCAAGCACACCCACCCACCATGATCCTCGAATTCAGCACCCTCGTCGGACTCGGCTTCGCCGCCATCGTCGTCATCGCCGTGCTCAAAGGCGCCCGCGTGGTGCCCCAGCGCAACGCCTTCGTCGTGGAGCGCCTCGGCAAATACTCGCGCACCCTGGACGCGGGCTTCCATGTTCTGATCCCCTTTCTCGACAGCGTGGTGGCGAAGCACTCGCTCAAGGAGCAGGTCATAGACGTGCCCTCGCAGATGTGCATCACGCGGGACAACATCGCCATCGAGATAGACGGCGTGCTTTTCCTGCAGGTGCTCGATCCGGCGAAGGCGACCTACGGCGTCACCAACTATTTCATGGCCGCCTCGCAGCTCGCGCAGACCACCTTGCGTTCTGAGATTGGTAAAATGGAGCTGGACCGCACCTTCGAGGAGAGGGACAACATCAACGCCAACATCGTGGATGCCCTGGACAAGGCGTGCGAGCCCTGGGGTGTGAAGGTGATGCGCTACGAGATCAGCAACATCAACCCGCCGCAGTCGGTGAAGGACGCGCTGGAGAAGCAGATGCGCGCCGAGCGCGAGAGGCGCGCGCAGGTGGCCATGTCGGAGGGGGACCGCGAGGCGCGCATCAATGTGGCCGAAGGGCACAAGCAGGAGGCCATCAAGCAGTCGGAGGCTGTGAAAATCCGCCAGATCAATGAGGCGGAGGGCAAGGCAAGGGAGATTGAGCTGCTGGCCCAGGCCACGGCGCAGGGCATCGCCCTCATCGCCCAGGCGATCAACACCCCCGGCGGCAAGGATGCGGTGAGCCTGCGCGTGGCTGAGCAGTATGTGACGGAGTTTGGCAGGCTGGCGCAGCACACCAACACAATGATCATCCCCTCGAACTTGAGTGACATCGGCGGTGTGGTGGCCGGTCTCGGCACCTTGCTCGACCGCACCCGCCAGGCAGGCGCGGCGCAGGGTTGAGATCCGGCAGGGGGCGGGTGCTCAAGCCAGCAGCCCGGTGACGACACGGGCCTGCGGGTTTTCCACGAGCACCTGCTCCACGCCGTTGCGCTTGTAGCTGAGCTTTTTTGTGTCGAGACCCAGCAGGTGCAGGACGGTGGCGTGGTAGTCGTAGTGGTTGACCACGTCCTTCACGGCATGGTGGCCGAACTCGTCCGTGGCGCCGTGCGCATGGCCGGCTTTGAAGCCGCCGCCCGCCACCCACATGCTGAAGCCGTAGGTGTTGTGGTCGCGCCCGACCGATTCCCGGCCCTTCGCACCGGCGCGGTTTTGGATGACGGGAAGACGGCCCATCTCGCCGCCCCAGTGGACGATGGTGGTGTCGAGCAGTCCGCGTTGTTTGAGGTCCATGACCAGCGCCGCCGCAGGCTGGTCCACCTGCTTGCAGGCCGCGGGCAGGCTTTTGAGGATGCTGCTGTGGTGGTCCCACGTCTGGTTGCCGGTGAAGATGGAGACAAAGCGCACGCCGCGCTCGACAAGGCGGCGGGCCAGCAGGCAGCGTGTGCCGAACTCCTGCGTCTCCGGCTTGTCAATGCCGTAGAATTTTTTGGTGGCCTCGCTTTCCTGGCTGATGTCCATGGCCTCCTTTGCGGCGGTCTGCATGCGCGCGGCCAGTTCGAAGCTCTGGATGCGCGCCTCAAGATCGGTCTCACCGGGGCGGGCGTCGGCGTGGTCGCGGTTCAGGCGCTGGACGAAATTCAAGTAGCGCTCCTGCGCCTCGCCCTTGAGGGACATGGGAGGATCGAGATTCAAAATGCGCGGCTCCTTGGGCCGGATGACGGTGCCCTGGTAAACCGAGGGCAGCCAGCCGTTGCTGAAATTGTCCACGCCCAGCACCGGCAGCCCGCGCGGGTCGGTGAGCGCCACATAAGCGGGGAGGTCCTGGTTTTCCGAACCGAGGCCGTAGGTGATCCAGCTCCCCAGGGTGGGCCTGCCGCCGACGATCTGGCCGTTCATCAGCGCGTAAATGGACTGGCCGTGGTTGTTGACCCCGGTGTGCATTGAGCGGATGAGCGTCATTTCATCCGCGATGCCTCCCATGTGAGGCACCAGCTCGCTCATTTCGATGCCGCTCCGCCCGTGAGGTTTGAACTTCCACTGCGGTCCCATGACTTCCCGGCTCGCACCGGCTGCGTCATCGTATTTCACCTCGCCAGGGAAATCCTTGCCGTCCAGTTTCACCAGTTCCGGCTTTGGCTCGAAGAGGTCAATGTGGCTGGGACCTCCCTGCATGAACATGGAGATCATCGCCTTGGCGCGGCCAAAGCCGTGAGCCGGCTTCGGAGTCAGGTCAAAGTGCCGCTGCGCTCCCGCCAGAGCGGGGTTGGCAAGGAGGCCATGCTCCTGGAGCAGGGTAGCCAGGGCGATCGTGCCCATGCCATAGGCACCGGAAAGAAATTGGCGGCGGTCGAGGGGAAATGTGCTCACGATGCGCCAGACTACGCCGCGCGACACGGCGATCTAGCGGGCCGGGAACAAGGAAGCTCAGAGCGCTTTGAACTTCACCTCGCGCCACTGCACCTTGTAGGGGCCGGTTTCCTTTTTGATGCCATGCACCTGGAAACCGATGTGGCCTTCGGGGTCGCCGGGCTGCTTGAAGTCGGCGGTCTTAACTTCGTTGACGAAGCTCTGGTAGTGGTCGCCCTTCACCACGATGCGGTAGCGGTTCCACTCGCCTTTCTTGAAAGCCGCCTTCGCTTCTTCGGTGCGCACCGCCTCCGTGCCGGTGAGAATGCTCCACCAGGTGCCGCGTCGGGCCTCGTCATAAAAATCACCCGCCGTGCCGTTGATGGCGATCTCACACTGCGGGCCGTAAAGACGTCCGGGAGGCGGCGGCTTGCCGCTCTTGCTGCCCTCGAGCACCGGGTCGCCCTCTTTGGCCACTTTGCTGCGCACCTGCACGCCGGAGTTCAACTCGTCGTCCACCTTCACTTCGAACTGCAGTTCGAAATCCTTGAACGGACCCTTGATCAAAAAGGTGTTCGGGCTGCCCTCGGTGGTGGTGCCGGTGAGCACGCCGTTTTCCACGGTGTAAGTCGCCGTGCCGCTCACGATCTGGGCGTCGCCGAGATCGTTGACGAACCATTTTTCCCAGCCTTCAGCGGCGCTTGGCGCGCCTGCGGTTTCAGCAGGCTTGTTGCAGGCGGTGAGTCCGGAGAGTGTGAGCAGGGCGGCGGAGAGCAGATGGATCTTCATGGTGGCAGGCGGGCATACAAAGTCGGGAAACAGGGCACCGCATCCTGAAAATCTCCCTTTTATTTAAGCTAAGTTAAATACCTGGAAATTATAACGTCATTATTAACCGATAAAAACCACTTCGCGCTTGCGGGAAGTGGTGGTTTGCATTTTAATCACATTTAAATCCGGTTTTAATTTTCAGCTCCCGTCAATGGCTCGCCCCACCAACACTTTTGAGACCATCCCCATGACGATCGCGGTCACTCCGCAGATCAGGATGTATCTTGATGATCTGGTGATGCGGGGATCATACGGCAGCAGCCCCGCTGAAGCGGCCCGCGTCCTCATTAGCGAGGCCATTGAGTGGAAGATCTCGGACAAGAAACTGGATCTGAAAAAATTCATACTTCAAGACGGTGAAGTCGTCGCCGTTCCGCTGGCCGCCTAACCTCGCACCCTATGAACACAATGCAACCCGACACTCTGGCCGATGTCTTGCTTTTCCATGTGATGATGAGCATCGAAACCGAGGATGCCGACCGCTCCCGCCCGGAGGCATGGAAATCCGAGACCAAGCTGGAAATACTCGCACGGGAGATCGTCCAATGCGATCCCGCGCTTGCCCGTCATCTTGTGAATGACGGCATGCTCAAACTGGCAGCCTGAGAGGCAGTTTCTTTTTGCGTCAGTCAGGCATGTCCAGAATCAAAGGCCGGCGTCTTTGACGTTGGCCTTGTCATTTCCAGGCAGGGCGTCCATCATGCGAATCCTGATTTTACCTTCGCTCCATGACGCGCTTTTCAAAACTGCTGCCCGCCCTGATTCTGCTCGGGGCTTGCTCGACGGTCAAAAAACTCACTCCGGACCTCAGCCGCATCCCCGCGCCGCCGCTGCCATCTTTTTCCGGTTTGAAAAAGATCGCCACCATCCTTCCGGGAATGCCGGAGAGCGACACGGCCAGCGTCGAAGATCCCAAGGTCCCCTTCAACTCCCGCCAGACGCTCGGCTACGGGCACACCCTGCGCCTGCATGTGTATGAAGGCTCCCGCTCCACCAAGCGCATCTACAACGGTGTTGTGATGGTGGATGAAAAGGGTGTCGTTGCCTTCCCGGGAGTCGGCTCCGCCCGTGTCGGCGGGCTTGAGCTTCCCAAGGCCGCCGAGGCCGTAGCCACCACTTTCCGCGTCGGCCTCCGCATCAGCCGTGCGGTCACCGTCCACATTCTCTCCGTCGAAGACCTCCCTCTCGTCGCCATCACGGGCGATGTCATCAAGGACGAATACATCCCCGCCTGGGAAAAAATGACCGTCAAGCAGGCAGTCACTGTCGCCGGCGGTCGCAGGCTGGGCTCTGCCAATCGCGGCGTCTATCTCATCCGCGAGGGCCACAGCCGCTATTTTCCCAGCCTTGAAGCCGCAGACAGCACCGAGCCGGAGCCGGGCGACATCATCCATCTTTCCACAGACCTCTGACCAGTCATGATCGAACACATCGGGGGCAATCCCGACGCCAACCCAAACCCCTGGAGCAGCCTTTTCAAATCCATCGTCATCCTCCGTGTTGGCGCGGGCCTTCTGCTCCTCAAATACCACGCCTGGGCAGCCCTTCACTCCGCTTATGACTTCCTCTGGGAAGAGCAGCCCTGGGAATGGGTAAACCATTTCAACGGTGCCGGGCTGCCCTGGCCCACCCTGCTCGCCCCCGCCTCCGCCATCGTGCTTGGGGCTGTCGCGTTGAGTTGGATCACCGGCTTCCTAACCCGCCTTTTCGCCTTCATCTTCCTGCCCTGCGTCGGCGCGTTCATCATTTTCGCCGGGGAAAAAGGTGCCATTCATGTCGAGGCCGGCTGGCTTTATCTTCTCGCCGCCTTCACGCTGCTACTCTTTGGCTCCGGCGCCGTCTCCCTCGACAAGCTCTTCCACATCGGGGAAAACTGGGGAGCCTCGAAAAAGAAGAAAGGCTGGTAAATGCCGCGCTCCACCGCCAGCACGGTCGCCGCCCCGCCAGCCGCATCCGCGCGCCTGCTCGCGCTGGATCCCGCTTTGCGCAACACCGGCTGGGCCGTGCTCGAAAAAAACGGGCGCGACCTCCGCGCCCTCGCCTGGGGAGTCATCTCCAATCCGCCGAAGCTGCTCCACTCCGGATGCCTCGTCGCCATTCGCGAGCAGCTCAGCGATGTCATCCGCGTGCATCAGCCCGCAGTCTGCGCCATTGAGACCACGATCTTTGTCCAGAGCTACAAGACCGCCATCGTCCTGGGCACCGCCCGCGCCGCATGCCTCATCGCCGCGGCCGAGCACGGCCTGCCCATTTATGAATACGCGCCGCGCGAGGTGAAGCAGGCCGCCGTCGGCCGCGGCGCCGCGCAGAAAGACCAGGTCGCTTTCATGATCCGTTCCATGCTCCGCCTGCGCGAGACTCCGCCAGCCGATGCCGCCGACGCGCTTGCAGTCGGCATCGCTCATTTCCAGAATGCCGAAGCTGCCACCGTCCTCCAGCGCGAATCCAGGCGGGTGTGATGAATCGCACCCTGGCCGCCCTGCACCACGGGCTGGGCGGGCAAGAGCGCGCTTGATGTTTTCCAACGCGGCCTAGCCTTTGTGCTCATGCGCAATTCATGGACCGCTCTGCTTCTCCTGCCGCTGCTCGTCACCGGGCAGGAATCCTTTGACCGTCTGACCCACTTCTCCGCGCCCTCGCCTTTGGCAAAGGACGCTGTGACCACGGACTGGCCTCGTTTTCTCGGCCCGTCGGACGACGCCTCGACGACGGAAAAGCCGCTGCTGAAAGACTTCACGTCCGGCGGGCCCAAGCTGCTCTGGCGGGTGGAAACAGGAGAGGGATACACCTCGCCCGCCATCGCAGGCGGGCGGCTGGTGATCTTCCACGCGCTGGAGGGGCGTGAGACAGTGGAATGCCTGCATCCGGAAAGCGGACGGCGCTTTTGGAGTTTTGATTATCCGATCAGCTACCAGGACCGCTATGGCTTTGGCAACGGTCCGCGCGGAAGCCCCGTGATCGCGGAGGGCGTGGTGGTGGTGCTGGGGGTGACTTCGATGCTGCACGCGCTGGACCTGGAGACGGGCCGCGAGCTGTGGAGGCGCGATCTGCGGAAAGACTACAATGTGCCGCAGGACTTTTTTGGTCATGGTTCGTCGCCGCTCATCACGCTGGGCAAAGTGATCGTCCAGGTGGGCGGAAAGGAGGAACCCTTCGACAGCTTCGAGGACAAGCGCGAGCGCGCGCGCAAGCTGGCTTCGAAGGGAGTAAGCGTGGCGGCCTTTGACCTGAAAACGGGCTCGGTGGTTTGGAAGGTGGAGGACGAGTGGGGCGCCAGTTATGCCTCGCCGACCCTGGCGGAGATTCACGGCAAAACCAAGGTGCTCGTTTTTGCCGGAGGCGAGAGTGATCCACCGACCGGCGGACTCATGTGCATGGATCCGGAGACCGGCGCGCTGCACGACCGCTTCCCCTGGCGCGCGGATGACTACATCTCCGCCACGGCATCAAATCCAGTGGTCATTCCAGGCATGAACCGTGTCTTTGTCACCACCTGCTATCCGAAGAACCGCCCGCTCGGCGGAGTGATGGTGGAATATGACACGGACTTCAAGGCGCGCGAGGCGTGGCGATCGTCGAAGATCGGTGTTCACTGGATGACGCCTGTGCATCATGAGGGGCATCTTTACGCGGTGGATGGCGAGCGGGAAAACAACAGCCGCCTCGTCTGTGTGAATGCCGCCACTGGCGGGGAAGCGTGGGGAAAAAATCTGGAATGGGAGGATGCGGCGCTGGCACAGGCGCAGGGCCGGAGCAATCCGGTCCGTCTGAGCATCCTGCGCGCGAATCTGCTGCGCTGCGGGGAGGACTTTCTCTGCCTCGGTGAGACCGGCAGCCTGCACTGGCTGAGGATGAGCGCCGCAGGATTGGAGGAATCGGCCCGGACACAGTTGTTTTACGCGCTGAACACCTGGTCCATGCCGGTCGTCAGCCGGGGCCTGCTCTATGTGCGCCAGCACGAGCGCAGTCTGGACAGAAAAAGCGGTCCGGCGCTGTTGTGCTACGACTTGCGCGGGTGACACGCCAACGTACGGCGGGGCGTTTGCGGCTGGCCGCATGCGCCGGGGTCCAGGAATTGATGCCGCTCCACGCGGACCAATGTCTCCGCCATGTTCAGCCGCATTCATGCATGGTCGTGCGCGTGATGAGGTTGTCCCGCGCCTTTGCGATCTTTCCGGCAGGCGGAAATGATGGCTCGACTTGCCGCGCTGTCCTGGATAGCTTGCGCTCATGCAACCGCCGCTTCTGACCCGCCGCACCGCCCTCCGCCGCACTCTTTCCACCACGCTCGGCGCCAGCGCCGCGGCCGCTCTGCTCCGGGAGCAGGCCTGGGCCGCCGGCGGCGCGGGCGGGCTGCGCCATTCAGTCTGCAAGTGGTGTTACAAGGACATCTCCCTGGACGCGATGTGCGCGGCGGCGAAGGATATTGGCATCGAGTCCGTGGAGCTGCTGGATCCGCCGGATTTCCCGGTGTTGAAAAAGCACGGCCTGCATTGCGCAATGGTCAGTTTCCCCACGGCGCAGGGGCCGGATGGCAAAAAAATCGGCAGCATCCCGCACGGTTTCAACCGCGTGGAGCACCACGACCTGCTCGTCCAGGCCTACGAGCCGCTGATGAAGACCAGCGCGGAGGCGGGCTTCAAAAACATCATCTGCTTCAGCGGCAACCGCGACGGCATGGGCGATGAGCAGGGGCTGGAAAACTGCGCGGCGGGCCTGCGCCGCCTGCTGCCCCTGGCGGAGAAACTGGGCGTGACGCTGACAATGGAGCTGCTCAACAGCAAGGTGAACCACAAGGACTACATGTGCGACCGCAGCGCCTGGGGCGCGGCCTTGTGTGAAAAGCTCGGCTCGGAGCATTTCAAACTGCTGTATGACATCTACCACATGCAGATCATGGAAGGGGATGTCATCGCCACCATCCGCGCCCGGCACGCCTTTTTCAGCCACTACCACACAGGCGGCGTGCCGGGACGCGCGGAGATAGACGGCACGCAGGAGCTGCACTACCCGGCGATCGTCAAAGCCATCCGGGAGACCGGTTACAAGGGTTTCCTCGGCCAGGAGTTCATCCCGAAACAGCCGGACAAGCTGGCCTCCCTGCGTCAGGCGGTGGAGATTTGCAGTTGAGCGGGCGCGCGCGTGTGGCGCCGGAGTTTGAGTTGAAGGCGCGCTTTTCCCGCCGATAAACTCGCCGCCAATGATCCACCCGACCGCCATTGTTCATGCCGCCGCCCGCCTCGCCGAAGATGTGGAAGTGGGGCCGTACGCGGTGATTGACGGCCCGGCGGAGATCGGCCCCGGCTGCCGCATCGAGGCGCACGCGCAACTGGCGGGCAGGGTCGTGCTGGGCGCGGGCACCGTGGTGGGCCGGGGGGCGGTGATCGGCGGGGAGCCGCAGGACACGGGTTATGATCCGGCGACGGAAAGCTCTGTGGTCATCGGTGAAAAAAACATCATTCGCGAGCATGTGACGATCCACCGCGGCAGCAAGCCGGGGTCGGTCACCCGTGTCGGCGACGGGAATTTCATCATGGTGGGCGCGCACCTCGGGCACGATGTGGAGCTGGGGGATGGCAACATCCTGGCCAATGCCTGCCTGCTGGCGGGCCATGTGCGGGTGGGCAGCCGCACCTTCATCGGCGGCGGGGCGGTCTTTCACCAGTTCATCCGCATCGGCGACTCCTGCGTGGTGCAGGGGAACGGCAGCTTCGGCAAGGACATCCCGCATTTTTGCGCGGCGATGCGCACGAACCGCGTCACCGGGCTGAATGTCGTGGGCCTGCGCCGGCAGGGCTTCACTGCGGCGGAGCGCGCGGAACTCAAGGAGATGTTCCGGCTGCTCTTTTGCTCGGGCAGGAATCTCACCCAGGCTGTCTCCCTGGCGCGCGGGCGGGAGTGGAGCGGCCCGGCGCTACGGATGCTGGAGTTTGTGGAGCATCCGGGGAAGCGGGGCGTTTGCGCGTGGCGCGGCGGGCCGGGCGGGGAGGACTGAGGCGGGGGCTGGATTTCCGTTTCGTTTTTCTTGTCACTTTGGAGGCCCTGGCCTATGGAATGCGCGTTTTGACCCGGCTGGCGAACCCGGCCCGGACATTTCATTTTCATTCCTCCCGGCATCATGATTTCCTCCCGACTCCGCGCCGCGCTCGTCCTTGCCAGCCTGCTGATGGCTGCAGGCGCGCGAGGGCAGGCATTCTTCGACTCGCTGACGAGCAATTTGAACATCGAGGGCATGGAGACGACCTATGACCCCGACACGGGCCTGGCGATCGCGAAGGGGGATGTGAGCATCAGTTACGCGGACGTGGAAATTCGCTGCGACCACGCCAGCTACAATGCCGCGACGGGCGAGGTGATCGCGCGTGACAACGTGGTCATCTGGCAGGCGGGCACGACCTACCGCGGGGACAACATCTTGTACAATGTGAACTCCGGGGAACTGAGCGGTGACGCTGTGCGCAGCTCCTTTCCGATGGACACGGGCAGCTTTTTTTACCAGTCGGAGAAGTTTGAGACCGAGACGAAATTCATTGATCGCGTGGAAGGCGGCACGACTTATCTGACGACGCACGATCTTGCCGATCCGAACTTCCGAGTGCGCGCCCGCAGCTTCACGGTCTATCCCGGCGACCGAATTGTGATGAGAAAGGTCACCGTCTTCGCCGGAGACACGCCGGTTTTCTACCTGCCCTATCTCTCGCAGCCTCTGACCGACGAGGTGGGCTACCGCTTCACGCCCGGCTACCAGAGCCGCTGGGGCGCCTTCCTTCTCAATCAGTACGGGGTGCTGCATGGCGACCACACGCTGGCCAAATACCGCCTCGATCTGCGCTCCGCTCGCGGCGTCGGCGCGGGCGCGGACTTCCTCTCCCTGCGCCACCGGGAAAACCGCGACAACTTCGGCACGCTGACGCTTTATTACATGTACGACACCGACGCGGATAAGAACCGCACCAGCGTGGCGCGCAATCCCGTCGGAGAGGACCGCTACAGGGTGAACTTCCAGCACCGCATCTACCTGCCCGGCCCGCAAAAGAGCACCTGGTATCTGGACTTCGACATCAACAAGATCAGCGACGCCCACTTCTACGAGGACTTTTACTTCAACGACTTCCGCGAGACTCCCGAGCCGGACAATCAAATCTCCCTCGTCCACACTGACCCGCGTTATGTGGCCACGCTCATGGCCCGCTTCCAGGCCAACGACTTCTATGATGTGGGCACCAAGCTGCCGGAGCTCTCCGTGGACTTCATCCGCCGCCCTCTGTGGAGCACCGGGCTCTACCATCAAGGCTCCCTGAGCGCCGGCATCTACAAGGACGAGCTGGGCAACCCGGAGGAGGATTTCCTCCATGCCGAGTTGCTTCGCATTCGCACCCTCGTCCCGCCCGGGAACACCAGTTTTGTCACCGCCCAGCTTGAGGGTGCCGGCTTCGGGCGCCTGCACACTTACCAGGAATTGCTGTATCCGAAGACATTCTTCGGCTGGCTGAACGTGGTGCCCAGAGTCGGCGCCGGTGTCACCCATTACTCGGACATTGACGGCAGTGTCAGCGGCCTGGACAACGAGACCAAGACGCTTTTCCACGCCGGCCTGGACGTGTCTTTCAAAGTCTCCAAAAACTGGTCCGACCTCTCGAAACCCGAATGGGGGCTCGACGGTCTGCGCCACGTCATCCAGCCGTATTTGAACCTCTCCTATCTCGACGCCTCGCAGCCGGAAAACTTCCCCTCCATTGACCGGCTCTCGCCCACCACGCGCCCGCGCTCCATTGACCCGCAGCTCTTCACCGCCGTGGATGACCTGCGCTCCTGGAACATCGCCCGCCTCGGCGTGCGCAATCTGCTGCAAACCCGGCGCGACTACACCAACCAGGCGCGCGGCGTCTTCACCTCCGCCACCAGCGAGCCTTACCAGACCTACTCCTGGGCCGGACTTAACACTTATGTGGACTTTTTCATGCGCGACCCCGAGTTCGACCGTTCCATCTCCAACCTCTACAACGAGCTCTTTTTCCGCCCGGTGCCTTGGGTCAACTTCTGGCTCGACGCCCAGCTCCCGATCCAGGGCGAGACCGGCAGCTTCACCGAGCTGAACCAGGGCGTCACCTTCATGCCCGGCAGAAACATGCAGATCTCCCTCGGCCACCAGTATGTGAGCAACAGCCCCTTCTTCCGCGACTCCAGCCTCGTCTTCTCCCGCATCTACAGCCGCCTCACGGACAACTGGGGCTTCGGCATGAACCACATCTTTGAAATGGATGACGGCGTCATGGAATTTCAGAGTTACAGCATCACCCGCGACCTTTCGAGCTGGATGGCCTCCATCGGCGGCATGGTGCGCGACAACCGCGGCGGCTTGAAGGAATACGGCATCCTCTTCAGCCTGACGCTCAAAGACTTCCCGCAGGCCACCATTCCGCTCGACATTGACCCGAATCCCTCCGGACGAGGCGGCAGCCAGTGACCCCGCGCGCGGCGGCCTGACTGCGCCGCGTCACACGCGCCTTGCCGCCGCCCGGAACGCGGGCCACACTCTCCCATCATGCCCAAGCGCATCGCCATCTTCGGGGGCAGCTTCAACCCGCCCGGACTCCACCACCGCGCCATCGTGGAAAAACTGGCTGCCGCCTTTGACGAGGTGCGCGTCATTCCCTGCGGCCCGCGCCCTGACAAGCCCGGCACGGACTCCATCCCGCCGGTTTATCGCGCCACTCTAGCCGATCTGACATTCGGCGGCTTGGAGCGTGTCATTGTGGACTTGTCCGACCTGGAGCAGTCCGCTTTCAGCCGGAACCACCAGTTGCAGACGCGCTTCGAGCCAGACGGTGAAGTCTGGCATGTCGTCGGCGCGGATCTCGTCGCCGGTGGTGTTGACGGGCGCTCCGCCATCCAGCTTTCCTGGGAGAAAGGCGCGTGGCTCTGGCAAAACGCCGCCTTCGCCGTGCTCGCGCGTCCCGGCTTCACGCTGGATCCCGGAGACTTGCCCCCGCGCTGCCAAGTCTTCGATCTGGCTGAGACCGCCTCCAGCACGCTGATCCGCGAAAAACTCGCGCAAGGGGAGGGCGTCTTCTCCTTGCTGCATCCGCGCGCGCATTCCTACATCCGCCGCTACGGACTCTACCGCGCCCCAAATCCCGGCGCATGGGCGCGCGGCAGTCTTAAAGGCCTGCCCTTCAGCATCCAGTGCGCCGCTGAAAATGCCAAAGCCCAAAGCTGGCTGGAGCGCCTCCCCGCTGGCCGTTCCCTCGATACGGCGGACTTCATCACCGTGCTTGGCGGGGACGGCACCATGCTCCGCGCCATCCGCGAGCATTGGCGCCTGCGGCGGCCTTTCTTTGGCATCAATGCCGGCCACCTCGGATTCCTCATGAACGCGCCGGAGGAGGTTCTGGCCAGGTCTTTTCCACCAGGGGATGTCATTCTGCGCCAGCTCCCCATGCTCTATTTGGAGGTCACAGGGCGCGATGGCAAAGTCAGCACCGCCCACGGTTTTAATGACGCATGGCTGGAGCGCTCCACCAGCCAGAGCGCCTGGCTGGAGGTCAGAGTCAACGGCATCCCCCGCATTCCCAAGCTCATCAGCGACGGCGCCCTGGTCGCCACCGCCGCCGGCTCCACGGCCTACGCCCGCAGCATGGGAGCCAGCCCGCTGCTGGCCGACACGCCCGCCTGGCTGCTCGTCGGCTCGAATGTCATGGAGCCGGTCCACTGGCGCAGCGCCCTGCTCTCCGTGGACAGCACGGTCGAGATTCATAATCTCGAACCCGTGCAGCGACCCGTGCAGGCCTATGTGGACGGACTTAGTCTGGGCGAGATCGTCTCCATGCGCGCCCGTATCAGCCGCGCCGCCGCCGCCGAGGTTGTCTTTTGCGCCAGTCATGACATGGCGGAAAAAATCGCCGCCATTCAGTTCCACCGAGGGTGATTTCGGAGGCGGTATTCACTGCCGCGCAGAGCCACCCCTGAGTCCCGAACGCCACATTTGAATGCTCATCCGCGGGACGAAAAACGGATGATGATTTTGTACAACAGCACAACTGCCACACAAGCAGGCGGAACTGATTTTCGATGAGCGGACGGTGCGGCACACCTCAACTCATAATCCCCTTCACCAAGTGCCCATGCACATCGGTGAGACGGAAGTCGCGGCCTTGGTGGCGCCAGGTGAGGCGCTCGTGATCCAGGCCGAGCAAGTGCAGCAGGGTGGCATTCAGATCGTGGATATGCACGGGGTCGGCTTCGATGTTGTAGCAAAAGTCATCGGTGCTTCCGTGGATGTGCCCCGGCTTGATACCCGCGCCAGCCAGCCAGAGGCTGAAGCAGCGCGGGTGGTGGTCGCGACCGTAGTTGTCGGCGGTCAGCTCGCCCTGGCTGTAGATGGTGCGGCCAAATTCGCCGGCCCAGATGACGAGCGTGTCCTCCAGCAGGCCGCGCTGGTGGAGGTCCTTTACAAGCGCGGCGCTGGGCTGGTCCGTATCATGGCATTGGCCGCGGATTTGTTTTGGCAGGGCGTTGTGCTGGTCCCAGCCCATGTGGTAGAGTTGCACAAAGCGCACGCCCTTTTCGATCAGTCGGCGGGCGAGTAGGCAGTTGGCGGCATAGGTGCCGCGCTGGCGCGCCTTTTCGCCATAGAGGTGGAAGGTGCTCTCGGGCTCGTCGCTGAGGTCGGTGACCTCGGGCACGGAGGTTTGCATGCGGAAGGCCATCTCGTATTGGGCGATGCGCGTGAGAGTCTCGGGATCGCCCAGTCGCTCGTGCTCCAGATGGTTGAGCGCGGCAATGCTGTCGAGGTTCTCACGACGCGCCTCCAGGCTTGAGCCGGGCGGGTTTTGCAAAAACAGCACTGGATCACCCGTGGCGAGAAATTTCACTCCCTGATGCCGCGAGGGCAAAAAGCCGCTGCCCCAGAGGCGGTCGTAGAGCGGCTGGCAATTCGGTCGACCGCTGCCGCGCGAGAGCATGACGACAAAGGCGGGCAGGTCGGCATTCACCGAACCCAGGCCATAGCTGAGCCAGGCGCCGAGGCTGGGGCGGCCGGCCTGCTCGAAGCCGGTCTGAAGAAAGGTGATGGCCGGGTCGTGATTGATGGCCTCGGTGTGCATGGAGCGGATGAGGCAGATGCGGTCGGCGATGCTGCCGGTGTGCGGCAGGAGCTCGCTGATCTCCATGCCGCTGCGGCCATGACGGCTGAATGAGAAAATGCTCGGTGCCACGGGGAAGCGGGTCTGGCCGCTGGTCATGGTGGTGAGTCGCTGGCCTTTGCGGATGGACTCGGGCAGGTTTTCGTTGAAGCGCTTTGCCATCGCCGGTTTGGGATCGAAGAGATCCATCTGCGAGGGCGCGCCGGACTGGCATAGATAGATGATGCGTTTGGCTTTGGGCGGGTGGTGAAGGGACAGGCTGGACGCCTGTTCCCCATGCTGCTCCCCATGCAACAGCGTTTGCAAGGCGGTGGCACCGATGCCAAGGCCGGCGGTTTGCTGGAGGAAAACACGGCGGTGCAGGGCGGAGTTCATGGCCGGGTGAGGGTGGCGTCGAGGTTCAGCATCACTTCCGCCAGCTCGGTCCAGGCGGCGAGTTCGACGGGGTCGAGATGCGCGGGCAAAGGGGACTCGCCGATGTTGACGCGGCTTTTGGCAAGGCCGGGGTCGGCTTGATAACGCGCAAGCTGGCGCTGGAGCAGCGCGGTGAGATGCGCGCTTTCTTGCGGCGCGGGCGGACGTGCGAGCACGATGCGCCAGAGCCGACTGATGCGCGCGGCATCGTCTTTCGCCTCCGAGAGCACCCGCCCCGCGAGCACGCGCGCGGCCTCGGCATAGGTGGTGTCATTGAGCGTGACGAGGGCCTGCAAAGGCGAGTTTGTGCGCGGGCGGGAAGCGGAGCAGACCTCGCGCGCGGCGGCGTCGAAGAGCATCATATTTGGCGGCGGCACGCTGCGTTTCCAGAGGGTGTAAAGGCTGCGCCGGCGCAGGTTTTCATCATGATCCTGAATGTATGTGACGGTGTTGCTGTTGACGCCGGCCACGGCTTCCCAAAGGCCGGGCGGTTGATACGGTTTGACCGGCGGGCCACCCAGGCGCGGCACGAGCAGGCCGCTGACGGCGAGCGCCTGATCCCGCAGCATGGGCGCGGGGAGACGGAAGCGCGTGGCGCGGGCCAGGAGGCGGTTCTCTGGGTCACGTTCCAGCATCGCAGGAGTGGCTGCGGCGGAGCGTGCGTAGGTGTCGGAGGTCATGAGCAGGCGCAGCATGGCCTGGATGTCCCAGCCTTTTTCCATAAACTCAGCGGCGAGCCAGTCGAGCAATTCGGGATGCGTGGGGCGCCCGCCTTGAAAGCCGAAGTCCTCCGGCGTGCGCACCAGCCCTGCGCCGAACAGCATCTGCCAAAGGCGGTTCACCGCCACGCGCGCCGTGAGTGGATGGCGCGGGTCCACGAGCCAGGCCGCGAGGGCGAGGCGGTCGCGCGGTGCGTCATCCGGCAGGGGCAGGCCGAGGAAGGCGGGCACGTCGGCTTGCACGCGCTCGCCGGGCTGGTCATAAAGGCCGCGCTTCAGCACATGCGTGGCGCGCGGCTCGCCGGGGCGCTCCCGCATGACCATGACCTGCGTGGTGGCGGCGGCTTTCGCGTCAGCGAGCGTGGCGCGCGCGGCATCCCGTGCGGCGCGCAGCGGGGCGAGATTGGGAGCGGTTTCGCGGTAAGCGGCGCGCAGGGACTCGGCATCGCCCAGACGCACGGCCTCGGCGAGGGACTGCGGCATTTCGTCCGCATCCATTTTCAGCCCCGCCGCGCCCGCGCTGAGGCGGAAGCGCCCGATGATGAACTGCTCCTCGCGCGACTCGTAACGCAGCCGGATGACGATCTCGCTGCCCGCCCTCACCTGCACGGGCTGAGCCAGCTCAAAGACAGCTCGCACCCGCTCGCGCAGACCGCCTGGGACGCGCCAGCCGGTGAGTGGATCGGCGTCGGTGGCGTGATGCAGCGGGCTTTCATCCGCGGCGTGCGTGGCTTGAAAGGCGAGCAGTTTTTGCGCGGCACCGTGGATTTCCACATCCAGCCCGGAGAGCGAAAACGCGCCGTCGAAACTGCGCGCCAGACTTCCGCCGGTGAGGCTGGCATCAGGCAGGGCTTCAAGGCGGAGCTGATGCAGCGTGAAGCCGTCACGCACAGTGAGGCGCGCTTCGTGGACATCGTTGAGCGGGTTTGCTCCGCCGAACAAAAGGGAGCCGTCTGCCATCGGCGTGAAGGTGGACCCCTTGTCCTGGCCGAGCGCCTGCAACGGTTCCAGCACGCGCCACGGGCCGCAGGTTTCGAGGCGCTGCTTTTGCATGGCGCCCCAGGCATCGAGGTCGGCGGAAAGGGCGGCTGCTTCCAAAGCCACCACGGCTTTTTCCACGGCGGACTCGGCCTCAGCCACGGCGCGCTCCATGCCAGCCACCGACAGCGTGATGGCGGGTTCGGCAACGAGGCCGACGCCGTCATTACCGCGCTCGTCGAGGTTGTTGAAAAAGGCGGCCAGGGCGAAGAACTCGCGCTGGCTGAGCGGGTCATACTTGTGGTCATGACAGCGCGCGCAGCCTGCGGTGAGGCCCATCCAGGCGGTGGCCGTGGTCTCAACGCGGTCGAGCACATACTCGACGCGGTATTCCTCATCAATGGCGCCGGCCTCGGCATTGAGGCGGTGGTTGCGGTTGAAGCCGGTGGACAGGATTTGCTCGACGCCGGCCTGCGGCAAAAGGTCGCCGGCGAGCTGCAGGATCGTGAACTGGTCAAAGGGCAGGTTGCGGTTGAATGCCTCCACCACCCAGTCCCGCCAGCGCCACATGCTGCGCAGGTTGTCCTTCTGGTAGCCGTGCGAGTCGGCGTAGCGCGCGAGGTCCAGCCAGTCCCACGCCATGCGCTCGCCGTAATGGGGGCTGCTCAGGAGCTTTTGGATGAAGTCCGACAGGTCAGACAAGTCTGACTCGTCCGACGGTGGCAACCCCGTGAGGTCCAGCGCGGCGCGTCTTTGCAGGGTGGCGGCATCCGCGCGCGGGTTGGGCGTGAGGCCGGCCTTGGCGAGCGCGGCGTCAATGAAGGCATCCACCGGGTGCCGGTGCTCAAAGCCCGGCGGCAGTGCCGGACGACGCACAGGCTGATGCGCCCAATGCGCCTCCCACTTCGCTCCCTGCTGCACCCAGGCAGTGAGCGCGGCCAGCTCGGTGGGGCTGAGTTTTTTCACGAAATCCGGCGGCGGCATCACTTCATCGGGATCGGTGCTGGTGACGCGCTGGATGAGCAGGCTGGCGGCGGCATCCCCCGGCACGATCAGCGCCGTTCCATCCGAGCGCGGCTTTCTCACTTCGTCTTCCAGATCAAGCCGCAGTTTCGCTTTCCGCGACGAGGCGTCCGGCCCGTGGCAGTGGAAACACTTGTCCGAGAGCACCGGCAGCACGTATTTTCCAAAGTCCACCGGCTGCGCCGCAAAAGCGCAGGATGCCATGCCGAACGCCAGCGCCACACCCGTGGCGGAGAGTGCGGCAGAGGCGCGAGGCATCTGGCGGGATTCCTTCATTTCCAGCATTTATACGGCAGAGGATGCGCGAATCCGAGACGCATCATGCCAGTGACGGAAAAACACAGACTCAATGCCTCATTTTCAAACCCGGGTGCCCGCTCCAGGCCGCCGAATCCGACACACGGTTTGCCGAGAGTCTGCGGTGCGCGATTCGTTTCCAGGCGCGTCATGAAATCGTTCCGTCTTCTTTTCACTCTGATGGTGATGGCATCCGGCTTGCCTCTGCTGGCACAACCTGCCAAGCCCAACCTCATCGTTTTTTACACCGATGACCATGGTTGGTCCGACCTCGGAATCCTCGGCATTCAAAAAGACCTCAAAACACCGCATCTCGACGCGCTTGCGAGGTCCGGCGTCGTGGCGCGGAGCGGCTACAGCACCGCGCCGCAGTGCGTGCCCTCGCGCGCCGGGCTGCTCGCCGGACGTTTTCAGGCGCGCTTTGGTGTCGAGTCGAACCAGTCCCCGCTCGATGGCTTCAACGAGCAGACCACCTTTGCCAAGCGCCTCCAGGATGCCGGCTATGCCACCGCCCAGTTCGGCAAATGGCACCTCGGTCCCGCGCATGAGATCACCCGCCACGGCTTCACTCATGTCTTTTCCCAAAACTCCCAGCGCCCCTTTGCCGCCAATATCACCCCCGACGGCCAGGACCGCCCCATGAGTGATCTGCCCCCCGCCGCTTATCACATTGACGCCTGTTCTCAGGCCGCTGCCGCAGTGATTGACCGCCACAAAGACCAGCCGTTCTTCCTCTACATCGCCTACCGCGCCCCGCACACACCGCTCGACGCGCCGCAGCGCTACAAGGACCGATTTCCCGGCGAGATGCCGGAAAGGCGCCGCGCCGCGCTCGGCATGATTGCCGCCATGGATGACGGAGTCGGCCTGATCACTGGCACATTGAAAAAACACGGCCTCACAGAGAAGACGCTCATCTTCTTCATTGGCGACAACGGCGCGCCTCTGAAGATTCACAAGGTGGATTCCCCGCTGGACGGTGATGCCGGCGGCTGGGACGGCAGCCTCAACACACCGCTGAATGGCGAAAAAGGCATGCTCTCCGAAGGCGGCATGAGAGTGCCTTTCGTCATCGCCTGGCCCGGCACCATCCCCGGCGGTCAGGTTTATGAGCATCCCGTGAGTGCGCTCGATGTGGCCGCCACGGCAGTAGCTTCGATTGGCAATCGAAGCTCTGAGGATTCGATTACCAATCGAATCTACGGTGACCTCGACGGCGTCAATCTTCTCCCCTACCTCACCGGCGAAAACAAAGCACCGCCACACAACGCGCTCTACTGGCGCTGGATGGCCCAGAGCGCCATTCGCGAAGGAAACTGGAAACTTCTGCGCGGTGGCGACCGCGAATACCTATACGACCTCGCCAATGACCGCGAGGAGAAGCACAACCTCGCCGCAAAGCATCCGGAGATCGCCACGCGACTCCGCGCGAAACTCAAAACCTGGGCCGATGGCCTGAACCCACCCGGCATGGCGCTCGGCCCCATGGCCGCGACGTGGAACGACTACTTCGATCACTACCTCGAAGGCAAAACCATCACCCCGCAGGCTGAAAAGCCCGCGCCCGCCGCCTCCGCCACTGACGGGTGGGAAGCCCGCAACGGCAAGCTCACCGCCAAAGACGGCCTTTTCATCCTCACGCCCGAAAACTCTGCCAAGCCCACCTTCATCACCAAAGCCAAACTCAAGCTCGCCGGTCCCGTCACTGCTCAAATCACTCTCAAAACCACCGCCACCGGCCAAGCCGCCCTCGCCTGGCGACTCGATGGCGACAAAGACTTCCTCCCCGCCAACCGCCTCCCATTCCCCCTTCAATCCACCCCCGACTGGCAAACCCACCGCCTCCAAATCCCCACCACCGGCCGCGTCATCCACGTGCGCGTGCATCTGCCAGCAGGCGGCGCGGAGTTTCAGGAGATTGAGTTGAAGGCGGGGACGAGGTAGCGCAGTCTGCTGCTCTAACGAGCTGAGCATTTTCCATGTATGGCCATTAACTTCTTCCAACGGCTGCTGTTAAGACTTCAGAGATTTGATTCAAGCACTGCGCCAAATGCTTCGCTGCGTGGATTGAATCGCAAAGACGGTCTATCGAAAGTGGAGCAGCACCGTAAAGAGCTCATTCGCAGCTATGTGAACGGCGAGATATCTGGGTTTCAGTGTCGGGTTCTCCTGAATGATTACGTTCGCGATTCTATTCACATTTTGGATGAGCTTGAATTTATCGAACGTCATCAGGACGAGATAACTGAATCAACTTTCAGGCGACAAGTGGCACCAGAAGACTCTGAAGTTGAGAAGTGTATGATAAGGCTCACTCGCCAGTTTCGAGCAGGGAGAATAACAATAGCTTGGTTTCACGGTAGTTTTGAGCGCCTTACCGAGAAAATGCCGAGGGATAACAGACGTCACTGGAGGCAACAGTTTAGACGGCTTTGTTTTGAACTCAGGTTGCCAATTCCCAACTTTGACGATGATAACTGATTACCCTTCGACTGCCCCTAGGCGCTTCCTCCAAATCTCCAACAGCGTACTCCAGTCCAGTTTGTCGGCAGCCTCAAGGGCTTGAAAGTAAGTTTGCCGTTCACCTTCGGACTCTGCGGCCAGAATCACCTCGGGTAGATCGAGTCGTCGAAGCAGCTCAACGAGGAAAAGTCGAATCGTTCGACCGATGAAGTCTCGGAAGGGATGAATCGTCAAAAACCGGCCTTCCGCGAAGGCCAGAAGTTCCAGCAGAAGGTCATCGGGGCTTGCGGTGGCGGCAGACCAGCGTGCCTGGAGGTCCAGGGCGTAGTCACGCATCAATACAGGCAGTTGAAACGGCGGAGGGGGCTCCAACCGGCCGACATGCACCTCAATGTCCCGCCACTTGCCGGCCCATTCGGGAACAAGGTCCACGCAGATGCGGCGATGCAGATCCAGCAGCAACCACTCATCCAGCGGATGCTTTTCGTAATCACCCGCGAGGACGGAAGCCTCGACAACGGCGACGCGATCCGCGAGCAGAGGTGCCAGCTCCGTGAAGCTCAGGACACCTTGCGTGGTTTCAACAAAGCGGGTGGCTCGATCCGGGCGAGTGTCGCGCGAATCCTCTCCACCGGCACCGGCTCGCCCTCGAAGGCCATGCTCCGCGCCACATCCTGCGGGATCGACTCCCACTTGCGGCGCAGTTTCTCCTCCGGCGTCAGGCTCCGCCAGCGGGTGATGTTTTCCTTCCAAGTCATGCGGCATAGATAACGGCAGTTCGCCTGCCCGGCAAGATTGCTTTGTCTTGGCCCCCATTGCCACAACCTTCTCCAAATCCGACACACTCATTGCCGGAATCTCCGCCCGGCTTTCGACGTTTCAGGTCGCGATGCTTCGCTTTATCCTCCTTCTCTCCGCCCTCAGCCCTTCGCTCCCCGCTTTCTCGGCGCAGCCGAATGTGATCATCATCCTCGCGGACGATCTCGGCTGGAGTGACACGACGCTTTACGGGACGACGACATTCTACCAGACGCCGAATGTCGAGCGGTTGGCGAAGCGCGGGATGACGTTCACGCGGGCGTATTCGGCGAGTCCGCTGTGCTCGCCGACGCGGTCGGCGTTGCTCACGGGGCTGAGCCCGGCACGCACGGGCATCACGACGCCGAATTGCCACGAGCCGCGGGTCGTTTTGGAGACCACGATGCCGAAAACGGCCGCTCCGAACCAAAAAGCCATCCAGCCGAGCCCGCCCACGCGGTTGAAGACGGAGTATCGCACGCTGGCGGAGACGCTGAAGGGCGCGGGCTATGCCACGGCGCACTTTGGGAAGTGGCACCTCGGATCGGAGCCGTATTCGCCGCTCCAGCAGGGCTTTGATTTCGATCTGCCGCATCATCCGGGGCCGGGGCCTGCGGGCAGTTTTGTCGCGCCGTGGAAGTTTGCGAACTTCAAAGAGAAATCGCCCTGCGAGCACATCGAGGACCGCATGGCGGCGGAGGCGGTGACGTGGATGGAGCAGCAGAAAGGAAAGCCGTTTTACCTGAACTACTGGATGTTCAGCGTGCATGCGCCCTTTGATGCGAAGAAGGCAAACATCGAGAAGCATCGCGGTCGCATCGACCCGAAGGACGCGCAGCGCAGCCCCACCTACGCGGCGATGATCCAGAGCATGGATGACGCCATAGGCACGCTGCTCGACGCGATCGACCGTCTCGGCATCGCCAAGAACACCATCATCATCTTCACCTCCGACAACGGCGGCAACATGTACAACGAAGTCGATGGCGCCACGCCCACCAGCAACCGCCCGCTGCGCGGTGGCAAGGCAACGATGTTCGAAGGCGGCACGCGCGTGCCTTGCGTGGTCGTGTGGCCGGGCATCGCGGAACCCGGCAGCCGCAGCGATGCCATCATCCAGAGCGAAGATTTTTATCCGACGTTGATGGAGAGTTTGCAAAGTAGCCATCTCGCTCCGCGAGATGAGCCAAGCGCTTTGCTCGCGAAGAAAACATCCGATTCATCGAAAGCATTCTCTGACAGCGGGAGTCCTCAGCTCGTCTCGCGGAGCGAGACGGCTACTTTCGACGGCCACAGCATTCTTCCCGCGCTGAAGGGCGATGCGCTGGCGGGGAAGGCGGTGTTTCAATACTTCCCGCATGCGCCCGGCGTGCCGGACTGGCTGCCGCCAGCCGTTTCAGTGCATCGCGATGACTGGAAACTCATCCGCATCTTCCACGGCGGTGAAAACGGCGCGCATCTCCATCTGCTCTTCAACCTTCGCGACGATCTCGGTGAGAAAAACAACCTCGCCGCCGCCAAACCCGAGCTCGTGGCCGAACTCGATGCCTTGATCGAAGGCTTCCTCGCCGAAACGAAAGCCGTCGTGCCCGTGCCGAACCCGGCGTTTGATCCGGCGAAGTATCATCCCGAACTCGAAGGCATACAGAGCAACAAAAACCCTGCCAAAACTTCAACAGCCACGAAAGGAAAGGCCAGGGCAAATACCATGCTTCGCTCCGGATGGCAGGCGAGTCAGCATGCCAGGCTAAGTGCGAAGAACGGCGCACTCGTCATCACCTCTACCGGTGGAGATCCCTATATCTCAACCCGTGATCTGCCACAGGACATGCGCGGCCCGCTGATTTTTACACTGCGCCTCAGCAGCACTGGGGCAGGCGGCGGCCTGCTCTATTACTGCGATTCTCCCGGCCAGACCTTCCATAAAGAGCGCACTGTCGCTTTCCCCATCATCCACGACGGGCAGACCCACGACCAAGGCCTCACTTTGCCGGTTGAAAGGCTTACCGCACTGCGTCTGGATCCCGGCAACGCTCCCGGCACCATCGTCATCGAACACCTCGAACTTCGAGATGCCTCGGGACTGAGTGTTGGCCTGCCCGCGCTCACGCCCTGAGTTCGCGTTTCCAAACCCATTGATAACCGTATTCACGGTGTCGTGACAAGGCAGCGGCAACATCAAAAGACATCGCGCGTTCAGAAGGCATGAGTCGAATCACTAGTCTTTGCAGGTCAGTATTGTTGCTCATCCCTATTCTCAGCACGGGAGCCACGCCAAATGTCATCATCATCCAGACCGATGAGCACAACTTCCGCACGCTCGGCTGCTACCGCGCGCTGCTGCCGCCTGACCAGGCCTTCATCTGGGGAGAAGGAGTGAAGGTGGACACGCCGCACATAGACTCCATCGCGGCGCGCGGCGCGGTCTGCGCGCGCTACTACGCCACATCACCGGTCTGCACGCCCTCCCGCGCGGCATTGATGACGGGAATGTATCCGCAAAACACCGGCAGCATCAGCAATGACGTGCCCATGCTCGACACGATGGAGACCTTTGCCGCCGTGCTCGCTGCGAATGGTTACGAAACAGGCTACGCGGGCAAATGGCACCTCGACGGTGACGCGAAGCCAGGCTGGGCGCCGGAGCGCAGGTTTGGCTTCGCGGACAACCGCTTCATGTTCAACCGCGGCCATTGGAAAAAGCTCGGCATGGATGAAAACGGCCCCAAGGTGCTCTCCGTGGATGACCGGGGCCGCCCGGTTTACAGCACCGAGGGCGCGGATGAGAAGTCCTTCACCACCGACTTCCTGATGGACCGCGTGATCGAGTTTGTGCGCCAGAAACGCGCCGCTCCATACTGCTTCATGGTCAGCATCCCCGACCCGCACGGGCCGAACACCGTGCGCGCGCCTTACGACACGATGTTTGACCCCTCTGCCTTCAAGCAGCCGCAGTCCGCGCTCGCGAAAGGCGCGCGGCTGCCCTCCTTCGCCCAGGTGCTGGAGGACCGCTTCAACCAGCGCCAGATGGCGCAGTATTTCGGCATGGTGAGGTGCATAGATGACAATGTCGGCCGCCTCATCACCGCGCTGAGGGAGACCGGCCAGTTCGACAACACGATGCTCATTTTCACCTCCGACCACGGCGACATGTGCGGCGAGCATGGCCGGCACAACAAAGGCATCCCCTGCGAGGGCAGCGCGCGCATTCCTTTTGTCATCGCCGCTCCGGGCATCATCCCGCCTGGCACGGTCATCCATGAGGCGCTGGGCACGGTGGATTTCAAACCCACGCTGCTCGGCCTGCTGGGCCTCAAGACAAACCGCGTGATGCAGGGCCGCGACGCCTCGGCGCTGTTCAAGGATGGAGGCGCGCCCGAGGGGTGGAAAGACCGGGCTTTCGTGCGCATCGGCGGTGGTGAAAAGGCTGCCGGCGGCTGGGTGGCTGTGTTCACCCGCCGCCACAAGCTGGTGCTCTCGCCCACGGATGATCCCGCGCTCTTCGACCTCGACAGCGACCCCTTTGAAATGACGAACCTGTTTCACGATTCCGCGCGGCGCGGCGTCATCCGTGATCTCGCGAACGAACTGAAAAACTACCTCGCCACGAGCGGCGACCCGCATGCCAAGTCCGCCCCAGTCATGGCGGACATTTCCTGGGCCGTCTCACCCGCTGCGGAATACTCTCCGCCCGCGCGTGAAAAGGCGCGCCGGGCAAGGGCGGAGCGCGAGGATTAGGACGGAGTCATCGGGCGCAGCGCGCGCGCGGGAGCGCTTGATGATCACTTGGTGTTCAACGCCTCCAAGGCCATCACAGCGGCCGCGCTTCGGCTTTCAACCCCCATTTTTTGAAAGCAGGAGCCAAGGTGTTGTTTGACGGTCTTTTCGCTCATTTCGAGAATGGCGGACACATCGGAATTGCTTTTGCCCTGCGCCACCCAGAGGAGGACCTCCGCCTCGCGGCCGGTCAGTCCGTAAGCGCGCTGAAGCAGGTCGGGCCGCTCGAAGTCGGGGCTGAAACCCTGGTTGTCGGTGATGCGCTGCTGGAGCGCCTCAGCGCGGTCGAGCCGTGTTTGCACCGCTGCAAGGAGGTCGTCGCGAACCACCGGCTTGGTGAGGTAGTCGTCAGCGCCGAAATTCATGCCCATGCGCACGTCGGCCCGCTCGCTTTTTGCCGTGAGAAAAATGAAGGGAGTGTTGGCAAAGCTGTCGTCCTCGCGCAGTGCCTGGACGACGCCGTAGCCGTCCATCTCCGGCATCATGACATCGCAGAGAATGAGATCGGGCCGGGATTTGCGCGCGGCTTCGACCCCGGCGCGGCCGTTTTCCGCCACGCAAACCTGGTAGCCTTCCAGTTCGAGCATGAGCGCCAGGTTCCGGCGCATGGGCGCCTGGTCTTCGATGATGAGGATTTTTTTCTGCATGGTGGATGATGGCATGTCTTGTTCAAAACACCATCCGACTAAAGTCGGATGTCCTTCAAGGCCGGGATGTGTTTTATTGCCTCCAATGAACCCGCATCAAGTCCATCTCATCCGGAAATCTTTCGCAGAACTCGGACGCCACGAGCATTTGGCGGCCCTGGTGTTTTACAAGCGCCTGTTTGAGATCGCCCCGGAGCTGCGGCCCATGTTCAAGGGCGACATCGAGGCGCAGTCCAAAAAGCTGCTCGACATGCTGGGCGTGCTCATCGCCATGCTGGAGCGCCCGCTGGGGCTGGAACTCGAACTCAAGGCCATGGGCGCCCGCCACGCGGACTACGGCGTCAAGGACGGACACTATGCCATCGTTGGCGCGGCGCTTCTGGACATGTTGCAGACGACACTCGACAAAGACTTCACCCCCGAGACGCGTGCAGCCTGGACCGCGCTATATGGCGCGGTCGAGATGTTCATGAAGGCTGGCGCGAAGGAAGCCTCGGAGGAGCACGCCTCCCATGTCGCGGGTGATTGAGCGGGCGGCCTGGAACCCTGGCGTGCGGAACCATCGCTGTCATAGCGGAAGTCATCCGGTGAGACGATGCGCGGAAAGTCAGCCAATCTTCGTGTGCTGACCGGATCCTCCTCATTGAAAGGACCGCCGCATCGAATCCGACTGCCTTGAATGAATCGCCGCCGGCTCCTCGCCACGCTCGCCACCATGACTGCCACGTCCTCGTTGGCCGCGGGCGCGGATCCGCACCCCCTTCGGGTATTTCCTCCTCGCCATGGCAATGCGTGCAGTGCGCCTTCACGATCGGGCGCGCATCGCGCTCAAAAGTGAGCGCGTATTCAGCGGCCAGCGCCGGCATGGGGATGAGGGAGGCGAGGAGGAGCAGCTTCATCAGCCGCCCAAATCTACGGCGGCGGGGCGGGTGATGCTGCCAGCGCGCGCTTCACCGGGGGGGCGCAAGCACAGAAGCCGCGGAAGTTGTCTGGCAGCCCGGAGCGGACGGAAAAAGGAAACCACGGCAGCAAATGCCCGAAGGCATCGGCCGGACATCCGCGCTTTCGGAGGTGCGGCTTCACCGCCCCCAATTTCCCGACAGCACACGCAGCGCCACGACGAGGAAAGCCCCCAGGCCCGCCAGCGCCAGAACCAGCAGCACCATGCCGTCCGGCAGGCGCGGCAACTTGAGCGGCAGAATGAATAAAAACACCGCCCCGGCCAGCACAAAGGCCCCCAGCAGCAGCCAGCCCAGCGGGCGGCGCTCCGGCCCGCTGAAGAGCAGCGTCAGACACCACGCCCCGCACGCCGCCAGCAGCAGCACGGCGAATTCCGCCGTCATCACCGCATCCCGCACCAGGCCCAAAAGCACCAGCGCCTGATACAACAACACAACGACTCCAGGCAACATCAGCAATCCCAGCATCCAGGCACAGCCGCCCGTGTACTCGCGGTCACACACACAGCGCTGCGGCGGCGGTTGCGGCGGCTCCTGGTTCATGGGCGCAAGAAACATGCTTCCTCCCGCTCCGCCAGCGGGTATTTTGGCGGCGCCTCACCCCGCGTTGCCCGCTTCCTCAGCGCGCGCAAGCCTGGACAACGAACGCGCACTTCCCCCTTCCCAGCCCGCCTTCTCCGCCTACGCTCGCCCGCCATGCCCCTCTCCTGGAACGAAATCAAGCACCGCGCCATCAAGTTCGGCAACGACTGGAAAACCGAGACCCGCGAGGCCGCCGAGCGCCAGACCTTTTGGAACGAGTTCTTCGACATCTTCGGCATCCGCCGCCGCACCGTCGCCTCCTTCGAGGAGCCCGTGAAAAAACTCTCCGGCAACTGGGGCGCCATAGACGTCTTCTGGCCCGGCAAACTCCTCGGCGAGCACAAAAGCGCCGGCCAGGACCTCGACAAAGCCCACGCCCGCCCCGTGTGGAAAAAGCCCTGCCCAAGAAAATCACGCCGGCTATTGCGGGCGTGACAACATCGCCCGTCCGGCTAAAACATCAGGAGAACTACCATGAATGTGCCGCAAGCCTTCCAATATCAGGGCAGCAAACGTGCCCTGGCGCCTTTGATCCTGAAATTCCTGCCGGTGAAAATGCGGCGGCTGGTGGATCCCTTCACCGGTTCCGCAGCCTTGACTCTGGCCTGCGCGGCACACATGCGCGCTGAACGTTTTTGGATCAACGACTTGAACAAGCCGTTGGCCGAACTGCTGAACCTCATGATCCACCGGCCAGAAGAGCTGGCGGACGCCTATGCCGAGCTTTGGAAAGGTGATGCCGATGACGCTTTGGAGCACTTCTACAC